>ERZ795059.342-NODE-342-length-62221-cov-9.740791_pt1 | contig 62221 bp, 66 predicted proteins | sample MGYA00375143_ERZ795059 | MGnify/ENA primary metagenome ERZ795059 (study PRJEB30188, sample SAMN05720168) | activated sludge metagenome | isolation source: Anaerobic digester | place: USA | collected 2015-01-07 ... | reverse complement strand
TTCTTCTGCGCTGGCAAAACAGGCATAGCCCATTGAAACTCCTCGTCCAGCCGAACCCTTATATCCCCAATAATTATAGCAATCCCGGCCATCAAGTGACGGTGAATGTTCTCCGAAGCTGCTTTCTTTTTTGGCAATGGCTACCAAAAAAGCCGCTGTCCGCTCATTGCGCTTGGCAATAAACGGAACCATTTCTTTGATTGGAGCATCGCCAACTATTGAATATAATTTTTTAGCAAAAATGCTATTTGAGCCATCTGCCAAGATTTTTTCCAACGGATCTTTTTTCCCGTTTTTAGTTTGCTCATCATTCTTTTCGGAGAAAATCGCCGAATTTTTATCAAACAACGGAAGTTTGGCTTTTGCCTCTTTTTCCCCAGTGCTGGCATAAGCATGCGCAAAAAATACTGGTTGGGAATCCATAAGCTTTGCCCCTGACCCGACTATAACCAGCAGCATTGCAAAGACAATAACTACCTTGTTTTTAAGCAATTTTCCCAAAATCTCCTTGCTTTCCTGTTTTATCTCCAAGAAAGACTCTTTCCCCCAATTCAAGGGATCACCCATAAAAAATATCTTAACAAATTAAAAGGTTTCCTTTTTTGGAAACGCAAGTCTAAGCTTAGCAAAAAACAGCTTTTGAGTCAAACGGGTTATCCACTTTCCAAAAGAGTTTTATTGAAAATATTTGCTTTATATAAGCCATTTTTTAAATGTGAAAATTAAAAAAGCCCTTTGAGGTGGGCTCTTTTTGAGACAATATTTGACAATATGCTTTATTTATTGGCTAATAATCGAAAAGAAAATTTGAATTTTTTACTTGAGTTGGAAAATTTTGGCTGAAATTTTTTCGCCATTTTGCTGCTGAAAAAGATACAGGCGATCATCCAGGATTTCAAAGCTGGAATGATTGTCGGCAACCTGATGATCTTGCACTTTGATCTGGTCAATAAGCGAAAAATTCGAAGTCGCGTCGAAAAGCGCCAGATATTCGCTAACTTTGAACCCTTCCCCCGGATAAACAAAAGAATCAATAAAATTAATAATCAGTGTCCCATCAACATTAATGGCTCTGGTAACTCTGGTGGGAAATTTTACGTTTTTTACGGATAAACGCACTGCCCCACCCGAGAAAGAACGCAGATTGTCGCTAAGCGGAATAATGTATAATTCAGACGTATTTTGATCAACCCACATCCCGGTTGAAAATCCGGCCACTAAATAGGGTCTGTCATTAATGTGCAAAAGGGCGCTTTGACTCATTCTTTTTTTCGGCACCAAATTGCCAGTGTCGAGCAAAATATCTTCCGCCACACTCAGATCTGAATTAAGTTTTCTCAGATGCTGGACGCTTTTGTCATTCCAGGCTCGAGTCAGCACATAATGAAAACCGTTGTGATAGAAAGGTGTCGGATCATCGGTAATTTCCGGATTTACAGAAACTCCGACCGGATTATCAATATATTCTTTTTTCAAAGCGCAGCCCTTGGCAATATGAAAAACTTTTTTGGAAATTTGCGGAGGATCGCCGGCATAGGAAGCAGCGTTTAAAAAATGTTCATTGCAAGCTATTTCCGGAGAAATGATGCTCTCATAAGCCATCCAGAAATTTTCATTAGCTTTGCCGACACGGATATCCGTGGTCATTTTATCCTCATTGGCCTTTTGCAAAGTTACGGTTTGGCCAATCTTATTGAGATTGGAGTCGAAGCGCTGAAGCATGGGTCCCAAGGAATTGCTTACATAAGCCAGCCAAAGTTCGCCTTCAATAGCCACGACATCCGGCCGACGGGCTTGTTGTCCTTCAGGGGTCATATCCTTCTGTGAAAGCAATTCTAATGATTTTGGCTGCTTGCTTAAGCTATTTTTTACAGGAGAAGTATCTACGTTTTTTTGTTGATTGATTGAAGGCTTTGGATTTATTGGAGGATATTCCGATGACACTTTTTGATCCTGCCAATTAGCACATCCGGAAAAAAAGAAAACCAGCAACAAAAGCGGAATTGTTGCGGCTATTTTCTTTATACAAAAGTTATTTAATAAATTCTTAAATGATTTATTTTTTTTCATCCAATTCGTTGAAATATTTAGCTACATCGCTTATCCATTTGTTGGCGGCCGCTCTGCCTCCAGTTGCTTCACAATCATATCCGCATTTCCACGGTTCAACCATTTTGGCCGGAGTTGTGTTTCCATGTTTTTCCACTAAAGTTTGAATTCTTTTGGCCACTGTGTCGACTGCATCTTGCGGACTATCAAAACAAGTATGCCCCCCTGTTCCCATGCGTTTTCTGATACCTCGATATCCCCAGTAATTGTAACAATCCTGGCCATTTAAAACCGGCACATGTTTACCCCAATCACTTTCTTTTTTGGCTATAGAAACTATAAAAGCCGCCACCTTTCGGTCCTTTTTCGCAATAAAAGGAGCCATTTTTTCAATCGGATAGCCTTTGACCATTTTTCTTATTTCTTTTTCCAGCGCCTGTTCGTTTTCAATTTTTTCAATTTCCAAATATTGCCTGGTAAATTCTTCAACGTCATCATTTCCAAACTCAGCCCCAAGCACTTTTCCTTTCTGCGCTGTCTGTTCATTTTGGGCAGTGTTAACATAAACAGCTTGCTGAGCTGAAGCTCCCTGGCCCAAATAACGATAAACAAAGGTCATCATCATCATTCCGAATAAAATAGATCCAACAATAGAAAGATTCCAGGCTCTGGCCAATGAAAGATGTCCAAAAAAACCTTTCGAAACATTGTTGATAGAATCGTTAAGAAGCGAATATCTTTTCTCCAGTGCATCCAATAATACGGCCGTTTCTTTGGGCTTACAATAAACAAACCCTTGAACTATACGGGAACTCAAACTGTCCCAATTTTTGATATTCTGATTTAATAGAACCTTTTTTCTCAAAAGTTCGCTTTGGCGCGGAGTTATGTAAAGACCAGAATCTTCCGTAAAAAATTCGTATTTTATTTTTCCTTTTGAAAAAAGAATAGGGCCTGAATTTTGAGGCCCAAAAAACGGCGAAAAACGGGGTTTTCTCGTATTTTTAACATCTATATTTTTTTGATTTTTATATCTTATATTCATGCGGAAAAACAGGCTGTTTTAATTTCTACTCAGTCCTTAACTGGAATTATATCATTTTTTTGGTTTTTTTGACAATAAAATCAAAAAACCGGCCAGCACCATAATTAATGATAAGATTTGTCCTAATGTGCAAAAATTAAAAATTAATCCGATTTGTGGATCGGGTTCCCGAAAAAACTCTCCGAAAATACGCAACGATCCGTAGCCGATAAAATATACCCCCAGCATTTTACCTTTCATTGTTTCTTTTTTGCGCATCAGCCAAAGAAAGGCAAACAGCGCTATCCCTTCCAAAAATGCTTCGATAAGCTGTGATGGCCATCGAAGTGAAGTTTGATCACCAGTAAAATACATTCCCCATGGTGAATTGGTAATGCGGCCATAAAGTTCTCCGTTCAAAAAATTTCCAACCCGTCCGAAAAAATAGCCCAGCGGCACGGCCGGAATGACAAAATCAGCCCAAGCCCGGAAATTAATTTTTTTCCAGCGCAAAAATAGCCAGCTGCCGATCAAAATGCCAATCAGTCCTCCGTGATAGCTCATTCCATAAAATCCCACGAAGCTTCCGTTTTCAAACGGCCAAATTATTGAAAGCGGATGAGAAAGAAAATAGGAGAAATTGTAGAACAAAATATAGCCGATCCGGCCGCCAATCAAAGCGGCAAAAAAAGCCACCAGCAAAAAATCCAGAATCGTATTTTGTATTTCTTTTCTATTTTGAAATTTATCATTTGAAATTTTAGTAATATTTTTTGTTTCTTCCTTTTTCACTCGCCACATCAAAACCAGATAGATAACTAAAAAAGCAGTGATATATGACAGCGCATACCACCTGACAGAAAAAGAGCCGACCGTAAAAGCGATCGGATCCATGCTAAGCGGGAAATTTTGATACCAAGAAATCATAATCGTAAAATACGAAATAACTATCATTTATTATTATATTTCTTAAGTTGTTTTTCAAATTCTATTCCATAGATTTCCCATAAAGAAACGAATAGGGCCACGACTATCGGTCCAACAATAACTCCAGCTGGACCAAAAAGAGCCAATCCGCCCAAGGTTGCCAAAAGCACAAGCAATGGGTGCATTTGAGTATCCTTGCCGACTAGTTTGGGTTTTAAAATATTGTCTATTGTTGATATCAAAGAAAAACCCACAATCAAAACAAGGACGCCTTGCCAAACATTCCCGGCCATTAGAAGTATTATGCCCATAGGAAACCAAACTATTGCAGAACCAAGCATTGGGATAAGAGAAAACAGCATCATAACAACTCCCCAAATAACTGCGGATTGAATTCCTACTATATAGAAAACCATGCCGCCGAGCAGACCCTGAACAATGCAGACCACGAAAGTGCCTTTAATAGTCGCCCGACTCATTGAAACAAATTTTTCCACCAGCAAACTTTCATGCAAATCCTTTATCGGACTTATATACATAAATTTTTTAACTATTTCTTTTCCATCGATAAAAAAGTAATACAGGGCAAAAAACATTACGAACAGCATAAAAAACATATGGGAAACGCCCGAATAAGCATTCTGCACAAAAGTAAAGGCTAGTTGCCCAAGTTGCTTTGAATACTGCGAAAAGGCTTCTCTGTTTACAAACTGCTTGAGATTAAGCGCATCATATAAAGGAGATGTTTTAATTCCCCCGATGATTGGTTCCACTTTTCTTTGGTAAAAATCGTCTGACACGGATATTGAATGATATGCTGAAATAATTTCTTTGCCGACAAATATAGACGCCACTACAACAGGAATTACTATGATGAGAAATACGGCAAGTGACGTCAATAGAGAGCTAAAAACTTTTTTATTTTTTGTTTTAGAAAGAATAAACGCATACATTTTCTGGAAAAATATAGCCAGGATTGCAGCTAAAATCAGCGCTATAAAAAACGGCTTAAAAATGAAAAAAGTTATGATGCTGGTGGCGGTCAGAACTAACAGAAAAAAAGATACGTTTAAATTTTTAAGTTCCATATTTATATTTTTATGAGACAGGTGCCAACCCTTTACTCTTGCTTATTAATTTGTTAAAATTGTAACATGTGTTAGGATTTTTCTCAAGTATAATAATCTTTAAATATGCAGCCATACAACCTATATAATCGCCGACGCTTGATCATTAGTGCAGATGATTTCGGAATAAGCCCAAGGGCCAATCGCAACATCCGCCACCTCATATCTCTTGGCAAAATAGACCGGATTGGAATAATGATCCATGGAGTTTTTTCCGAAGAAGAAATTTCGAAAATATCTAAAAGCACAGCCAAGCTTGACGTCCATTTGGATGTTTTAAATGAATTTGGCGAAGATCGCCGCAAAAGACGCGGTGTTTTATTGCGCGGTTTGGAATTTTTCTGCAAATTCGCAACTCGAAAGCTATCCTTGGCAAAAGTTGAAGATGATTGGAAAAAACAAATTGATAAATTCAGACAAACATTCGGCAAAAATCCCGATGGCATCAGCTCGCATGAGCATGTGCATCTCTTCCCGCCATTTCTGAAAATCTCCCTAAAACTAGCTAAAGAATATTCTATCCCCTACATACGTTTTGGCAATAGTTCTTTCGTGTTACACAAAAATCCATATTCACGCATTCTGCGTTGGCTTAAGTTCATGAACCATAAAAAATTTCAAAATTCCCAATTTGTTTCTTCGGAATCTCTCGTCAGTCTTGATTGGATTAAAGATCTTGATAATTTTCTGGAAAATTTGCCAGAAGGCCAGACGGAAATCGTCTGCCACCCAGAAATCGCCGAGGACTTCGTTAAGATAAAGAAATATTTTTAAACTTTTTGTTAATAAAAAATCCCGACCAAAATCGGGATTTTATTGTTGTATAAATTTAGTTTGAAAATATATATCATTAAGTCATTTCTGAAAACTTCGTCAGCTGGCGAAGATGCTGCAACATTAAGCTTTCTTTCTATTCGCCCGAATGCGATCTATTTCTGAAAGATGTTCCTTGCGAAGCCTTACGCTTTTTGGCGTTACTTCCAAAAATTCATCTTCATTCATGATTTCCAAACCACGTTCAATCGAAATTTCCCACGGCGGAGTCAGATTGATTGCATCATCCGAGCCGGATGCCCGCATATTGGTCAGCTGTTTGCCTTTGATCGGATTGACCGCCATATTTTCCCCTTTAGAAACATTGCCGACAATCATGCCTTCATAAACTTCCGTTCCCGGCCCAACATAGAGCACGCCGCGCGTTTGCAAATTGGCTAATGAAAATCCTAAAGCCTTACCACCAATCATGGAAACCATCGAACCAACTTCCTTTCTCTTGATTTCGCCGACATATGGCTTGAATCCGATCACGCGCGAAGACAGAATTCCCAATCCTCTGGTATCCACCACAAATTGTCCGCGATAGCCAAGAAGTCCCCGCGTTGGCACTTCAAACAAAAGCCGGGTTTGCGAACCATGCACCTGCATGTCGGTCATAATGCCTTTGCGTCTTCCCATGTTTTCAATAATTGTCCCGGAAAGTTCGCTCGGCACATCCACTGTCACTTCTTCAAACGGCTCTGATTTAATTCCCTCGACGTCTTTAATAATAACTTGCGGCTGCGAAACTTGAACTTCATAACCTTCGCGGCGCATATTTTCGAGAAGGATCGCCACATGCAATTCTCCGCGACCAAAAACAGTTGAATATTCCGCTGAAGCAGAAAAATCAATCTTGAGTCCGACATTCACTTCCAATTCTTTTTTAAGCCTTTCTAAAAGCTGTTTATTGGTCACAAATTTTCCTTCGCGACCGGCAAACGGCGAATCATTCACCATAAACCTGAGAGATATTGTCGGTTCATCAATCGTAATCGCTGGCAAAGATTCCTGATTTTGATTTTCACAAATTGTTTCACCAATATCGATTTTTCCAAATCCGGCAATCATGACAATATCGCCCGCATAGGCCTCTTGTGTTTCTTCACGGCTAGTGCCTTTGAAAGTGTAGAGTTTGGTCACGCGCGATTTTTCAATTGTCCCATCATTTTTCTTGAGCACATAGGTTTGTCCCGATTTGATTGTGCCTTCATGGATCCGACCGATTGCCAAACGCCCCAAAAAATTGTCATAGCCCAGATTGAAAGGCTGCATTCTGAGTTCTGCATCTTTATCAGCTTTGGCCGGTTTCACTTTGAGCAAAATCATATCCAAAAGCGGTTCAATGTTTTTTGAATCATCGCCCAAATGTTCTTTGGCAATACCTTGCTTGCCGATTGCATAAATAGTGGTGAAATCCAATTGCTCATCACTCGCTCCCAAGTCCAGAAACAATTCATAAACTTGTTCTTGGGTCAAATCAGGATTAGCCGCCGGCTTGTCAATTTTATTAATGACGACAATCGGCTTAAGGCCTAATTCCAAAGATTTTTTAAGCACGAAACGGGTTTGCGGCATCGGGCCTTCCTGCGCGTCCACCACCAAAAGCACGCTGTCAATTGAGCGCAGTACCCGTTCTACTTCACTCCCGAAGTCCGCGTGTCCCGGCGTGTCCACAATATTTATTTTCGTGCCACGATAAAAAACCGCCGTATTTTTCGAATAAATAGTAATCCCACGTTCTTGTTCCAAAGCGTTGGAATCCATGCTCACACCCACTTCCACCATGCCCGTCTGCTGCATAATCGCATCAGTAAGAGTGGTCTTTCCGTGATCAACATGTGCTATTATCGCTATGTTTCTAATTTCCATATGGCTACATAATTACAAAATTTTCTGAAAATTTTATTCTTCAGCAAAACACAACTTAAATATTTCTATACCTCGTAACGAGAAACAAAAAGACTGCCCCCTCGGCAGTTTACCTCGACATTTTTGGAAAAATATGTGAGCTTTACATCTAACTAAGATATATTGAAGTATATCATTTATTATCAAATCAGTCAATCTTAAAATGGGAAGTATTAAAAATAAAAACGCCATATCATTTAATGTATACGGCGTTATATTATTTTTATTGGCAGTTTGCTGTCAACTCATATTACATCTTTCTTTGAAGTTGAACGAAAATTTTTCTAAGAGATTTTTCATCAAGTTCAAATCTTTCGATTAAATCCAAACTAGGTTTAACTTTATTACGATGATACATGTCATCCTCCTTAAATAATCCGTCACGAGTGAGAATAAGAGAATAATTATAACCACTCGTTAAATCGGTATCTGGTTGTCCATAAAAACCAAGTATAACTTCTTTAATCATGTCCTTTCTTTCTGGCGCATTTATTAGTTTTTTCAGAGCTATTAACGCTTTACTTTTTATACTTTGATCTTGGGTTTTAGTCAAAATGTAATCATCTTCTTTCATAAAACTACCTCCTCAAAAAAATTTTCAAGAAAAGAAACGATATTTCCATTAACCTGCTGCGAGGAAGATTTTTCTTCCGGCATAGGCACTCCAATACAGTCTAAGCCTATGATTTTTTTAGCAAATTCAGAAAAGTTATTTGCTGTTTGCTTAGTATTTGCAGTCTTTCTAAAAAACCTCTGCTTACCAATCATTTCAAGATCACCAAAAAAAGTATAGTTCATATGCCCCCCCTTATTTTTAATATGCTATTTATATATATCAAATTAAAACAATATACCACGCCAATATACTTTAGTCAAGACTAAAATATTTTATTATAGTATCTTTTCCAACAATTCCTCTCTTCCCTTTTTCGTTCTTGAGGAAAAATAGACAATCTTTTCTTGGCCCATTGGCAGGTCCAGTTTTTCAATAATATTTTTCTTTTTCTTGGCCAGTTCGCTATTTTTGATTTTGTCCATTTTGTTGGCCACAACAACAACGTCATAAGAATTTTCGGTTAAAAGTTCCATCATCTCCAGATCGAATTTGGTCGGACCGACATTGCCATCAATCATCAAAATCACTTTCTGCGGTTTCTTTTCATTTTGTTCCAAATACCACATGATCATTTTGCGCATTTTTTCCGCCATTTTTAGTGACTGTTTGGAATAACCATAGCCTGGAAGATCAACAAAGTAGATCCCATTATTAATAAGAAAGAAATTTAATTGCAAAGTTCTTCCGGGAGTCGAACTGGAAATCGCCAAATCATTGATGCCCACTAAAGTGTTGATGACACTGGATTTTCCCACGTTGGAACGGCCAACAAAAGCAATTTGCGGCAAATTGTCATCTGGCAGCCCCTCACTGCCAATGACACCTTTCAAAAATGTGGCGGATTTTATTCCTTGCATAAATTAAACTTTACCGCACATTGCAAAAAATATCAATTGTGCACACCTTGCATATTCAAAAAAAACTTTTTCTGCTATAATTTAAATTAATAATAATTTAAATTGAATCTCTATGATTATTGCAATGGTTTTAACAGTTCTCGGTCTTTGTTTGTTTGAAATCATAAGTTCCATAGACAATGCTATTGTTAATGCGGAAGTTTTGTCTACCATGAGCCAGAAATCCCGCAAATGGTTTTTGCTTTGGGGATTGATTTTTGCAGTATTCGTTGTCCGCGGTTTGTTGCCGTGGATCATAGTGTTCGCCGTTAATCCTTCCTTAGGATTTTTGGGTTCGCTTACTGCAACTTTCAGCAATGATCCTAGCGTAAAGGAAGCCATTGAATCCTCTGCGCCAATTCTTCTGGGCGGTGGAGGAACTTTTTTAGTTTTCCTTTTTTTCCATTGGTTGTTCGTAGAGCCGAAAAAATATGGTTTGGCAGGTGAACAATTTTTCCATAAAAAAGGCATTTGGTTTTTCGCAGTCGTTTCGGTTCTTTTGGCTATTCTTGTTTGGCTCGCCCTGAAAACTAATCCGATGATGGCATTTTCAATTGTCATCGGCTCAACCGCTTTTTTCATAACTCATGGATTCAAACAGAATGCTGAGCAAGGCGAACAGCAGCTCCTAAACAAAAACAGCAACCTCAGCGACATCAGCAAAATCCTTTATCTGGAAATCATTGACATGACATTTTCCATTGACGGCGTTTTGGGAGCTTTCGCTTTCACTTTGTCTGTTCCTTTGATTATTTTAGGCAATGGCATCGGCGCTTTTGTTTTGCGCCAATTCACTGTTGGGAACATCGATAAGATAAAAAAATATGCCTATCTCAAAAATGGAGCCATGTATTCAATTCTGATATTGGGAATAATAATGCTGCTTGATTCGTTCGGTGTCCATATCCCCAGCTGGCTTTCGCCGGTTGCAACTTTTGCCATAGTCGGCTTCTTTTTTTGGAAATCGCATATGGAATTAAAAAATGCAAAAAAATAATACTGCGCTTGAAAATCACTCCGTTTTGGCGGAGTGATTTTTTGTTTGCATTTTTGATAAAAATATCAAGCAGCTTGTTTCATTTTTTCGCTATCTTCTTCCTCATCAGAAACGTTTTGGGATTCCGTACTAAGTGTTTTTGCATCTTCCGCTGTTTCAATTTTGCATTTTTCTATTATTTTCAATATTCTTTCCGTTTCAGCTATGAAATTTTTTATTTTTAATTGCGTATTTTCGCTCAAGCCATGGTCTTTGTTTTTGGATATCAATTCTTCCCTGAATAAAGACAGGATTCCGGCTTTTTCTTTTTTTACTTTTTCAAATCCTTCTTCTTTGCTGGAATAATCATCAGCCAAATCATGAATATACTTTTCAATTTCTTTTTCTGATTTATCCATCAGATCATTAAACAAAAAACATCCTTTTTCACCAAGATCACGCAAATCAAAGCCGTCTTCAGTGGCAATTTCCCTGGTAAGCTCCTGAAAGCTATAATTGCTGTATTGTTTTTTAATGTTTTCAGATGAAAGTTTTTCTTGGGATGATGATTGCAATTCTTCCGTCTTGCTTTCCAAGTTTTTTTCAGATGGCTTTTTATTGTCCTCTTTATTCTCAGTCATTTTCTTTTTATCCTGACTTCCTTGGATTTCCGCCAGTTTCTCTTTTGCCGCATCTTTGTCTGCATTTTCTCTTTTTTTTCCATGCAAGTCGGCAAAGCTCACGCCACTGGCTGAATTAACTGTTTTTTCATCAGCATCTTTTTTCTTTCCATCGCCAAAAGGAACTGGATTAATTTCATTGTTTTCTTGGCTTCGTTGGAGTGCCGCTAGTTTCTTTTTTGCTGCATCTTTGTCCTTGTCTGTGTTCTCTTCTGTGTTCTCCCTTTTTTTCCCATGCAACTCGGCAAAATAATCATTGCTGGCTGAGTTAACTGTTTTTTGATCGGTATCTTCTTTTTCTCCCTTACCAAAAGCAGCTGGTTTGCTTTCTTTTTTTTCATTATTTCCTTGATTTTGTTGAAGTGCAGCAAGTTTCTTTTTAACTTCATCTTCTTCGGAATTTTCCCGATAACCCGTGACGTATTCAGCTTTTGGAGGATTGTTTCTGGATTTTTGATTGTTTTTAGCTGAAACAGTATCATTATAATTTTCCTGAATTTCCCTTAAGTTTTTTTGGCTGACTCCGAAGTTAACTTGACGCGGGCCTTGAGACCTGAATTTGTCAACTTCTTTAACATTTTCATTCATCCTCACCTTTCTGTCTTTGATTTCCCGCAAGACTTCGTTGATGTTGGTCTTGGGTTTTTCATTTATTTTAATGTCTGGTGCTGCAGAAGATCGAGATGAAGAACCTCCCGAAAGGTTATATGATTTTCCATGTGGATTAAAAATTTTCGACAACGCCCTGACTTTACTGCTGGAGAATCTATCACTATTATCTTTCATTAGCTTGCCAAAAACATTTTTCAATTTGGTATTCGTATATCCTCCCTTTCCTTCCTGTTTTAAGACCTTCCAAAAAGCTTGGCGATCGCCGGCTGTTTTCAGAATTTTATCTCCTCCTCTTTTAAGGACATCTTTCATGACAGCGCTCTTACTATAGCTGCTGGCCTTCATTTGTTTATTACTGATGATTTGCTTTGTAAACATTTTTTTAGGCTTAATAACGCAAAAAGCGGGGCTTTCACCCTGCTTTGTTCACTATCTTTTAATTATATCACAAAATTAAAGACTTGTCCAATAAAAAATCCCGGCTTTAACACCGGGATTTTGAATGATTGAACTGACTTAGTATCTGTTGCCTCCTCCGTTGAAATCGCGTCTAGGTGCGCGAGCTTCCATTGGGCGAGCTTCATTAACAGTCAAAGTGCGTCCTTCGTATTCCTTTTTGTCAAACATTTCGATTGCTTTTGCTGCTTCTTCATCAGAAGACATTTCAACAAATCCGAAACCTTTTGAGCGGCCAGTCATCTTATCCATGATGATAATGCCTGATTCAACAGCTCCTGCTTGTGCAAAAAGGTCTTTCAGCTGGTCTTCAGTAGTTGCATACGGAAGTCCGCCGACATATAGCTTCTTAGCCATAATTTTCGCTTTTTGTAAAAAATTAAATTTGTAAGGCGACCTCTTCTCTTAATTTTCGACAAAACGCGAAAACTCTAAAAGACACTTACAATTGATATAAGTATACACGATTATGACTGGAAAGTCAAGTCGGTAATTATTAAATTAAAATGGCAAACTTAACTCAGGCTTTTAAATAACGCCTTTCTCAGACAATTCAAAATGCGAGAAAATTAAAAAGATAATTATTTGCTCAAAAAATTTGCTTTTTGTTATTTTCAACAAATCACATAACTGTCTGTGGTGAAGCAGAATCTTCAAGAATAGTTGCAGTAATATCCCCCATTGGTAGCTATATATCCAGAATCACAGCTAATATTTCCCGACACACCTCCGAAATTATCTTACTTTAAAACGCAATTTATTCTACTGCCACATGCACAGCTCTCACTACGCCTTTGTATGTTCCAATTGATTTTATGCTTTGTATCTTGTCAACTGTTTGATTGCAATCGATCGACACTGCTCCTTGCTTGTCGGAAAAAAAAGAAAGTTTGTAGTCTGCACCAAGAAATATGTTACCGTTTGGATCAGAATTAGAACAATTTGAAAATATATCTTTTAAGGGGGTGCTACTCCCTTGATTTGCTCTTAATACTTTATTTATTTCTTTAATTGCCAACTGCACTCCACTATCAGCTACCTGATAAGCTTGGACAGATGCGTCTGTAGAAACTGCCCCCTTCTTTTCTATAACTGCGACAACCGATATTGACGCCGCGATAAAAATCATGATCGAGACGACTATGAGAGAATAAGCCAAGATTGAGGCTTTCTTGTTTTTTAAAAAATAACTCTTGATAAATTCAACTTTGTTTTTTATTTTTAGCATAATTTGCTTTACTATTTAGTTTATAGTTGAATTATAGCACAAATTACCTTTTTAAAAAAGACCCCCTGCTGCAGGGAGTCTTATTTTTTTGATTCAGATTACTTCTTTTCTTCTTCTGTCTTGTTTTCTTCAGCCGGCGTTTCTTTGACAACGCCTTCAACTTTCGTCACATCTTCTTCGACTTTCTGTTCCAGGCTTTCCAATTCTTCTTGTGATCTTGGTTCTTGGACAGAAGCTATGATTGTTTCGCCATCAACCAATATTTCAATTTTATCGGAAACTTTTAAATCTTTGACTGCAATCACATCGTCGAAAGTCGCCAGTTTCGAAAGATCAATTTCATATTTTTCCGGCAGATCGGCTGGCAGACATTTGACTGAAATTTCATCCAGGCTTTTAATCAAAACTCCGCCCAATTCTTTGACAGCTGGCGATTCGCCTACAAATTCCAAAGGAATTTCCGTTTCCACCTCTTCTTTCATGTTCACCTTGAAGAAATCGATATGGGAAAAACGGCCACTAATAGGATCAGTCTGGACATCATGGACCAAGACATTGGATTTTTTGCCTTCAACTTCCAGTTCAATCAGAGAACTTTCTCCGGATTTTTCAAAGGCACGGTTAAAATCAAGATAATTGACTGCCAAATTTTGCGGCTTAACCTCATGGCCGTAAATTACAGCCGGAATTATGTCTTTTTTGCGCAAATCATTCACTTTTTTGCCGGTAATTTCGCGAATTTTTGCTTTCAGTGTGGTTATTTTTGTCATTTTTGTATAGATTATACTGATTATTTAACTCTGGATAGAATAGCATCATTGGAACAAAATGTAAAGGGCTTCTGGAAACATGTTCCAAAAGCCCTTTTTGGGTTTCAAACAACACAGGGAAGCAACTCCTCAATTTCACTAACTTCTGGGGGTGCGTCCCATTGGATACCGTCAGATGCCTGAAAAACTATAGCCTCAAATTTTCTGTTTCTACCTATGAGACCATTACTCTCTGCAAAAATAATGAGACTGAGAATTTCTTTTTTCGCATCTTTTTCTTTTGTCTCATCTCTTTTTATGTATTCTTTCAATTTTTCAATGTCCTCCGGTTCCAGCTCGATAGCATAACAGAGGCCTCTTTTTTTGTAAAATGAATTTGCCTCGATTATCTTCATAAAATCCTCCTCTTTTTCTTTTTTTCAGTTCGATAATTAGAAAACGTACCTGCGCATGCCAAAGAACTCGCTAGAATAATCTAAACTTTTTTTGACTATTTGTCAATAACTTTTTTCCTGACTAGCGCAAAGCTTTGGCGATATTTTTTCTATCTGACAGAAAGTCCTGACGGCGCTTTCGGCGCAAATTTATCCAAATTTGTCATTAAAGACATGTAATACTCAGAAAAAGAATTGTAGACACCATACTCCCAGATAACCTGAGGTCCGCTAGAATTGTGCCCCCTTGGAACTACAGGCCGGATATTTTTCCTTTCTGAATTGGCAGTAATACTTTCTGACGACCAAGTAACGCCACTGTTGTTGGTTATCCATTTTTCTATTTCATATTGCCCATTAATCTGTCTTGATAGATAGACTACATTGGGGTTTTCGTGATCAAGCGTTATGCCCCCAGAATACTCCTCTTGGCCTACATACAAAAAGCTCCCGGCAGCCGTGATTTCACTATTAATCCAACTGCTGCCATTCCAAACAGCATACCAGTAGCGATGATTTGTTGGTGAAGGAAAAGTTGCATATACAATTACCGGCCGGCCTGACCCATTCAGAGCAATATCCCATACCCAAGACCTGGTTTTATTGTCACTATCATCATAAACTAAATCAGCCGATGAAGGAGATAGTGGCAAACTGCTCATGTTGCCAATTGATGTTCCATTCGCCTTATAAAAATTACCGTTTTTATAATAAGCATAATAAAGATTGTTTGAAGTAAGATTGTCTGGATGGCCATCACCAAAGGCAAAATGAATTTCATCAACATTGTCAGAAGCATATTTAATATATGGCCTTTGATCTGGAACATTAACAAGCGTTTTTACCGCGCTCCATGTTGTTCCTCCGTCCGTTGAGGTAGAAAAATTAGGCTGGATGTTTCCTCCCCGCCAAAATAAATATAATTTATTGCTTTCACCGCTAAGCTGTATAGGGCTAGGGTAAGTATGTCCGCCTGCTCCTGGGGTATTTTCTACATTAACCTTGGTTTCTGTTCCCCAGGAAGATATATTTTCCGGATTAGTTGATATTCTATAATACATTTCACTTCCAAGATGAGCTGAATAAAAAACCATTATTCTGCCATCCGGCCTGATTAATATTGAAGGAGCCGCATGATCATCAGCATTAAGATATTCATGTAAAATACTAAATGTGGAAGCGCCTGTCCTGTTGTCATATTGCAAAATAACAATATTTCCATCGGTAGAAACTGCGCCTACATAAGTTTTGTTGTTATAAGAAACCGCTCTTGGATCCTGAAACCAGCACCACGCACCATCAGCCAGCATTGACCAGTTGGTCGAAGCCTGGATTTGGCCAGCAAAAAAAAGCTGACTGCCAACAAGCACCCAAAATGTTAAAAAAATAATATTTTTAAAGCGGCAAAATTGTATTTTGTTTTTTAATTTTAACATTAGATTTTTCAAAAATATGACGTATAGCTTTATATACTAAATATTATAGACTATTTGAAAAAATTTTCTATGCTTTTTTAGGAGCTGCTTTGACTGGCGCGAAGCTTCTCCTGTGGATTTCACACGGACCATGTTTTGAAAGCGCGTCCATATGCATTTTCGTGCCATAGCCTTTGTGTCTGTCAAAACCATATTCTGGATACCTTTGGTGCATCTCCAGCATCATTCGATCTCTCGTAACTTTGGCAACAATTGAAGCCGCTGAAATAGATTTCACAATTTTGTCGCCACTGACAATCGCTTTCTGCTCCATGCTGAAATTTGGTATCTGCTTGTTTCCATCAACAAGAATAACCACCCTTCCATCAGCTTTAGGCTTTAGACTCTCAACTTTGGCCTTGTTTCGGACTAGGTCCGAAACTGCTTTTTTCATCGCCAGAAAACTCGCTTCCAAAATATTGATGCGATCAATCGTTTCGTGGCTGCAAAGACCAACTCCCACATGAAAATTTTCATGGATAAAATCAAAAACCTTTTCCCGCTGCTTTTCGGAAAGTTTTTTGGAATCACGAACCAAATCCCACATTTTAGTATCTGGTATTTGGTATGTAGTATTTGGTATCTCTGCTCCTGTTTGATTATTTGATTTTTCATTACGGATAGTGACCGCAGCAGCAATCACTGGACCAGCCAAAGGTCCTCTCCCTGCTTCATCAACCCCAATCACAATCTCGTAGCCTTGCTCCAGAAGTTCTTTTTCAATATTAAATGTAGCTTTTTCCATATATTTAAAGTATATATTATTTTATCTGACATAACAAAAGCCGCCTATTACGGCGGCTAATAAAAAATATCTATTTTAAAACTGTGTTATAAATTTTTCATATTCTTCTTTGCAATTCTTTTATGGTAAAAACCCCAATTAGTTTATGACATAGGGGAAGGTCTCAATAAGTTCCCCTGAATAATAAAATTCATATGCCAAAGAACCAAAGGTATATTTTGTTCCCTGCACATCGATACTGCTTCCGCCAACTTTCGGGTTTGCTTTCGGCTTAGACTGAGGAAATCCAACATTAAAAAGCGTACCGGCTATCTCCGGACGAAATTTAATGCTATATCCGGCTTTTTCCCATTGAGAAAGTATCTGTTTTAAATATATAGAACCGTAAAGATAAGAGTAAAAATGTGTATTTTCTGTCAGACGATTATATCTTTCGGCGCTTCCATTTTCCTCTTCATAATCTAAAACATTTTCCAAATCAAAACCTAAATAGTAGGGTGAGTTTTGATCTTTTAGGTGATTTTCGATTTGAATTGCCGTTTCTTCTTTAACCCCAATGATTCCCAGTGATATTTTATTAGCATTGCTGAGAATTTTCAGCGGCTCGAAAAATTTCTTAAAAAGTTCCCTGTCTGAATTAAAAAGGCGCACTTGTTCAACAATTGCACAGGAAACAAGAAGTCTTGATTCTATTCCCGCAATGCTGGCTGCTTTTTCTATAAGGTCTTTATCTTTTACGATTGCCTGCTTGATTGTTTCCCACTCTTCATTATCCATCCAAGGAAATAATGTTTTGCCTTGAATTCCTGCATATTTTTGGGTAATTCCGGCATCATCGACTTTTAGAGAAGCTTGATCGCAATCAGCAAATGACGAATTCCCGTTTTTTTCTTCAATCCTGATTCTCGCTGCCAGAATCATTTTGGCAATCAGCGCATCTGAATCAGTCTGCTGGTATATCTGAATTATTCTGGCTGACGTTTGCGGAGAATATTGTCCGATTGCATCAAGCAGACAATAATTTTTTGTTTTTAATTCTTTTTTTTGGGAAAGTTTTTCAATTTGCGAATTTAATTTATCAAGCGAAGTTTCATTTTCCAGATTATTTGAATTTTCTACTCCCAAAACTTTAGCTTGTGTTTCCTGAAAACGGATATTGTTGGCATCGACTGTTCCTTGGACATCAGTCAAATGCCAGCGTACAGCAAAAAAACCAGCCACTAAAACAAATCCGATTATGGCAAAAACATACAAGCCGATTTTATATGCATAATATAAAAATATTTTAGTGCGTTCATTCATGAATAAATTATATCATAAAAAAATCACTATTGATATTTGGAGTGATTTTTAATAGCATCTTTTATTGTTTTTGTTTGGAAATTATAATTATTTAACATTATTGCGCCACAAGTTACTTATGGATGACAACCGGCGTGCCGATTTCCGCCCAGTCATAAAGCTCTTTGGCTGAACCCATTCCCAGCCTTATACATCCGTGCGAAGCCGGCGTGCCTAAATGATTAGCTCCTTCTTTATATCCGCCGGGCCATTCCGGAAGTTCATGGATTCCCATCTCCCCCGACGGCAAAAATGCCATCCAATATGGCATCCACAACCCATAATTTTTTGACCAGGCCCGCGGATGCTTGTTTTCAATCTTAAATGTTCCTATCGGGGTATACAGACCTCTTACGCCGGAAGAAATCAGGAAGGCTTTCAGGGGTTTTCCATTTTCAAAAATAACTATGTTTTGATAAGCCAGACTGACATCGATATATTTACCTGTCAGAATTTGCGGCTGCGCATAAACCATAGCTTCTTGAAGGCGCGTTGCAGGATTTTTGTTGCGTTCGGAAGAAGTTAGTGGCTTAGCTGTCAGTTTTAAAGCAATGTCATTTTCTCCTCCCGTATTTTCTTCTTTTTTTTCTTCTGTTATATTTTCTTCTGCTGTTTCTTCAGTTTGTTTCTTGTCTTCTGTTTCTGCAATTTCAGCTTGTTCAGTTTCGGTTACTGCTAAAACTTCTTCATTTTCAACAATTTGATTTTGAACTTGTCCGCTTGGTATTTCAATTTCCTTTTTTTGCGGATATTTTTCTATAAAATAGGCAAGTCCGCCAGAAACACAAACAACAAGCACCACGAAAAAGGTTTTGCGAAATGTGTGAGGATTATTTTTATGCGGTATGAATGAATGCATTTTATTTTTTAATTAAATCGCCTGGAATTTTATTATGCCGCTAATTATTATTTTGTTTATTATAGTTATTATATCACATTGTATTTATTGAAAGACCGATTCCGACAAAATATTTTTAATTTTTACAAACAGGGCCAGGTTGACTTTGTTATAATTTTATTATACTCTTTTGGCAAAAGTTGTTCTTAAAAATAAATTCGAATACAAAAAGAAAGGAGATATAAATATGCCGACCACATGCGGAGACTGTTTTTATGAAGAAAAAGACGGCATGTATGTCTGCAAAATTTGCGGAGATACGATAAGCAGAAATGCGTTTGAAGAATTTCAAAAAATCAACCAGATGAGCATGGAAAAAAATGAAGAGAAAGAAAGAAAAAACAACCAAACAAACCTCTCCCTCTTTTAATTGTTCTTTTGATTTACAATCCTCGACCTAAGCCCTTTTTAACAGAATTATTAAAAAGGGCTTTTTTTATTTCAAACCTGTGCTATACTGTCTTTAGTAAAACTTATCTTGCAAAACCCAGCGGCCAGTCCCCGGGAGATGAAGATAAACAAAAATATGTTGCGATCAGATGCTCAAATTTTAATAGCTTTTAATTTTAAGCCTTGCTGTTTTGGTAGAGGCTTTTAAATTTTATAATTTTTAAAATAATTTCTAATGCTTAAATGCTTTAAACATTAAAAAATTAAGATTTATTTAAAAATTAAAAATTGGAAATTAAAAATTTCTATGAAGTATACCCATTTACATGTCCATAGTCATTATTCACTATTAGATGGTCTCGGCAAGATCGACGATCTTTTAGATCGCGCCAAGGAACTGAGCATGGACTCGATTGCTCTCACTGATCATGGCGTGATGTACGGCGCAGTGGAGCTTTTCATCAAAGCCAAGGAAAAAGGCATGAAACCCATCATCGGCTGCGAAATGTATGTGACTCCGGGAGATTACAAATCCAAGGAATCAACCGCGGAAAATCGCAAACGCTACCATTTGATATTATTGGTCAAAAATGAGGAAGGTTATCACAATCTAATGAAATTGGTTTCCATCGCTCATCTTGACGGGTTCTATTACAAGCCGCGCATCAATCGTGAATTGCTGCGCCAATATTCTAAAGGTCTTGTCGGCCTTTCCGCTTGCGCTGAAGGCGAAATTCCAGCGCAAATCATCATGAGCAACTATGACAAAGCCAAAGAACTGGCCCTGGAATACAAAGATATTTTTGAACCGAATTCTTTTTTTCTGGAAGTGCAAAGCCATCCGCGTTTTGCCAACCAGAAAATCGCCAATGATGGAATTTTCAAACTGTCGCAAGAATTAAATATTCCGGTGGTTGCCACTTGCGATGTCCACTATGTTAATAAGGCCGACGCGGACGCGCAGGACATTTTGCTCTGCGTGCAAACCAACCGCAAAGTTCAGGAAAAAGACCGCATGAATCTTTTGGATTTTGATCTGTCGCTCCGCTCACCAGAAGAAGTGGCGGCGGCTTTTCCCGATCATCCGGAAGTTGTCACCAACACTCAACTGGTTGTTGATCAATGCGATTTTCAATTGAAACTCGGCGAAACGCAACTCCCTCATTTTGATGTTCCGGAAGGCTACACGGCCATGAGTTATCTCCGCCATCTTTGCGAAGAAGGCTTGAAAAAAAGATTTAATGGCAACATCGAGCAAAAACATCGCGACCGGATGGAATATGAGCTTTCTATCATTGAAAAGACCGGTTATGCTTCTTACTTTTTGATCGTCCAAGATTTCGTCAATTGGGCTAAGGAAAATAATATTGTGGTTGGCCCAGGAAGAGGCAGCGCCGCCGGCAGTTTCGTTTCCTATTTGACTGGCATCACTAATATTGATCCGATTGAATATAATCTTCTGTTTGAAAGATTTCTGAATCCAGATCGTGTTTCCATGCCCGATGTCGACATGGATTTTGCCGATGACAAGCGCGACAAGGTTTTGGAATATGTCCGCCAAAAATATGGCGATGATCATGTCTCACAAATCATCACTTTTGGAACCATGGCTGCCCGCGCCGCCATCCGCGATACCGGAAGAGCTCTGGGTTTTCCCTATGAATTTTGCGACAAAACATCCAAGATGATTCCGATGTTCACTTCCATCAAAAAAGCACTTGAGGAAGTGCCGGAATTTAAAGCCCATTATAATTCCGGCGCTGATGCCAAGAAATTAATTGATAACGCCATGCGTTTGGAAGGCGTGGTCAGGCACGCCGGCATGCATGCTTGCGGCGTTGTGATTACCAAAAAACCGGTTACTGAATATTCTCCGATTCAAAATATCGTAGGTACGCGAGAAGGTACGGTAACCCAATATTCATCTTCAACCAAATCCAGCTACGTGGAAAAAATCGGCCTGCTTAAAATGGACTTTTTGGGACTAAAAAACCTCACCATCATCCAAAACACTTTGCGCATTGTCCGCAAAACCAGAAAAATTGACATTGACATTGATACTATTCCTCTGGATAACAAAGAAACTTTCGAACTTCTGCAACAAGCCCGCACAACCGGAGTATTCCAATTGGAAAGCAGCGGTATGAAAAGATATTTGAAATTATTAAAACCGACTGTTTTTGAAGATATCATTGCCATGGTTGCCCTCTATCGTCCCGGACCGATGGATTGGATTCCTGATTTTATTTCCGGAAAACATGGCCGCAAAGTCAGCTACATCCATCCAAAACTGGAACCTATCCTAAAAAATACTTATGGCGTAGCAGTCTATCAGGAACAAGTGATGCAAATTGCCAGAGACTTGGCCGGGTTTTCAATGGGTGAAGCCGATGTGCTTAGGAAAGCCATGGGCAAAAAAATATTCGAACTCATTAAGGAGCAGAAGATAAAGTTTATTGAAGGTTGTGTGAAAAACAATATCAGTAGCGAAATCGGAGAAAGAGTTTTTTCCTTTATCGAACCTTTTGCCGGATATGGATTCAATCGTTCGCATGCAGCTTGTTATGCTCTCATCGGTTACCAAACCGCTTATCTCAAGGCTCACTTTCCCGCTGAATTCATGGCTGCGCTTTTGACTTCCGATCAGGATAATATCGACCGCATCGCTATCGAAGCCGCCGAATGCCGCGAGATGGGCATTGAAGTTTTGGCCCCCAACGTCAATGAAAGTTTTGAAGATTTTGCTGTGATTGTTGATGAACATGGTGTTGAGAGAATTCGCTTTGGATTCAATGCTATCAAAAATGTCGGGCATGTCGTTGCCCATGAAATCGTGGAGGAACGGAAAAGAAATGGCAAATTCAAATCTCTTGGTGATTTTTTGGAAAGAGTCCAAACGAAAGATCTGAATAAAAAATCCATCGAGGCGTTGGCAAAAGTCGGGGCTCTGGATGAATTGGGAGAGAGAAATCAGATAATCGAAAGCATGGAAAATATTCTGACTTTCACTAAAAACGTTCAAAAAATGAAAAACTCCAATCAGGAAAGCCTTTTCGGTGAAAATATTTTGGAAACTCCTGATGTCCAGCTACTGGATTCCGCCCCGGCTAGCAGAAAACAAAAATTAAATTGGGAAAAAGAGCTCCTGGGCCTTTACGTCAGCGGCCATCCCGCCCTTGAATATCAAAGCTACATTGAAAAAGTCGCTTTGCCGCTGGATAAGCTATCAAAAGAATTGGTCGGACAAAAAATTTCCGTTGGCGGAGTAATTTTAAAAATTCACAAAATACTGACAAAAAATCAGCAGACTATGTATTTTATAGTTCTGGCCGATGTTAAAGGATCCATTGAATTGCTCGTCTTTCCAAAAGTCCTGGAAAGGATTGCCAGCCTTTGGGAAGAAGAAAAAGTCATCCTGGCCACCGGCCGCCTTTCAGACAAAGACGGAGAATATAAACTGATTGTCGATGAAGCTAAAGAAATTAATCAAAGTGAAATGGAAAATCATCTCCGCATCGAAGCAACGAAGTCCAAACATCAAAAAAACGAATCCGCACACGAAGAAAACCACAGCGATAGTTACAAACCAAAAACTACAAATCAAAAACTGATAATTACTCTGCCTGATGATGCTAAACCGGAAATAATCCACAAACTTTCCGAACTTTTCAGATCTTGCCCACGTGGAAAATGTAAAGTTTTTCTCCATCACCAAACCAACAAGCTCGAAACTCCTTTTTCCATTGGAAGCGACCAGTCAATTTTGAAAAACATAAAAACAATAAATCCGGATGGCAAAGTGGAGTTATGTTAAAAGCTGATTGCTTTCAAACAATTTCTTGCTTATACTTAAAAATATGATTGCGTTTTTGTTTTTAATAAATATATGGCTAAAAAATTAGAATTAAAAGATATTCTAAGCGAACTCAAAATCCCTACAACTGAGCGCATTAAGCTTATCACTGAGGCGTATGATTTTGCTACAAAAGCGCATGCCGGACAAAAACGCGACAGTGGCGAAGATTATATCCAGCATCCGATAGCCGTGGCCAGGATACTCGCCCAAATGGGCATGCGTTCGAAAACTATTTCGGCCGGGCTTCTTCATGACGTGGCGGAAGACACGCCAACTTCCCTGGAAGAAATTGAAAAAAAATTCGGCAAAGAAATAGCCTGCATAGTTGATGGAGTGACAAAATTGGGAAGAATAAAGCTGCGCGGATCGCATGAAGAATATTTTTTGGAAAATTTACGCAAAATGTTCATGGCCATGGCAGCTGACATCCGCGTCATCATAATTAAATTGGCCGACCGTTTGCATAATATGCAGACACTTGAATATAAACCGCCGGAAAAACAGATCCGCATAGCGCGCGAAGCTATGGAAATTTTTGCGCCAATCGCCAACCGGCTGGGCATGGGAGAAATAAAAAGCCAGCTCCAAGACATTGCTTTCAAATATTTGGACAGGGTAAATTTTGACAAAGTGAAGGAACTGGAAGAAATAAATTATAAAAATAAGGAAGTCTACGTGAAGCAGGCGATAAAAGAACTGGGCGAAGAAATAAAAAAAGAAGGCATCTCTATAATCAATATTGACGGCCGGGCCAAAAGTCTCTACAGCCTTTTCCTGAAACTCAAGGAATATGACATGAATATCAATAAAATTCATGATTTAGCGGCAGTCCGCATTATTGTTCCCGAGGTGGCTGACTGTTATGAAGTTCTGGGCATTGTGCATAAAAAATACCGACCCATGATCGGCAGAATCAAGGACTATATTTCCCTGCCAAAGCCTAACGGATATCAGTCAATCCATACCACGGTTTTCGGTCCGGATGGAAAAATAATCGAAATTCAGATCCGCACTCAAAAAATGCATAATGAAGCGGAGTTCGGCATTGCTGCTCATTGGATTTATAGTGAAAGTAAAACTAAGAAAAATTGGAAAGATTATATTTTCAGAAAAAAACAGCCCATTCCGGAAAACGACATAGTGTGGGTCAAACAACTGCGCCAATGGCAAAATGAAATAGGCTTGGATGATGAAGAGTTCATGCAAGGGCTGAAGATTGATTTCTTCAAAAATCATATCTTTGCTTTTACGCCCATGGGCGATATTATCGATCTTCCGGAAGATGCCACCCCGATTGATTTCGCCTACGCCATTCACGGAGAAATCGGCAATCATGCTACCGGCGCCAAAGTCGGCGGCAATATGGTGCCTCTAGATTATCGCATTAAAAACGGAGATGTTTTAGAAATTCTGACTTCTAAAGACCGCAAAGGCCCGAATCCGGATTGGCTCAAATTCGTGAAAACCTCCATAGCCAAATCCCATATCCGGCGGGAAACTAAAAAAAATATTTCCATCCAAAATATCAACTAAAATATTTTTCAAATACAAAATCCCGAGTAAGTCGGGATTTTTTGTGGGACAGTTTTCAAAAATTTATTTTTCTTGCGAAAATTTCTTCAAAAGCGATTCCAGGTCTTCTTTAGAATAATATTCAATTATAATTTTTCCACCGTCTCCGGCTTTGGAAATTTTAACTTTAGTGCCCAGTATTTCTATTAAAGCATTTTCCAATTGTTTCATCTGCGGGTCAATATTGACCTTACGTTTGTGAGATTTCACGGAAATTTCCTGCGTTTTGCCTTCAATTTGCCTCACTGTCAAATTGCTTTTTAGGATCAGTTCATAGAGCGCTCTTTGCTTTTCCGGGTTATCCACTGAAAGAATGGCTTTGGCATGACCTTCGGTAATTTTTCCATCAATCAAACCTTTTTGGATTTCCATTGGCAAATTCAGAAGGCGGATTTTATTGGCCACCAGGCTTCGGCTTTTTCCCATTTTTTGGGCAATTTCTTCCTGTCCCATTTGAAATTCGTCAATAAGTTTCTGATATGCTCTGCCTTCTTCAATTGGATTAAGGTCGTGCCGCTGAATATTTTCAACTATAGCGAGCTCCAATTTTTGCATTTCATCGGCTTCCCGCACAATGACCGGAACTTTTTTAAGCCCTAGCCGTTTAGCTGCCTGAAGCCTGCGTTCTCCCGCAATAAGTTCATACTGGCCGCCGTTCTTGCTGACAATCAGGGGCTGGATTATGCCATGCATCTTGATGGATTGTGCTAGATTTTCCAGCCTTTCATCATCGAATTGCTTGCGTGGCTGATGCGGATTAGCAATAATCTGATTAACATCAATTTCAATGACATATTTATCGCCACGAATCGCCTCATCGGCACCACCTATTACGCGTTTAGAAAATTCGTCAGCGCTTTTTTGCGCAGGCTGTTTGTTGGGAATTAATGATGAAAGACCTCTGCCGAGACCAAATTGCTGACTCATAAATTTATTTAAATATAATTAGCAAACTTATACGCTGAATTTTTTCTTTTCGCTTTCATGTTTTTCCAAAATTTCTCTGACCAGATTTTTATATGCCCTGGCACCCTTGGAAAGACTGTCAAAATTTAAAATTGATTTGCCAAAACTCGGCGCTTCCGCCAATCGCACGCTTCTAGGAATTACGCTTTCGAAAACATGCCCCGGAAAATGATTACGCATTTCTCTGACAACTTGGCGTGCTAAACGATTTCTCTTGTCATACATAGTAAGCACGGCTCCCATAATTTTCAGATTTGGCTGCAAATGTTTTTGCACCAATTCGATTGTTTGAAGCAATTGACTAAGCCCTTCCAAAGCGTAATATTCAGTTTGCACCGGAATTAAAACTTCGTCGCTGGCCACCAGTCCGTTGATAGTCAAAAGTCCCAGGCTCGGCGGACTGTCTATAATAATGTAATCGTAATCTGTTCTGATTTGCCTGAGCACGTCATATAGTTTAAATTCCCGATTGTCAAAATGCACCATTTCTATACCGGCACCAGCCAAGTCTTGTGATGAAGGTAGAAGATCATGCCCTGAATCATTGATGCGCATAATAATATTGCGCGGATTTTCTCCGCCAACTAGAGCATGATAGATGCCTTTTTCCAAATTGCGGACATCAATTCCAAGTCCGGAAGAAGCATTGCCCTGCGGATCCAAATCAACCAAAAGCACCAACTTTCCGGCACTTGCCAGATAGGTTGCGATATTGATTGCGGTCGTGGTTTTGCCGACTCCCCCTTTTTGATTTATAAGAGAAATTATTTTAGCCATACGCCATAATAATATCACATTGACAAATGACTTTCAAATGCCTATTATTAAAGAGTTATTATATTTTAAATAAGCCTAAAATTGATAAGCCCGAGTGGTGAAATTGGTATACACGCACGACTCAAAATCGTGTGGCGCAAGCCATGAGAGTTCGAGTCTCTCTTCGGGCACAAAAACAAGAAACTTCCTTTGGGAAGTTTTTTGTTTTTTGTTGATTGAGACTCGAACAAAGAAAGGGGTCGGGAAAACAAGAGTTTTCCCGCGGTGGAAGCATTGAAACCGCAAGGTTTCAAAGAGTTCCGACTTGTCGGAACGAGTGAGATGTCTCTCTTCGGGCACAAAAAAATCCCGCTATTTCTAGCGGGATTTGTTTATTTTTATTTTCTTTTTGCCTTTTTTATTGCCCTAGGTCTATTTTTCACGGCCTGTTTGACTGTCTGAGAAGACGGCTTTTTGTTTCTATTTCGAAAATTTTTAATTGATCTTTTGATAAGAACAAACAAAATAGCCATCATGGTTACAAGAAAAATCGATTTGATCGCTAAAATTAACCAGATATTATCACGCATATTCTGTCCGGCATAATTGCTGTTTACCAAGTTGCTTGCGAATCCGGAAAATATTTTATGTTTTTTTTCAGGCCGGGCATTTCCCGAACTTTCCGCCACTGAGGATTTTTCTAAACCAGCTTGTTGAAAATTTGAAATTTTGCTATATAGATTTGTGTTAGAGTAAACTATCTTCTGCATCTTTTCTATTTTCCTGTGCTCTGCAAAAATTCCGACTGACAATATCGCAATTAAAATAAAAGCTGCGCCCAGTGCAATCGCTATTTTATTTTTTGATATTTTTTCAAACAAATTTATTTTTATTTTTGTCATATTTTTTTAATTTAAATTGTGTTTCTAAAATTATAACATGATTTTGCAAAAAATAAAAATCCGGCAAGCATTCTGTTAAAAAATTCCGGTAAAAATTAAACCAATTTAAATTCAATATTTTTCTTTTCTTCGTCCAGGACAGCATAAACCAAAATAATTTCTTTGTCTGAATATTTGGCTGACAATTTTTCTTTGGCTTTTTGAAGTTCTTCCGTATGAAATTTTTGTTCAGCTTCGTCATCGCCATTGAAATTTGCTGATCCGCCATAAGCACCGCAGTCCTGATGATTTACAATAACAATTTTTTTGGCATGATGCAGGTTGACGGGAACGTCTATGCATCCGAAAACAAATGTTTCATCCTGACTTTCATTGATGGCCTTAGCAGAACCTGGCAGCGATGGAAAATCAAAACTTTTTATCCCTAATTCTTTTTCCACAAATTCCACGGTTTCTTTCCAAAAACGGAAATCAATGCAGCACAAAACCACAGCTTCGCAAGAGTGAACATCCTTATAGCCAAATAATAGTTTCATAAGAATAATTTTAATGTCAAATTTCTAATGACTAATGACAAATAAAATCCTAAATCCAAATGACAAAAAATACTTTAATTATTTATTTGAAATTTGGTTTTTGACATTGAATTGACATTGGAAATTAGTCATTTGTCATTAATTATATTAATCTATTTTTATCCCATGTTTACTGTGATGCTTTTTGGCCACTCTGACCCGCGCCCATTCTTTTTCAATCGCCGCTGCCACTTTGGCATATTCCATTTCACTCATGGTGATTTTTTCTTTTTTGAGTTCTTCCGCTCTTTGCCTAGCGGTTTCTTCGGCTCGCTTAAGATCAATTTCAGAAGCACGTTCTGCTGTGTCAGCCAACACTATAAGCGTATTCTTATTAAATTCAATAAAGCCTCCGGAAGTCGCCAACAGTTTTTCCTTTTCTCCCATTTTCAGCCTGATCTCTCCAGGCTTAAGAGAAGCAATATAGCTTCTGTGGTTCGGCAGAATTGTCACTTCTCCATTGGCTACCGGCAATGTTGCTTGATCAACTTCATTTTCATAAACAACCTTTTCCGGAGTTATTATTTTGAAATTTATTTGTAAACCCATAAAATTAAAAAATTACTTTTTAATTTCGCTTATATCTCCTTTCATATAAAAGTCTTGTTCCGCCACATCATCCAATTCGCCATCCAATATCATTTTAAAACCTTTGACCGTATCTGAAAGTTTCACATATTTGCCAGGCGTTCCTGTAAATTGTTCGGCCACAAAGAAAGGCTGCGACAAAAATTTCTGGATTTTTCTGGCCCGTGTCACTGTAATTTTGTCTTCATCTGAAAGTTCTTCCATGCCCAAAATAGCGATAATGTCCTGCAGATCCTTATATCTTTGCAAAACCCTCTGCACGCCGCGCGCCACTTCATAATGTTCCTGTCCGACAATTTTCGGATCCAAAATTGTTGAACTGGAATCCAATGGATCTACCGCCGGATATATTCCGAGTTCCGATAGTCCTCTTGAAAGCACAACTGTTGAATCCAAATGTCCGAAAGTTGTGGCTGGCGCCGGATCAGTCAGATCGTCCGCTGGCACATACACAGCTTGCACTGAAGTAATCGATCCGTTCTTGGTTGAGGTTATTCTTTCCTGCAATTTTCCCATTTCTTCCGCCAATGTTGGCTGATAGCCCACGGCTGATGGAATGCGTCCCAAAAGCGCTGAAACTTCTGATCCAGCCTGCGTGAAACGGAAAATGTTGTCGATAAACAAAAGCACGTCTTTATTTTCTTGGTCGCGGAAATATTCTGCCATAGTGAGAGCGGAAAGCGCCACGCGCTGGCGGGCTCCCGGCGGTTCATTCATTTGTCCAAACACCATGGTTGTTTTTTCCAGCACGCCTGATTCTTTCATTTCATGATAGAGGTCATTGCCTTCACGTGTTCTTTCGCCGACTCCGGCAAAAACTGAAAAGCCTCCATGCTCCTGTGCAATGTTGCGGATAAGCTCCTGGATCACCACTGTCTTGCCCACGCCAGCACCGCCAAAAAGTCCGACTTTTCCACCCTTAACAAAAGGACAGATTAGATCGATAACTTTTATACCAGTTTCAAAAATTTCAGCTTCAGTTGATTGTTCGGAAAATTTCGGAGCAGCCCTGTGAATCGGTAAAGTTTGTTTAATCTCGACTTTTTCCTTTCCATCAATAGGTTCTCCAAGCAGATTAAACATTCTGCCAAGCGTTTTTTGCCCGACCGGCACGCTGATTGGTGCGCCTGTGTCTTGAGCTTCCATGCCACGACTTAGTCCGTCGGTCGAACCCATAGCCACCGCGCGCACTTTGTTGCCACCAAGATGCTGAGCTACTTCGACAACCAATTTAGATTTTGCATCTAAATTAATTTCCAGCGCGCTGTAAATTTCCGGCAACTTGTCACCGAATTCCACATCAACTACTGGACCAATTATCTGCGAGATTTTTCCTTTATTCATATATTAGCTTCATTAGCTTCACTAGCTTCTTTAGCTTGTTAGCTAATTATCAATTAATTACAAAATTTAAAAGTTTACGAATTTTACTTTATAAACTTTATGAACTTTATAACTTTTTAGGCTTATTTTAGGTAAAATCCACTAATCAGAATCCAAGGCCTTGGCACGTGGTTGCAAAGCAACTTTGCGGGCTTGACTTTTTCGTTATTTTGGAGTATAATTAAAAGTTAGCAAAAAAATACAAAATATTCTTCGGGAGGAATAAAAATGGAAAATGTATTTGGTTTCTTTACATTAATTTTAGCAGTTTCGATGGTCTTGGTTGCGCTACCCAGCCAAATCATAAAAAACCATCGCGAAAGAAAGAGTGGTTTAAGTTTTCTAATGACCGCTCTTCCACTAAGTGTTTATGTGGTCAGAGCATGCTATGCCGTGACAATAAAGTCATGGTGGATACTTGCACCTGACACACTTGGCGTATTTTTTTCGATTATTTTAGTATTTCAATATTTTAAAAAATACGAAGAATAATCAAATATTAAACTAGGGCCTGTCCGAATCTTCCGGATGGGCTACTTTTTTTATTTTTCAAAAGTACTATCAGAATTTAATTTTAATTAAACCCTGAATTGCATTTTTGAATTTGCATTTCTTGCATTTCCCGCACACTATGAATTTCGTCAGCAAATTCAAGCGAATGAGCGTTAAGAAAAATCTCTGTCTGAGTCCCGCCTTGGCGGGACGAGTTAGATTTTTTAGCGAACGAGCTTAGAATTTGCCACAGAAATTCATCCGCGTGCGAAGTTTTCTTTTCTTCCACTTTTCTTTTGCGTAAAAGAAAAGTGGAGAATTAATTTCAAAAAACTTTTTATTCCAGAGCAGCGCGGCCAGCACTGATCTCCGCGATTTCCTGCGTAATTTTTCCCTGCCTGATCTGATTGTAAGCCAACGTCAAATCTTCCGACATTTCTCCCGCCGCATCCGTCGCATTTCTCATCGCCATCATGCGCGCACTTTCTTCCGAAGCTTTCGATTCCAAAATCGCATGGAAAAGCTGCATTTCAATCAGGCGCGGAATAATAAATTCCAAAACTTCCCGCGGACTCGGTTCCACTTTATATTCCACTACTGACTCAGAAAGCCCATATTCTTTGGCAATCACATCCATTTCAGCAATCTGTTTTTCGATATCAATTTTAGAAATCGGCAAAATCTGGCGAATACGGGTTTTCTGCACAATCGTTGAGAGATAGTCGGTATAAATCGCCACTACTTTGTCATATTTTTTATTCAAATAATCATCAATCACAATTTTGGAAAGCGGTTTGATATCATTGGCTGAAACAAATTGACCGCCATCCGCAAAAGAAGCAATAATCTCCTGCTTTACCCTGTTAAATTCCTGCGAAGCAGGACCGCCTTCGGCGGATTTAACAGGGTGAAGTTTGCGCACAATCCCCTCGCCTTTTTTCCCAATTACAATAAAATCAATCCGGAGGTCTTCATCTTTAATTTTCGAATCCAATTTTTTACCGTTAATGCGGTTGATTTTCAATTTTTCCGGATGCAAAATTTCATCTTTTATTTTTTTGGCAATTTGAGTGTTGAATGATCCGCAAAGTCCGCGATTTGATGTCACCACCACAATCAAAACGCTTTTGACTTCCCTGATTTCCAAAAGTCCGCGCCCATGCGATTCATAAGCTCTGGCCAAATTAGTCAGTACGCTCCAAGCGCTGTGAGCATAAGGACGAATCGCAATAACGCTGGCAACAGCTTTTCTCATTTTAGCAGCGCTAACCATCTCCATAGCGCGAGTTATTTTTTTGGTGCTATTTATAGATTTTATTCGACGTCGAATGTCTTTTGAACTTGCCATAACATTTTATTCCATATAAACTTCTTTAAATTCTTTAATTGCTTTTTCCAATCCTGCCACAACTTCATCGTTCAATTCTTTTTTCTCGCCAATTGCTTTGATAACATCCTTGGCTTGCGCGTCCATGAATTTATGGAAATCATTTTCCCATTCCCTGACTTTTTCAACTTCTACATCATCCAGGAATCCATTGGCCAAGGCATAGAGAATAGCTACTTGGTGTTCCACTGTCATTGGTTCATACTGTCCTTGTTTCAAAATTTCTACTGTCCTTCTGCCACGTTCGATTTGTGCCTTGGTTTTTTCATCCAAATCTGATCCGAACTGCGCAAAAGCTTCGAGTTCGCGGAACTGCGCCAAGTCCAATTTAAGTTTGCCGGCTACTTTTTTCATCGCCTTAATCTGCGCGCTAGAACCGACACGCGAAACGGAAATACCAACGTTGAGCGCTGGTCGCACACCTTTATAAAATAAATCTGATTCCAAGAAAATTTGTCCGTCCGTAATGGAAATCACGTTGGTTGGAATGTAGGCGGACACGTCGCCGGCTTGCGTTTCAATGATTGGCAGAGCCGTCATCGAACCGCCGCCAAAATCTTCATTAAGCTTGGCGCTTCTTTCCAGAAGTCTTGAGTGCAGATAGAAAACATCGCCCGGATAAGCTTCGCGTCCTGGTGGGCGTTTCAAAATCAAAGAAATCTGACGATAGGCCCAAGCATGACGAGAAAGATCATCGAAAATTATGAGCACGTCTTCACCTTTGTCCATAAAATATTCGCCCAACGCGCAACCGGAATACGGAGCAATGTAGGAAAGCGCGGCACTGTCCGAAGCACCCGCCACAATCACAGTGGTATATTCCATCGCGCCATTTTTTTCGAGTTCGCCCACGATGCGAGCAATCTTGGATTCCTTTTGTCCGACTGCTACATAAATGCATTTCATGGGTTTCTGCCCCCCGCCTCGCGTCGACGAGCGGTCATCTCCGCGAGTCGAGGCGGGTTTCTGATTGATGATAGTGTCGATAGCAATCGCAGTCTTGCCAGTCTGGCGGTCACCAATAATAAGTTCGCGTTGTCCGCGTCCAATTGGAATCAAAGCATCGATCGCTTTAATGCCGGTTTGCACCGGCTCATGCACGCCTTTTCTGGTAATAACACCTGGCGCAATTTTTTCCACTGGATAATATTTATCCGTTTTGAATTCGCCTTTGCTATCCACTGGACTACCCAAAGGATTAATAACTCTCCCAATCATGGAATCTGACACTGGAATAGACAGAATTTTACCAGTCGCCTTCACTTCGTCGCCTTCCTTGATTTCCGTAAAATTTCCCAAAACCATTGCGCCCACGCGATCTTCTTCCAAGTTAAGCGCCACTCCAATTTCACCATTTGGAAATTCTACCATTTCTGAAGCCATAATGTCGGAGAGTCCCGAAATGCGAGCCACGCCATCGCCCACCTCCACCACTTTGCCGACTTTTTCCGTCGCAACTTCAGTCTTGAAGTTTTCGATTTGTTTTTTAAGTTGTTCTACGATAAAATCTTTGTTCATAATATTATTATATTATTCTTTATTAAAGTGTTAACGGGTTAACGCGTTATTTTAAAAACTCGTGAACTCGTGAACTTATTAATAATTTAACCGCATATATATTTGACATTTTGTTTATTCTAAAATATACTATTAAGTTGATAATTTATCACAATTATTAAACAAAAATTTCTTTAACAAAAGGAGATATTATGAAAATACTTATTAATCCTCAAGGAAAACCTGTTGGAAAACCAAAACTGTTAAATTTTTCCATTGAAGACTGTGAATGGGATAATTCTAACATTAAAGGAGAGTGGGTAGATATAAAGCCTAATCAAGAAATTGTCCAGAAAAAAGCAATTGAAATAATACAAAAAAGACAATTAAGCAAATTCTCTCTTGAAAAAGCTACTGCCGTACTATTTGGTGAATATAACTTAACCAACAAAACAAAATTTCCATCAGGATTTTATACTGACGTATGGATAGCTGTACAGTTTTATAAATCCTAAATCATCCAATTTTTTAATTGACTGCCGTGCTTAACTATCTAAATAAGCCGGCAGTTTTTTCAAAAGTACTATCAGTGCTTAATTTTTAATCAATTAAACCCTGAATTGCATTTTTGAATTTGCATTCCGCATTTCAAGGGCGCCATATGAAGTACGTAGGCCCGTCTCGCTCGAGGCTCGCCGAGGCGGACAAAGCGCGAGTGATGAGCGTTAAAAATTTTCTCTGAGCCCGAAATAGAAAATTTAGCGAAGAACGAAGCGCTTGCCACAGTATCTTCATCCTGGCGCGACTTTCTTTTGTAACTTTTCTTTCTAGAAAGAAAAGTTAGTATACGAATTTCAAAAAACTTTCTGGATTCCCGCTTTCGCGGGAATGACAAATTCTTTTATCTCACCAATTCTTTCCTCAACTTCCTCAGCTGCCCGCTTATCGATCCGTCCAGCACTTCATCCCCGACTCTCACAATCATTCCGCCTTGGATGCTTTCATCCAAAACATTTTTCACCACCACTTCTTTCGCTGCATATTTTTTTCTGATATAATTTTCGACTTCCTTCAATTCTTTGTCATCTATTTTACTTTTTGTAATCACTTCTGCCTCGACAATTCCATGTTTTTCATTATATAAATCAGAAAATTTTTCCGTAATAATCTTGGCATTTTTAAGTTGCCCGTCTCTTTTGATAACCTCGGCAAAACGCAAAACCACCGCGCTGATTTCTTTCTCAGTCTTATTCTCTGTCAGCTCTAATAATGTTCGCGCATATTGCGCTGGAGATACTTTCATATGCCAATTATTTTATTGCTCTTTCAATTAATTCTTTATCTTTTTGACTATCCATTTTTTCACCAATAATTTTTTCTGTTGCCACAGCCACGAGTCCTCCAATTTCTGTCTTAACTTCCAAAAGCATCTTGTTTTTTTCGAGTTCAATTTTCTTTTCCGCATCAACAAGGATTTTTTCTGACTGCTGCTTGGCGGCAACAACAATTTCTTCCTTATTCTTGAGTGCTACTTTTTCCGCATTTGCGACGATTTCTTGCGCTTGTTTTCTGGCCTTGGCCAAAACTTCTTTTTCCTTTTCCGTAATTTCAACCAATTTCTTTTGTGCTTCTTCAGCATCTTTGAGTCCTTTTTCGATTTTTTTAGTACGTTTTTCCAAAAGTTTCAGCACTGGACCATAGGCAAATTTTTTGAGTACAAAAAGTAGCACCAAAAAATTCACGATTTGTGCCAAGAGCAATTTTCCATTAATACCTAGATTTGTAAGTAATTCCATAATGGTTTTGTAATTATCAATTATTAGAGAGAATTTTCGTATTTTCCGCACCCCATGAAGTGCGTAAGAAAATTCAAGCGAGTGAGCGTTAAAAAATTTTGAAACGTAGCGAAGCGAAGTGTAAATTTTAGCGAGTGAGCTTAGAATTTTCCACAGCACTTCATCTGGGTGCGAAGTTTTCTTTTCTTCCACTTTTCTTTTGTGTAAAAGAAAAGTGGAGAAAATTCCAATTCGCAGTTTTTGGTCCGCAGTCTACAAACTACGAACCATGAACTACAAACTGCTTAAACGAATTTGATAATCAATGCGACTACCAATGCGTAGATGGCGATAGCTTCGGTAAAAGCGATGGCCAAGATCATGGCTGTCTGCACTTTTGAGGTAGCTTCCGGATTACGTCCGATCGACTCCATAGCTTTTGAAGCCAAAAGTCCAATTCCGATGCCAGGCCCGATGGCTCCGAGGCCAATGGCGAGAGCTGCGCCCAATGATTTCATTGCTTCTGCATCCATATTTTTTTCATACCTTATTTATTTTTTCTCTCCTGTGGGGAAAATAAATAGAGTATGGGTTAAAAAATTAATCAACACCCGACTAAATTACTAATCTCTTACTAATATACTAATGTGCTTTTAAATTTAATTAGTATATTAGTATAAAATTCGTATTTTAGTAGGTTATTATTTATATTAAGCACTAGTGGCTAGATTCAGTCACGGCCATTTTCAAAAACACCAATGTCAACATAGCAAAAACCAACGCTTGAATAAATCCGACAAACAATTCCAAAAATAAAAATGGGAGTGGCACCAAAAATGGAACCAGATTCAGCATTACAATCAAAAGCACTTCCCCGGCAAAAATATTTCCAAAAAGACGGAAGGAGAAAGAAACAATCTTGGCGCATTCGCTGATGAGTTCCAGAGCTCCCACGAAAGTTCCGATAAAATACGGCTTATGAAATGGACTAACAAAAAATTTTCCGGCATATTTGGAAATTCCGATTGCAGCAATGCCCATAAACTGAATTGTGAAAACGGAAATGAGAGCAATGGCCAAAGTAACATTCAAATCGGCTGAAGCGCTACGGATAAAGGGAACCAGCACTGTTTTGCCGTGCAAATTTTCATTAATTCCGATTGTTCCCAAGCCCGGAATCAATTCAATCCAATTAGACAGGATGACAAAAAGAAAAATCGTAACCACAATCGGAAAGAATTTTTTCGATTGTTCCTTGTTTTGAGTCACACTGTCTATAAGGTCCAGCAAGGCTTCGATCACATACTCAAAAACATTTTGAAACCCCTTGGGAATAAGTTTCAGACGTTTGCGCAAAACCAAAGCAACTACAATAATCAGCAAACTAAGCAAAAAAGTCATTGCCAACGTATTGGTAATCGGAAAACTGCCAATATGAAAAAGTGATTCTGGTGATAAAGAAATTTCCATTTTAGTTATTGGTTATTAGTTCATAGATAAATTCATTTTCTACAAACTTTTGTTGCTTTCTTCGCGTTTATTTTTTAATTCTTCGCTTCTGATTATTTCCATTAACTTCTTATAAACTATGCAGAATGTGACAACTATTGAGATAAATAGTCCGACCAAAAGCAACCACGGTGACGTTTGCAGTTTTTTATCCAGCAATCGCCCACCCAGCGTGAACAGCACAATCGGAATAGCAATTGAATAACCAAGTTCCCATGCAAAACTTAATGCTGACCATGACCTGTCACTCGCTAGTGACGGGTTTTGTTTTTGATCTTTTTTCATAAAAAAAATAACCCGAGACGCCTAATTATTCGAGTTATTTGACAAACATTTGTAGAAAAACTCAAATGTGTGACAAATAGCCCCAAAAGATGCGTTCCCCTATACAAACTTTAATATACATTTTCTCGTAAAATTCCAAAAAAGTCAACACCCTAAAATTTTTTAGATGCCAAAGGTTTTTTTGGCATTTTGAGTTGTTACTTCCGCTACTTCTTCCACCGAAATATTTTTTTGAGCTGCGATCTTTTCGGCCACCAGTTTTACGTAAATTGGCTCGTTGCGCTTCTCTTTTTCCATCGGCCTCGGAGTCAAATATGGGCAGTCGGTTTCAATAACAATGTTTCGAAGATCAATTTCTTTGATCAAACGATCATAACTTTCACCATAGGTGATGATGCCATTAAGTCCGATTTTGTAGCCCAGTTCAATGAATTTGTTGGCTGTTTTATAACTGCCGACAAAACTGTGCAAAATTCCTTTCTTTTCAACTGGATTATTTTGCAGAATTTCCAGAAGATCGTCATAGGCGTCCCAGCAATGGAGCATCACCGGTTTTCCGACTTCATTCGCCAGTTCAATAAATTTCCGGAGAACTTCTTTTTGTTTATTTTTTAAAACCTCAACATCATCATTTTCTTCAAAATGATGATAATCCAGACCAATTTCACCAATCGCCACCACTTTTTCATCTCTGGCTAATTCTAAATATTTTTCATATTCAAATTCCTCGCCTTTGGTTTTAATGTTAACTTCTTCAACTTCATCAGGATCGCTGTATTTAAAACTACCTTCTTTGAGATGAATCGGATGAATGCCGACAATGGCCCAGATTCCATTTTCAAATTTGCGCGCATATTCAACCGCCCGCTGGCTGGTCGAATATTGCGAACCCACGTTCGCAACAAAAACGCCTTCTGCGAGGCATTTTTTGAGGACTTCCTCCCCATCTTCTTTGAAAGCGGAGAAATTCACGTGAGCATGAGAATCGAAAAATTGCATATTGACAGATTTTTGTTTATAAATAATTATTGATATATTGGATTTAATGAAGTCTCCAATGGAGAGCCTTGTAATTAAGGCAGGAATGAAAGGGCAAATCTAATCTTCCCCTCTTAGCAAAGGCGACAATGTCGCGGCCGTCGACAGACTAGAAGATCCTGCACCTGTACAGAGGTGTTTCGAATGGATATTGGATAAGGACGTCTCAACAAAAAGGCCTTCTCAACTACGCTTGTGTCCGTAGAAATATTCAGGTCGAATTCCCAGCCCGCGGGTCTGGCTAAGCATTAAATTCAATTAGAGAGGTTCGTCTGTACGCGAGCCTCTTCTTTATTTTATTCCACTTAACCTACCGTTTAATATTACAGGCTTCATCGCCATAATTTCATCCCTATAAGACAGCTCCGGAATTCCTTGCAACAGAAATATTTTTTTACCCAGCGCGTGCGCAAATCCCATTTCCAGAAAAGAACTGCCGCTGATATAATTTTTCCGGCCCTTTTTCAGGGTATTATTAACCACCAAAAGCGCATCGCATTTTTTCAGTTTATCAAAAAAAGATATCCTGTTTTTTTCTTTTCTTTTTTCGTTCGTTTCTTCCAGCTGATCAAGATATTTAAAAATTGGAATGACCTTATGTTTGCGTTTTTCCAACAATTCCTGAACTTCCATGATGTCCGGCAACATATAAATATTGCCACTGATTGCTATTTTCATACTCCTACAAAATTACAAATTATATACAAATATACAAATAAACCAAAAAAATATTCCCTGCGTTCAAATTTTGCATATCCTCTTATTAGTAATAGATTTGTAAATTCGTTTGTATACCTATTTTATTCTTTGAAAAAGCGGCTCAACTTGCTTTGTTTCCAGCGCTTTTTGAATTTTTTCAGCTGTTTCGGGTAAAAATGGCAGTAGTAGCTGAGAAATCAAGCCCAAGTCATCCAGCAATTTTTGCATCACTTCTCTAAATTTCTTTTCGTCTGATTTTGCCAATTCCCACGGCTTATTATCTTCAATAAATTTATTATCTTCGCTGATTTTTTCCCAAATAAATTCCAATGCTTTGTCTATTTGAAATTTATCTAAAAATTTCTTCAGCTCCGTAGAGGCCTCTATAGAAGCTTCTAAATTAATATTAAGCTTATCACTAAGTTTAATAACCCGTGAAACCAAATTTCCCAGTCCATTAGCGAGGTCGGCATTATATTTCTCCGTCATCCGTTCCATAGTTAAATCAAGGTCTTCCCCGAATGTTCCTCCGCTCATTAGAAGATATCTGGTGCCGTCTGTTCCGAATTTTGAAAGCATTTCGTCGATTGTAATTACATTGCCCAGTGTCTTGCTCATTTTCTTGCCCCCGGAAAGAATGTGCCCATGGGTAAAAAGCATTTTAGGCAGTTTAATTCCGAGATGTAGCAAGATTGCCGGCCAAATTGTCGCATGGACACGCAGAATATCCTTGCCGATCATGTTTATATCGGCTGGCCAAAATTCCGGAAGTTCTTTTTCATTACCCTCCCAGCCCAAACCAGTTAAATAATTCAAGAAAGCGTCTACCCAAACATAAGTCGTGTGTTCAGAATCAAAAGGAAGTTGTATGCCCCAAGAAACATTCTTTCTGGATATGGAAACATCTCTCAAGGTTTGGCTCTTCAAAAAAGATAGAATCTCATTTTTATATTTTTTCGGAGCAATTTCAAATTCATTCGATTCTATTTTTCCAATTAAATCTTCCTGAATAGTAGTCATTTTCATCAGATAACATTCTTCTTTCATTTTTTCAGGAACAGCATTATGATCAGGGCATTTTCCATCAACCAGATCGCTTTCATTTAAAAATTGCTCGCAGCCGGTACAATATAAACCTTCATATTCCCCTTTATATATTGCGCCTTTATCAAAAAGTGTTTGTAAAACCTTTTGCACTGCTTTCATGTGCGCTTCGTCAGTCGTACGGATAAAATTGTCATATTTTATATTGAGTTTTTCTGCGCTCCAGAGATTTTTAAATTCGCCAACAATTTCATCTACAAATTCTTGCGGCTTCTTGCCAACTTCTTCGGCTTTTTTCTGGATTTTCATTCCATGCTCATCAGTTCCGGTCAAAAAGAAAACTTTTTTATTCTGCAAACGATTCCAGCGTGCCAACACATCGCAAGCAATGGTCGTGTAGGCATGACCAATATGCGGTTTGGCATTTGTATAATAGATTGGAGTTGTAATGTAAAATTTATTTTTCATAATTTAATCAAATAATTTCTTATAATTCTTTGCCCAATATACTATACCATTGTAATAGTTGGCATAGAAGGTTCCCAAATAATTTATGGAAGCTTTTTTGATGGCCGAAGCGCTGTCGGAAGTGGCACCGGCTTTTTTCAATTTGAGCGCCATTGCCATAACGCCATCCGTCAAATCCCATGGATCCGGCGTCTTATGCCCGGTATTGGCAGATATGCTTGATTCATATCCATTCCAAACATCTGACATAAACTGCGGCACACCCATAGCTCCTCCTTGGCCTACATATCCGCTTGGCGAACAAGAAACTTTTTTATTTTTGCTATATCCTAAATCATCCACTAAATCATAAAAAAGGTCTTGTCTTTTATAAAGAAGCGCTATTGAAGCTTTATATTTCGATCCATATTTTTTATATCTCGCCACCGCCACTTTCTCCACCTCTTTGTATGTACACTGTCCCGTGTTAGCACCCAAGTTTGTTTCCATTTTCAAAAATCCATAGAGCACACCTTTAGGAACACCGGTTTTTTCACTGGCATATTCTACTGCTTCCCTGATATCCTTGGCATTAAATGATTTTCCAGTCAGCACGTTCAAGTCGCTTTCCAATTCTGCTAGTTTGGCTTGCAGTTCTTCAACTGTAGCTTCTTTTTCGGCCACAGCGCTGGCAGCTTCCGCTTTGTCTGCCAAAAGACCCTGTTTTTCATCTATTTTTTGCTCCAAAACGTCTTCGTGTTCTTCTTTCATATCAGCCAATTTGACCTTGTCCTGTTCAATTTGAGTTTTTGTTTTCGCTAAATCTGCAGAAATGGCCGCAATTTTTTCCTCCAATGTCATTAGATGGTTAACGTTGGAAAAAATATCTGAAAAATTCTTCTCTTCCAGAACAACATCCAAAATCGGCTTGCTTTTTATATAATATATTTCCTGCAAAAAACTTTTAAGCAATTCTTCTTTTAATTTTATCTGGTTGTCCAAATTAACCAATTCCAATTCTTTGCGCGTTATGGTTTGTTTTACGTCTTCTAATGCTGACTGAGTCTTGCTGATTAAAGATTGAGTGTAATAGAGAGAACCTTGTACCTGAGAAAGTTCCTGCTGCTTTTTTTCCAAAGCTTTCTGTTCTTTTTTAAGCTTGTCTTCAACTTCATCTTTTTCATCTTCAATTTCATCTTTTTTATCTTCAATTTCGGAAATACTTTCCTTAACTTCCCCAGTTTCTTCATCTGCAGCCATGGCTGATTTGTAAAAACTTAGTTGTGACCACGCAAAAACAGGCACAACCAGGGCCCATACAACAAACCATACGAATTTTTTCTTTTTCGCATCCATTAACCCTATTTTATCATGAATAATAATAAAAACAACTGGAAAATTTTTATATTATACGCTAACTCTTTACATTTCCCCGAATTTATATTATAATCATTCAGTTATCTTTATTACCAGCAATATGCTTATTGATGATGTCAAAATTGAAATAACAGCCGGTTGCGGAGGCAAAGGCTCTGTGGCTTTTAACAAAAACCTTATGAGCCTGGGTCCAGCCGGCGGCAACGGCGGACATGGCGGCAATGTCGTTTTTCAGGGCGTTTCCGATCTCAATGCCCTCAATCAATTTCGCTACAAAAAACAAGTTGCAGCTGAAAATGGCCGCGACGGCAAAGGTCAGTTTTGCGATGGTCCGGATGGCCAAGATTTGGTCGTGAAAATCCCAGTTGGCACTGTCATTCACAATTTAGATACTCAGGAAGACTCAGAAATCACCAAGGTCGGTCAGGAAATTGTTGTGGCCAAAGGCGGCAAAGGCGGACGCGGAAATTTCAAATTCCGATCTTCTGTTAACATGACCCCGAAAGAATTCGAGGAAGGTCAAGTGGGTGAACAATTTAATTTACGTTTGGAACTAAAACTTATTGCTGATGTCGGCTTTGTAGGTCTTCCCAATGTTGGCAAATCCAGTCTTCTTAATGAAATAACCAACGCCAGCGCCAAAGTGGCCAACTACCAATTTACTACGCTGGAACCCAACCTGGGCGTTCACTACGGTCTGATTTTGGCTGACATTCCCGGACTTATTGAAGGCGCATCCGCTGGCAAAGGACTCGGCATCAAATTTTTGAAACATGTCGAGCGCACGAAAACTCTTTTTCACTTTCTTTCAGCCGAGTCAGAAGATTTGGTTAGAGATTATAAAACTATCAGGAAAGAACTAGAAAAATATAATCCAATCTTATTAGAAAAACCGGAATATATTTTTATCAGCAAAACCGATATGGTTTCGCCGGAAGAACTTAATGAGAAAATAAAAAAATTGGAAAAAATTTCTTCCAAAGTTTTGCCTATTTCAATACACGACTGGGACAGCGTGCAGAAAGTCAAAGAATTACTGAATAAGATTGAGAAAGAAAAGTAATAAAACACCGCTAACTTATTTTAGGCAGTGTTTTATTAATAAACATACTTTTAGAGTGTAAAACCAGGCCCATTAGGATTCCATTCTTTCAAGCGAGCATTTTCAAGTTCGCGAAATTTTTTTGTAACGCCACTTTCCTTAAGTGATTGATACACTTGATAAGCTTCCTTATTGTTAATATAATTTTTACCGATAGTTTCATTGAAGAACTCTTCGCCCAGCTGTTCTTGTGACTTTTGGTCCAGTTTATCAATCTCATCTTCTATTGCTCCAATTCCTTTGCTTTTTTCTTCCCAAGAATTATAACCAGCAGAGTTAAACAAACTCATTAGAGACGCTTTTATTTCCTGAATTTTTTCTGTGTTTTTTTCTGCTGTTGATGTTTCAGTTTGCGAATTTTCTGTACCGCTACCTTGTATTTTTTCACGAATTGCAGCAAGTTTTTCCGCCTCTTCTTTATCAATTCTAGCCTTTTCTTCAGCAGCTTTTTCTGCCGCTTGACGTTCAGTTTCTGCTGCTTGACGCACATCTTCTTCATCTTGAGCTTCCTCATACATTGTTTTTTTCGGATTTTCACCTGACAATTCTCCTCTTCGGAGTTTTTCTTGAGTTTCTTTAGCTAAAGCAGCAACTTTTTCATAATCTCCTGCCGCAACAGATTCGGCAATCATTTTTTTCATATCTGCTTCACTTTTATTTTTTTGTTCTTGCTTCGGCTGTTCTTCAAAATTTTTCATATATTTTTGTGTTTTTTGTTGATAAATAAAAAGAAGGCTCCACCCGTCTTCTAAAAATCTCTTAAAATAAAGCTTTTTCAGTCTTCCATATGTCAATTATAGCATATTTTTCAGAAACTGTCCACATTAAAACAAAATGTGTTTTGATATTTTATCTTGTCTTCTCCCTAATAAGTCTTTCGATCTCCGGCAGAATCGCTCTGGCCGCTTCTTCTCCGGCTAAAATTACTTTTTCTCCGCGAATAAATTTGTTCCAATACATCCGACCGGTTGGCGGAGCAATTACAACATCTGCATTTTTAATGTTCGAAACTGAAAGATGATGCCTGAGAAGCCAAATGGTCCGTTGCGCGGCTTTGAAAAAAACCACGCCCGCTTTGTGGATATCGCTAGGCTGATAGCCATCCAAATTAACTGCAATTACAATGTCCGCTCCCATTTTTTTGACCACCTCAACCGGCACTGGCATGGAAAGTCCGCCATCACAAAGCGCCCGCGATTCGATTTCCACCGGTTTGAAAAAGGGTGGACAAGCAATGCTGGCTTGAATCGCTTCAGACAGTTTTCCCTTTTTAAGAATAACGGTTTCACCATTTTTGAGATCGGTTGTCACTGAAACAAAAGGAATTTTGCAATCGCTAATATCAATTCCATTCACAAACTGTTCGAAAAATTTTTTAATTTTTTCTCCCCGCACCAATCCGCCCCGGCTGAAAACAGGATCAATAAGAGACAACATCCGCCGCGAATCCGTCTTAATGGCCACTTTTTCAATTTCATCAATTTCTCCCAAAGCCGCATAACAACCGCCAACCATGGCTCCGATGCTGGACCCGGCAATAAAATCAATGGGAATGTTGTTTTCTTTCAAAACTTTAATAATGCCAATATGCGCCAAGCCTTTGGCTCCGCCACTCCCCAACGCTAATCCGATTTTCGGCTTGTTTTTTTGCTGCATAAATTATTGAATATTATGACAATTCTATTTCTTACTGTGATGATGTTTGCTTGGTTCAAAAAGATGCAGAACCGTATTAATTAGCCAAAGAACCAGACTGAAAACCAAAGCCCAAATAAAACCGTTAACATGAAAACCTGGAACAATATTGCTCGCCAGCAAAACCAATCCGGCATTGATGACGAAAGTGAAAAGTCCCAATGTCAAAATTTCAATTGGCAAAGTCAAGACAATCAAAATCGGCCGAATAATACTATTAAGAAAACCCAGAACCACCGCTACCACCAGCGCTACAAAAAAACTTTTAACATAAACTGCGTCAGGTGGCAACAGATAGGCTGTGATGACGACTGCTAAAGCAGACAAAAACCAATGGATGATTATTTTCATAAATTTTTTAATCATTATTAATTAAAGTCTTTTTTCATAAAATGCGGTGTTAAAACACATACTTCAGGAGCTCCCAAACAACCCACAGCAACCTTTATCATATCATCAGGACACGAACCATTCTTGTCAGGCACTGGAACATTATCTTTTGCATTTTCATAAACAACTTCCAGACAACAACTTAATGGAAATAAAGTATTAATAATACCACAATTTTTACGAGCATATTCTTTATATGGCTGCGGAAAATTAAATATTCGTATTTCCCTGAAAATAAAAACTGCTAAATATGCAACTGCGAATATAATCAATGCGATAATGAATATTTTTTTAATTTTTTTATTCACTGTTTTATTTTTTAGAAATTACTTTTTCATTATATTCTTTTAAAAATTTCTCGACAACTCTTTCCGCCTGCTTGGCGTTTTTGGTTTGCATAAGCTCCCCGCGCAGTTCTTTGGCGCCATCAAATCCTCTGGCATAAGTGGCATAATGCTTCTTGATCACGTCATAACCCTTTACCCTGTTAAATTCGCCTTTGGCGACCCCGCTTCGCGGGGATTTAACAGGGTGAACACCCTTCAATTCTTTTTCGAAAATTCGAGCGTGTTCAATCATCGCTTCCAGCCTTTCTTTAAGCGGAATTTTTTCGATTTTTTTCTTGCGATTGAAAAACCAGGGATTGCCCAAAATGGCACGCCCGGCCATAACGCCCTGCACTTTAGCTTTTCTGGCCTTCAAAATTCCGTCTTTTATGCTTTTAACATCACCATTGCCAATAATAACAACGCCTGAGCCCTTGGCAATTTCTGCGGCCCTTTTGATGACATCCCAATCAGCACCCCCAACAAAGGCTTGTTTTTTAGTCCGGCCGTGAATCGTAATCGCTGCCGGTTTTTCGGCTAAAATTTCCGGGAGCCATGTTTCGATTTCATTTTGGCTAAAACCAATGCGCGTTTTGATTGAAACAGGCAAATCGCCAGCACCCTCTTTGGTCGCCTGGATGATTTCTCTGGCTCGTTTCGGGTTTTTGATCAGCGCTGCACCCGCTCCCTGCTCAACAACGCTTTTGTCTGGACAACCCATATTGATGTCAATTCCGTCAAAACCCAGCTCTCTGGCAATTTTAGCACACTCACGAAAGTTCTCCGGTTTGGCTCCGAAAAATTGCGCCACAATCGGATGTTCATTTTCAAAAAAACGCAAAGTTTTCAGGAGAACTTGCCTGCCTTTCTTGTCCATGAGGCCATCTGAGGCCACAAATTCTGTGAACAAAACGTCCGGCTTTCCATATTTAACCAGCATCTGCCGAGTGGCGATGTCAGTGACGTCATGCATTGGTGCCAACGCAAAAAACGGCTTTTTCTTTTTCGATAATTCTTGCCAAAAATTATTATTCATATCTAACATGTTCCGACTAAAATACAAATCTCTTACTAATATACAAATAAACTCTGAAAATTAGTATATTGGTACAGGATTAGTAAATTAGTGGGGACAAAATTATTCTGTCGTTTGCCCTAAATTCGTTTTCTTGAAATTAACTTTCCAAACCGGCTCATAGACATTATCAAATTCATCTTTAGCAACAACAGTTTCCCCTTTCATAAGAGTTGAAATGGCAATGTCATTCAACATTTCTTTTTCAGCATCAACTTGTAACTTCAAATCTTCAAATTTTTCCCAACTGCGACCCAAATCAGCCTGAATCCTGGCTTCAATTTCTTTTTTCTTTTCGCGGAGAACTTTGATTTCTTCCACAATTTCTTCATATTTATCCGCTTGCACCAAGGCATCCTTATACATATCCCGGATGTCCTTTTGCTCCTTCTTCATTTCCCGAATTTTGTTGAAAACATCTTGTACATTTTGCATATTCGCTTATTTAAATTAATTTTTATAAAACAACGCTTTCCATGATACCATAAAAAAATTTTTAGATAAAGAAAATGCCGCAATCTCTTATTTAAAAGATTGCGGCATTTTGACATTCCTTATTGCGCCAGCTTCAACGGCAGTTTTTCACAACAAGGGCAATGGGGAACAAACTCAGTGACCGTCCTTTTCTTCCGGCCAACAGATACATCATGCAAAATCTCTGCCAATTTGGCTTCCGAGTTACAATTTGTACATGTTATTTTCCCCTCTTCGCTCCTGTATACAACTTCACTGTCAGATCTTTTTGTATACCTTTTTCTACATTCTGTACACCGTGCCTCCATAACCTTAAAAGTATGGCATTGCAAACTAACAATTTCCCACTCAAGCACATGCCCACAACAGTTTTTTGTATCCATAACTTACTCCTTTCTTGCGTTATATCTAAAAACGTTTTTGTTCTTATTTCAAATAACTGCAACCAAAATTCATTTTGGTTTAATATTTCGTCCAGAAACTATAGCAAACTGCCAAAAAAATACAAGCCAAACTAAAAAAGGACGCCATGTCCTTTTTTGTTTTTTTGTTTGTTTTTGTTTTATTAACTTTATTAAAAATATTTTTTGTTGCTTCTGCAACAACGTTTACTGAAAAATATTTTCTCGTAAACAAATATATTTTTTTGTTTTATCTATAAATATCTCTCCAATTCATTATAATAATAGCCCACGTCCTTGATCCATTTAAGCTCGCTCTTGTCTTTATTATCATTCTGGCAACCATAGCCGCATTTCCAGACAATCATATCATTAGGCGAATCTATTTTTTCTTCCTCAATAAGTTCGTCCAGCCTTTTGGCTACCATATCCACTGCCTGTTTGGGTGAATCAAAACAGGTATGTCCGTCGCTGCCCATTCTTTCTGTTTTCAAACGGAATCCCCAATAGTTATAGCAATCCTCCCCATTCAAGACTGGCTTTCTTTTTCCCCAATTGCTTTCTTTTTTGGCAATCGCTACCAAAAAAGCAGCGGTTTTAGGATTTTTTTTAGCAATATAAGGAGCCATTTTTTCAATCGGATAACCTTCAACCATCTTTTTTATGCCTCTTTCCAGTTTAATATTCTTTTTAACAGCTTCTGTTGACACCCCCGCTACCTGGCCATTTTGGCTTTCTTTAGGCTCGAAAACACCCATAAAAACCACGCCTGTCGCCATAAAAATCACTGAAATAAATAGGGCTAAAATTCTGGCTTTGGATGGCTGAATCTTTCCTAGACTCAAAGGCACTATGTTTTGTTTTTTAGATTTTTGTTTTTTGCGCCGTTTAAGTTTTTCCCCAACTTTCTTTTTCCGCTTAATTGAAATTTTCTTGTTTTTTTTCTTGCTTTTTAAAACAACACGTTTGTGTTTTTTATTTTTCGCCTTCCTTTTCAAAGTTTTTTTTTCATTTCGGGCGGACTTTTTGGCGCGACTTATTTTTTTGTTTTTCTTTTTGTTTTTTTTCATTTTTTCTGAAGCAAACTTATGCTTGGATAAATTTCGGAATTTGGTGCGGGACAATATTTAACTTTATCAGCATTTCCCCTAAATAAAGCAAAAACGGGTGGTCACCCGTTTCAACTCTATCTATTTCAATATATCCATTATACACCCAAACGAACAAAAAGTCAATTATTTAAGCTCTAGAAGTCCGCGTGCAATTTTTAAATAAATTATAAGCAAAAATTATTTTTTATTTTTTCATTAACCTATAAATATTTTCTACCCTTAAGTTCTTTGGGTAAATATTCTTGACCAGTGCTATCTTCAAGCGGCGTATATTTATAGCCTTTGCCATAACCCAATTTTTCCATGAGTTTCGTCGGCGCGTTTCGGATGTGCATCGGCACCGGCAGGTTGCCAAATTCTTCCACATCTTTCCTGGCTTTGCCGTAGGCAAAATAGGCTTCGACACTTTTCGGCGCTTTGGAAAGATAAATTACTAATTGCGCGAGGTGCACACTGCACTCCGGCATACCCAATTTGTGGCAAGCATCAAAAACATTATTGGCTAAAACCAAAGCAAAATTGTCAGCCAGTCCCACGTCTTCCGAAGCAAATCGGAGAAGTCTCCTGGCCACATATCTTGGTTCTTCCCCGCCCTCGAGCATACGAGCAAGCCAATAGAGCGCCGCATTGGCATCGCCGCCGCGCATTGATTTATGGAGAGCAGAAATAATATTGTAATGTTCTTCACCGGTTTTGTCGTAATAGAGATGTGATTTTTGCAGAACTTTTTTGATGAGTTCGGAAGTAATGTTGTCTGATTGAAAGCTGGCGGTTTCCAAAGTGTTGAGCGCCATGCGCGCATCACCATTGGCGAGCCTCGCAATGTGAGAAATGACTTCTTTGGCAATTTTTATTTTTTTATTTCCGAGTCCCTTTTCTTTGTCCTTGAGCGCATGCTCCAGAATTTTTTCAATGTCCTCAGGTTCCAGTTTGTTCAAAACTAAAACCCGTGAACGCGAAACCAAAGCGGAAATCACTTCAAAGCTTGGATTTTCGGTGGTCGCGCCAATGAGCGTCACAACCCCATGTTCCACGTGTGGCAAAAGCGCGTCTTGCTGCGCTTTGTTCCAGCGATGAATTTCGTCGATGAATAAAATGGTTTTGATTTTCTTTTCTTTATTTTCTTTAGCCTCTTTAATAATTGCCAGAAGATCTTTCTTGCCACTGGCAACACCGCTGAGTTCCACAAAGTTCGCCTCGGTTTCGTGCGCAATAATGGAAGCTAGGGTGGTTTTGCCGCTCCCCGGCGGTCCCCAAAAAATGAGCGACGGCACGTTGTCATTTTGAATCGCCTGGCGCAAAAAAGATTTTTCTCCAATGAGCTCTTCCTGACCGAAAAAATCCGCGAGTTTCTCGGGTCGCATTCGGTCCGCCAAAGGAGCTTCTTTAATTGTTGAAGTTTTCATATTCATAGGAAGTATTTATACATTATAATACTCCCCGTAAAAGTCAAAGTTTCTTATTCATACCTTAGTGCTTCCATTGGACTAAGGTTGGCAGCTCTTCGGGCAGGGTAGAAACCAAACACAATTCCAATAATAGCTGAAACACCGAAGGCTAAAAAGATTGAAGAGATTGAAATTTTGGTTGTGAGAGTTGAAAACTGCGAAACCAAAAGTGAAACAATCCAGCCGAAAACAATCCCAATAAAACCGCCCAAGAAAGTCAACATGATGGCTTCCGCCAAAAACTGCAGATTGATGTATAATTTTTTAATACCAACGGCTTTCCTTAGACCGATTTCTCTGGTTCTTTCCGTGACAGTTGTTAGCATCATATTCATAATCCCGATGCCACCTACCAAAAGCGAGATGCCAGCGATGCAGGCCAAGAGAAGTGTGAGTGTGCCGGTGATGCTAGAAGCTGTTTCCAAAATGTCAGCCTGATTCATGACGCGAAAATCAGCCGAACTGGAATCGGTTATCCCGTGTCGTTTGAGTAGCAGTTCAGTAATTTGTTCCTGAACTGATGTCATTTCATCTTGATTGCTAACTGTAATGTTTATAGAACTAACATAATCATTGCCAGTCAAATAATGTTGCGAGGCGTAGAAAGGAATATAAACCACGTCATCGGAAATGCCCATTCCGCTGCTGCCTTTGGCTTTGGTCACACCAATAATTTTGAATTCAACCCCGTTCACACGAATAGTTTGACCCAGAGGATCTGCGTCTTCGCCAAAGAGATCGTCCCGCGTATCTGGACCCAGAACTGCGACTTTGGCCGCAATTTTAGAATGATATTCGGAAATAAAAGTTCCCAAATTCATTTCTATATTTTTAATGCTGGCATATTCAGGCGTTGTTCCAACTGTCTGCGTGTTTGTATTGGTGCCTTTGGCTGTTATCTGATAGCGTCCGCTATCCACCGGAGCAATCGCAGCAATGTTAGAAACATCTCTTTTGATTGCATCCATATCCTCTTCTGTCAGTGTTTTCATGCTGGAAAAAGTTCGAACTCCACCGCTTCTTTGAGATCCCGGTTGAATCATAATTAAATTAGAACCGATGGATTCGATTTTTTCCGAAATAGAAGCTTGCGATCCTTGGCCAATCGCCACCATGGCAATAACCGATCCAACCCCAATTATAATACCTAAAATTGTGAGTCCTGATCTCACTTTGTTGGCAGAAAGCGACCAAATTGTTTCTTTAAGTAGGTCACGTAGCATAAAATTATAAATTCCACTCAACTTCCAACTAATTACTAATTTTTTACTAATATACTAATCATTTTTTCGTACATTAGTATATTCGTAATTGATTAGTAAATTAGTGGGGATTTAATTTATTTTTTGATTTCGTCTTTTTCAATCATTCCGTCTCGAATATGAATCACGCGCTTGGCATAATTAGCGATATCCATTTCATGCGTAATTAAAATAATAGTGTGCCCCTTACTATTGAGCTCCTGAAAAGCTTGCATAACAACCTGGCTAGTTTTAGTATCCAGGTTTCCAGTCGGTTCATCGGCTAAAATAATTGCCGGATCGTTGATAAGCGACCGGGCAATCGCCACTCTTTGCATTTGCCCGCCCGAAAGCTGATTGGAAAGATTCAAAAATTTACTTTCCTCCATGCCGGCATAAGCCAAACATTCCTTGGCTTTTTTCACTCTTTCTTCTTCGGTTTTATTGGAATATAAAAGCGGCAACATAACATTGCGGAGAACTGTCGTGCGCGGTAGCAAATTGAAAGCTTGAAAAACAAAACCGATTTTATCTCGCCTGAGTTCGGAAAGATCATCATCGCTCAGTTTGGAAACCTCTTTGCCATCCAAAAAATATGTTCCGCTCGTCGGCGTATCCAAAGCGCCCAAAATGTGCATGAGAGTTGACTTGCCTGAGCCAGATGGTCCGATAATGGAAACAAAATCGCCTTTTTCAATATCAAAAGACACATTGTTTAGGGCCACCGTTTCTACGTCACCATTTCTATATATTTTAGTTAGATTTTTACACTCGATCATTAATATTACTTTAGTGCTTAGAATTTTTCTAGAATCCCATCATACCTGGAGGGCCGCCCCGATCATTATTGTTTGATTTGTTGCTGTTGGAGCTGGAAGAACTTGAAGATGATGAATTGCTGGCTGAATTAGCGTTTATGGTTTGGGTAACTACTACGTCACCAGCGCTTAAGCCACTGACAACTTCCGTATTCGTATCATTAGCAATACCGACCTTAATTTTGCGCTTTTCCGGCACGTCATTGTGCATAATTTGCACATAATTTTCGCCGTTTTGGGCTTTAATAGCGCTGTTGGAAACAATCAAAATATCCTCTTTGGAACCGGTGATTATTTCAGCAGAAACACTCATTTGCGGTTTGATTCTGGGGTCCAGTGAATCAAAAGAAATAACCACGTTATAGGAAACTACACCACTGTTAAGAGTTCCCAGCGCATCAATTTTTTCAACTTTGCCTGTAACCTTAAGTTCATCAACAGCATCAAAAGTCATGCTGGCGTTTTGTCCTATTTGCACGCTCACAATATCAACTTCGTTAATTTCCACTTTAGCTTTCATTGTGCCAAGATCGCCAATAATAATCGGTGTTTCATTGCTATTGCTGGATGAAGATTTATTGAGACTATCGCCGTTTTCAATATTAATTTCATTGACTGTGCCGTCAATCGGCGAAACAACTTTTCTTTCTGAAGCATCCGAAAGAGCCTCTTGATAGGAAGACCAGCTGGTCTGCACATTTCTTTCTGCCACTTCCAGTGATATCTTGGCTGCTTCATATTTTTTCTTCATGATAGATTCTTCGCTGGAACTTGCATCGTCATAATTGTTTTTAGCTTCTTTTTTGCCGGCTTTAGCTGTTTCTAGAGAAGCCTTGGATTGAAGATAAGATGAATAGGCCCGATTAGCTTCGATTCCCAAACCATCATTATCAATTTCAAAAAGCAGTTGCCCCTTTTTAACTTTATCGCCAACGCTGACTGACAAGTTATAGACCGTTCCGCTGATTGATGGATCAATATTGGAAAGCTGGTCTACTTCCACATTCCCACTCGCTGAAACAGAAGACGTGATTGATCCTTGTTCCACCTTAGCTGTCCTGTATTGAACAGCCACATCTTTTGATTTTGATCTATTGTACCAATAATATCCTCCGATTATGAGCACAATAATAATAGCCCCGAAGATATATTTCTTCTCTTTGATTGATTGCAGCATCTTGTTTTATGATTACATTTTATATATAAGTTATAGCTTATAACGTTTTCATTATATGCTTAATCCCACTATTGCACTAATACGCATGGATTTATGGATTACTTTCAAAATAGGACTTGCGATTTATAAGTCCTATTTTACTTCCCCATTATTTTATTGATCACATCCTCGTCCTGGCAGGAATATTCATTGCCTGGAGAATAGAATCTCTTTTTTGGCCCATAACAACCATTGTTTTCTTTATATAAAACTCCCATAAAAGGCATGAGAAACCCCATATTTTTGGCAGTAAATTTTTGATATAAATTTTTAATGGTCTCAGATCTTTTTTCTTTGTTCATGCGGGCAAAAATATCCAGGTCGTCATCCGGAATTCCAGACCAGTCCAGATGTAAAAAAACATTTTTAGCTTTGCTGGCAAAATCATTGTGCCACAAAAGCGCCCAGCAACTGCCGCGGCGCGAAAGACAAGGCCCATTTTCCACATTGCCTTCACTGTCAATTCCCACCCCGCCTTCGATATAATCAAAAAGCGCCAAATATTCCGGATCCGTGATGCTGCCGGTTTGCGCGCCTATAACAATGTCCACTCCCTGTTTTTTAGCATATTCACGTATATCTTTAATGATTCTCGGCGCATAATCTTTTTTGGCGCTTTCTTGCATATAAATTTGACCGAAAGTGAAACTTTGCACGCCCAAGTCAATTGCTTTGCGGGTAATGTATTTTATATATTCGCGGTATTCTTCGCTGGCAAAATTCGGCTTGCAGGAATGTTCCCCCCAAACATTTTCACTGCTTTCCCGGCACATTTTTTCAAAATCAAATTTTTCGTGCGTATCCACATTATAATAATCAGCCCGGGTATCAATAGCTTCAGCAATAAACATGCCATAAACAATATCTTTCTTGGTTATCTGTTCCATGACATAATTCATGGTGGCAAAGTCCGGCGGCATCAGCCACGTTTCAGAAGCGCGGTGCAGATAGTAGCAGTTGGATCGATTGATAAGATCAATAAAATTATCATTTTCCGGATTATACTCCGAAAGCAACCCGTCTGCCACACAACCATGAGTTTTCATTTTTTTCATGGAAACCGGTTTCGGTTTCGGCCGCGGAATAATTTTGGGAATTTCCGGTATTTTGTTCTTTTCCGCCAATCTTTTCTGTTCAGCAATCGCTTCTTGTTCTCTTTTTTGCATTTCTATTTTGGCCAGTTCTAAGGCTTTTTTTTCTTTATAAACACGATAAAATAATCCCGCGAAAGTCACCGCCAGGATCAGAAAAACAACTGATATTAAGATATTTTTGGTGTGTTGCTGCAAAATTTTTTTCTAAAACTTATGCTTATTAATACGCCTTGGCAACAAATTATAATTTTAATACTTATTTTTTATCTTTTTATTGCAATTATCCGTTTTTACAGGCATTATTTCAATTTCTACATTTTAATTATACCATAATTTTTATATAAGCCGAATCATGGCAAAAAAATAAAACAGCCATGAATTATTGCATTTCTGCTTATAATCCATGGCTGTTGTTTTGTCCTTTTTATAAGAAAGCTTTTTTAGCTATTGGTTAATTTTTCTGATTTGCGAAAGTATTTCGTTTTTGGTTCTCCCAAAAACAAGTACCGAAGCTCCTCTTCCGCGATGGAAATCCATATCATCGTGCCATTTTTCATCGCATTTGACGATGATAGCTCTCAGATTTTCTTTGGGCGTTTCTTCAATCGTTCCTTCCCGCCAAATTGAATCTTTGGTTTTAACTTTAACCCGGTCGCCGATAGAAAAAATTTCCCAACCTGTCTCAAAATCATTAGCGGCTGGATTTTTCCATAAAAGCTCACTTTTATCTATTTCCTTCGTAAGATAAACAGCCTTTTGGCTACCCTCTAAGCTTCCTGTTTTTTGACAATCGATTTTGTCCATGCCAATCCCCTTTCTTTTTTGATAAATATTAAGAACCATTACTTAAACTTCAAGATTTTATAGCCTATCATAAAATTATATCTTTGTCCAGAGCAGATAGCCTAAGCTAAAGAAATAATTGTTTGTGTTTTTTAATACTTATTTCAATATGTATTAATATTATACAACAAAAAATATGTGTGGCAAAATTATTGAGTAGAATTGCCGATACCACTTTGCTATGCTATATTAAATGTAGTTAGGCACAATAGTTCTTCATATTAATTATGCTAGCCAATAAGAAAGAAGGTAGTCGCCAAAAAAAATAAACCAGGAATACCGAAAAGGAAATTGAAAAAAGAGCAAGAGAAAATTGCAAGGGCCCTGAAACTTGAAGCTGATCTCATGAAAAGGCTCCGGAGACTCAGGGAAACCAAAATATTCAGAAGAAACAAGGCTATTATAGAATTTAGAACTTCTGAAGAAAATCTTCAAAAAACTGCTCTTGTTAAAAAAACCAACCGAAAAAAGAAGTTCCTGGGACAAACAGTGATCACGATTCAACCCGTAGCGACACCCAAAAAACAGAAGCGTTCTTCAATGATTTATAAATCCTTGGAGGATGCATGTGAAAGATTTGAGTGTTGTTGCTGTGATTGTGGTCAAAAAATGACAGTACACGCCCACGGAATAGGCTACCCGGTCAAAATAGAGACTATTTCGGCTGCTTGCTGGAGCGTAACCTGTCCACAAAGAGGAAAAGAAGTAAAGTTTAGCGGTGAACAATTGATTCGACCTGAATCGATTGTCGCCAGCATGAAGGAAGAACGGGGAGTTTTATTAAGAATTCCCCAAATGTAGAATCAAGGGATGGCAGAGTGCATCAGCACTTTCCATCCCTTTTGTTTTTTACTAATTTTCCATCAAAAAACCACTCAAAAAGAGTGGTTTCGGACACTAGCTACCCCTGGTGAACAAACTTTGAACTTTTGAGTGGGAAGAAATTACGAAAAGCTTAGTTGAATTTGAATTGAAATTTACCTAAAAAACAGAAAGCTCGCCGAGACGGAAAGCTTTCCGTGGCAAGCTTTTTCTCTATCTCAGAACATACTGCTTGAAAAATTCCTGGATAAATTTTTTGTCGTTGATGAAATACCATGTGACCCATTTTGCCACATCGACAATAATTACACACACAAAGTAGAACAATGCAAATGCGCCTTCAATTTCTTGCGCCTTTTTCATCCAAATAATGCCGATTCCGATAAAAATGGCTGAAAGAACAATTAGCACTGTTGTTTGAAAAAAATATCCGCATAAAAAACCCACCAAAACGAGTCCTCCAAAAATAAGTATCTGCAGCATGATTTTTCCCTTTCTATAAGTGATATGAACTAATGTTTTTTAACCAACAAAAAAGCATATCGTAATGATACGCTTTTGTCAATATCTAGCTCCAGCGGTAGGATATCACCCAACACTATTTTTTGAAGTAAACTTTGATGCTCCGCTCAATAGATAATGTTAGAGCCATTATAATGCAAGGCGCATCATTTATTGTCTTTCACTCTTTCAATTAAATCATAAATGGGCTTTATGGAAACCTCTGTTCCGTTCTCGCCATTTTTTGAATAATCAAAAGGATTATCCAAATCCTTAATTAAAAAAATCATATAAACCATAAGAAAAGAAACCAACATCGTAAAGAAAAGAGCCTCATAAAAAGGTTCGACTTTTAAAATCAGAAGCCCGGTTATTACGAAAAAGGCCAGTGATTCAACAATAGCATAAGCTGATTGTATAAAAGACAAATCCCTAATATTATCTACCCTAATAATCATTTTTCTTATATTTCCCTGCTCATTTTTCATTCTAGCTAGAAAATTCGGCTGAATTATGCTTTCCAATTCGGAAAAATAATCATCCATTTGATGAAGTTTCACCAGGATGTTTTTAGTTTTTTCTTTTCGGTAAAACCAATCAATTATTGAATTTAAAAAAGCTTTGTAGAAATTCAAATATTTTTTCGTAGATTCGTTACCTTTGTTTTTATCTAATATATAAATTTCATCATGAATAGATTCCAGTCCGGCTGCCATATCGCCGGGAATTTTTTCACTTTCCTTATAATCAGAAATAACGCCGGTTATAAGAAACCCGATCAAAAAAGTTGTTGCCGCGATTAGACTGGTAAACAAAGCATTGAGAGAAATGTATTCAAAGCCAAATTTATGAAATATCAATTTTAAAATAAATATCCCAATTAGAATGGGAACTATTTTTATTGCCAGATTCCATTTTTTAAATAAAGTTATTTTCATATTTCATGCAAAATTATTTTTAGATGTTAATTATATCATAAAATATAAACAAAAAACAAGGCGATTTTAAGCCTTATTTTCTTTGCTCCGGCGGTAGGATTTTCACCCCGCACCAATTTTTGAAGTAAACTCCACCGCTCCGGCGGTAGGAATCTCACGTCGCTTTGCTCCTTGAAACCTTGCGGTTTCAATACATCCACCCCAGGAAAACTCACGTTTTCCCGACCCCTTTCCTGTTCGAATCCTACCCAACTCAAAACAAAATTAAAAAAGCACCCAAAAAGGATGCTTTTTTAATTTGGCTCGCTTGGCAGGACAGGTTTAGAACCTTTGACTGGCTTAAAGATTTGCCTGATCCAGCAATTATTTTAAATCAAATAGGACAACTCCTATCACTTGTCTAATTTAACATCTTTGGGATTTATAACAGTCAATTCGGGGATCTTTTTAAAATCATCTTTACCATCAAATGTAAGTATGTGCTTTATATCGTTATTCTTCATAATAATGCTATGCATAACATCTCCCACTCCTGAATTATAGTTTAGTATTCCATTTCTAATATGATAGAAAAATTCTTTGAAATCATAGTCTTTTATTGGACTTACATCTGCAAAGCGTATCTTTAAATTTAAAAGTCTGGATTCATTGAGAAGCTCCTTTTCAATTTCTGAAACAATTTCTGGATCCATTTTTATATTACGAATTAACACTTTTACCATTTCTGTAATTGTCCACATTGAAGTCCATAATTCCACATCACCTAATTGTTCAAATACTTTGAAAGCCGCTATTACGGCTTCTTTTTGTTTCCTATTGGAATCTTCATCACTATAATAGGAGACGAAAATGTTTGTATCAAGATATATCTTATTCATTTTTTCTTCGCTTGAAATTTAACTCGCTCTTTCACTTTTACTGTTTCAATAGCTTTAAATGACACAGCCTTCCCATCTTTCGTGTGGAATTTAACTGTGGTTGGTTTTTGAACAGTTTTTGTGGCAGTAAATTTAATAGTTTTTTTCTCCATAATAGTCTCATTATAGTACAAATTTGAAGCTTTGCCATAGCGTCAGATTTAGTTTATATACTTTCTTTTCGCTTTGCCCTGTAATTCAAATGTGCGTAGATTAATAACGCCAAAATTGGGAATAGTAAGCCTGCTACAACAGCTATTGTCTCGCTCATTTTTAACTCTTTTGCTTCTCTCTTTGAATAATAGATTGCATAAATGGTTAGAGCAATGTATATAATCCAGAAAAGATAGCCCACTGCTCCTGTTTCGGTTGTTTCCATATTTTTACTGATAAAAAGTTTTTATAAGACTATTATATCTATCTTTTAACTGATTGAATGTCGCAACTTTTGCATTGAAAGCTTTCCTGTCTTTTTCAAATTTAGAGTATTCATCTTTATATTCAGAATAGATATCATCATATTTGCCAATTGAACTAATGTCATCACTTTTTGCCAATTTATTGAGCTTATCTACTAATTTACCAACCTCACCATTTTTAAGATCAAGTTCTACTCTTGAAACCTTTAATTCGCTATCCATTTTATTCAGAGATGCAGCCAAGCCGTCAATCTCCCTTTGGGTTTTAACTGTTTCAATAATTCCAGCATATTCTTTTCCGTCAATTTTATTTAAAATTTCTATTTTTCCAAGCGGTTGGGATTGATTTTCCGATGCATCAACTCCAAAATCTCCGAGTTCTATTTTTGAAGAAGCAATGCGGGTATCTTTCATAATGCTTGGGGTTGATCCGATTTTATTTCCAAGACTTGTTGTTTCAATAAAGCAATAGCCAGAGTCATAGTTTGAATACTCCACAGGACATTTTACGCCTATTGCTATATGCCTATCCTCTGGGAAAAGAAAAAATGAAACACCATATTCCAAATCCTTCAATAACGAATAAGCCAAGTAGCTTTTATCCGAACAAATTCCTTTATTTTTATACAAAACCTCATATGGATAATCAATCTTATGATTGCCAGAGTCTATATTTGCAAGTTCTTCATAGTCATAAGGAATTGTCTGAACAAATGTTGCTATCAACTCAACTATTTGATCTTCATTAAGTTTTTTTTCTTCCCCAAGAGATTTTATAGATTTCGCCAATTTGCTTATAGTGTCATCTTCCTCAACTCCATTGATGAACAATTGGTTTTCTTTTTCTAACCAACCTATTTGAGACTCCCCGTTAAATACATTAGTAGCAGGAAGCGAATTATAAAACTTATAAAATGAACCATACAATTCTTCATTTAGAGAATAGCTCTTGCCCTTATACTTCCAGTCGTATGTAATTGTCTTTGATTCATCTGGAACTGGTAATTTTTCTTTTATATAGTTCTCTTCAAATTCTGATAGGCGTGTATCCGTTATCTGCCAATATCCTCCCTGCATTTGGTTCATATCTATCCAAAAGTTTTCTCCATTTATGTTTTGTAGAGCAATTTTGGCAGAATTTCCGCTTCTTTCTGTTTTTATTATTTTTAAACTATCAAGCATACTATCTTTGCTTGTGTTAATTTTTTCTACCATTTCTTTTGCCTGTTCATATGTAAAACTTCCCGTAATTACCGCCTCTCCATTAGTTATCTCTGTTTCAACTTTTGGTGCACTCGCCATCTGCCCATTTAGAAAAATAGCTATCGTTTTACCTACATTTTTTTGAGTCAATTCAGAAAGCAATTTTATCCCCTCGTCATTAAATTTTAAGGAAATCTCTGGCTCTATTCCATTTTCGCCATTGAAATAAGTTAGTGATGCCATTTTTAAGCTCTTTCCGTTTAGTTTTGTAGGTATGTATTTAATCGCATTTTTTCCTTGATCAGGGTTTTCTTCTTTGATTTCCAAAATTGAAACATCCATACCCATCATAGTTTCTTGGATTCCCGACTCTGTTTCGCCCATTTTTTCAGAGACTTCTTTGGAATTGAAGTATTTATTGAAACTATCCTTATCATTGCTCTTAATTGCTTTTTTTAATTGATACAAAGAATACTCTGGCGATCTTAAAGTGTAGAAAGTCATTCCAAAAATAATAATCAGAATGGCTGCTAAAATGCCTGCGACCACTTTTGTTAATTTTATCTTGTTTTCTTTGGGAACTTTTTGATAATAAATTATAGAATAAATCATCATTGATAGCACAGGCAGAATTATGCCCGCAAAAACAGCAATGCTTTTCTTCATATTAAATTTTGCAGCTATCTTTCTGCAAAAATATATACCGAATATCCAAATAAGAAATAGTGATGATATAGAAAGAGTTATAAAAGTATTCACAAAACCGAGTATGTTAATACTTGTAATGTTAGTGTTTAGCTGTATATTGCCTTTGGAAACAAAATACACAAATGATCCACCCAAAATCCAAAATATAAACAGAAAAATGGGGATTGATAATTCCTCTTTTTTTCTAATGAAGAAATAGGCTGCTGTTGAAACAAACAAGAAGCCAAAGACGAATACAATTCTCCACAAATTTACATTGCCAATCAATGCTTTTTCAGCAGAAGTAAACCCATCTGCACTTAACAAAAAAAGTCCGCAGATATTAAGAAATATCATAGAAACAAATAATGCCTTAAAAAAAGAAATGAAAAGCTTCTTTAATTTATCTTTTATTGATTGATTTTTCATAGTTCTACTAAAATAAGAAAGTTATTGCGGATATTTCATAAAGCACTCTTTTTCTGCTTCCTCAGCTCTTTTTTGTATTTCATTGAATGCTGCCAACTCTTTCAAATATACCCGTTCTTTCTCTGTGCTTCCCTCGTAAATGTTGCCAACTTTTTTAAGAAGTTCTCCATTATCTTGTTTTTTATTTTCTCTTGCTTTATTTAGATATTTATTTGCTTCTTGCAAACAATTCGTCAGCTTTTTTTCATTCACTATTGGTCTAACTACAAAATAATACACGATACTTAATCCTATTAAAATTATTCCAACTATTAGTGTATTTCTCAAAGATTTATCCATAAAACATAGCGTTAATATAAATTAAAAAGCAGCCGAAAAAACGGCTGACAAAATGGGCGATGTTCTTCTTGTATTTTCTATGCTCATATCAATGTTAATTTATTTTAAGATTAACATATCTATGCTTAAAATCAACTTTTGTTATTACTCTTTAGCAATACCTACTCCCGCGAGAAAGCGTCTATATTTAGCATCCCCCATTCTCTTTTTAGAATTATATACACTTCTAATCGTGAGCAGTATCTCAATGGAAAATCCAATCATCGGAGAAATCACAAAAAGCGTTGTAAGTTCTATCTCTTTGCTAATTAATTTAAAGCATAGCGATATCAAAAATCCAATAAAAACAGAAAGAACAAGGGCTGTTTTTATAGCCGCTATTATATGATAAATTTTGCTTCCTGAAGACATCAATTCCCATTCATTGATGTTTCCTGCTTTAATTGGTGCTTTACATTTAGGGCAATTAACAACTGGATTGCCTAACGAAACATATAGATAACCTGAGTTTTCAAGAAGAGCCCCGCATTTTGGGCACCTTCTAAATACATACATACCCATAAAATTAAAAACGACTTAATTTAATAAGTCGCCGAGAAGTTCCTTCAAGTGGACGACCCGACGGAACCCACACTCACAAGATCACCGAGGTGTCCGATTGTGTGCATCAAGGTCGCCCGCTTCAAATCACAATTGGACTTAAAAGCGAGCTTAACCTCGGTGTTTATGTAAATGTGGGTTCAAGTAAATACTACAATCAAAATAGCCAAATAGCAACTATTCCGCTTGATTTTTGCCTTTTAAAGAGTAAAATGAGGTAAATTATGATTATAATGAATATGGAAAAAATAGAAAATTTGGACAATAAAAATCTCCTAATTCTTTTTGACACCGTTAGGGAAATTTCCAGTGAATTAGAATTAGAAACTGAAAATACAATACTGATAAAAGCTGAACAGGAGAAAGTGGAAGCAAACTTGGCAAAACACCTACCCGATTATTCGTATGATATAATTGCCGAATTAAGAAGATTAAGACAAAAAGCTGTAAAATATCTTCAAAACAACCATATAATCACAGCTTATGAGTTTTGCAATGACAAGGAAAATATAAAAATATCCGTAGACAGGAAAGTTCTCTCCAAATTCTATAAAAATATAACAAGAGTATATGAGGAGAGATACAAAACAGCAAACAAGCAAGAAAATAATG
>ERZ795059.341-NODE-341-length-62288-cov-10.835425_pt1 | contig 62288 bp, 49 predicted proteins | sample MGYA00375143_ERZ795059 | MGnify/ENA primary metagenome ERZ795059 (study PRJEB30188, sample SAMN05720168) | activated sludge metagenome | isolation source: Anaerobic digester | place: USA | collected 2015-01-07 ... | reverse complement strand
CAACGGGCCGATTGGTGATCACTTTAAATGAAGCAGGGGTAGTGACCCGCTATCCGGATGATCTTGAGGAAGTACAAAAGACCTATCCAGAAAAGGTCGTCAAACAGATGATACAAGATTCAAGAGATGCACTGGCATGGATAAAGCAGCAGTTTTAGAAATTATTGTGCGTTTTGAAAAAATCCTTCAAGCAAAAGGAATTGAGGTGGAGCGTATTGTGCTTTTTGGTTCGTATGCCAAAGGGACGGCGCATGAAGGAAGTGACATTGACCTTATAGTTGTTTCGCCAAGTTTTGAAGGGAAAAACCATTGGGAGAGGGTAGAGATTCTTTCGGATGCGATTTATGAATTGTGGGCGCCCGTGGAAGCAGTGGCCATAACGCCGAAAGAGTGGGAAGAGGGGGATAAACTTGTGGTCCTTTTCGCCCGGGAGGGCGAGGTGGTGGTGGGAGGCTAAATTCTTATTCCCTAAGGATTTTGTCTGATATTGTTTTCATACTTTCCAAAGCTCTGTTAGAATTGTATCGTCGAGAAAATCTTATGGAAACTACATACCGTCAAAAAGCTGTTGTGGAACCGGGGGGTGTAATCACTGTGCGCTGTAAAGATGTACCTGTGGGGGCAGAGGTGGATGTTATTGTAAGGTTCCACCTCGCTGAAACTATGCCTTCTTATCGTTCTCTTTTTGGTTCAGGGAAAGGTGGTTTCTTATCCGCAGATGATGTGGACCGTTTCTTGCGTAAGGAACGAGATTCGTGGGAATAAATAATCAATTGCTTGGCACAAGATAAAGCTTGTAATGCATTCTTGTCACCAAGTGCTGCACTAGAAGTTGTGCCAATTTCAGACAACATATTGGAGATAGCGGCGGAACTTCGTGCCACCACCCGGCTCAAATTACCTGACGCCATACATATGGCCACAGCAATTGTGACAAACTGTACTTCTTTTCTTACGAATGATCGTTCAATAATTTCTCCAACACCGTGTAAAGTGGTTCTTCTCTCTGAATTGATCTGATAGGGATGTTTTCCAATGGGGTTCTTTGGAAACGGGGCGGGCGGGTATGGTATTCTTTTGGGGTGATTTCAGCAACTCTATAAGCGGGAAACCATGAGTAAAATAACGCGAGAACAAGTCGAATATGTGGCGGGGCTGGCCCAGCTCGAGCTGGATGACGCGGCGAAGGCGCGTCTTCAACAGGAGATGGGAGAAATTCTGAGCTACATGGATAAATTGAATGAATTGGACACCTCGAATGTCGAGCCGATGATGCACGCAATGGAAATGACGAACGTGTTCCGGGAAGATTGTGCGGGGGAATCGCTGGCGCGGGAGGCCGCGTTGCGCGACGCCCCTCAACAGGACGGGGAATATTTCATCGTGCCGAAGATTCTGGACACGGAGGGGGGTGCATAATGGCAGCGTGGCATGAGAAAACAGCGCATGAAATCAGCAGCGCGGTGCGGGGGAAGCAGGTTTCGGCGGTGGAGGTTGCAACGAGCTTTTTAGACCGGATTGCCGCGGTAGACGGGAACGTGGATGCCTACACGCAGGTATGGCCGGAGTATGCATTGGCCCAGGCGCAAGCGGTGGATGCGAAGATCGCCCGGGGCGAGGATCCCGGGATATTGTCGGGCGCGCCGATTGGGATTAAGGAAGTTATCTGCACGGAGCAGGGATATACGACGTGTTCTTCCAAAATCCTGGAGGGGTATCAAAGCCCCTATGACGCGACGATTATCAAGAAACTCGCGGCGGCGGGCGCGGTGTTTCTGGGCAAACTGAACATGGACGAATTCGCGATGGGTTCCTCGACGGAAAACAGCGCGATCAAGACGACGAAGAACCCGTGGAACCTGAAATGCGTGCCGGGCGGTTCGAGCGGCGGCTCGGCGGCGGCGGTATCTGCGGATATGTGCACCATTTCGCTGGGCAGCGATACGGGCGGTTCGATCCGGCAACCGGCGTGCCTGTGCGGGTGCGTAGGGGTCAAACCGACCTACGGGCGCGTCTCACGCTTTGGTTTAGTGGCGTTTGCCTCGTCACTGGACCAAATTGGCCCGTTTTCCAAGGATGTGGAAGATGCTGCGCTGGCGCTGAACGTGCTGTGCGGCAAGGATCCGATGGATGCCACCTCGGCGGATTTGCCGGTGCCCGATTTCACGCAGGCGCTGACGGGCGACATTAAAGGGCTGCGGCTGGGCATGCCGAAGCAATGTTTTACCGAAGCTTTGGGCGCGGAGATGCGGGAGAAGGTGATGGCGGCGATTGAGGTGTTGAAGAAGCAGGGGGCGGAGGTGGTGGAGGTGTCGCTGCCGGCGCTGGATTATGCGCTGGCGGTGTATTACATCATCTGCACGGCGGAAGCGAGCGCGAACCTGGCGCGGTTTGACGGGGTTCGGTATGGGTTCCGTCATCCGGAGGCCAAAGACGTGCGCGAGATGTATGTAAAGACGAAGAGCGCGGCGTTCGGTCCCGAAGTGCAGCGGCGGATCATGCTGGGCACCTATGTGCTTTCCAGCGGCTATTACGATGCATATTATTTGAAGGCGCAAAAAGTGCGGCGGCTCATCAAGGAGGATTTCGACCGCGCGTTCACGCAATGCGACGCGATTGTAACGCCGACGTCGCCCACCCCGGCCTTCGAATTCGGGTCGAAAACGGCCGATCCCCTGGAAATGTATTTGAGCGATATTTATACGATTGCCACGAATCTGGCCACCCTGCCCGGGCTTTCGCTTCCATGCGGATTGTGCGCATCGGGATTGCCGGCCGGGGTGCAGTTCATGACGAAGCCCTTTGATGAGTCCACGCTGCTGCGGGTGGCGCATTGCTATGAGAAGAACAGCGGCATAACGTTGGGCAAACCGCCCATTGCCTGAGGAGGCGCTTGTGGAGTACGAAGCAGTCATCGGCATGGAAGTGCATGTGGAGATTAACACGCACTCGAAGATTTTCTGCGCCTGCAGCACGGCCTTTAACGCGCCCGCGAACACGAACGTCTGCCCGATATGCCTGGGCATGCCGGGCGTGCTGCCGGTGTTGAACCGCGAGATGGTGAACAAATCGGTGGCGGCGGGGCTTGCGCTGAATTGCACGATATCGCGCTGGTCGAAGATGGACCGGAAAAATTATTTCTATCCGGATATGGCGAAGAATTACCAGATCAGCCAGTATGATTTGCCGTTATGCTACAAGGGACGGCTGGACATTGAAGTGGACGGGCAGGTGAAAAGCATCGGGATCACCCGCGCGCATATGGAAGAAGACACCGCGCGCAACACACACACGCTGGGCGGGGGCATCAGCGGCGTCGATTTTAACCGGAGCGGCGTCCCGCTGCTGGAGATTGTGACCGAACCCGACCTGCGGAGCGCGCAGGATGCGTACGCCTATCTCACCACGCTGAAGCAAATTCTCCAGTATTTGGATGTGAGCGACTGCAACATGGAGGAAGGCTCGCTGCGGGCCGAAGCGAACATCAGCGTGCACCCGAAGGGCTCGAAGGAATTCGGCACGAAGACGGAAGTGAAGAATGTGGCGTCGTTCAGCGGGGTGGCGAAGGCGATTGAGTTTGAGATTGCACGCCAGATCGAGGTGCTTGAGAGCGGCGGCAAAATTTCACAGGAAACCCGGGGCTGGGATGCGAACCGGGGGATTACGTTCAGTCAGCGATCTAAAGAATCGGCGCATGACTACCGCTATTTCCCGGAGCCGGATCTGATGCCGATTGTGGTGGATGAGGCATGGGAGCAGCGGATCCGGAAATCCCTGCCGGAACTGCCGCTGGCGAAGAAACGGCGGTTCAAGGAACAGTATGGCCTGTCGGATTATGATGCGACGGTGTTGACCTCGACGCGGGCGATGGCGGATTATCTTGAGGCGGCGGTACAGGCCGGGGCTGATGCGAAAAAGGCGGCCAACTGGATCATGGGCGATCTTCAAGCCCTCCTGACGGACGCCAAGCAGGAGATTCAGGAGTGCAAGGTGCCGCCCGCCGGGCTGGCGGAGATGATACAATTGATTGAAAGCGGCACGATTAGCGGAAAAATCGGCAAGGACGTGCTGGTGGAGATGTTTGCCTCCGGCAAGGGGCCCAAAGCCATTGTGGAAGAGAAAGGGCTGGTACAGATCACTGACGAAGGCGCGTTAGTGGCCATCGTCCGGAAGGTTCTGGCGGATAATCCGCAGCAGGTGGAGCAGTTTAAGGCGGGTAAAGACCGGGTGATCGGCTTCCTTGTGGGCCAGGTGATGAAGGCGTCGCGGGGCAAGGCGAATCCGGAAAAAGTGAATGAGATACTTCGTAAAGAATTGAGCGCATAGGAGGAATCCCTTGGCACGGTTGGTGAAGAAGCAGAAAACGTTACAGGTGGAAGAAGACAGCTTTCTTCCGAACACGCGCAAGATCGCGGAATTGGCCGCGGAAAAGAAAGCCAGGGACATCAAGGCGTTTGACGTGCGGGAATTGACATTGGTGGCGGACAGTTTTATTTATTGCACGGCGACGAGCGAGCCGCAATTGAAGGCGATTTATAATTCGGTTTTGGACGGCATGAAGAAAATCGGCGTGCGTCCATTGCGGAGCGAAGGCGGTTTCGGCGACGGATGGGTGCTAATGGATTATGGTACAGTGATTTTTCACATATTCCGGGAAAAGGCCCGGGAATTTTATGATTTGGACGGATTATGGGGTGACGCGCCGGAGATAGCGCTGGATTTGGAGTAGTGCGTTATGGACGATCGGTCATCAATGTCGGAAGAGACCTTTATTCCAGACCGGGCAAAGCTGTATCACTACAAACTGGACCGGATCCTGGGCCAAGGGGGGACAGGGCGGGTCTACCGGGGCATTGATACGGTAAAAGGGGAGATGGTGGCCGTGAAACGGTTCCGGGAGGATTTTTTCCGGAATACGCTGCATCTTCGCGACCTGAAAAGGCAGGTGAAGCGGTTTAAAAAATTCAATCATCAGAATATCGTGCATATTATTGATTTTCTGGATGATAATCCCGCCGACGGCAATTGCATGGTTATGGAATACGTGGACGGGCCGAATCTGAAATGGTATTTGCTGAACCGCCCCTGGAACCTTCAGGAGCGGTTGACGGTGGTGGCGCAGATCTGCAATGGCCTGCAGTATTTGCATGATAATGACGCCATCCACCATGATTTTAAGCCCGCAAACGTTCTGTTTACACGGCGCGGACTGGTCAAAATCGCGGACTACTCGCTCTTTGGCGGAAGTTTCCTCCTGGAATTGCTGGATCGCAACGTGGGCGAGCAAATCACGCCCATGTTTGTCGCGCCGGAATTCCTGAAGAAAGAAAAAATCACCGCGGCGGTGGATCAGTATTCTCTGGGCATTACGATGTATATGCTGTTCGCCGATCGGGCGCCGTTTATCGTGGACAGCCTGCCCAAGATGTATCAGTGCCATTTACGGTTGATGCCGGATCATCCAACGGCGGTGAACCCCAAATGCCCGCAGCAACTGGGGGATATCATCATGAAACTGATAGACAAACGCCCGGAAAACCGTTTTAAGGACTGTGACGAGCTTCGTATAGCCCTGGCGGGAGTGGGGCGGAGCCGCATCTAAAATAATAACGCCATCTCTTTCTCTGTGGATAGAGACGGCGTTGTTTCTTTAAGCTCTCTTTTAGATTTCCGTGGTGGTGCTGGTCGTATTGGTGTCGGTGGTGTTCGAATCGTTGCCGCTGGGGCCCATGGCCTTCCAGGGCTGTTGCCGGTAGACCAGGAGGAGGTTGTCAATCATCGTAGTCGTGCTCTCCAGCTTGATTTGCAGATTGCTGATCTGCGCCGGAGCGGGCACTTTGCTGATATCTCGTATATGACGTTTCATAGGTGCATCCCCTACATGGTTTTTTGGTAGATCCACTCAGTTATCTGAAGTTGCAACTTGATTAGGAAATCCTTCCAAATCTCAAGGTTGGATTGCGAAAGCTCCGGCTTCCGCGTGATCAGTTTATGATGTTTCATCCAGTCTTCTCCGCCGGTTCTCCGTTGCCGGAGGCAACAGGACATACTTCCACGATGCTTAATTCATACCACGTTGGCGGTATAATGTCAACTGTTTTCCTATCCCTTCCGGAACATGGTATATAATGCCATGAGCGAAGGAGAAAAAGCAATGCGGCTGTCCACTCAAATTTGTCTATGGATGGGAGGCCTGTTTTTACTGGCTGCCCCTGGTTTTTCCGAGGAAATATTGCCCAATGGAATCGCCCTTCCGGCGGTGTGGCCCCCGGATCGGGGCGCGCCCTCGCGGGCGCCTATGGAACTTCCGTATTTGGAACATCCCCCGGCCGTGATTCCGATTGATGTGGGGCGGCAACTTTTTATTGACGATTTTCTAATTGATCGCACTACGCTGACGCGGCACCTGTACGCCGCCACCTATTATGCGGAAAATCCTGTTTTACGTCCGGACAAGCCTTGGGAGGAGGAAGGGGTGTCTGGGGGGCATCCGTCTCCCACCGCCATGGTGTTTAGCGATGGGGTCTGGTATGACCCGCAGGATAAATTGTTCAAAATGTGGTACATGGGCGGCTATACCAAATACACGTGCTATGCCACGTCCACGGATGGCATTCATTGGGAAAAGCCGGTATTGGATGTAGTGCCGGGGACGAATATTGTGCATAACGTGGTCCGTGACTCGGGCACGGTCTGGCTCGATCTCCAGGAAAAAAATGCGGCCCGGCGGTATAAAATGTTCTTGTTCGAGCGTGTTGGCCCCCACGGCGTACTGTCGGTGTATTTTTCCGGAGATGGGATTCATTGGGGTGAGCGGGTGGCGCAAAGTGGCCCGCTCGGGGACCGGAGCACGGTGTTATTTAATCCGTTCCGGGATGTATGGGTGTATGGCATCCGGGATTATGAACCGTCAAGCATAGGGCGTTTCCGGCGGTATTGGGAACACAAGGATGTGCTTGAAGCAGCCCGGTGGGAAAAAGGGCAGCCGAAGTTTTGGGTGGGGGCGGATACGCTGGACATGCCCCGGAGCGATTTGAAAACGCCCTGTGAATTGTACAATTTGGACGCCGCGGCGTATGAAAGCGTGATGATTGGGCTGTTCAGTATCTGGCGGGGCCAGCCGCAGGATCGGGCAAAGCCCAACGAACTCTGCATCGGGTTCAGCCGGGACGGTTTCCATTGGCAACGGCCCACGCACGATCCTTTTATTCCGGTTTCGGAGCATTATGGCGACTGGAATTGGGCCAATATTCAATCGGCGGGCGGCTGTTGCCTGGTGGTGGGGGATCAACTGTATTTTTACGTGAGCGGACGCGGCGGGGTGCCGGGCTCAACGTCTTCCGGAGTAAGCGCAACGGGACTGGCGACGCTGCGCCGGGATGGATTTGCGTCGATGGATGCCGGGGAAAACACAGGAGAACTGGTGACGCGTCCGGTGCAATTCAGCGGGAAATACCTTTTTGTGAACGTCAGGGCGGTTCAGGGAGAACTCCGGGCGGCAGTTTTGGATCAAAATGGCGCGCCCATCCCTCCGTTCACCTTGGAAAACTGTGAAGCGGTTTCAGGAGATTCCACGGCTGCGCGCTTGGAATGGAAAGGCGCTCCTGATGTTTCTTCGTTGGCGGGGAAAACAGTCCGATTCCAATTTGCACTGCGGAATAGCGAATTGTATTCCTTTTGGGTAAGCGCTTCGGAAACGGGCGCCAGTGGAGGCTATGTGGCCGCGGGCGGACCCAAGTTTACGGGCCCGAAGGATCAATAGTTTTATTTTGGCACGTGCCAGGATGCCGGGATCGAATATCCGGGAAATGGACGGCCCTTGAAATCCCTGACGAGGGGTTTATTGAAAAATGTGTGGTCGGCATATTCGATCAGCGCTTCCCAGTCGCCATACGTCATGGGATGGGTGCCGTAGCGCCAGTAATTTGAGTTGTTGTCCGGCACACCCAGAAAATCATATACCGGTTGGACAGCCTGCGAGGTGTATTGGGTGCCCATGGGATTGGCCCAATGGTCATCAAGGGCATCCTGAGACAATAAGGGCCGGGGTGCAATAAGCGCTTTCAGAAAGTGCTGGTCGAAGGGCAGACGGTCTTCCTTGCCCTTGAATTCCGCAAGCTTTGGCGCAAACCAGTAATGGAACCTTTTTCTTTCCGTGATCAAGGCAAGTGTCTCGGATCCCTTTCCCATGATGCGGAAACACCCTGAGCCGCCGCATCCGGAGGCATGAGGCGCGGCGAGTGCGATGCGTTCATCGAGGGCGGCTGCGAGAAGAGCGGTTTTTCCGCAGCGGGAATGGCCGGTGATTGCGATGTGGGTCTTATCCACTTCCGTCAAGGTGATGAGGTAGTCCACCATCCGCGACGCGCCCCATGCCCAGACCGCCAATGTGGCCCAGTCGTACTCCGGGTATAAGGGATGCATGCCGTCGGAACGGTCGTCATTGTCCTGATCGAAGTCATGATGCTGATAACCCGCCAGGATATACCCGCGTTCCGTCACAAGTTGTGCGGTGTCCTCCAGCTTTTTTTCGGTCACGGGTGAAATTGAAAGTATCACGGGGAAAGGCCCTTTGCCGCGCGGAATAAACAGCGCGGCGTTCACTTTCACGCGGTTCTTTTCACCGAAGCCCAGCACCACTTTCCGGAGAACAGCGTTGAATCTATCCTTGGGCTTGTCTTTATCTTTAAACACATCGCGGTCACGCGATTTCAGCACGTGAAATTCCGCAGGGGGCGGCATATGTCCGTATTCATTGTCCAACAAGATTGCAATGATTTCCTCGCGCCGTTTCCGCCAGTCTTCAGGGGTTTTGACATACGATCCATCATTCATCCGGAAAGGATCCGGAAGATCCGCACATACCGGCAAGTCTTCCGGTTTAAGAGCCGGTGTGGTTCCCGTGGCGGACATAATCATGCTGCTCATGAGTACACTCCATAATGAAATCATCATCGTATCCTCGTAGAGGGTGTTGAATTTACAGTGTAACACACGCCAGACTCACTGACGCAGGATTATCTTAACAGACTGAAATTTTCCACGGATGCAGCGGCGATCATCCATGCGCGATACACTTTTCTAATGCGGATAAAACGGGTGGAATGGCCGCTCCCGGCGCAAAATTCGCCCCCCAAAGGCCGGTTTCCTTGATCCCATTGCCCGTAACCACGCAGCAGACGCGCGAATCGGGGGGGAGACCCTCACGTTTTGCCAGTGCGGCAATTACGACGGCACTCGTGAGTTCACAGAGGAGGCCCTCCTCCTGGGCAAGAAGATCCCGGCCTTTTGCAATCTCCTCATCGTCCACCGAAATCACCGATCCGTGGGTGGTGCGGATTGCTGGGATCACGGTGTGTCCGTCAAACAAAATATCGTCGGCGATTCCTCCTGCGACGGTTTTTGGGTTCTTCCATGGATGCTTTAATGACTCACGAAAGGACCATCCGTTCTCGATGGCCTGTTGGAGTGGAGCGCAGCCGGCCGCTTGCACTCCCACGAGCCTGGGGATGCGTGAAATCAAGCCCAGCCGCTGTAAGTCCAGGAATCCACGCCAGATCCCGCCGAGTAACCCGCCGCCGCCCACGGGCGCCAGTAGATACTCCGGCAATACACCGCCATACTGCTGATAAAGTTCATAGGCGACGGTTTTGGCCCCTTCGACGTTGTAAGGCGCATACATGCCTGCCGTTGACAGATGGTACCAGCCCCAGCGTTTGCACGCCTCTAGACACAACTGGAAGACCGCACTCGGCGCATCCGATCGCACCCGGATGACCTTCGCTCCATATGCCGCCGCCTGCGCCATCTTGCCTGCGCCCGCGTGCGCGTGCATCAATACCACCGCCTTCATCCCCGCCCGCGCCGCATACGCCGCCGTTGCCGCAGCCACATTCCCCGATGACACGACGGCCACCGTATCCGCTCCGATCTCTCGTGCATGACTGATCCCTACCGATACCTGGCGATCCTTAAACGAACCCGTCGGATTTCCCATTTCATTTTTGAGCAGAAGTTCCCCCAACCCCAAACGCTTTGCCAGTTTTGGCGCTGGCACCAGCGGTGTGGCTCCTTCCCCCAATGACACTACATGCGCCTGCGATGCAATCGGCAACAAATCAAAATAGTGCCACAAGGAATCCGGCCGCTGCCGCAAAACATCATCCGGTATCACCCGTGTCACGCGGAGACTGCACGGTTCACCACATCCCGCGCAAACAAACCCCGCCTCCACAGGCGCCTCACGCCCACAGCCATAACACGTATAAATCATTTGAGAATTTTCAACCATAAAGGAATCATATAAAGAGTTTTATCCAATGTCCAACCAATGTCCAACCATATTCTCCTTGTCATTTCTCCTTCTCTATGCCATACTGCGACAGAGCGTTACAATCCCAAAGGAGGTTGTGTGTATGGTTATGGTGCGCCGGGGGACACAACTCACTCCCAATTCCCTTGTCTTTCCTCTCGCCTCTCACACCGCCCCCTTGTTTTCTTGGGCTCTGTTTTTTTTGTGTTCTTTGCACTCTTTGTGGCCAAGAATTCATCCGCGCTTGTCAGCGCGTGTCCCCCAAATCTTTAACGAAGGGGTGTTCAACCGTGGCTCTATTTATTCATACTTCGTTTTAAGCATTTTTTTCCATGCAGTGGCATACGCCACCAATCCCATCCCCATCGCCTCCATCCAGGAACTCCAAAAAATTGGCAACGACCCCGCCTATCCCCTCGACGGCAGCTATATCCTCACCCAGGACATCGACGCCTCCCAAACCGCCTCCTGGAATGATGGAAAAGGTTTTAAATCCATTGGCCCTTTTTACTACTCTTCTTCAACTCCTTTCACAGGGACCTTTAATGGTCAAGGTTATACTATTTCCAGTCTTTTTATGGATTATTCCTCAAAGGATGGTATGGGGCTGTTCGGTTATGTGAGCAATACTGGACAGATAGAAAACGTCCGGCTTATTGGAGAAAAGATACATGGAAGTGATTGGGTCGGCGGATTGATAGGAATAAACGAAGGCACTGTGACTCGTTGCAGTGCTGAAATGCATATTTCAGCATCAGGAGAAGTTGGCGGACTCATTGGTATAAACTCAGGCACGGTATCTCTTTGTTACGCGTCGGGGAAAATTTCTGCGTATGCAAGCGCTGGCGGGCTAATCGGCTATAATGACGACTCTGGCACGGTGACGCAATGTTATGCTACGGCTAAAGTTACAGGGTACACGTATATCGGCGGCCTGGCCGGTTACAACGCCAAGTGTATTTTGAATTGCTATGCGACAGGAATGGTTTCAGGAGGAAATTATGTCAGCGGGCTGGTTGGATATGATGCCTTTGGAACAATCACCAATTGTTACGCGACCGGAAAAGTTCTGGGAAATGCCGGGTATGCCTACGGGTTGACCAATATTGACCATGAGGTGAATGCTTCTTTCTGGAACACCGAACTATCCGGGCAAAGTACCTCCAATGGCGGCACGGGCATTACCACCAGCCAATTGTTGCAATCGTCCACCTTCTTGAATGCTGGGTGGGATTACTCCCAGATATGGACACAATCGGACGGGCAAACGATACCGCACTTGTCCGCCCTGACCACTCCGGGAACAACCTGTGCGTTAACACTACCCATTGAAGGCAATGGGGCCGTGTCGCCCCCCGCAGGAAACTATCTAATGTGGAGATTATTAACTTTAACCGAGACGCCCGGCCCGGGGTATGACTTTGCCGGCTGGTTTGGCGAGAATCTTAATGCTTCACATCCACCCATGACAAGCACATTCGTAATCATTCTTCACAAAGACCTTGAGATAAAGACATTGTTTCTTTCGGATAGCACAAAAGAAATCCACACCATCGAAGATCTTCAAAGAATCGGAAATGATGCCTCGCATCCTCTATGGTGGAAGTATGCGATTGAAGACGACATTGACGCATCAGGCACCGCCGAATGGAACGATGGCGCGGGATTTGTACCCATTGGCGGCAGCGAACATCCTTTTTCAGGCATACTTGACGGAAAAGATCATGTAATTACGGGGCTTACCATCAACCGTCCTGATCAATCATACATAGGACTATGTGGATATCTGGGACCGGAAGGATGCATAAAAAATGTCGTTTTGAACGCGTGTGTGGTATCGGGGTTTTCGCATACAGGTGCGTTCATTGGACAAAACAATGGTGGTTCGCTGACAAACTGTTCCACCACGTGCACCGTATCGGGCAGTAATACCTATATTGGAGGCGCCATCGGCTGGAATAGCGGAACGGTGACTCAGTGCCATGCGTCCGGCACGGTCTCGGGACATGGTTATGCCGGGGGGCTCATTGGCCTGAGCAACAACGTGGTGACACTATCCTATGCAACCGGCTCGGTGTCGGGGACGGCAGGCCTCGGCGGCCTCATTGGGGAAAATAGAGAAGGAACCGTATCACAATCGTATGCGTGCAGCGTCGTCTTGGGAAGTGAGGAGATCGGCGGATTGCTCGGCAGAAATAACAGAGGGACTCTGGTTCAGTCTTATTCACTCGGAGACGTCACGGGAGATTCCAAGGTTGGCGGGCTGGCAGGCGAGAATTGGATTGCCACAATAACCCAATGTTATGCGGCCTGCAGAGTCTCGGGCGGGTATAATACGGGCGGGCTGGCTGGCTATGATGATGATGGCGAGGTGGAGAATTCATTCTGGGATACTGAAATCAGCGGCCAAACCACTTCTGCAATCGGCACGGGTATTACAATGGCCCAATTGGTACAATCCTCCACCTTTCTCGCCGCCGGATGGGATTATGGCACTGTGTGGACACAAATAGACGGACAAACTGTGCCAAACTTGATTGCTTTATCCGCCCAGGAAGAAGTCTTCACACTGAATGTTGCCATTGAAGGAAACGGCGCCGTATATCCTTCCGCGGGGAATTACCCGCCATGGACTTTACTGACCTTAATCGAGCGGCCCGAGCCGGAGTATGCTTTTGCGGGTTGGTTCAGTGACGGACTGCTTGCCGCCATGCCGCCTATGACGAGCCACTTGCCCGTGATCCTGTACAAAAACAGTGATATCAAAGCCCTGTTCCTTCCCGATGGACTGCGTAAAATACATGCGATGGATGACTTCTCAAAAATTGGAACGGATCCATCCTATCCTCTCTGGGGAAGTTATACCCTGGAGAATGATATTGACGCCTCAGCAACTGCCTCATGGAATTATGGTGCGGGGTTCCACCCCATCGGCGCCCAAGATCATCCTTTTACTGGAATCCTTGATGGACAAGGACACGTAATTACCGGGCTCGTACTCAACTGGCCGGCGCAAGACTATGTGGGGCTTGTGGGATACCTGGGACCAGGAGGATGCATAAAAAACCTCGACTTAAAAGAGATTACGGTGTCCGGTCAAAACTATGTCGGCGGGTTGGCCGGATATAATAACAACGGTGAGATTTCAATGTGTTGCTCTTCAGGTTCCATATCCGGAAGTAATTCTTACACGGGCGGGTTAATCGGCTGGAGTTGCGGCAGGGTGTTGCAATGCCACTCGTCAGGTATGATCTCAGGGAACAAGTATGTTGGCGGACTGATCGGTGAGAATGACTATGGAACAATGAGTCAAACTTTCTCAACCGGCGCGGTTTCGGGAACTATGTACGTGGGAGGGCTCGCGGGTGTGAATGCCTGCGGTACTGTGACCCGGTCATACAAGGAAGGTTCCGTATCGGGGGAGCGGTCCGTGGGGGGATTGGCGGGCCTAAACGATTCAGGCAACATGACACAGTGCTATGCGGCAGGCCCGGTTTCCGGGAGTGATCGATTCATTGGAGGAGTAGCTGGGTCTAACCAGGGAGGTGGCATGTTAACTCAGTGTTACTCCGTAAGTATGGTAACCGGACATGGAGACGTTGGTGGGCTTGTCGGGGATAATTACCTTGGCGGCATAGTGAATGAATGTTATGCCGCCGGAAAAGTTGACGGCTACTATGAAACCGGCGGTTTAATCGGGTTAAATTATGTCTACTGGCACACCCATCCCCCGGATATACCATTTGCGTTCGACAAAAAAATCGCCAAAAACCCCTTGGAAAAACAGGCTGTTGAAGGTACCGTAACAAATTCATTCTGGGATATGGAGACTTCAGGGCAGGCCACTTCGGCTGCCGGTACGGGTATTACAACAGCGCAACTTCTGCAGTCCGGCACTTTCATTGAGGCGGGCTGGGATTATGAGCAAGTCTGGACGCAACTGGATGGTCAGACGGTGCCCTATCTGCTAACAATTGACCCATTGGGCAAGACACGCAAACTAACCATTGAAACAGATAAAATCGAAATTTATGTCTTTCCTGTGTGGACACTTGTGACGCTTCAACAAGCAGCACAAGAAGGATATGAATTTGTAGGTTGGTCAAGTCAGGATCTTTTTGCTTCTCCTGTCAACCTTGGCCAAATTTCCGTATGCATGGCCAAAGACACTACAGTAAGAGCTGTGTTCCTGCCCAATGGTCCACTGCCATTGCATACGATTGAGGAGATTCAGAAAATCGGAATGGACTGTGCCTATCCCTTATGGCGTGACTATCAACTCACAAATGACATCGATGCTTCTCAAACAGCGCAATGGAATCACGGGGATGGTTTTATTCCCATTGGAAACGATACCTTTCCCTTCACCGGTTCCTTCGACGGACAAGATCATGTCATTTCCGGTCTTACCATCCATCGTCCCAATGATAACTATATCGGATTGTTCGGTTGTATTCGTTCCGCGGCGGGAATATACAATTTGCAGCTCCATGATGTCACAGTCAAAGGGAATTGGTATGTCGGTGGGCTCATCGGGCAAAACAGCCAAAGCACCGTGTCACAATGCTCCGTCACGGGTGCCGTGGCGGGCATCAACTATATCGGCGGACTCGCCGGAACAAGCTCCGGAACGATAACTCGATGCTACACGAAAGCCTTCACTATAGGAAAAGAACGGGTTGTCGGAGGGCTGGTGGGGGATAATGACAATGGTTCCGTGACCCAATGTTTCACGGCAGGTGATATTGCCGGCTTGACGTCCGTCGGCGGATTAATCGGCATTAATGCTTTTTACGGCACTGTAACACAATGTTATACGGCGGGCGCGGCCTCCGGGCAGTATCGTATTGGCGGATGCATCGGTGTAAACGAGGGCGCCGTCGTTCAATGTTATGCGGCAAGCTGCGTCTCGGCTGAACAAAATGCCGGCGGATTGATCAGCGACAACCAAAATACGGTAACCGATTCCTACTGGGACACCCAGATCTCCGATTCGACATACTCGGATGGCGGCATGGGTAAAACCACCACGGAACTGTTGCGCCAGGAAACGTTTGCCAATTGGGATTTTTCGACGGTATGGCACATTATTGAAAATACTACCTTTCCTTACCTGCAAGGCATACCTGCGGAAGTGCAACAAGATGTGGTTTCGCCTTTCGAAGGCGCTCCAGAGGAAGGCGAAGGGATTTCAGAAGAAGGCGAAGACAATCCGCAAGCCTGCGAGGGTGAGTCCGTTGATACGGATAATCCCTTATGCATGCGCGTAAATCAAACGTTTTCCTCAACATTCTATATGCCTTTCAATCCCATAGACCTCATCATCACCCTGCAAACCGGCGCGCCACAAGAATCGACCGCCATTGTCTTCATGGAAACGTTGCCTCAGGGATGGACATTTACCAGTATGCGTGCCATAAGCGGGGATTTGCCCTCACTGACCTCTAGCCCCGGAGATACGGGTACACTTTCATTTCTCTGGTTCACGCCCCTTAACTTTCCCTACACCTTTGTCATTACCGTTACTCCGCCCTTAGATGCGTTTGGCCCTGTTCAATTTTACGGCCATATCATTTATCCTACTTACGGCCTTCAATACCAGTCTTCCATCGCCACCACCACCATCAATTGTCCCGCCTGCAAAGCCGACTCTACTTTGCTTTCCCTGGCACTGACTCTTCAAGACCATTTCCAGAAAGCGGACGGCGACAATGACGGCCAGCTTACGTACGAAGAAGCCGTCGCGCTCACCCCTGAACTCACCCAGGAACAATTCCTCCAATTCGACGTCAACCTCGACACCCTCCTTTCCACCGCCGAACTCACTATGTACACGGATCAAAACCTCCCTGTCTCCGGATGTTACGCCAAACTCAACCGCTATCTGCCCTTCCGCGAATGGCTCACATATTCTATCGGGGATCTCCTCCTCGCTTTCCTTATCCTCATTCCCTTTCTCCGCGCTCTATCCCGCCCACAATAGACTATTGTTTAATACAGACCCCTCACCACGTTCTATTCGCCCCAGGCATTGCTTGTCGCTGACGATTCCCCCAGAAGCGGGCAAGCCTCGCAGCAATGACAAAGATATACTTTCTTGGGTTCATAAGGCCCTGATTAGGCTTGTTTCATTTCCCAAATGTTTGGCATCCGCATGCATATATGGTATGCTTTCTATTCCGTGCATTTGATGCATGCGGGAGTGTGTTAATAAAAATAGAGAACAACCGTTTAGGGATGTAGAGCCATGAAAAAAGGTGACACGATTTATCTGATTTCGAATGGTGACTTCCGGGATTCCGCGAATGAGGTATGCTGGCCCATGCAGGACGGCACGCTCAAGGAGGTTTCCAAGGCTTTGAGGAAACTGGGGTTTAAAACGCAAATCATGCCCAAGTATGACGCGAAGCGGAAGCACGGCTTTATCGGGAGACAATGCGAAGGCGCTGCGGCATTTTCACAGATAGATCCCAAGGCGCCGGTTGTTGTGGTGCTGAGTTGCTGGGCCTATTCGCACCATGTGGCGGGACCTTTGCAAACCCATAAAGGCCCCATTCTGCTGTTGGCGAATTTCGACGGCACCTGGCCCGGGCTTGTGGCGCTCTTGAATCATTCCGCTTCGTTGGACCGCTTGTGCGTGAAACATTCGCGCCTCTGGAGTGATAGCTTCTTGCGCGACGATTATTTCATGAAGAAACTTGAAGACTGGTGCAAGACCGGGAAGGTCGTTCATAGTGAAAAACACGTCTCCAACGCCGCCAGCTTAAAACTTTCACCCGCGGCGAAACGGTTTGGAAACGCCCTCGCGGCGGACATTTTCAAGAAGCGCCGGATCATGGGGCAGTTCGATCCGGGGTGCATGGGCATGCTCAATGCCGTGATAGATCCGGGAAAACTGGGCGCGGCCGGTATGCCCATCGAATACTTGAATCAATCAGACTTGGTCGCCGAAATGAATCTTGTGAGCGATCAGGAAGCCCAGAAACATCTGAATTGGCTGGTAAAGAAGGGTGCGAACTTCCATTGGGGCACGGACATGTACAATGACCTGGTCCATGGCCAGGTGATCTCACAAATGAAAATGTACAGCGCCGCCCTCCGCATCTATCAGCGGTATGGTCTGAGTTCCGTCGGCATCCCGTATCAATTGGGCCTAATGCGGTGCGTGCCCGCCTCCGATCTCGTAGAAGGCATGCTGAACAACACCGACCGTCCCGCCGTGCGGGACCCGGAAAGCGGCGTCATTGTCGCGGCGAACCAAGCCATCCCGCACTTTAACGAAGGTGACATGGGCGCCGGCATCCCGCAGTTGCTCATGAAGGAAATCTTCATGGCGAAGGGCATGCCCATGGAAACCACCCTCCATGACGTGCGCTGGGGCCGCATGTATCAGGACAAATTCGTGTGGGTCTTCCTCATTTCCGGCGGCGCGCCCCCCGCACATTTCGGCGGATGGAAGAAAACCCACATCTACCGCCAGCCCAAAATGTATTTCCCGCTCGGCGGCGGCACCTGCTCCGGCGTCTCCAAACCCGGCACGATCACTTGGGCCCGCGCCTATGAAGCCTATGGCGAACTCTGCATGGACTGCGGCACTGGCAATGTGATCGACCTTCCGAAGGACGATCTCCAGGACCGTCTTGACAAGACCACTCCCGTCTGGCCCATCGCCAATGTACACATCCCCGGCTATGACCGCAATGAACTCATGGCCACCCACATGTCAAACCACATCGTCATTGGGTATGGCGACATTCTCCGGGAACTCGTCGCTACATGCATGAGCCTCGGATTCAAAGTCCGCGTCGCCGGCGACGCCCGGAAAGCGCTAAGTTAGACATAATCAAAATACTATTCCGATGTGGGGAAAACTTCTTGAAAGAAGTTTTCCCCACACCTCTTTCAAGAACTTCTAAGGTTCTACTGAATTGCAATACTCGCGAAAGAGACCACTCCGCCGACGGGGTCGGGCGCGTAGCCGTAATGGAGCAATTCAGAACCGGACGCCAGGCCCTCCACGGCTTTCATGGCGGCGTAGATGCATGAAAGGCCGCAGACTTTTCGCTGGTTTTTGTCTTTCATGACCGACGCATAGAAATGCTCCGGATCGCGCGCCAGGACATGAGCGAGGTCTTCCCGATCCCGGGCTTCTATGGCGTCCAGCACCTCTTGGGTAATGTCGATATCGTCTTCGAAGTGACGTCCTACATGCGCCAGATCCGCCCCGGCAATCACGCTTACGCGGTGTGCGGAATCCGCGGCAATCGCCCGGCATTCCGTCAGGAAACGGCTGACTGGCTCAAGGCTGGCGGGATTTGTCAGTTCGGGATCTTCCGAGAGGCCTGAACACAGGATGGGCACAATCTGAATATTCGTGCCATAGCGGTGCGCCAGCATAAGCGCCTGAAATTCTATGGAGTGTTCATTGCGGTGCAGGGGTTCCCACTCAAACGGGTCCCATTCGCAAACCGCTGCCAACCGCTCCACAATCTCGCGATTGGTTTTCAATGTGCCCAGCGGCGTTTCAAAATCCTTGCTGGTGAGAACAAAGGGCGCGGAGCCGCCGCGATGGGCCACGCCGAAGATAAAGACAATGTCCGGCGTCCCGGAAGCAAAAAAACGCCGGTATCCCTGGGCATATCCCGCTGCGCCGCGCGCGAAATCGATATGTGGCGTAATCAGGCACCGCAACGGCGGAAGATCGGGATTAGAATCCGTCAGCGGGCCGCCATGTTCTGCAAACATGGTATTCAGAAACTCCCTAGCTTTTTTCGGATCCTCCGGGTAGGAGCGTCCTGCGCAAAACGCCGGACGGCTTTCCATCGCGCGAAATGCGTCCTCAACATCTTGTTTCAGGGCGAAATAGTGGTCGTTATAGAGAAACCCTTTCTCATCTAGAAACGCGGCCACCTGATCGATCTGATCCGTGGTAATGAGGACCCCGCCAAACTGCCGGGCAAAATCGTTTTGGATGGCCTCGGCATCATGTTGGCCGTCCAGGCATGCAGCGATAAAAAACGCCTGCGGAGAAAGCGCCACCTGTTCTTCAACATACCCCTCGGTGTCGTACAGGCAGACCATCGGCTGCCCTTTATGTTCCGCGGGTATCACATCGACATTTCGTAATGGAGGATAAGGATTCATAGTCCGCATACTATACTTGCTCAGGCCTGTGGAAGCAATGTCGTGTGAATTACTGCATGAATTTCCCGGCATCGACGACAAGGTTTTGGCCGGTAATTCCGGTGGCGGCGGGGGAGAGGAGGAAGAGCGTGGCAGGGGTGACGTGTTCTTCCGCCAGGAGAAATTTCATGGCTTGGGCGTCGAGAAGATCCGCTTTATCCTTTTCCGAGACGTGTTCCCGCAGTTGCTTTTCGGTCATGATCCATCCGGGGGACACGGTATTGACGCGGATACCAAGGGGGCCGAGTTCGCGGGCGAGGGAGCGGGTGAAACCGATGATACCGGACTTGGCGGCGTTGTAGAGAGTGAAGGGCGCAAGGCCCAGCATGTAGTTGGTGGTGCAAACGTTCACGATGGATTTTCCCGCACCTGCTTTCAAGCCGGGCAGCGCCGCTTGGGCGACAATGAAATAGGATCGGAGATTGACGGCGATCAATCGGTCAAAGTTTTCGGTGGTGGCGGTCTCAAATTCGATGCGAGGATCCATCGCAGCATTGTTCACCAGATAATCGATGCGGCCTGTGGGTTGTGCTGCGGTTTCAACAAAAGCGCGCGCTTGGGATTCATCGGCGAGATCGCAGGGAACAAAACGGCCCTTGGGTCCCATGGCCTGCTGTGCGGATTCGCCTTTCTTACGATCGCGCCCGCATACAAAGACTTCCGCGCCTAAATCCGTTAAAGTGCAGGCCAGATGGAGCCCCAAACCGTCCGTGCCGCCGGTGACAACGGCCACACGGCCTTCAAAATGTTCGCGCTGTGGGAGGGATGGAATCATGGCTCAATGATTACCTTATTGCGTTTAGGCTGGCCCATGACTTGCACGGCATCGAGAATCCGTTCCAGAGGAAAACGGTGACTGATGGTCTGGGCGGGATCAATCACCCCGCGTTCCATGAGCCGGATGGCGTTTTGCATGGCAAGGGGATTGGTGCCGAAGCTGGCGTCCATCCTGGCTTCCATGAAATGTTCAAGCCCGGCGTCGAGTTCGATGGTTTCATGGGTGGTGATGCCGAAGATATTCCAGCGCGTGCCGCGGCGGCGCAATTCGAGCATGAGATTGACGGCGGCGACCGGCCCGGCGGCTTCCACAATCACATCAGGGCCGTCCGGCATGATGGCATACACTTTATCGCGCACATTGCCTTCACGCGGATCAATCACGTGTGTGGCACCGAGGCGAAGGGCCTGTTCACGGGCATATGCGCTGGAATCTATCGCAATGAGGCGGCCCGCGCCCGCCGCATGCGCCACCATCATGCACAACAGGCCGATGCTGCCCACGCCGATCACAACAACATTGTCGCCCACGCGTGTTTCGCTGTAAAGAATCACGCCTTTCCACGCCCCGGAGAGCGGCTCGGTCAACGCGGCGGCTTCAAAAGAGACTGAGGGCGGCTTGAGGAACAGACTGCACTCCCGCGTGCGGGTATATTCCGCGAAGGAACCGTCCCATACGTCCTTGGGGCCGTCGCCGCCCGTGGTGAAGGCGTGTTCGCAATAATGGTGTTTGCCAACCCGGCAATTGGGGCAGTACCCGCAATAGCCCGTGGGCTGCACAATCACAGCATCGCCTTCTTTAAAATTCCGGACAGCAGACCCTGCTGCTGCCACGATACCGCTAGGCTCGTGTCCCACGATACAGGGGAACGTTACATTTTTCCGAATGCCTTTGATGGCCTTGTAATCGGTCTGGCAAAACCCGCAGGCCTTGATCTTCACCACCACATCGTCCGGCGCCTGAGGTTCCGGAACGGGAACCTCCTCCAAGCGCAAATCATTGAAATCATGCAATACTGCAGCCAGCATTTTCTTCATGCAATACCTCCATTTCCCGTTCACCTGCAAATTGTGAAAGCATGTGTCGGCGGATAAACACTCTCACAAAACAACCGGATAGAACAACCCATTTTGTCATTGCGAGCGCCCGACCGCCTTCGGCGGCGATTCGCACTAGAAAGCAACATGCGAGGTTGGGAGGGCGAGGCTCCTGCCGAGCCGTCAGAACAAGATCAACAAGGCATATTTTTTTACGGCTCGGCAGGAGCCTCGCCCTCCCGATCATGGCCACTTTCTTAGCAGCGAAGCGAAGCAATCTCGACATAGTGTCAACTTGCCTATGGTTTAGCCGCCCCTTCTTTTGCACCATCGGCCACCCCTTCCTTCTTTTCGGGGCGTGGCGGCAACTCCTGAGAATCCGAAACCTTCTTAAAGACGAGATCCTTATCCTCTATGAATGCCTCTTTGTTTTTTAACGCCTTTTTCAGGAATTTCCGGACATGCTTTGTGGTATCCGTCAAATAAATCCAGTTGTGATGATCACCATTCTCATCATACAAAAGATGGCGGACCGAGCAAGGATGTTTGGTCAGATAGCCTTCCAGCCATTCCATATTAAGACTGCTGAGTTTAATTTCCGGTTCGATGGAGCTTAGCCATACAAACATATGCACCGGCATGATCATCGCCCCATCCTCTTTGGTTCCACATTCCTCCACGAAGGCGTCCGCGAACAACTTCCCGCCGATTTTGGTCAGGTGAACGTCAAGTTCCACCAGAGAATCATTGCTGCCCCAGAATTTAACCATATAGCCGTTGTCTTCCCCCTTGGAAATCACGGCAACATCGGTCTTTTTCTCTCCCGCACCCCAAGTGCCCAGCAATTGCGGTAAAAATACGGTGTCTTTTTCGGTGTAAATGGGATGCACGGACCCGACTCCCGAACACCCCGTCGCAACAACCCCCAATAGAAGTACGACAAGGAAATGTCTCATGGATGGCACCTTTCTTTACGGTTTTTAACGTGAGGCTATTGTATCACGTAATAATATATCGCGTAAGGCGCTCAATAGTTTCTGTTTCCGCTTCGATTTCAGCCAAAATCCGCCGTTCCGGTGTGAAGCAGAGTCCGGGGATGTTCAGGGCGATCCGCACATCGCGCCGTGCGCCGCGGCGTGCCAGCCAGGCCGCCATGCGCGCCAACCATGCCAGGCCGAAAATTTCCACGCCCAGCAGGATCGCCAGCACCGTTCCGGCGTGGAAAAAGAACGTCAGCTCAAGCAGAGGGGCGGTGAAGTAGGCGCGCACGATTTTATAGCCGGTATATCCGATGAACGCGAGGGGGAAGGCATCGGATAACAATGCCACGGGCCAGCAGGTGAGCCAGGCGGCCGCACGCACCACGCGGTCGCGTGCCGGACCCCTCAGGGCGGTTTCCAGGCGGCGGTTGATCTCTTCCGAAAATTCCGTTGTGCTCTGCTGGCTTTCAGGAGGGTCAAATCCGGCTTTGGCCATCTGCAAGCCCAGTACGCTCTGCCGGGCACGATAGGTGTCGAGGACTTTTTCGGACGTGGTGTTTATCAGGCTGCCTGCATCCTCCGGATTGTTAAGCAACGCCGCCGCGCGCTGTCCGATGGTGTTGCGGGCATTTCCCCACGGCAGTAGCGCGGGCAAACGCGCGGGGAGGCTGCGAACGGCTTCCGCAAGCCGGAATACCGCCCCCATGAATCCTTTGGCGCGCAGGCTCATTTCACGCCCCACGGCATAGGTCCACAAATGCGGCGCGGCGAAGAGCCGCTCGGAAAGATTCTCATAACAGACCTTCGCCATCTCGCTATTCATTTCATTCAGGGTTTGGCGGGCCTGTTCGAGCGCGGGTTTCGCTTCGCGGGCGCATGCCTGTAGATCCAGGATGGTTTTTGTGAGAAGCCCGGCGGCATTGGATCGCTTGATGCGTGCGATGCGTTCCGTCGTGAGTTCCTGGCGGAGAAATTGCTCCAGCCGCTCAAAATCGAATTCTTCCGGAGAAGGAGGTTCGCCAGAGAGTTTGCGATCCAAGGCGCGGAGCGCATTGACCCGGAAATATTCGGGCGCCTCGAACCCTTCGTCCTGGAGGCGCTGCAGCCAATGTTCACGAATGGAGCCGGGGCCGTGCGCCTTGGTTTCGATGCAGACAAGGCTCCGCTGCCCTTGTAACGGACGCAATAATGACCATGTGGCCTCGTCGAGGTATTTTTCGGCGCTGGCGCACAGGAGAACCAAATCGCACTGGCGCAACACCTGGTCCACCAGCGCGCGGTGATGACGCACCACGGTGTCGGAGTCCGGCGTGTCGATAATGACGAGATTTTCCAGCGCTGACCGCGACGTACTAGCCCACCCTTCAAATTGCAAATGAACGCCGGGCGGGTGATAGACCATCGGCTGATTGGTGCAAGGCCGCATTTCCGAGGTGGCCGCGATGCGGTCTCCCGCAATGGCATTGAGCAAGGTAGATTTCCCGACGCCCGATCCGCCCACCAGAGCGATCACCAGCACATCATCGAGATGTTGTTCGCGTTCACGTAATTCGGCCACCCGCCCGCGAAGTGCTGCGGTCTTATCCCGGAGCCCTTTCCAAGGGCCCGTGTAGGAGGCGAGCCGCTCCAGTTCTTCGATTATGCTTAACAGGCTTTCCTGCACTGGTCGTGATGCCTCCGTAGTACGTCGAGCATTTCATTGTCAAACGGTTTCCGGGCGGCTGTGAGCGCGCTGAGCGCGGGATGCGTGATGTGTTCGATCAAAATATCGCGCAAACGTTGCTGCTGCTCGCGCCGCCAGGGTTCCATCAGGTCAAACCATTTTGCGGCAAACTGTTCTTCCATGATCCGTGCGAAGAAAATACCGGCAAAAGGCCCTGCCGCCGCCAGTACCTCCGGCACGCCCACGCCGCCGGTGTAAAACGACAACGGCACCGCAATCGCCGTGGGCGTGAAAATGAGGAGGGCGTCCAGTTCGAGCAATACCTGCCGCATGATGAAATTTTCGTTCCACCAAACATCAATGGTTCGATGTACATGATCCCGGAAGCTTCGCGAAACGCTCGAACTCCCCAGCATGGCATCCGCGGCATGCTGTGCGGCCTCATCGGTGTTCAGGTGGCCCAATTCGTCAAGGATGAGTTGCGCGGCGGGCGGTTGGAGGTTCTGGGCGCTTTGCAGGTAATCGCGGGTCAATTCCCGCGCGAAGGTTTCCACCGTGGCGCGGTGCTTGGCCAGCAATGTTTCCTCCCGGAGCGCGGGCAACGGGCCTTCCAACGCCGTCCTCCCGCGCACGGCGCGGGTGAGCATGCGGCCCACCGGGGAGAAATAGCGGTCCATAATGTTTCCGAATTTGCTCATGGTCCGGCTCAACAGTCCCCGCTTCGACGCGATGAATTCATGCAACACCTTACCGACGTCCTCGCCCGGCTCGGGGTCATACCGGCTGGCGCAGGTTTCCGCGCGCCGTTCAAATTCCTCCGTAACACGGCGCAGCGTTTCGCCCATTTCCATCGCACGTTCGAGAAATGCCCCGCTTTCCGCAAGCATGTGATCCACACTGTTCCGATAGACATGCTCTTTTATCCCGGCGACGTCGAGTGATTCCACATGCGCGCGCAGCGGTGCGGCGCCATTGAGAGACAAAATCGGCTTGGCGAAGTCATCCGTTATCTTGAAATCATGGGCGGTCACAAATATCGGGACCGAATCTTCAACCCCGATCTCCCCGCAGAAATCCTCCAACTGCCGCCGTGCGACTTCAAAACCGTTGTACGGGTCCGCCTTGTTCATCAGAGGAATGATGATGCGCCCTGACGTGCGCGCGCGTTTGAAAAACGACACCACGCGCTCGTCCTTGTATTTTTCCGCCGTGAGCACGGCAACAAGCACGTCGCCCGCGGCCTGAATGTTTTCCGCCAGTTCCCAATGCTGCCTTTCGATGGAGTCCACATCCGGGATGTCGAGCAGCACCAGGCGGTCCGTCAAGGAATCGTGCTGCGCCACGAAGATGGCATCGCCGGGCGCTTCGCCCGAAATAACATCATTTGCACATTCGAGCCGCATCGGTTTGAATTCCGGCACCAATTTGCCTTCCAGGCATTGCGCCACGCGGGTGGCGTTGCCCGCCAGCACGGGACGGCACGTGGCCGCGGCCGTGGGGCATACCGGGCTGACTTCCTCGCCCAGCAGCAGATTAAATATGGTGGATTTGCCCGTGTTGGTGCCGCCAGCCACCGCCACTACAAGGCAGCCATCGCCTTCCAGATGTGGAAGCAGCTTATACACCAGCAGGCGCGTCCAGCCTTCGGTCTCCGCGAAGAGCTGATAGGAAAGTTCCGGAAAAGGTTCCAGTGCGCCCCGGAAAACGTTCAGGGCCGCCGCAAAATCACTGAGCGATTGTCCAAGTACGTGTTTCATGCGAATAGACTACTGTTTACCGCGCCCAACTGCAACCCGGCAACTTGGAAACGGCCGAGGATGGGAGGGCGAGGCTCCCGCCGAGCCCTAGAACAAAATCTACCTTATGTTCCGTGATGGCCTACTATGCTCCCGATCTTGTTTTCACGGCTCGGCGGGAGCCTCGCCCTCCCAGTCTCGCATGTTGCTTTCTGGTGTGAATCGCCGAGAACGGTGGCCGGGGGCGCAGCAATGACAATTACGCATGAAAAACGATGAGGAATCTGGATCGGAATAATAACTTGCGAATGTACCACTGTGCGCCGTAGGCTTGTGGCCTGATGTGACAAGAGAGAGATGATTGGATTCATTCAGAAAGAGAGAGAACTTACGCAGGAGGTAGTCATGGCGCGCAAAATCGGTATTGGGCTTGTGGTGTGTCTTGTAGTGTGTGTGGCGGCGTTTTTTGCGCTCAAGTCCTATTCTGACCGGCATTATTATGACGGCTACGACCCCACGTTGCCATTGAATGCGAACGTATCCGAATTCAAAACAGTGGATGGAACCGTGGAGGCCTTTGGCCAGCAACTTCCCGCGCACTACCGGGAGCAACGCGTGGAAATCGACGCACGTCCGGGCGAACGCGTGCCCGCACTGCTGACCATGCCCATGGAGGCCTCGGCGCCGGTTCCCGTAATTGTGCTGTTACACGGCAGCGACCAGGAAAAGGAATTTGTGGAGGAAATCTGCACGCCCTTCAACGAAGCTGGATTCGCCATGCTCTGTTTCGACCAATACATGCGCGGAGAACGCAAAGTTAAAGGAAATTTCCTTAAGACCTCCATCGCCTACAGGGAACGTTGCTGGAAAAATGTGCATGACGCCCGCCGCCTGATCGATTATCTCCAAACCCGCGGCGATATTGACAAAAACCGGATCTATCTGGTGGGCGCAAGTTACGGGGCCGTCACAGGCACCGCGCTGCTGGCACAGGAGAAGCGCATCAAGGCGGCGGACCTTGTGGTCGGCGGCGGCAACCTGCGGTTATTGGCGAAAGCGCCGGAAGTGCGCCGTGAACTGCCCGGCTGGCTGCTCCCTGTTGCAGGACCCGTTCTGGCCTTTATTGTCGGTCCTGCCGAACCCGTCTGTCATGCGCCCAAGACCGCCGGCATTCCCGTGCTGATGCAGAACGGCTCCAACGATGGCGTCGTGATCCCAGAATCCGGCAAAGCCCTCTATGCCGCCCTGGGTGAACCCAAAGAACTCCGCTGGTACCCCGTCAATCACCCCGACCGCGAACCCAAGGGCGAGGAGGTCATCAAAATGCTCAACGACGGCCTCCAATGGCTCAAACAACAGGATGACCGCATCAAAAGCGCAGGACACTAGACAGAAATATCTCACATATCACTTTTTTCTGTTCCTTATTCGTCCGTGCCGGTCCGTGTGTGTCCGTGCCCCCATGCGGCGATGGTTAGGGTGGGGTTTGAGAGCTCTCTTCTTCCAAGGGCTTTATCTAAAATCTTGGACATGCCGGGGGTGTTCCTTATAGAATGCGGGGAACCGCGTCGTCCGGGCGGATGGCGCGGCGTGGTGTGACAGGCCCAGAGATCAGGGAGACTACGGCTATGGCGCAGGATATGGAGCAGAAATACCAGGAACGTCTGACGCGGTATGTGACGGCGATGCGGAAAGGGGTGCCGGATCGCGTGCCGATCCGCCCGTTTGTGGCGGAGTTTGCGGCGAAGTATGCGGGATATACCTGTCAGGAGGTTTCGCACGATTACAACAAGGCCTTCGATGCGGCGCGGAAATGCGCGCGTGAATTCGACTGGGACGCCGTGGTGGGGAACATGGTCTATGTCTGGACCGGTCTCACGGAAGCCATAGGGCTGCGCTATTATGCCGTGCCGGGGCTCAGCATTTCGCCGAATACAGGATTTCAATATCTGGAACCACCGGAAGGCAAGTCGTGGATGCAGGAGGATGAGTATGACGCGCTCATCGACGATCCCATCGGCTTCCTATACAATACGTGGCTGCCCCGAACCTCGAAAGATGTGCAACCGATAGGCGCGCCCTCCACTTACCGCAACAACCTCTCGTTCGTGAAGGGCGGCATGGCGATGATGCAATATTTCACCGCGTTCGGACCGCAGGGCGCCGCCTTGCGCACGGAATGCGGCACCGCTTCGGCCATCGCGGGTATTTTCAAAGCGCCATTGGACATTATCGGGGACAAACTGCGCGGCTACCTTGGCCTGACGATGGATTTGCTTACCCAGCCGGATAAGGTGATGAAGGCCTGCGAGGCATTGATGCCGCATTTGCTGTGGACGGCATTGTCCGGCGCGGACCCGGATAAAAACGTGCCGATTGGATTCTGGATGCACCGGGGCTGCACGCCGTTCGTCACCATGGATCAATTCGAGCAGTTTTACTGGCCCACGCTGCGTCCGATCATCGAAGAAATCTGGTCGCGTGGCCATCAGGTGCTGTTTTACGCGGAAGGCAACTGGAACGCACACCTGAAACGGTTCGCGGAACTCCCGGAACAAAGCATCGTATTTCATATCGATCAGTCCGATCCCTTTCTGGCGCATAAAATACTCGGTGATAAATTCTGCTTAAGCGGCGGTGTGCCCAATGCGCTGCTGGCCTATGGAACGCCGGACGACGTGCGCGCCTACTGCAAGAAACTGATCGACGGCATAGGCCGCGAAGGCGGATACATCATGGATGCCAGCGCTATTGTGCAAAATGACGGACAGATCGAAAACATGAAGGCGCTGACCGATTTCACGCGCGAGTACGGCGGGTACAGCCGCTCTACCAGTATGCCCGAGATTAAAACGCCCTCCGCGCCGCCCGCATCGAGTATACCGCAAGGCAAGAAGGCCGCCGGGGTGTGCGTGCCATGGGACGAAAAACTCAAGGAACTTCCAAAGATCCAGGGAGACGCGGATTTGGTAAAGCGCATCTGGGAAGAAACGGACGCGTTGGGTTATTTGTATATAATGCATTGCCTCTTATCATTTTAAAGAAGGGTTTGTTGATGAGCGATTATTCAGGAAGGAGTCCACAGGGGGAGAATATGCTGCGGGTGGTCTATTTCGATCATCCGGAATGGACGCCGGTGCTAGTGGGATTTTTACCGGCGGCGTATGCGAAGTATGGCGAACAGTTGGATGACATCCGGCTCGCGCACCCGCGGTTGTTCCCCACGTTTAAACCCGGTCAGCCCATGACGGCGCAGGATTTGTATGTGGCGGGAAAAACCACGGACTGCTGGGGCTGTGTGTGGGATAACCTGCATGAGGGCATGGTGGGGCAGGTGGTGGGGCATCCACTGGCGGATTGGAAAGATTTCGAGGGGTGGAAAGCGCGAAAGCCCGATCCGTTGAAGGACGACCTGCTGGGTCCGCGTGATTGGGACGCCTATGCACGGCGTATCCAGGAAAAGAAACGTAATGGGCATTTTTCGCCGGACCACATGCTCGCGCATGGATTTCATTACATGCTCCTGTGCGATTTATGCGGATTTACACAAGTTTTAATGGATATGGCAATGGATGAGCCGAACCTGCACGAGTTGGTGGCGGTGCTGATGGAATACAACGCGGGGACCGTGCGGAAACAGCTCGAATTGGGCACGGAGTTCCTGGGATTGGCGGAAGATCTCGGCATGCAGGATCGGCTGCCGGTCAGCCTCGACCTGTGGCGGAAATTCGTGAAGCCGGGGTATGAATGCACCGCTGGGCAGGCGCGCGACAAGGATATCCCGGTATTCCTCCACAGCGACGGCTGTATTCTGGCCATAATCCCCGATTTGATTGAAACCGGCATCCGGGTTGTGAACCCTCAGATTCGCGCCAACGGCCTTCAGGGATTGAAAGACGTAGCCAAGGGCAAGGTGACCATTTGTGTTGATCTGGACCGCCAGTTGTTCCCCTTTGCCTCACCGGAGGAACTGCGGGAACACGTCCGCACGGTGCATGAAACCTTATCCATGCCCGAAGGCGGTCTAATCCTTAACATTGAGATTGGCCAGGACGTCCCCCTGGAAAACATGGATGCCATTTTCTGCGAAGTGACAAAAGTCTGCAAGCTGCCCGATCCGGAGACCACCGGGCGGGTCTCGATAGGGTTTTAAAATTTACCGTTCGTTCCCAAGTTGCTCTTGAGAACGAATGCCGGGAGGGCGAAGCTCCGGCTGAGCCGTTAGACAAAATATCTAAATATTGTACTTTGAAATGTAAAGTGCGTTTTGTCTCTAACCGCGGCTAAAGGCGACAGAGGACGTATAATTTCTTTTAGAAATGCCATGAGCGCTCTGTATAATGTCACGGAGATAACACAGGAGGTCATTCGCATGAGCATTCGTTTGTTGCTTGTATTAGCGCTTGGGGTATGGGTAGTGACAGGCGCCACGGAGGCACAGGAGACCGCCGTGAAAATGAGCATGGATGACAAAGCAGTCACGATTACCGCGAAGGGGCAGCCGCTGCTCACGTACTGTTTTGATCAGGTTCCCTTCAAGCCCTACGCGCAAACTTTTTACACGCCAGCCGGAATAAACATCCTGCGCGATTCCCCGCATGATCACAAGCACCATCACGCCCTCATGTTCGCGGTGGCGGCGGACGATATCAATTACTGGGAGGAAGTGGAAGGCTGCGGGAAACAGGTGCACCGCCGCTTTTCCGACACACGCATGGTGAAGACGGACAACGCGCCGTGGGCCTCCTTTACGGAAGACATTGATTGGCTGAATCCGAAGGATAACTCAGTGGTATTGACCGAGAAACGGACGATCGAAGTGACGCAATTAGACGAGCCCAGGGTATCGTTGATCCGGTGGCGTACGCGGCTGGAAGTGCCCGCCGGTAAACCGAAGGTAACACTGGGCGGCCACCACTACTATGGTTTGGGCATGCGCTTTGTGCAATCCATGGATCCCAACGGCACGTTTCGCATGGCGGGAGACGCCAAGGGCGAGATCGTGCGGGGCGACGAGCAATTGACGAATGCGCCCTGGTGCGCGTATACGGCTGTGGCCGAGAGCAAGCCGGTAACGGCGGCAATGTTTGATCATCCGGAGAATCCGCGCGTCCCCGCGAAATGGTTCACGATGCACACCCCGTTCGCCTATCTTTCCGCCACAACCAATTTGTGGAAAGAACCCATGGACGTCACAACCGAAAAACCATTGGTGTTCCGATACTGCGTGGCGCTTTGGGACGGAAATACGGACACGGGCGCCATTGAAGCCTTATACAAACGCTGGCTGAGTTGGCCGGCTCCGGAACAGGAAAAACGGCTGAATTAACCCCTTTAAGTTAGGTATAGTATTTGCACTAACGATATGAAATGGACAGAAAGGAAGAATATCATGGCTGATCAACAACACTCCGGACTTACCCGCAGGGCATTTTTGCACCATACCACCACGGCCGCGGTGGCCGCCGCCGCATTAGGCGGGGCACGGCGCGCTCACGCGAAATCTCCCAATGACCGGATCGGTGTGGGGGTGATCGGCTGTGGCGGGCGTGGCGGATCCCATCTGGGAGTCTTGAAGCACTTGCAGGACCAGGACAAGTCCGTTGAGATTGTGGCCGTGTGCGATGTGTACCGGCCCAGGTTGAATCGAGCCGCCGAGAAGTATGGCGCAAAGGGGTATATGGACTATCGTGAATTGCTTGCCAATCCCAAGGTAGACCTGGTGAGCATTGCCACGCCGGATCATCACCATGGCATTCAGACGATTGATGCGGTGAAGGCGGGCAAGGACGTATATTGTGAAAAGCCGGTGACCCACTGGCGGCAGTTTGACGTGATTAAACAGCTTGCGCAGGAAGTGAAGAAGTCCGGGCGCGTTTTCCAATTGGGAACACAGGGCATGTCGGATCGTGCTTGGCACCAGATGAAAAAAATGGTGCAGGAAGGCGTAATTGGCCAGCCGATCCACGCGGAAGCGGGATTCTTCCGGGTGGGCGATTGGGGCGAGCGCGGCATGCATATCGATGATCCGGACGCCAAACCGGGCCCGGATTTGAATTGGGAAGCATTCTTAGGCGATTCCCCGAAACGTGACTTTGATGTGAGCCGTTTCTTTCGCTGGAGAATGTACGAGGATTATGCAGGCGGACCGGTCACGGATCTCTTCCCCCATACGCTGACGCCCGTGTTGAGTATTCTCGGCGTGAAACTGCCCTCTGTGGCGGTCGCGACCGGCGGGAAATACCGCTATGAGGAGCGCGAGGTGCCGGATACGTTTAACATGCTGATCGACTATCCGGAAAAGATCACGGTGGCCGTATTGGGTACGCAAGCGAACGATTTTCAGACAACCGGCCAGCGGGGTTCGGGACAGCGCATCCCCGTAATTCGCGGCTGGGAAGGCTCCCTCACCATTCAGGGTGAAGAAATTGTATTTATCCCATTGGCCGACAAAGGGACCCGCGACTCCTTTCCCCTGGAGAAACAAAAAGAATACCGAGTGAAGATTGAAGAGGGGGAAAACATGCTGCATCACTACCAGAACCTGATCGAATGTGCCCACAACCGCAGCCAGGCCACTTGGAGTCCTGCGGATCTCGCTTACTGGACACAAACCGCCCTGATTATGGGTATGATGTCACTCCGTGAAGGCAAGACCGCCAAATTCGACGCAGCCAAGGAGGAAATCGTGCTTTGATGGATAAATCAGTCTATATGAAATGGATACTGATACTGCTCCTGCTGTTGCCCGGCGTTGTCCGGGCGCAGCAGGTCAATGAATTTCCCGATGATTCCGAACCCCTGCACGCGCGGGTGGAAAAGTATGATGCCGTGATGCGGGGCAATCACTGGAATGAAGGCGTTATGATGCCGCATGTGATTTTCCCGCCCGCGGGCACGGAACGGCCCATGGTGGGCAATCAGGAAGACGCCGCGGACGAAACGTCGCAATATCTTTCCGCCTATGCGTTCAAATATGCCGTTACGAAAGATCCCAAGGATCGTGACATCGCTGATCAGCTTATGGACGGCCTATTGAAGCTGGAAAAAGTGACGGGAACGCCGGGGTGGGTGGCGCGCAGCCTCAATCGCACCGATGAACCGATTTGGCACGAACAGGTGTTCTTCTTTCCCATGGAATGGCATGAATCCACGTCCATGCCGGGCTATCGATGGGAAGGCGATCTCAGCAGCGACAAGTTCGTGAACCTCTGCTGCGCCATGAGCATTTATTTCGACCTCTGCGCCGATGAAGAGCATAAAAAAATGGCGGCGGATCTTATCGACCGGTTTGTGGGGCGGGTGGTGGATAACAACTTCAAAATGGTGGATGTGGATGGAAAAATGACCTTGTGGGGAAATTTTTGTCCCGATCTGCCACATGAAAAGCTGAACAGCCTGGAGATTCTTGCGGGATTGCGGGTGGCGCATCATCTGACCGGAAACGAACGCTATTTGGAAGCCTGCCAGATGCTGATCGAAAAGCATCATTATGATGATGAGGCGATCCTGGCCAAAGTTCTGTGGCCGGAGGAATGGAAAACCCCCTGGGACGACCACCTCGCCGCCAAATCGTTGTACACGCTGATGCAGTACGAAACCGATCCCAGTCTTCGCCAGAAATACCGCATGAGCTTGAACCGGCATTGGTTCGACTGGAAGACCCGGAAATTCGACGATGCCGGCAATCTCTATCTCGTACTCCTGTATCAAATCCTCACCAAAGAACCGGTGGTAAATGAAGACGTAGTGGACGGCATCAAGCACATGAAAGGCTGCAACCGGCGCCACGAAACCTATGAGATTCTCAGCATGGACGGCCTGCAGGTCATCGATAAAAAACAGGGAGAGGCGGAAGGCAGCGCCACCACCATGATTCTCACCTATTGGATGGGCCGCTATTGGGGGATTATCCCGCCAGAGTGGTGAGAATCGGATTATGCCCGAATCGTTATAGTACCCCGGCGTTTACTTGACAAAATGTAAACAATTATGTATACTTCTTTGTATACAGATGTGTAATATCCGATAGCATGAAAATTCAGGTGGATGAGTATGGCGTCACAATTGGTGAGAATCAGCGAAGCGGACCACGCAGCCTTGTCGGAGCTTTCCAAGCAACTGGGCACGAGCATGTCCGGGGTATTGTCGGAGGCGATTCGCCTGATGCGAAACCGGGAATTGCTCCGGCGGACGAATGAGGCGTATGCCGCACTCCGGCGCAATCCCAAGGCTTGGCAGGAGGAGAAAAAAGAACGTGCGCAATGGGAATCGGCCTTGCGGGATGGAATGGAGTGATGGAGAAACAACTCCCTTGCCGGGGCGACATTTGGGTTGCGTATTTGGATCCCGTGGAAGGCCATGAACAAAGCGGGCGCCGGCCGTGTCTTGTGCTTTCAGAAGATGTATTTAATCATGGTCCTTCTGAACTCGTCGTTGTTTTGCCCTTGACCAGCAAAAAACACGACATTCCATTGCGCATTGCCATTGAACCGCCTGAAGGTGAAACCAAAAGGAACAGTTACATAATGCCGGAAATGATCCGGTCCATTTCTTCCGCACGCCTGCTGGAATACTGGGGAAAAATTGATGGAAATACTATGAGGCGGGTTGAGGAGCACGTCAGAATCTTGCTCGGCCTGTAGTCATTTGCCGGGAGTATTTTCCAAGAACCGTTTCTGGGCGTAGGCGAGAATGCCGATGATCGCAATCGCATCCTTGATTTCACCGCGCACGACCATTTCAAGCGCTTCATCAAACGGCACTTTCTTAATGCGCAATTCTTCAGTGGGATCGGGGGAGGAGGCCACCTGAGACAACCCGCGCGCCACAAAAATGTAGCCGCGTTCCGAGGAGTGACAGTTGCTGGTGTGAATTTCACCGCCGAGCGGTTCCCAATGTTCCGCCACCAGCCCGGCTTCTTCCTGCAGTTCACGTTTGGCCGCTTCCAGGGGATCTTCGCCTTCATCCGTGCCGCCTTCAATGATCTCCCAGGAATACTCGCCCATGGTGTAGCGGTACTGACCCACGAGATAGAGTTCGTCTTCCGGCGTCAATGCAAGAATGCCGGTGGAGATGCGTGTTTCCACCACGCCGTAAATGCCAGGCTGCCCGTCGGGCCGGATCACCTGATCCTCACGGACGGTAATCCAGGGATTACTATAGATCGGACGGCTGCTCAGTGTTTTCCAGGGGTTTTTGTTGGGGTCGAAAGAATCCATGGGGGTGTCATGCCTTATAGGGGGTTGACCGCCTGCGCCTCGCGCACGGCCCCAAGAATAATCAGGTACTGCGCAAGATAATAGGTGGTGTAACCCGTTATGGTCAGGGGCAGCCACGGGGCGGTTAGGATGGCGAAATTGAGCACAATGTGGGCGTCGGAAATGACAAAAACGATCGCTCCCAGCGCGATGAGCCGGGTCGTGCTTTTATGCAAAACGGCGATGCTGGTCATTGTCAGGATTACGGCGGCATAGAGAATTCCGGGCGGGATCATGAAAAATTCGCCGGTGCGGGTCACTTTGAGGGCAGCACCGGTCATGAGCGCGATAATCACCATGGCGCATGCCGCGAGGATCATGATTTTGCCGGACGTTGCTTTGCAGTTTTTTCGGAAGGCGGCGATATAAAACAGATGCCCCAGGAGGAATGCAACCAGTCCGGGCAGATACCACGTTTTGGAAAGTGAAGCTAGAAAAAAATCGCCCATGGCGCCGCAGAACACGCCTAGCGCCACCCAATTCCAAAATACATTTCGGGTATAGGCGAGGGCGGCCGCGGCCAACAGGCAGGCAGGGATGGCTTTGATAACGCCCACCCCCGCGAACAATGGGAAGAAATTAAGGCTGATGCCCGCCAACGCCAGAAGAAGATACACAATAGAAACGATTTTCATGCCGCTGTTTTCTCCAGAAAAAGTTGCCCGTATTATGCCAGGAGTTTTGCTTAGGGCCAAGTTATTGTGAAACAAAAAAACGGGCGCATCGCCATGGATGCGCCCGAAAGGGAATGCAACAATTTGGCTTATGCTTCGCCTTCTGAACGCGCCTTTTCGTAGGCTTCGATGATGGCGCGCGCGGTGAGCTCCGGCACTTCGTCGTAATGGCTGAATTTCAGCGCGTAGATGCCGCGCCCGCCGGAGGTGCTGCGCAGGTCGGTGGAATAGCGCAGCACTTCAGCTTCCGGCACATGCGCCCGGATGCATTGTTTTCCGCCGCCCACGGATTCCATGCCCAGAATGCGTCCGCGCCGGCTGATCAACCCGCCCGTAATGTCGCCCATGTATTCTTCAGGCACCGTAACGGCAATTTCCATAATCGGTTCGAGAAGGCATGGACGCGCCTCTTTCACGCCCTTCTGAATGGCGAGCGACGCGGCGATTTTGAACGCCAATTCCGATGAATCCACGTTGTGATAGGACCCGAAGAAAAGTTCCACTTTGATGTCCACAACAGGATGTCCGGAAATGACGCCGCGCAGAAGGGCTTCCTGCGAGCCTTTGTCCACATGGGGGATGTATTGCTTGGGCACCACGCCGCCTACGATGCTATCGATGAACTCATAGCCCGCACCGCGTTCGTTGGGAGCGAGACGGAGGTGCACGTCGCCGTATTGGCCGTGGCCGCCGGTCTGTTTCTTGTGCTTGCCCTGCATTTCAACTGTAGCGCGGATGGTTTCTTTAAAGGCCACCTTGGGTGTGTTGGTGTCGGCTTCGACCTTGAACTTGCGCTTCATGCGGTTCATCAGGATTTCAAGCTGCAAATCGCCCATGCCGCGGATAATATGATCCTTGGTTTCATTGTCGCGGTAGTGCGTGAAGGTAGGATCTTCTTCCGCAAGCCGGTTGAGTGCTTCGCCGATTTTATCCTCGTCGGCGCGCGACTTCGGCACGATGGCCAATTTCACCATGGAGGCCGGCAGTTCGATCTTCGGCAGTTGCATATCAATGGCCGAAGCCGCAATGGTGTCGCCGAAATGCGTGTTTTTCAGTTTGGTCATGGCGCCCAGATCGCCGGGACCCAGTTCCGCCACCTGTTTCTGGTCCTTGCCCACCAGCATGTACAACTTACCGGTGCGCTCTTTTGTGTCCGTGGTGACGTTGTAAAATTCAGAATCGGAGCGCAAGGTGCCGGTCAGCACGCGGAACAGCGTAAGGTGTCCCACGAAGGGGTCCACGACCGAGCGGAAGACCTGTCCCACAAATGGCGCATCCGGGGATACCTTGATTTCCACGTCTTCGCCTTTGCGGGTTTTGCCCACTACGTGGCGATCCATGGGGCTGGGGAAGGAACCCTCAATTACACCCATCAGTTCCTTGATGCCAATGGCTTTTTCAACGCTTCCCGCCAGAATGGGCACGATCTTGCCGTGCTTGATGCCGTCGTATAAGCCGCGGTTTAGCTCTTCCGCGGAAAGCTCGCCGTTTTCCAGGAATTTTTCCGTGAGTTCGTCGCTGAGTTCCGCGATGGCTTCCACCATCTCCATGCGCATCATTTCCGCATCATCGCCAAGTGAAGTGGCATCGCCGGAAAACAGGTTCACCACCCCTGTAAGGTTCTGGGCTTCGCCCACCGGCACCACCAGCGGCGCGCATTGCTTGCCATAGGCCTTGCGAAGCGCTTCCGCCACTTCGTGGAAGTTCGTGTGTTCGCGATCCAATTTGTTGACGAACAAGGCGCGGGGCACATTGAACTTCTCGGCAAGTGACCAGGCATTGTCCGTGCCGACTTGGACTGGGCTCGTGGCGTCCACCACAATGACGAGGCCGTCCAGCAAGGGGATGGACGCGGCCATTTCGCCGATGAAATCAGAATAACCGGGATGGTCCACCAGGTGAATCCGCATCCCGTTGTATTCGAGATTCGCGAGCTTCATCACGATGGAGTGCTTGCGCTCGACCTCATCCTCCAGGTAGTCGCACACGGTGTTGCCATCGTCGATGGTTCCCAGCCGCCCGGTCAGCCCGGCGTCATGTAGAATCCGCTCTATGAGCATGGTCTTGCCGACGCCGCCATGCCCCACGATACCAACATTCCGCACCTTTCCAGGATCGATCGTAGCCATTGAATACCTCCGCATAAGATTCGCCGCCCCGCAAACGCGGGACTGCCAGTAATGATTATCGGAAAACCGCTAGACAGAGCTTGATAGTATACAAAGAAATGGCATTCCTGCTCAACTTTACCTCTGGGAAAACCTTGGGCGGGGATACAAGTGTATTTTGGAGTTGCCTCAAAGGATTTTATTGCTTGCCCGTTCGAAGATCCCCGCACCTGGAGGATGCCCACCCGCAAATGGTCATCACCGCAGCTTCCAAAGGAAGCACACCGCTTTCGCCCGTATCGCGGCGTTTAAACTCCACCTGTCCGTTTTTCAGGTTACGCTCGCTGATAATAATACGGATCGGCGCGCCCAGCAGGTCCGCATCCGCAAATTGCACACCGGGCCGTTCATTGCGATCATCAAACAATACGTCGATGCCCGAGGCGCACAGCGCGGCATACAGATCTTCCGCCGCCGATTTTACTTCAGGCACGTCGAATTTGAGCGCGTTCACGTGGACCGTCCAGGGCGCGATAGCCATGGGCCATTGGGGGCCGAAATCATCGTGATGCGCCTCCATAACCGTCATGAAGAGCCGCCCCAGATCCAGGTGATAATGGCCCATCACCGGCGTATGCGATAAGCCTTTTTCATCCAGAAATGTCATCGTCAACGGCCGGGTAAGCGATGTCCCCAGAATTCGCAATTGCCCCAACGCAATCCCCGGGTGGAAAGCCAATTGTCCATCACAGTGTGGACACCCATCCCCGGGCCGCGCCTGAGCAACATCCACGGTCTGGACGCCCGCCAAATCGCGTGCCAGATTGAAATTTTTGATGTGGTAGTCTTCTTCATTGGCGCCGGCCACCAGATTATTGGACTCCGCAATGCTGTGATCCACGATAAGCCGGATTTTCGCCCGGTCCAGTCCCATGGGCGAGGCAAAGCCCGGCACCGACCCCGCCGCGAGAATCTTCCGCTCGTCCGCGGGTACAGGCACTGTTTTTATAATTTCGGCGAGTTTTGCATCGTTGACGTCCAAATCCCCGCGAATCAACAAGACCACCAGCTTCCCCTCATGATCAGAATCGTAAAAAACCACCTTGGCAGTCTGATGATTGGGCACGCCCAAGAATCCCGCGACTTCGTCTATAGTCTTTTTGTTGGGTGTATGCACCTTTTCCACCGGCAACGGTTCCGCAGGATAGCCGATAGCGTGTCCCCGGGCCGATTCCAATGTCGCACGATACACACAGGCGTTACATTGAACAAGCATGTCTTCTCCCGCCTTACACGGCCATACAAAGGTCCGGGATGGATCGTTGCCATCCTCTCCAGAAGAGGATTCCGCGGCAATAACCCCCGAAAGCCCCAATTGGGCAAAAATTCCACTCAATGCTTGATGAATATCTTGGGAATAGACAAGCAGGTCCTCCTGTGATGCGTGGAAGGAAAAGGCGTCAAGCCCAGAAAATTCACGCGCGTTCATAAGTCCGCCATGTTGATGGGAACTCGCGCGGAAACCGGTCTGAAACTGATACGCCATAAACGGCAACTGCGCATAGCTGGTGATTTCATTGCGGAAAAGCCGCACTGCCGTTTCCGCGCGGGACCATTCCCGTTTTGTACCGTGTCCCGCCACAAGGGATTCTTCCGGGGAATCATGCGGCAGAACCACGGGCATCCGGAATTCCTGCCCGCCGATACGGTCCATTTCCACGTGAAGCATATTCTTCAGCTTGAGCAGAACCCGCAGACCCGGCGGCAGCAGGGCAAATGATCCATTAGGCAACATCCGCGCATACCCCCCGCGCAGCAAAAACGCATGGCTGTCCATCACGGCCTCCGACGGCCGCTCTTTGAACCGTTTGCCTATTAACGCACTCAACCGCATGGGCGCATCTCCTTTCGCTAATTGGAAGACATCCTTCTGCCATGACATACTACCTGAAACGGAAGTGCCGACGTAAGGAGATAGAGAAATGACACGTCGAGAATTTATGGTTAATACCCTGGCGGCAAGTTCTCTGCCGCTGTTGGCGGCATGTAAAACGCAGGTTCCTGAAAAAAAGGAACAAAAACTGGCCCAGGAATTCCCATTAACGGATTACCATGTGCATCTGGACAACAGCACAATTGATCACGTGTTGGAGTTGTCCGTACAGCGCGGGGTGAAGTTCGGGATCGTGGAGCATGCAGGCACTAAGGAAAATATCTACCCTAAGGTGTTGAGCACTGATGAAGAATTAGACGCCTATATCGCCATGCTGGAGGGAAAGCCCGTGTATAAAGGGGTTCAGGCGGAGTGGACGGATTGGATGGGCTGTTTCTCCAAGGAGGCACTGGCAAAACTTGATTATGTAATCACCGACGCGATGACCATGCCCGACAAACAGGGAACACGCATGAAATTGTGGGAAGCCAAAGAGGATCTTGGAGACGCACAATCTTTCATGGACCGGTATGTGGACTGGCATGTGGAAATCATGTCCAGGGAACCGATAGACATCTTTGTAAATATCTCCTGGCTGCCCGCGAAGTACGCGGCGGAGTATGACACGTTGTGGACACCCGCACGGATGCAAAAGATAATTGATGCGGCGATTAAATATGAGATTGCAATAGAAATCAGCTCTGGATTTGTTCTTCCCAAGCTTCCGTTCCTGCGCATGGCCAAAGAAGCAGATCTTAAATTTGCATTCGGTACCAATGGACGTTATCCCAAAATGGGATTGTTGGACTATTCTATAAAAACCGCCCAGCAACTTGGTCTGACACCCGCCGACATGTTCGTCCCCGCCTCAAATGGCCGTAAAGCCGTGCAACGGCGGGAATACTGAGGAATTTGAGTTAATGTCGGGGGGAAACCTTTTTTGAAAAAAGGTTTCCCCCCCGACCCCCTTTCCAAAAAACTTTAAAAAGGTTTGAAAGGGTTTGGGAAGACTTTCCTTAAAAGTTTTTCCAAGCATTATATTGAACTTAATCTTTGTACGTGACATGATCATGAAAAAAGGAGGATATATGAGTAAGAAAAATGTGAGCCGGCGGGGATTTATTAAAGGCGCGGCAGGCATAGCCGCCGCGACGGGACTGGCGGTGTCAACTTCCGCGCAAGAGAGCGCTTCGGCGAAATCGGTGCGTCTGGGCGCACCCGTTTTTGAAAGCGCGGACGATCCGGAAAAGCTGGCCGTTGCGCATAAGACGCTCGGATATCGTGCGGCGTATTGTCCAAACGTGAAACTGGAGGATGCGGATCGGATTAAAGCGATTTCTGATGCCTTTGCCAAGCAGGATGTGATTATTGCCGAAGTGGGGCGATGGTGCAATATGTTGGATGCAGACCCCGGGAAGCGGAAACACAATATCGAGAATGTTACCGATGGTCTGGCCCTGGCAGAGGCGATTGGCGCGCGGTGTTGCGTGGACATCGCGGGTTCCTTTAACCCGGAGTCCTGGTTTGGGCCGCATCCGAAAAATCTATCGCAGGAATTCTTTGACGCCGCCGTGGAGAATGCCCGCGCGATTATTGATGCCGTGAAACCCAAACGCGCCAAGTTCGCCTATGAGATGATGGGGTGGAGCCTGCCGGATAGTGCGGATTCCTATGTAAAGCTAATTAAGGCGGTGGATCGCGAAGGATTCGGAGTCCATCTGGATCCATGCAACGTCATCAATTGTCCCGAACGCTTCTACCGCAATGCGGATGTATTGAACGAGTGTTTCGATAAGTTGGGTCCCCATATCGTCAGTTGCCACGCGAAGGATCTTACATGGGATATTGAAATGAACGTGCATTTCCGCGAAGTGCGCCCCGGCGCGGGTTCGATGGACTATACAGTCTATTTGAAACGCCTTGTCGAATTGCCGCAGCAACCGCCCCTTATGGTGGAACATCTTTCCAGCGCCGAGGAATACGATGAGGCCCGCAAATACCTCCTGGAACTCGGTCCAAAAATCGGTGTGAGCTTTTAATCAGGGAACGTCGGTGCGCAGTGTGGCAATGCCGAATACGCCGCCGCCCACCGTGTCGTGGTTGGCCTTAAACGTGACGGTGAGCGTATCCTTGCCCTTGGTCAGTTTCTCCGGAATCGAATATTCCACATCCACCAGTTTTCCTGGGTTTAAATTATTCAGCGACTCCGTTTTCAAGAGTTCTCCGCTCACAAGTATGTCAAAGGTGCGCCCTACATCGCTGCCCCAATAGGTGCAGAGCAGGGAAACCGGCGCGTCCGGCAACGATTTTAGCGTCCATTCAAACCATCCGCCGGGCGAACAATGCCGGTAAATAATGGAGGTGCTCGGTATTGCGCCGCCGGAGGAATCCTTTCCCTTTACATGATGTAACCGCTCAGAACATTTCGGATTCGCATCATTCGTATACAGCAATACCCGATCCAGTTCGCGTTTCCACCGTTTTTCCGCAAGTTGAAGTTCCGCGAGCCGAGGGCTCCCAGGCTCCGCCACCGGCCAATATAACCCATAGCGTTCATTCATAATGTTGGCGAAGGGCGCCAGCCGTTTAATCAAAGGCTGGCCCGGCACGGCGAATGTCAGCGGTTGTCCTTCCACGGGCACGATCCATTCGGCAGGCTTTTGTGGATCGCCTTCGATCTGCAAGGGCGGAAAAGATTTTTGATGAACAATATTGCCATCATTCCCCGCTTCGATAACGGGCTCTTTATCGGCAGGTTCTTCAAGCACTCCCGCCAGCACTACCGGCCCATACAGCACGGCTGTCATGTTCGGATCGTCAGGGAGCGGCATCGTGTGAAGCGACATCGGCAGACGAATTTCTATGACATCATCGTTTTTCCAGGTGTTTTCAAGAATAAACCACGAAAACGGCTTGATCGCTGAACTGGCAATCCTTTCACCATTAAGCTTCGCCTCGAATCCGTGGGCCGCCCAATAGGGTATGCGGAAGTTCAACCGGAATAATTTCGGGGTGTCCATGCTCAGTTTTAATCGGAGTACATCTTCTTCAGGAAATTTAGTGGTTTGTTCCACGCGCACGCCTTCCTCTTTCCAATCCAATGTGGACGGAATGAAGAGGTTCACATACAATGCATGCGGGCTCTGGAAATAAATGCTGTCGCTCAGTTTGGAGAACGATTCCACTCCGGTCCCATAGCAACACCAGAACGAATTATCCGGCGTGCCATAGGTGCGGGGATAGCCCGGCGCCATGGCAACGTAATACTGCAATTGACCGGGCTGCGGCCCTTGCGTGCCCAGAATTCCGTTAAAGAAGGCGCGTTCATAAAAATCGCCGTACTTGGGGTCCGCGGTCCAGCACAGCAGATGCCGGGTGAGCCGAAGCATGTTGAATGTTTTGCAGGTTTCATGATTCAGGTTGCCCAGTGTATCCGCCAGATGATTCGGTTCGGGCCACGACTCAAACATGGTGCTGCCGCCCGTGGCATACGTGCGCGTGTTCACGACGCAATCCCAGAAAAATTGGGAGAGATCGCGATAGCGGATGTCGCCGGTCAATTCATACCGCCGCGCCGCGCCCACAATTTTTGGAATCTGCGTATTGCCGTGAATGCGCGTCAGATTGTCATAGCTCAACGCCAGCGGCCCCAGGAATTCCGGATGATCGAACCGGTGCGCCATATCCAGGTGTACGGGATCGCCGGTGAGGGAATAAAGGTTGTGCAGCACTTCCGACATCCCCCCGAATTCCACGCGCAGCACGCGGTCCATGGCGTCGTTGGGCAGTTTATCCAGGCGCTTTTTGAAATAAGCGGCCATGCGCTTCATGATGTCCGGCGCCTGCTGATTTCCGCAGAGTGTGTGCATGTCGTACAGCCCCGCCATGATCTTGTGCGTGGTATAATACGGCACCCACACGGGCTGTCCGGTTTCCAGCCGATCAAAGAAACTTTCCGGAAACGCCTCCAGATATTCGCCGCCCATCGCCTGCTGGCATTTCGCCAATTCCGCAATTAAGGCATCCGCTTTGGCTTTTAGGGCCTCATCGCCCGTACTCGCATACATGAGGGCGCAGGCCGACAAATAATGCCCCACAAAATGCCCACGCACCTCGCACGCCGGCGCTTCCCACCCGCCATACGGTTCTCCGGGCGCCTCCAGCCCTGCCTGTTTCCGAAACGCGTACAGAAGGCGGTCATTGTCCAGCGCATGGAGATAGGATTGGTTGCGCTCCAACTCCGCTTTCCACCGGCTGTCAAGAAGGCGCACCTGGTTCAACGCAAAAGGCTGCAGTTTCATTTCAGGCGCTCTTTCCGCGCCCGCGGCGCAGTTCAGTGCCATGCATCCGGCCAAACAAATCGCCATCCCGCACAACGGATAAAAGAATCTGTGTTTCATGGGCTAGGCACTCCCTTTCTTCATTAGGCTAATTAAATATCACCTGCCGTTATTTTTCAATAACAACTTCGTCGCGGATTTTTCCCTCGGCATCATAGGCGCGGTACGTGCAGGTGCTCTTGCCATTGGTTTGAATATCGATAATTTGGAAGGTGTCTGTCTTGGTGAAACCCACTTCGGCGTAGTCATGGCTTTCCTGGTCATAAAACTTGGAGCCCGACACCGACACCACGTAATACGTCCCTTCCTTCGCCGAAGCCGCCTTTTTACCGTCCTTCATAGGATAAGTGCGCAAATAGGCGTGGTCGTGCCCCTGCAGTACCATGTCCACATGATAGCGATCAAAAAGTGCGCCCCAGGATTCCCGGATATCTTCGTTATCCCGGCTTGATTTGGAGGAATACGCGGGCTGATGAAAAACGGCGAATTTCCAGACCGCTCTTGATCCAGCAAGTTGCTGATCGAGCCAGCCGCTTTGTTTTTCCGGTGGCTGATTACCGTCCAACACCACGAAAAAGGCATTGCTGTAAGTGAAACTGTAAGCAAGCTCCTTGGGTAATTCGCCGGGGCCGTTTTCCGGCAGCGCGAATATTTTCAGATACTGTTCAGGGCTCTTTTGCTTGGCATAATCGTGGTTGCCCAACGCGGGAACAAACGGTTTGTTATCAAAAAAACCTTGCGCCTCGTTGAACAGTTCATCCCATTCCTCGCGCTTGGTGCCGCGATTCACAATATCGCCGGCCATGATATAGAAGGCGGTATTGGGCTGGATTTCCTTGGCGCGGTTCAACAGCTTGTTCCAGGCGAACATGCCTACCTGCAAATCGCCCAGGTAAATAAATGAGAACGATTCTGGCTCTACGGGAGCGGTAGCAAACTCTAACCATAGGGACCAGCTATTGACTGCGGGACTTCCCACCCGGTAAGCGTACACGGTATCGGGAGAAAGATCTTTCAACGTTGCAGTGAAACGTTGATTGACTGGATCATTGCCCACCAACCGGTCTTCCAGGGAAGATACTTCCGCCTTCACCTCCATGGGCTGAGCAGACGTCTCGTCTCTCTTCCGGTATTGCACTATACCTTCTGTTACGGCGGGATTTGTCCGCCACTGAATGGCCTGGGTTGTGGCGGGATCTCCATTCCAGGTCAGGCAGATCTGATCCGGTGTGGAAGAAGACGGGAATGCGGTCGTGCGCGGCACATTCGCCGCATATATGGATTTTACCCAGTCTTTGGCCTCCCCTGCCAAAAACCACAATCCAGGAACGATGATGATTAGTATCAGACCAGTGAATAGAAGACGGGATTTGCTCGAAGTGATCTTTCTAAATGCCATTGTTTATTGTATCCTCTTCATAAAGGGGCAGTATACCAATTCATTTCGATTCAGGAGAACCGATTTTCAGTAATATCGCGCCATGGCTGGGAACCATGGCCGTAAAGGCATCTTTACACTCTCCCACGTCTTGATGCCGCCAAAGATCCCGCACCGGCTGTGGTTCGTTGAGGCCGAGAGTGTTCCAATGTACCGTGATGAGGCCTGCTTCCGAACCCCGGTTGAACAATCCCACCGCAAGAGTGCCATCGCTCAAGGGCCGCGCCCAAACCTCTCCCCATACGTCCGGGACCGAATCAAGGAGCGCGTCAGCACCAAAAAGCATGAACGTTTTCCGAATCATATGGGTTTCTATCCCCTGCAGTGCGCGGCGGGTGGCGGAAACGCCGAGCGGGTCCTGATCCACGTCAATCACTTCATCATTCGTCAAAAGATCCAATGTGAATTGGTTTAATCTGGAGAGGTCGCAGCCGATCAATAGTGGCGCCGCCAAAAGACTCCACAACGACATGTGCGTGATTTGTTCGTCCGGAGTAAGGTGGGTCGGACCCCATTTCACCTCGCCCACCACCAGCATGTCGGGATCGTTCCAGTGGCCGGGCTGCGCATACGGCGCGGTAATATCCTGGTTGAATCCGATGCCGGACATGCTATCCCAGGTATCCTTAATATCACCCGTGGTGCGCCACAAATTTCCGCCCACGGACGCCCCCCACGTCCATACCGCCGCTGCGCCGCCCTGGCTCCAACTGTACACAATGTCGCGGCCGCAGGCGTCCAGTGCCGTGCGCATTACCTGGAAGGGCTCTTGAAAATTACGCAGGTCCGTCGATTTAACGAGTTGGGTATACGAACACCAATCGTACTTGAGATAATCCACGCCCCACTCGGCATAAGCGAGCGCATCCTGTTTTTCATGGCCATAGCTTCCCTCGTATCCCGCGCAGGTCTGTTTTCCCGGCGAAGAATAAATGCCGAATTTCAGGCCTTTTTCGTGGAGGAAATCACCCAGGCGTTTCATGCCGGGAAAACGCTCGTTGCTCGTGATGTTCCCTTCCGCGTCGCGTTTGCCCTCCCAGCAGTCATCCAGATTGACATACTGATACCCATACGCGGCGAGCCCGGTGGAAACGAGATATTCCGCGGCGTCCCGAACTTTTTGCTCATCCATATCCCGAGCCCAGATATTCCACGAGTTCCAGCCCATAGGCGGTGTTAATGCAATATGACTCGGCTCCGCCACCAACGTAAATTCGCGCTTTGCCCTGCCTCTGGCGTTTTCCACGCGTACCGTCACCGTAAATGTGCCCTGCTCTTGGATAACTCCCTGAATAATACCTTTGGATTCGTCCAAGATAAGTCCTTTAGGCAGGCCGGTGGCGGAAAAATGCAAAGGCGCTTCACCGGTGACCGGCAGAAGCTGTAAAAAGGGCCGGCCGGGCGTGGAACCGAAAATACGCGGCCCATGAAAGGACGGTTCCGGCGGTGTATTCAGTTTGGACGCGGACTGCGCCCACACCGGCAGCCCAACCGCCAACAGCATCAATGCAAAACGGATTTTCATTAAACAGTCGCCTTGTGTATCCTGTGGAAACATATTGCTTTGGACCGGGTCCGGAAGGGAGCGGTTTCTGATGAAAACAGGAGCGATGGAAATCATGATATGCAGTGCGTTCTTAATATTGAATTTGGCGGCCAATGCAGTGCCGGAAAAGGAACCCAATGAAGATCAGGTGTATGTTGCCCACAAGGCCTCCACGCGTCCGGAACTGAAGGGTGTGTGGGATGACCCCGTGTGGAAACCGGTGGAGGCGTTGCAGATGAAACACTTTCGCAAGGAGGGAAACGATCACCGGCCCGAGGTGCAAACCAAATTGCTTTATGACGATACCGGTCTCTATGTATTCTTCAACGTGAAGGACCGGTATGTGATAAGTACCCACACCAACTATCAGGATTCCGTATGCCAGGATTCCTGTGTGGAATTTTTCGTGCAGCCGAAACCCGGCAGAGGCTATTTCAATTTCGAGATCAACGCCGGCGGCACGATGCTGTTAACCTACATCGAAGTGCCGGACCGCAAGACCGGCGAGAACCGGAAAATTGCCCAAGTGCCCTGGGACCTAGCGAAAAATGTCACTATCCATCACTCCCTGCCCGATACCGTAATCCCCGAACGCACGGAACCTGTCGAATGGCAAGTTGAATATTTCATTCCCTTCTCTTTATTCGAGCAATTCGTGGGACCGCTGGGGAAAATCCCCGGGCAATCCTGGCGCGCCAATTTCTACAAATGCGCCGACAAATCCTCCCATCCCCATTGGATCTCCTGGGCGCCCCTCGGCGAAAAACTCAGCTTCCATTTGCCCTATTATTTCGGAACCTTGCGGTTTGCGGAGTAAGAACACTATATCATTATCCCTTCATCCGCCTGATACTCGACAAAACAGGTGTTTATCTAATTTTTTCATGGTTTTGTAAACAATTTTAAAAGGGCATCTGTGGAACTTGTGGGTAATTCTTCACCCTGAATTAAGCCTGTCATTGTGGGTCTAAATAGAGCTTCAAGAACAAGACTTCTATCTTTATCCGTGAAAGCTTTTCCTTCTTGAAGAAGAGCCAGATAAGTATTTGTCATTGTAGCTTTTTCTTGTGATGAATTCATCAAATGCACATTACTTAGCATCAGTTTGCCAAGAGTTCTTAACACGAAAATTCCAATTGTAGCTGTTGCAATCAATGCAATAATTGGTTCTGAATATAGTGTCGGATGGTCGTTGGGAATCGAATAAAGTGAATATATCTCCAAAAAAACAAGGCCCGACGAGAGTACTATTGCCAAAAACCACAGTCCTCCAAAAAGCCATGAGAGATGTTTATGCGTTTTTCCTCTATTTTGCCAATATGTAACTGGTGCCTGTAATGCAAGGGATTCCGCAAAATATTTCTTTTGATCTTCAAAACTTTGATTGTTTGATCTCAAGAAATCATTGAACTGATCGGATTGTTGCTTTAATTGTTGATCAAACCGTTTATTTCCATCATCTATATTTTTCTCAGCGTCGATAATGTCTTTTATTAGTCGCTGAAATCCGCCTCGTTGGCTTTCTATGTCTCTTTGTAGTTCTTTCAAAATATCTTTAAAAAGATCAATATTGTCAGGATTATTTTGAAGAAGCATATTTTTAAAAATTATTGCGACACATACAGCTATAGCTTTCACATTTGCTCTGACGAGGCTATGCGAGGTTTGTACGGCACATGTCAAATATTCATATACATAATTAACAGTTTCTTTATCTTTTTCGTTTTCCGACAAACGTTTTAATAAAATACCCGCTGGTTCAGTAGATAGAATTGTATTATCATTCTGTGAAATCTTTTTCCCACAGGTGTTGATTTTCATTGATTGATCTTCAAAAGGTATTTGCCTATCTTGTGAAATTTGTCTTAATTCGCTATACCAGTTTTCCGCCCTGTGTGGATCTCCAGGAAAAACATCTTTAAAAAACTCGGCTTCTTGTAAGATAAAATGGTCAATATCTTCATAAGAGTTAAAATTGGGTAATACAGTTGCTTTCCATTCACGACAATTCTGACTCATTTTTATTCCCCTCTAATAATCGTGTATTATTGTATACGATTTTAGTATAGACGAAAACAATATTTAAAGCTAATTTTTAAAAGGGGAAATATTAGTATTCAATCTAGACAAATTTGATGAAGGCTATACTATCAGAATTTTCTCGTTCCCAAGAATCGTCATTCTCGAGATCCACCCGTCATTCCCGCGCAGGCGGGGATCCAGGATTCAACAGTGTTTTACATTCGCTCCAATGCATTTTGGAACGCACGTGCATGACCCGCCGTCTTGTCCTCCGACGTGTTCTCTATAGCACGCAGAGAGAAAGAGGAAGCCTTAGCGAAAGAGGAAGTCAAGCCCTTCTAGTGACGAAGGCGGGCTCCAAAAGTTATTGCCTCTCGTTCCCAAGTTGTACTCTTGTCATTACACACAAGTGGAAGTCGTCAATCCATGTGACGGCGATTTGAGAAGAACCCGTTAAATCTTGTAGCTCGAAGGGCTTAAACATGCTAGCCTATCGCGGCGTAGCCGCAACCAAACCAACAAGTTAGCGATAAAGTGCGAAACTTTTTCAATCAGTTGGAGAATTAGGGACCCAGGGCAGTGCCCTGGGATAATGGCATTCCCATTCGAGCCCTGCAAGGGGCGAAATAGGGGCCATCCTTCATTGTTACGCCCTTTCAAGGGCTGATTATCGTTTTCCTCTAGTTCCCGGGGCGTTGCCCCGGGCTTTCATGTTTAGGGCCTTTCAGGCCGCGCTATGGTCATCTTTACTGGTGTCTTGTAAATCAAGATATGTGGGTAATGACAAGAGTTGTACTTGGTAACGCACTTGTGTCCACACGCTTTGCTTTGAAATTTACACGCTTTCTTCCACGAATAACAGCTGAAGGCGATTAGGTGCTTGCAATTACAGTGCGGATAAGTTTACAAACGTTAGGGTCAAAATGAATGGGATGAAACTATGGTATGGTTCTGTATTCTGGGCGGATTGTTGGCGGCAGATGCGGATCTGTCCACGCACAACGCGAAAAATGTCCCGTTATCTGAAATCAAAACCCCTGCGGAATGGGATAAATATTGTGCGGGGTTGCGGGCGCGCATGGAGGAAGTGATGGGGCCGATGCCGGGACCGGATCGAAACGTGCCCCTGGATATGCGGGTGGAAGAAGAAATTGACACGCCAAAATACGTGCAACGGAAAATCACGTTTGCGGTGGAGGATTGGGATCGTGTGCCCGCCTACCTGCTCATGCCAAAGGAGCGCAAAGGGAAAACACCGGCGATGGTGTGCCTGCATCCCACGTCCGAGCATGGGAAAAAGGTGGTAGTGGGGTTGGCGGGCGCCGTACACCGCAGTTACGCGAAGGAATTGGCGGAACGCGGCTACATTACCATCGCGCCGGACTATCCGGGATTCGGAGAGTATATTTCTTCGCGCAAGGCGCTCTATGAACACGGCTATGTCAGTTGCACCATGAAAGGCATCTGGAATCACATGCGCGTCGTCGATCTGTTGCAAAGCCTTCCGGAAGTTGATCCGGCCCGCATCGGCTGTATCGGCCATTCTCTGGGCGGTCACAACACCCTGTTCCTCGGCGTGTTTGATCCGCGCGTGAAAGTTCTCGTGTCCAGTTGCGGATTTACCGCATTCCACAAATACTACGCCGGCGATCTCACCGGCTGGACCCATGACGGTTATATGCCGCGCATCGCTTCCGTCTACGAAAAAAATCCGGATCGAATGCCCTTTGATTTTCCGGAGATTATCGCCGCCTTGGCCCCCAGGGCGGTCTTTGTAAATGCACCCCTCCACGATGCCAATTTCGATGTCTCAGGGGTGCGCGAATGCATCTCGTCCGCCCAACCGGTTTACAAGCTGTTTGGCGCGGAAGCGAAACTTGCCGCCCAATTCCCCGACGCCGAACATGATTTTCCGGATATGGTTCGGAACGCGGCGTACGTTTTCATTGATACAGAATTTCATTAGATCCTCTATGTTTTGTTTTTCGTGGTTTTTTAACGCCGTATGCCCCGAAAATACGCTGGGATAACGTTCTCATTGGCGGCTGTATCCACCCTTGCGAAGTCTCCACTTTCTTCCGTTTCCCCTTTCCCCAAAAGAATTGAATGGGTGTGTAACAAAACTATTTTCGGGCGGTACATTAGAGTAGAAACGATGTGGCCGCGCTAAACGACGGAAGAAGCATCGTAAAGTTGATAAGAGAAAATAAAAAGAAAGGAACCTGAACATGAAATGCGGAGATTTTTGGGACGAGATCGTGTCGTTTTTCACGAATGCCTGGGACGAGATCATTGCGTGGTTTCAGAACCTGTTCAACATTGATTAAACTCGCTCTCTAACCGCAGCAGTTTACCCCTGCATGTGGTATTCACGCCGTCGCCTCCCCGCCTCCCCTCTCTCTCTCTCGTGGCGACGGCGTTTCTATTTTTTTATAGAATCTGGCCTAACAAGCAAACATCAGGACAAGCATTGGACAGCAATTCCGAAGAAAGTTATCTAACGATATATCTGACTTGGAGCATCTCGAAAATGATTGGAATGCACAAAGTTGCAGTTTTGCATAGTATTGGATAAAGTGTTTTTACTGAACGAAGGGAAAAGGAACGTAGGTTTAGAGAGCCGGGAAGGGATAAAGGGTGAGTAACGCGTTGATTCCAAAGGCACGGATAGAACATGCCATACTTATGATTCGCGGCGAGAGAGTGATGCTTGACGCGGATTTGGCGAACCTGTATGGCGTAACTACCAAGCGGTTAAATGAACAAGTAAAGCGCAATATTGATCGTTTTCCCGACACTTTTATGTTTCAGCTTTCGAGATCAGAATTTGACAAATTGAAGTCGCAATTTGCGACTTCAAGTTGGGGTGGCCGCCGGAAACTGCCGAATGCTTTCACAGAACACGGTGTCGTAATGTTGGCAAGTGTCTTGAACAGTCCCACTGCAGTTTCGGCCAGTATAGAGGTTGTGAAAGCGTTTGTGCGATTACGTCAAATACTCGCATCCAATGTTGAACTGGCCCGAAAATTGGAAATTCTGGAGAAGAAATACGATGCACAGTTCAAAGTGGTTTTTGATGCAATCCGTCAACTAATGACCCCGCCCGAAAAAGAAAAACGCCAGATTGGTTTTCGCGCGGAAAAATGAAACCCTGAAAACGGGCGAAAACATCCATGGTCCTGTGTTTTCCCATCCAATACGAGAGGCCTGTTGCCACTGACATAATTCCGCCAAACTCCAGGCAGTCCGGAGAATTTTAAAGGCCTTAACCGAATTGGAGCCAAAACGTAAGATCCCAATCGTCGCCTCCCCGCCTCCCCCTCTCTCTCTCGTGGCGACGGCGTTTCTTTTTTTCAGGAGGGGATAAGAAAAAAATCGGGCCAAACCGCAGGAGGTCGAGTTTCCCGGTTTGGCCCAGTAAAAAAATGGTTTCGGCGGTCTACTTTGGATTAAAGAAAATTACGAAGGCCACTGCGCAGGCAATGGTCAACACGCAGGGGATAAGGAAGATAGGTCTCCAGCGGAATTGGCCTTCTTCTGTCTTGAAGTAGTCCATAATGACGCCGGTGAATTGCGTTCCGATGAAATTGCCCAATCCCAGGGTAACGATGAAAATGAGGCCTTGCGCGGAGGCCTTGATATCCGGCGGGGCCACCATGTCCACGAAGATTTGGCCAGCGAAGAAGAAGAAGGTGTAGCCGATGCCGTGGAATCCCAAGGAAGCGATGATGAGCCAGAGCGGTTTCATCATGGCAAAGATAATATAGCGCAACGGCCATGCAACAACGCCCAACACCAGCACCCACCGAATATTCATGTGGGCCATGCACCAGGGCAGCAATACTACCATGCCGATGATTTCCGCAATCTGCGCCACCGTCATGATAGCGGGCACATTTTTGTTTTTCGCCCCTAAGTCTTCCAGGAACTGAGCCGTGGGGATGTAATAAAACTGGAGCTCGGTGGTCACAACGAATGAGATAACGAGGAAAACCAGGAACATCGGATCCTTGAGCATATTAAGCGCCTCAAGGAAGGCAAACGGGTTGCCAGGATTCTGAGAGGGCGGGGTGTCCGGCAACAGGAATGAGAAAATGCCCATGACCAGTGACATCACGCCGCCGAGCACGAGGCAGTCGGAAACGTTTTTCAGAGATTTGCCCGATTGCCGCCATAAAGTGAGGCCCCATCCGGCGGCGATCCACCCGAGGGTTCCCCATACGCGCACCCAGCTTTCCGGGGCGCCCACGGCTTCTTTATGAATGAACATCACGGAGTTCGTGAGGGGGAGTGTGGCGGCGTAGAGGAATGAATAAATGCCCATGAGGACAAACATGCCCCAGAAGTTGCGCTGCCATGCGGCAATCAGCAGTAAGATTCCGCCCGCCACCTGCACCACGCCCAACAGATACTGGGCGGAAATCCAGCGGTCGGCGATCTGTCCGCCAAGAATGGGGGAAACGATGCAGGCCAGCCACAGGGTGGCATAGATCCAACTGGTTTGCTTGCCACTGAGTTTCATGTTTCCCAATAGATACGCCGCCAGTACGGGCGCCCATGCGCCCCAAATGGCGTACTCTAGAAACATCATCAGGCTTAATTGACCATATAGAATGGAATTCACGGCGTTCTCCTTTCACTATATCCCTAACCCGTATGAAACCACGCCTAAAACAGCGGGGTCCGTATGATAAGAATTTGCTGGCGTGCATTGCAAACACCCGGCCATCGGCGATACAGTGGTGTTATCCGGCCGTTTTGATACGCTATGGGATTGAGTTTGGCTGCGGGACCAGGGAGGTATAGCCTCAATGTGGAGTGATCGAAAGACGGGTTGTCTTCGTAAAGTTTTGATAGCCATGGGCCTTGGGCTTGCCGGGCTCGGGGTGATTATCTATTTCTATGCCATTTTCCCCGCATGGGGGGCGCCGTTTAATGCGCAGCGGCATGGTTGTCCGCCGATTACCCCGGCATGGGCGCTGGAATGCTGGCTTTGGGAAGATGATCACAATACGGCGGACTTTACCCTGGAATTATTGAACGGCTATCTTGAGCACGATTTTCCCGTGCGGACAATTCTCATCGACAGTCCATGGTCCCTGCGGTATAACGATTTTACCGTGGATGAAACCCGGTTCCCGAATCACAAGCAGTTTTTCGAGGATCTGGAAAAACGGGGCATCCGCGTGGTGTTGTGGATGACCTGCATGGTGGACAGTTACAGCAAGGACCCCGCCATTCAGGATTCGTCGGATTGGTTTCAGGAGGCGGCGAAGAACGGGTATCTGGCAGGGGGCGACTATCAAATCAAGTGGTGGAAAGGCAAAGGCGGGCTGGTGGACTACACGAATCCGGCGGCCATGGCATGGTGGCGGGGAATGCAGGATCAGGTATTGGCCCTGGGAGTGGACGGATGGAAACTGGACGGCACCGCCACCTATTTCACGTCCAAGCTGGGTCCCTTGCCTCTTGCGTATCAGCGCACGCACAAGGGATGGATGACGATGCGCGGCTATATGGACCATTATTACCGCGACGAGTATCAATATGGCCTGACGAAGAACCCGGAATTCATTACGCTGGCCAGGGCGATTGACAGTCCGCTGCCCATGGGGCATCCGGAAGGCTTCGCGCCAATTGACGCCTCGCCCGTGAACTGGGTGGGCGACAACAAGCATCGCTGGGAGGATGAGGACCGGGGCTTGCAGCGCGCCCTGTATTGCATTCTGAGGAGCGCGGAAAAAGGCTACAACGTGGTCGGCTCCGATGTGGCCGGATATCATGGCGGCGGCGATATCCCAGCTAATCTATACATCCGGTGGGCGCAGTTCTCCACCTTTTGCGGCCTGTTCTTGAACGGCGGCCATGAAGAACGGCGGATGTGGATGCGGTCTCCGGAGGAATTGGAGATCGTCCGCACGTTTTCGTGGCTGCATACCGAGTTGGTGCCGTATATGTATACGCATGTGGTCGATTGCCATTTCGGCGGCAAGCCTCTGATGCGTCCGGCAAAAGGGAAATTTCATTATCTTTTCGGAGATGACTTGCTGGTGGCTCCGATTTATGAAGACACAGAAAATCTTGAAGTCATCCTCCCTGCGGGCCGGTGGCGGTATTGGTTCAACGATAAGGAAATAATTGAAGGGCCGAAAATCTTTACCAAAAGCTTCCCCATGAACGAGTATCCCGTTTTCGTCCGCGAGGGCGCAATTATCCCTATGAAAATTGCCCGCCCCTATACGGGCCTGGGCGATCGCGACTGGGAAAACTATCTCACGCTGAACATCTATCCTCACGGGAAAAACACCTTCACGGTGCATCATACGGACAACAGGGGCGACTTGGATGTGACAGTGGAGGAAGCTCCGGCGCTGACCATTGCGCTGGAGGGCGTGGTCAAACCGCATATCCTCCGTATATTCGCCGAGAAGAAACCCGCCAGCCTGAAACAGGGCGATCAACTCCTGACCGAAGGAAAAGATTGGACGTATCAAGCGGAGAAAAACCGCCTTATCCTGCGGAGCGATCAGTCATCCGCGCGCAAGTATGTTGCGACATTCTAACGGGAAAGAAACAAGATGAAATTCGCCACGGAGTACCTGGAATTCAACACCCGAAAGCATCGTGAATACATTAACATCACCGGCAAGGTGGAAGCAGCGGTGCGCAAGAGCGGGGTGCAGGAAGGCATGGTCCTGGTTAGCGCCATGCACATCACGGCGGGCGTGTACGTCAACGACGCGGAATCGGGCCTGATCGCGGACATTGATGAGTGGCTGGAAAAACTGGCTCCGTACCGCGCGGACTACCGGCATCATCACACCGGTGAAACCAATGGCGATTCCCACCTGAAAAGCCTGCTGGTGCATCATGAAGTAATTGTGCCCATTACAAAAGGCGCGCTCGATCTGGGACCTTGGCAACAGGTGTACTACGCCGAATTTGACGGGCAGCGCCGCAAACGCCTCGTTATCAAAGTCATGGGGGAATAAGAACGATACCCGGAGGAGTTCCCTGGCTGTCCTCTGACGGCTTATTCCGGGAAGGCGTTCCGGATGTCGATGATTTCCTGAATATTGCCGAGGAACACGTCGACGAGATCGGGGTCGAATTGTTTTCCGCGCTGGGTGCAGAAATAGTCGACGATTCGATCAAAATCCCAGGCCTTTTTGTAAACACGATCCACGCCGAGGGCGTCGAAGACGTCCGCAATGCCGACGATGCGCCCGTAGATGTGAATTTCCTTGCCCCTTAATCCGATCGGATACCCGTTTCCATCAAATCGCTCATGGTGCTGCAGCGCGATGATAGCGGCGGCCTGCAAAACGGGTTTTTTCCTTTTCTTGAACATGTCATGGCCGATTTGGGTGTGGGTCTTGATGATTTCGAACTCTTCCTTCGTGAGTTCCTCCGGCTTGTTCAGGATGGCGTCCGGAATGCCCACCTTGCCCGCGTCGTGCAAGGGAGAGGCGAGGCGAAGCAATTCGCATTCGCTGAAAGAAAAGTTGCACTTGCGGCCCAGCAGCTTGGAATACTCCGCGACGCGCTTCACATGGTTGCCCGTTTCGCGCGAGCGCGTTTCCACGATTTCGCCCAAGGTAAAAACGATCTCCCGCTGATCATCTTCCATGTCCCGGATAAGGCGGACGTTTTCCATGGCGGCGGCGGCGTGATTGGCCACGATGCTCAGGGTTTTAAGATCGCTTTCCGTAAATTTCCGGTTGTTGCGCTTTTCCGTTACGTTCAAGACCGCAATGACCTGCGGCTGGCTTACTTGTGACACCGAGGCTTCCTGGAGTTGCGCGCCCTTGCGTTCAAGGGGCACCGAGATAAAGGAATCGCTGGTCAGTTGAAGGCTGATGTCCCGCAACGCCGGATGTTCCTGCATGGTATGCACCAACAAAGGCTGCACGCGTTGGGCCACCATGCCAGAGATGCTGTTTCTCATGGATGCGGTAAATCGGTTGGCGCCTTTGGGCAAGCCGATACTGTGCACGACTTCCAGAACCTGTCCGTCCGGATTCATCAGCATGATGGAACCCCGCTGGGCATCCACGCGGTCCAGCGCGGCGCGCAGTACGAAATCCAGCAGGTTTTCCTCATCACGGATCGAAGCGATGCTTTCGCTGATTTTGAAGAGTTCGGAAATTTCCTTGAGCCGCGCATTTTCCGTAATCAACCGGCGCCGTTCCAGGGCATTGGACACTGCCAGTTTGATTTCACTGAGATTGAACGGTTTCAGAACATAATCGTACGCCCCTTCCTTTACCGCCGCACGCGCGGTTTCAAGGGTGGCGTAACCGGTCATGACGATGGGCACGATGCTCGGATCCACTTTGTGCGCTTCATGGATCAGAGCGAGGCCGTCCATTTCCGGCATCATGATGTCCGTGAAGAGCACCACAAAATCATCCCCCCGCTTAAGAACTTCGAGCGCCTCTTTGCCGTTAGGGGCCAGTTCCACCGCGAATCCTTCATCGGTCAGGATATCGTGCATCAGCTCCCGGATGACGACTTCGTCGTCCACAACTAATATTCGGTCTTCTTTTGCCATTTTCTATATATTCCAATATCTACCAATAGCTATCATACCAGAAGACCCCTGAATTGCGTTAATACGCGGAGTGTCCCAGGCGGCGCCGGACCTTTTGGAGGGCCAATTTCACCTGTTTGGGCGAGGTGCCGCCGGGGTGATCCCGGCGGCCCACCATGGTCTTGGGCGCCAGCGCGTGATGGACATCAGCGGCAAATAGCGGGGAATATCGCTGTAATTCGTTTAACGTCAAGCTGATAAGATCTCTTTTGTTTTGAATACAATACACCACGATGTTACCGACGAGTTCGTGCGCGGCACGGAAGGGCATGCCCTTGGCCGCGAGATAATCCGCAAGGTCGGTGGCTTCCATGAAACCCTTTCGCAGCGCGATTTGGAGGATTTCACGGTTGACGCGGATGGCGGGTATCATGCGGGTGAATACCGCGAGGCATAGTTGAAGGGTGTCGGAGGCGTCAAACACCCGCTCTTTATCCTCCTGGAGATCCCGGTTATAGGTGAGCGGGAGCCCCTTCATCAGCGTGAGCAAGGCCATGAGATCCCCATAGACGCGCCCGGTTTTTCCCCGGACCAGTTCCGCCACGTCGGGATTTTTCTTTTGCGGCATGATGCTCGATCCCGTGGTGAACGCATCCCCAATTTCGATAAAACCGAATTCCTGGCTTGACCACAAAATCAGTTCTTCGCACAAACGAGACAAATGCATCATCGCCAGAGCGGCGTTCGCGCAAAATTCAATCAGGTAATCCCGATCGCTCACGGCATCCATGCTGTTCGCCGAAACACTGTCAAAACCAAGTTCTTTCGCCACCATCGCGCGATCAATCGGATGCGGCGTGCCGGCGAGGGCGGCGGATCCCAGCGGCAATACATTCGCGCGCGTGCGCAACTGCGAGAACCGCTCCTCGTCCCGTTGGGACATCTCAACATAGGCGAGGATATGATGGGCAAGCAAGACGGGCTGCGCATGCTGCAAATGGGTAAATCCGGGCAGGATCACCTCCAGATGTTCTTCCGCGAAATCGGCTAAGGCGGTTTGGAGATCGTGGAGCCGGTTAAGGATGGCGGTCATTTGATCACGCGCCCAGAGCCGCAGGTCCGTCGCGATCTGATCATTGCGGCTGCGTGCCGTGTGCAATTTTTTACCCGCATCGCCAATGCGCCGCACCAATTCTGCCTCAATATTGGTGTGGATATCTTCCAGTTCGCGCTTCCACCGGATTTTCCCCGTGGCTGCGGCGCGCGCGATGGCTTCCAGTCCTTGAACAATACTCTGGGATTCGCGTTTGGAGACGATGCCGCAAGCGCCGAGCATGCGCGCGTGCGCGATGCTCGCCCGGATGTCCCACGGCGCGAGCCGCGCATCGAAAGAGACCGATTCGCCCAATTGTTCCACCATGCGGTCCGTTTTCTGTTTAAACCGTCCACCCCATAATTTCGCCATGGTTCATCCTTCCACTCGTTTGCGCTATCGTAACGTTTTGCCGCGCGAACTTCCAGTGATTTTGTGCTGTGAGATATTTGATTCACTCAGCGAGCGCTTGATACACCCCGGAAAGATTTTCCGCATACTGCGCTAACGAGAAATGCCGTTCAGCGCGTTCCCGGCCTTGTTGGGCAAGTTCCAAACGCTTTTCATGCATATTCATCAAATCTTTCAGCGCGGTATGCAGGCTAAGCGCATCATTCGGTTGGCATAAAATCCCCGCATCCCCCACGATTTCGGGGATGGCCCCGGTCCATGTGCTGATTACCGGCACGCCACAGGCCATGGCCTCGATCAACGACATGCCGAACTGTTCCTGCCATTCCGGCGTGGCGATGCTGGGCAGGACAAAGACGTCCGCGGCGCGGAAGGCTTCCGGCATCTGGTCATAGGGCAGCGCACCGGGAAAAACACAGGCCTGTTCGATCCCCAATCGTTTCACGAGTTGGTCCACGCGGTCCTTTCCGGGTCCCGAGCCGATAGCCAGCAGGCGGATTCGCTTTTTCTGAAAAGCGGGATCGTTCAGTGCCTCTCGCAAGGCCACCAGCAGAAAGTCAATGCCCTTGCGGGGCAAAAACCATCCTACAAAAAGGATAACGAACTCATCCGCTTGAAGCTTGAAGCGATCCCGTTGCGCCTTACCGGGGGAAAACAGGTCCAAATCAACGCCCGGCGCCATGCATACGATTTTTTCCGGGTTGGCCCCTTCCGTCAATAGCATGTGCCGCGAGCGTTCCGTGTGCACAATGAACCGGTCTGTTTGGGCAATGGCGCGGCGTTTAATTTCGCGGCGCTGCGCGGTCTGCTCCATGTTGAAGGGAAGGTTGTCCCACACCATCAGGCAAAGCGATATTTTCCATTTTTCCTTTGCGGCAAGGGCTTCCGCGGTCCACTCGGTGAAGAGTTCCCATGAGTGGATCAAATCGAAGCCTTGTAAACGGTCATGAAAGGGCAACAGGCGGGCTTCACGGACGCCATATCGTTCCAATAAAATGTTTTTCAGCCGAGTCCAGGCAGGGCCGGCCTGGGTATCGAAATGGATGCGTTCCGTTGGAAAAGAAAGGGTGTTTGCGCCGCGTTCGGCAAAATGACGTTGAATTTCCGATTCCGCCCGGAATGCGGTGATTTCGGGGGCGGGTTGGAGCCGCTCAAACACCCGCAGATGCCATGCGCTGAAGCGGTTTCCGGCAAGCAAGGCGAGTTTCATGGACCATCGCCCCAAAAATGTTTTTCCAGAACGGCGCGGGCGGCCTCGCGGTCCTCCGGAATGTCGATATGGCGTGCGAGGCATTTCTGTTCATACTCTTCCAGGGAGCAAACGACCCGCGCGGGATTGCCCGCCACTACCGTATTCGGGGGAACATCACTGGCCACCACGCTGCACGCCCCCACGATGGCATTGGGGCCGATGGTGACATTCGGCAGGATGGTGGCGCGCACGCCGATTTGGCAGTTGTCCTTGATTTCGATGGGGCCAAAGGCCGTGAGGGATGCATATTTTTCCTGAAAAGGAAAGGTGAGGCCATGGTTAACAAAGGTGACATCGTTGGAAATGCAGACATGGTCGCCGATTTTAATCAGCCAGGGTTCCGTGCCGAAATTAGCGGTGTAGACGCGGCAACGCTCGCCGATGCGGACGCCCATGACGCGCAGGGTGCGAAGGACTGTTTTCTGGGAACCGTACCGGAGTTTAAGCTTTTGTATGATTCGCCCGATACCCATCCAAAGGCTACCCCATTATGCATGGCCGTGCGGGAGTGCCGGCGAGTTTACCCAAAATGCCGCTTAAAATACGTGGCATTGTCAAGGCATTTCAGTTCAAACTTGACAAACCGCTCCAACTCTTCTTCTGTAATCTCACCGCGGTCCTCCAGATGACTCACTGCCTGCCGCCGGGGGTGCAATTCTTCAATCGCTTGACCCATCCCTTCTTCCATGTCTGCCATGATCTTGCCCAGCAGGGAGGGATCCAGGAATTCCGCGATAATGCTGGCCAAGTGGGCCTTGCGTTCTTCAAATGTGCCTTGCTCGATTATCCGGCGGCTCAAGGGAATGATTTTATTGCGAAACAGCACGCAGAGTTCATGGCACGCGGGGCAGGGCAGAACGACCACCACATCCCGAGGGATCTTGGCCGTGACGATTCGATGTGACTTGCAATGGGGGCATACAACTCTGTCCATTGACACTCTTCCTTCGATCGCGCCACGTTAACTGATATCACAATACTCCATCGGCCGGGGATCTGTCAAATTATAAGCAAGGGAGTGAATGAACCCTGGAGAGGGGAATCCCGGTGATATCCATGCGGGCTTGCTGTATACTGATAACGGCGAGCAGACCGGACGGCCGCGGACCCGCTTCGGCGGGTTCGAGGAAAGTCCGGGCTCCAGAGGGCAGGGTGCTTCGTAACGCGAAGGCGGGGCGACCCGACGGAAAGTGGAACAGAAAATACACCGCCTACGCCGCGCCGCAAGGCGCGGACGGCAAGGGTGAAATGGTGCGGTAAGAGCGCACCAGCGTCATGGCGACATGGCGGCTTGCAAAACCCCACCTGGAGCAATTCCAAATAGGGGAGCGATGGCGTGGCCCGCGCCGCTCCCGGGTTGGAAGCTTGAGGCGCGCGGTGACGCGCGTCCTAGACGAATGGCCGTCTCGCGCCACGTTCTCCGTGGCGTAGACAGAACCCGGCTTACAGGTCTGCTCGCTCCCCGGAAGGGGAATCCGGCGCGGACGCAGGCTCTAAGACCTCCCGGACAGTGCGCAGCAGTTCGTTTTTGGCGTACGGTTTTTTAATGAGCCGCAGCCCTTCTTTCAAAATAAAGCTGGTGTGAATGACGCTTTCGCTGTAGCCGCTGCTAAACAAAATGGGCATGTGAGGATACTGCGCATGAATGCGTTCCATAACCTCGCCGCCGCCCAATTTCGGCATGATTACATCCAGCAACACCAGATCAATGTGCATGGCGTTTGCCCAAAAAACCTGGAGTGCTTCTTCTCCATCGCAAGCCATCAAGACGGTATAGCCCGCGCCGTGCAGCATTTGACCCACCAGCTTACGGACTGTTTCATCGTCTTCAGCCACAAGGATGGTTTCCGTTCCTCCGGAGGGGGGAGATTCTTCCACCGCATCAGCGCAAGGAGAAAATTGTTCCACGCGCGGGATATATATCCGGAACGTGCTCCCCTTTCCTGGTTCTGAATACACATGAATGAATCCTTGATGCTGTTGTACAAT
>ERZ795059.340-NODE-340-length-62370-cov-15.599037_pt1 | contig 62370 bp, 58 predicted proteins | sample MGYA00375143_ERZ795059 | MGnify/ENA primary metagenome ERZ795059 (study PRJEB30188, sample SAMN05720168) | activated sludge metagenome | isolation source: Anaerobic digester | place: USA | collected 2015-01-07 ... | reverse complement strand
ACCACCCGACACCACGTCGTGTACCACCTCCCGCGAAATCTGGTTACCACCCGACACCACGTCGTGTACCACCTCCCGCGAAATCTGGTTACCACCCGACCTCTTGCGCCGCGTTCCCCACCTCACTTTGGTCTTGATATTTGTCGCGTCTTTTTATACCTTACAGGGGGTGGGGCCGCATGGCCGGCCTCCCCGGGTGGCGGTATCGGGATCTTCATTTCACCTTCGGAGCCTTGTCATGGTCAGAAAAATCGTATTGATGCTGCTGGCGGCCGGCGCCCTCGGCGCGGCCGAACTGGAAAGCCGGATCGTCCGGGTGACCGTCTATCCCGGCGCGGCCCTGGTGGAGCGGGAAGCCGATCTGAATCTGAAGGCGGGCGCGAATACTTTCACCCTCGCCGGTCTGCCAGCGGTGCTGGTGGACGAATCTGTGCATGCCCGTCTGATCTCCGGCCGCGGCCTGGCCATTGAGGAGATCAAGGTCGAGCGCTGGTTCCTTTCCCGAGCCGATCAGGGCGAGGCCCGCAAGGTGGAGACGGCTATTCTCGATCTGGAGCGCCAGATCATGCTGCTGGAGGGAGAGCTCAAGAGTCTCGCCGCGAAGGAAAAGTTCCTGCACTCCATCCAGGCCTCCAATCCTGCGGGGCAGGCGGCCGCCTTCAGGCCGGACGCCGCCGCCTGGAATACCACCCTCACCTACCTCGGCAGCCAGTTGAACAAGCTTTACGAGGAGATGACCGCACTCGAACTGAAGCGGCGCGGGCTGAAGGAGGAGAAGGAGGCTCTGGACAAGCAGCTCGCGGAACTCCAGTCGGTCAAACCGCGCGAGGACAAGTCGATCGAGCTGACCCTGCGCGCGGATGGCGGCGGGACCGGCCGGCTCGCCCTCACCTATCTGGTCAGTGAGGTCTCGTGGTGGCCCACCTACGAAATCCGCGCCTTGCCGGGTGAAGGCCGGATGGAGCTGCTCTATTCCGGACAGGTGCGCCAGAAGAGCGGCGAGGAGTGGAATGAGGTCGAGCTGGCGCTCTCGACTGCCCAGCCCGCCCGCGGCGCGACCGTGCCCGAGCTCTACCCCTGGGAGCTGCGCCTGTGGGAGCCTTCACGCGCCGCCCTGCAAAAGGCGGGCGGCCGGGCGGAAAATGCGGTCATGGCCGCAGCTTATGACAAGGTCGAGGAGGAGATGGCGCCCCCTGCCCCGGCCGGGATCGAGAGCCGGTCGACTTCGCTGCTCTTCGCCATCCCCGGCAAACGCACGGTCGCCAGCGGAGACGAACCGGCCCGGGTCCTGATCTCCCGCAGCGACTACGCCGCCCAGATGAGCTATATCACCATCCCCAAGCTCTCCTCCTTCGTCTATCTGCAGGGCAAAATTGTCAATGAGGGGCTGGCTCCCCTCCTGGCCGGACAGGCGATGATCTACGTCGATGGCGATTATGTCGGCAAGACCGGCATCAAGCCCCTCGCCCCCGGCGAGAGCGCCGATCTCTCACTCGGCATCGATGAGGGCATCAAGATCAAACGGGAGCTGGTGAAAAAGTACGAGCGCAGCAAGGGGACCCTGAGCAAGAAGCAGGAGATGGAGTACGATTACCGGATTGTGGTCGAGAATTTCAAGAAGCAGGCGGTGAAGGTGAAAGTGGTGGATCAGCTGCCGCGGCCGCTGCAGGAGGAGATCGAACTCGGCGATGTCAAACTTTCACCTGAGCCGGGGGAGTGGGACAAGGAAAAGCAGCAGATGAGCTGGCCAATGGAGATCAAACCGGGCGGCAAAAGCGAGATCACCCTCCACTTTACCGTCTCCTATCCCCGCAACGGCCGGGTGATCGGACTGGATTGAACCACAGGCGATGGATTGACGGCTGCGCCGGCCCTATCCGGCGCAGCCTAGAGTTTTTGCAGAATAATCATGGTAATGTCGTCGTGGGTCGGGGCGTCACCGACAAAGGCCTGCAAGCGGTTGACCAGCTTTTCACCGATGGCGTCGGCGCTGCCGTGGGTCATAGCGGCCAGGCAGGCGCGCAATCGTTCCTCTCCCCAGAAGTGCCCCTCCAGATTGCGGGCTTCCACCAATCCATCCGAGTAGAAAAAGAGGGTCTCGCCCGGTTTGAGGGTGAGGCTTTGGGTCGTATAACTGGCATTGGGCTGAATCCCCAGGGCGGGGCCGCCCTTGGGCCATTCGCTGACCTGATCGCCCTGGACGAGCAGGGGGGGCTGATGGCCGGCGTTGATGAAGCGGATATTCGACTCATTCGAAGCGATTTCGAAATAGATCATCGAGGCGAAGCGGTTGGCCATGGTGTCGCGAATGTAGATGCGGTTCATCTTCTGGCCGAGATCGGCTGGATCGGAGCATTCCGGCGCCAGGGCGCGCAGGGTGGCCTGGAGCTTGGCCATGAGCAGGGCCGCCCCCAGCCCCTTGTCCGAGATGTCGCCGAGGGCGAAGCCGTGGCGATGACTGTTGATCGGCAGATAGTCGAGCAGGTCGCCCCCTACCTCATTGGCCGGGTGGTAATAGAGCCAGATCGACCAGCCCGGGATGGCCGGCGGCTGGTTCGGGATGAGGGCCTTCTGGACGATGCGCCCCGCCTGCAGTTCGCTGCGCGCCAGCATCTTGTCCTTGACCTCGAGCATGATGATGAAGAGCAGGAGCAGCACCCCGGCAAGGCTGATGTCGCTGCTGGCCTGGAATGAGGTGCCGTGCCATTCGCAGCGCGGGGAGTAGATGACGAGCAGGGCGAGGATGAGCATGAGCCGGCGGAAGCTGCTCATATGCAGCAGCAGGCTCCTGAGCAGCCAGAAAGTCACGGCGAAAAAGCGGCGCACCGTACCCATGGAACGGATCCGCAGGCGCTGTTCGTCGCTTAGATAAAACTGTTTCATCTCGGCGTTTTCACGCCGGATCTGGGCGGCATAGCCCCCGCGGCGCAGATCGTCACGCAGCACCCTGCGCAGCTGCGGATCCACAGTTGACCCTTGTCCTGACATGGCACTCTCCCGGCTCGGTGTACACCCGATTTTACGCATTTTTTGCGAAAAAGTAACATCTTATCTGGAGGTGAGCCGCCCGCCGGCGTTCTTTGCGGCCGGTCGGCTCCGGCAGGCATGCGCATTTCGTTTGCCTTTTTGCGGCGAAAGGCGTATTTTTAGAGGCGAATAACCACTCGGAGGAGGAAGAGAATGTCCATGTCACGCAAAGAGTTCATCCATAAAACCGGCAAGGGGATCATCGCGGCCGGGGCCGCATCGGCGGCTTCACCCCTGCTGGCCGGGTGCCAGAAGAGCAGCAGGTCGAGCAGCGGCGGCTTCAGGATGGAGATCAAGAGCAAGCGCCTTGACCTCCGCCACGCCTGGACCATCGCCCGCAACACCAGCACCTACAAGGAATATGCCTTCGTAAAACTTGAAAAAGATGGTATTTACGGCCTCGGCGAGGCCGCCCACAACGTCCGCTATGGAGAATCCCTAGAGTCGATCATCGCCGCCCTCGAAAAGGCAAGGCCGATCCTCGAGAACTGCGATCCCTGGAAGTTCGTCGACGTCAACGCCGCTGTCCAGGCGGTCTGCGAGGGACAGACAGCGGCCAAGGCGGCCATCGATATCGCTCTCATGGACTGGATCAGCAAATCCCTAGGCATCCCCCTCTATCAATTCTGGGGCCTCGACCCCAAAAAGGCTCCACAGACCACATTTTCCATCGGCATCGATACCATGGAGATGGTCAAGCAAAAGGTGGAGGAGGCCGCCCCCTATCCTCTCCTCAAGATCAAGATGGGCAAGGACAACGACGAGGAGATCCTCGCAGCGGTGCGGAGCGTCACCAAAAAGACCCTGCGCGTCGATGCCAACGAGGGGTGGAAAGAGAAAGAACTCGCCCTGCGCAAGGTGGAGTGGCTGGCGGCCAACGGCGTCGACATCGTCGAGCAGCCCATGCCGAGCCATATGCTCGAGGAGACCGCCTGGGTCAAGGAACGCGCCTCCATCCCCATCCTCGCCGACGAATCGGTCAAGACCAGCGCCGATATCCCCAGGCTGGCCGAGGCCTTTGATGGCATCAATATCAAGGTGGACAAGGCCGGCGGTCTCCAGGAATCCCTGCGCATGATCTGGATGGCCCGCTCCCTCGGGCTCAAGATCATGCTCGGCTGCATGGTTTCGAGCTCGCTCTCGATCACTGCGGCCGCCCACCTTTCGCCCCTGACCGATTATCCCGATCTCGATGGCAACCTCCTCCTCGCCAAGGACCCCTTCACCGGGGTGACGGTCAGGGACGGCTGGCTGATCCTTCCTGACGGAGCGGGGCTGGGTGTGAGCGGGGAGTTCTAGTGAAGCTGCTGCTCTTCGATATCGATGGCACCCTCGTCCACTCCGGCGGAGCCGGATTGCGCGCCATGACCCGCGCCTTCACCGATCTCTACGCCATCCCCGACGCCCTGGCCGGGGTCAGCCTCTCCGGACGCACCGACAGCTCGATCCTCCAGGATGCCCTGGCCATCTTCGCCCTGCCCCATTCTCCGGAGATCGAGGAGGAGTACAAACAGCGCTATTTCGAGCTGCTGGCAGAGGAGATGCCCCTGCCGGGAGCAGGCAAGCGGCTCATGCCCGGCATTCCGGCTCTGCTCGAGGCCTTAAGCGGGCGCCCGGATGTCCATCTCGGCCTGCTCACCGGCAACTGGCGCACCAGCGGCTATCTCAAACTGGCCGATTTCGGACTGGACCGCTATTTCCCTTTTGGCGCCTTTGCCGATGATTCCGGGGTGCGCGACCAGCTCCTCCCCTTCGCCGTGGCGCGTTTCCGCGATCTGAGCGGCCTTTCGCCCCGGCCGGAGGAGGTCTATGTCATCGGGGACACCCCCTACGACATCCAGTGCGCCCGGCCGCACGGGGCGGTCGCCGTGGCTGTGGCCGCCGCCGCTCACTCAAGGAGCCACCTCGCCGCATGTAATCCCGATCATCTCTTTACTGATCTGGAAGATACGGAGGCCGCGCTCCAAGTTCTGGGCTGACCATTTTTCCTGTTGCATTTAAACGGCGATTTCGCTACATTAGATTATGAACAATACCATTCAAAAACATCACCACCATTCCCACCATCATGCGGAGGCCCCCCTCTCATAGCGAACCGGTTTGGAATGGTGTTTTCACTTTGCCCGCTGACCTGTTCAGCGGGCTTTTTTTTTACCCCTGTGCGAAAGGAGAATTTATGGTGGACTGGAATGGACTGGATGAACGGGTTCTGCGGATCGGCCTGCCCAAGGGCAGCCTGCAGGAGGCCACTTTCCGCCTCCTCGCCAAGGCCGGCTACCATTTTTCGGTCAGCGAACGCTCCTATTTCCCCTCCATCGATGATGAGGAGATCGAGGCCATCCTCATTCGCGCCCAGGAGATCGCCCGCTACGTGCAGGAGGGGGTCTTCGATGTCGGCCTGACCGGCAAGGACTGGATCATGGAGTGCCGGGCCGATGTGGTCGAGGTGGCCGAGCTGACCTACGCCAAGCTGACGATGCGGCCGGTGCGCTGGGTGCTGGCGGTGCCGGCGGATTCCCCGGTCCAGAGCGTCCGGGACCTACAGGGCAAGCGCATCGCCACGGAGCTGGTCAACATGACCAGGGATTATCTGGAGCGCCACCAGGTCCAGGCCGAGGTCGAGTTCAGCTGGGGGGCGACCGAGGTCAAGGCCCCGGCCCTGGTCGATGCCATCGTTGAGGTGACCGAGACCGGCAGCTCCTTGCGCGCCAACAATCTGCGCATCATCGAGACCCTGCTCGAATCCCGCACCATGCTCATCGCCAACCGCAAGAGCTGGGCTGACCCTGCCAAACGGGAAAAGATCGAGAATTTCAACATGATGCTCCAGGGGGCGATCCGCGCCGAGGGCAAGGTCGGCCTCAAGATGAACGCCCCCGCCGCCCGGCTGGAGGAGCTGATGAAGGAGCTGCCCGCCATGAAGAATCCGACCATCTCCCCCCTCCACGGCTCGGAATGGGTGGCGGTTGAGACCATCATAGAGGAGCACTCGGTGCGCAAGCTCATCCCCAGGCTGAAAAAAGCCGGCGCGCAGGACATTATCGAGTATCCCCTCAACAAGGTCATCTATTGACAAGGTCCCGCGCAGGCGGTGCACCTGAAAGGATGGAGCATTTCATGATCAGCATCTACAGAAACGGAGCGGTGGAGGAGTTCATCGCCCGCTACGAATCGCGGCGGACGCAGACGGCCGGAGATGTGGAGGCGCGCGTCGCCGGGATCATCGCGGATGTGCGGGAGCGGGGGGATGAGGCTGTGCTCGAATATGCCCGCCGCTTCGACGGCGCCGTTCTGACTCCCGCCACCCTTGCCGTCCCGGCCGGGGAGATGGAACGCGCCTATACGGAGTGCGACGGCGCTCTGCTGGAGGTTATCCGCGAGGCGATCGGCAACATCATGGCTTTTCATCGCAAATCCGTCCCCCGCTCCTGGCTCGACTGGGAGGGGGATGGCGTAGTGCTCGGCCAGCGGGCGATCCCTCTCGAGCGGGTCGGCCTCTACGTGCCGGGCGGGCGCGCCGCCTATCCCAGCTCCCTGATCATGGCGGCGGCCCCGGCCATTGCAGCCGGGGTGAGCGAGATCGTCGTCGTCACCCCCTGCGGGGCCGACCTGCAGGTCAATCCGGTCATCCTCGCCACCGCCTTTGCACTGGGCATCACCCGCCTCTTTCGCGTCGGGGGCAGCCAGGCCATCGCCGCCCTCGCCTTCGGCACGGAGAGCATTCCGCGGGTGGACAAGATCGCCGGCCCCGGCAACATCTATGTGGCGACGGCGAAAAAGCTGCTCTTCGGCCAATGCGGCATCGACATGGTGGCGGGCCCGAGCGAGGTCCTGATCGTAGCCGACGAGAGCGCCGAGCCCGGTTTTGTCGCCGCCGATCTGCTCGCCCAGGCGGAGCACGACCCCCTCGCCTCCAGCCTGCTGGTCACCGATTCGGAAACCCTGGCGCAGACGGTACAAGAGGAGGTGAGCGCGCAGTACAGTGCGCTCCGGCGCCAGGAGATCCTCAGCCGTTCCCTGGCGGACTATGGGGCCATTCTGCTCAGCAGCGGCCTCGAGGAGTCGATCGCGCTGGCCAACCGCCTCGCCCCCGAGCATCTCGGCCTTCATCTTCGCGATCCATGGAACGCTCTCGGCAGGATCCGCACCGCCGGTGCGATTTTTCTGGGACCTTACTCTCCGGAGACGGTGGGCGATTATTGGGCCGGGCCGAACCACATCCTTCCGACCAACGGCACCGGGCGTTATTTCTCGCCCCTGCGCACCGAGGATTTTTTCAAGTTCAGCAGCGTCATCGCCTGGAGCTGTGAGGCCCTGGTCAGGCATGCGGACAAGATCGCCCGCTTCGCCCTGGCGGAGGGGCTCGATGCCCATGCCCAGGCCGTAACCAAAAGGGTGCAGAAAAATGGCTAGATACTTCAAAAAGTCGGTAGCGGCCCTGGCCGGCTATGAGCCGCCTCCCCAGGAGCATGTGCGCGCCAAACTCAACCAGAATGAGAGCCCTTTCGATCTGCCGGAGGAGTTCAAGCGGGAGGTGATCGCGGAGGCGGCCGCCCTCTCCTGGAACCGCTATCCGGCCAGCGAATCAGGCGCATTGAAAAATGCCCTGGCTGCCCGCTATCGGCTGCAGCCGGAGCAGATCCTGCCCGGCAACGGCTCCAATCAGCTGCTGCAAACCCTGCTCACCGCCGTTATCGAGCCGGGCGACGGGCTGCTTTTTTTCCCTCCGACCTTCGGCCTCTTCGATCTCTTTGCCACCATCAACGGAGCGGATAAAACCGCCATCCTCTGCCCGCCCGGACGTCCCTTTCCCCTCGAGCAGGCCCTGGCGGCGATCCGCACCAGGGCCCCGAAGCTGATCCTGCTCTGTTCGCCGGACAATCCGACCGGACGGGCCCTGAGCAGGCCGGAGATCGAGGCGATCTGCCAGGCCGCGCCCGGACTGGTCTTTCTCGATGAGGCCTATGCGGAATTCAACGGCTGGAGCGGCCTCTCCCTGCTCGAGAGCTACCCCGGGTTGATTCTCTCGCGCACCTTTTCCAAGGCCTTTTGTATGGCCGGACTGCGGCTCGGTTATCTGATCTCCCGGCCCGCCAACATCGCCGAACTGCGCAAGGCCCATCTGCCCTATACGGTCAACCTCATCACCGAACACATCGCCGTGCGCCTGCTCGCCCGCCCGGAGCTCCTCGAGGAGCGGGTGGCCTGTATTGTGCGCGAGCGCGACTGGCTCCTGGGCGAGCTGCAGGAAATCGCCGGGATCGCCGCCTACCCCTCGGCGGCCAATTTCATTCTCTTCCGCTGCGCGGAGTGTGGCAGCCTCTTTCGCCGCCTCAAGGAGCGGGGCATTCTCGTCCGCGACGTCTCGGGATACCCCCTCCTCGAGAATCATCTGCGCGTCAACGTGGGAAGCCGCGAGGAGAATCTCTGGTTTCTCGAAGCATTGAAGGAGGAGCTGTCATGAACCAGCGCAAGGCTGCAATGTCACGGCAGACGGCGGAGACTGCCATCTCTGTGGCGCTCGATATCGACGGTTCCGGCCGTTCCGTAATCGAAACCGGGATCGGTTTTTTCGACCATCTTCTCACCACCCTGGCCAAACACAGCCTCATCGACCTCGAGATCAAGGCTGCAGGGGATTTGCACGTCGACGGCCATCACACCGTTGAGGACACCGGCATCCTGCTCGGCCGGGCGATTGCGGCGGCCCTGGGTGAAGGGGAGGGGCTTGTCCGGTTCGGGCACGCTTACTGCCCCCTCGACGAGGCGCTCGCTCGTGCTGTGGTGGACATCAGCGGCCGCGGTTATTTCGCCTGGAAATGCCCTCCTCCCCTCCGTCAGGTCGGTGACTTTGACGGCGAACTCCTGCCCGAGTTCCTGCGCGCTCTGGCTGTCAACGCCGGCATCACCTTGCACGCGGCCCTGCTCGCGGGGCGGAATCAGCATCACATCATGGAGGCGGTCATCAAGGCGGTGGCGCGCGCCCTGCGCATGGCGGCCGCCCTCGATCCTCGCCAGCCCGGGGTGCCTTCGACCAAGGGGAGGCTCGGGTGATCGCCATCATCGACTATGGGGCGGGCAACCTTCGCAGCGTCCACAAGGCCCTCGAGCACCTGGGGACCGAGGCGCGGGTGAGCTCTTCATCTGCAGAGATTATAATGGCGGACAAGCTCATCCTGCCGGGCGTCGGGGCTTTCGGCAAAGCCCTCGAAGCCATCGACGGGCTCGGCTTGCGCGAGGCGATCTGCGACTTTGTCGCGAGCGGCCGCCCCTTTCTGGGGATCTGCCTGGGGATGCAGCTGCTTTTCGAAACCAGCGAGGAGAGCCCGGGGGCGGCCGGCCTGGGGCTGCTGCCCGGGCGGGTGCGCCGCTTCGGGCCGGGGCTCAAGGTGCCCCATCTGGGCTGGAACGCTCTCGAACAGAGGCCGTCCTCACCCCTGTGGAAGGGGATCCCGCCGGGCAGCTATTTCTATTTCGCCCATTCCTATTATGCGGAGCCGGCGAAACCGGAGGTGATCGCCGGGATCACCGGCTACGGTGGCCCCGTGCCGGCGGCGATCGGGTCGGGGATGATCCATGCCGTGCAGTTTCATCCGGAAAAATCCCAGCAGCACGGACTGCAGCTTTTGCGCAACTTTATCACCTTGTGAAGGGAAGAAAATGCTTATCATACCCGCCATCGACCTGATGGAGGGGCGCTGTGTGCGCCTCAAGCAGGGGGTGCAGGCGACCCGGAAGATCTATGCCGATGATCCCGCCGCGGTGGCGGCGCAGTGGGAAGAGGAGGGGGCCGCCTGGATTCATATCGTCGATCTCGACGGGGCCTTCGGCCGTACCGGCGCCAACGGCCGCGCCATCACTGCCATCCTCAGGCGCACCGGCTGCGCCGTCGAATTGGGTGGGGGCATCCGCACCCTGGAGGATATCGAGGCCTGGCTGGAGCTGGGGGTGGCGCGGGTGATTCTGGGCACTGCCGCGGTGCTGCGGCCCGAGCTGGCCGGCGAGGCTGTGCACCATTTCGGGGCCGGTCGAATTGTCGTCGGAGTCGACGCCCGGGGCGAGCGGGTCGCCATCAGGGGGTGGGAGGAGGAGTCGGCCTGGCAGCTGGCGGATTTCGTCGCCGCCATGGAGACGGCCGGGGTCCGGCGCATCATCTATACCGATATCGCCCGGGACGGCGAGGGGAGCGGCCCCAATCTCGCCCGGCTGGAGGCCATCGCCCGCTCGACGGGCATGGGCATCATCGCCTCCGGCGGCATCTCCCGGCCGGAACACCTGGCGGCCCTCGCCGGGCTTGCACTGGCCAACATCGAGGGGGCCATCCTCGGCACCGCCCTCTACGAAAAAGAGCTGATCCTGGCTGACCTGATCCGGGTCTATCAAGGGGAGTAGAACATGCTGGCCAAACGCATCATTCCCTGCCTCGATGTCAAGGAGGGGCGGGTCGTAAAGGGCATCCAGTTCCTGCAGCTGCGGGATGCCGGAGATCCCGTCGCCCAGGCGCGCTATTACGACGAGCAGGGGGCCGACGAGCTGGTTTTTCTCGATATCACGGCTTCGTCCGAAAAGCGGAATATCCTCCTCGATGTGGTGGCGCGGACAGCGGAGCAGATCTTCATGCCCCTTACCGTCGGCGGAGGAGTGCGCAGCCTCGCCGACGCCCAGATGCTGCTGCAGCGGGGGGCCGACAAGGTGGCCGTCAACACAGCGGCGATCGCCCGCCCTGAGCTGGTCGGCGAGCTGGCCGAGCGTTTCGGCAGCCAGGCGGTGGTGGTGGCCATCGACGCCCGCCGCGATCCGGCGCTGGGCTGGCGGGTCTATTCCCATGGCGGGCGCATCCCCCTGGAGCTGGAGACCCTCGCCTGGGCCCACCGGGTCGAATCCCTCGGGGCCGGGGAGATCCTGCTCACCTCGATGGACTGCGACGGCACCGGCGAGGGCTATGATCTCGAACTCACCGGGGCGGTCAGCCGGGCCCTCACCATCCCCGTCATCGCCTCGGGCGGCTGTGGTACTCCGGAGCATATCCATGACGTCTTCGCCCTCGCCGGGGCGGATGCCGCCCTGGCGGCCTCAATCTTCCACTACCGCCGCAATTCGATTCCTGAAGTCAAGCGTTACCTGGCCGGACGGCAGATTCCGGTCCGGCTCTGAATAATAACCCGCAAGGAGAGCCCCATGTCAGAAACGGAAAACCTCGCTCCCGCCGAATTCACCGCCTGCGTCAGATTCGATGAGAAGGGGCTGGTCCCGGCCATCATTCAGGACGCCGCCGCGCATGATGTGCTCATGCTCGGCTATATGAATGCCGAAAGCCTCCGCATCACCCTCGAGAGCGGCAAGGTCACCTTCTGGAGCCGTTCGCGCCAGACCCTCTGGACCAAGGGGGAGAGTTCGGGGAATTTTCTTCTCGTGCGCGCCCTTTACGCCGACTGCGACCGCGATGCCATTCTGGTCATGGCCGAACCCTGCGGCCCGACCTGCCATACCGGCAAACGCAGCTGCTTCTCCTGGAAGCTGGAGGAGGAGGCATGCTGAGGGCGATCATTTTCGATTTCGACGGCGTGGTGGTCGATTCCGAGCCCATCCATCTCGAGGCGATCAAGGCCGCCCTCGGCGATTTGGGCGCTGAACTCACCCCGGAACTCTACGCTCAGCGCTACCTCGCTTATGATGATCTGCGCGGATTCGCTCTCTTCTTCGCCGACCGGGGCAAGGAGCTCGCGGAAGAGGAACTGCGGGCGGTTGTGGCGCGCAAGGGGGCGATTTATATGGAGATGATTCAGGCGGGCAAGGCCAACTTTTTCCCGGGAGTTGCGGAATTGATCCGGGAATTGGCCCGATCCACGCCCCTCGCGATCGCCACCGGCTCCCTGCGCCATGAGGTGCGCGCCCTGCTCGAGTCCGGCGGATTACTCTCCTGCTTCCGCGTGGTCGTCTCGGCGGAGGATGTGAGCCGGGGCAAGCCCGATCCCGAGAGCTACCTCCTCGCCCTGGCGGAGCTCAACCGGGTGACGGGGGCGGTTCCGGCCATCGCGCCGGGGGAGGCCCTGGTGATCGAGGATTCGAGGCAGGGGATTGCCAGCGCACGCCGCGCCGGCATGAAGGCCCTGGCAGTGAGCACCTCCTATCCGGCCCGTGAGCTGGCAGAAGCCGACCTGATCCTGCCTGCACTGGCAGGGCTCCAACTCTCCACCCTGGCGGAGCTTTTCCCGGGCTGATTGCGAGGCCGTTTTTCCACTTGTTTGAGAAGTCTCTAAAGACTAACTTGTATATTCATATCGAGTAAAATATTTCCCTGGACAACCATCGCGACAAGAGCATGATCAACAACATTATTTTCAATTTTGACTCCACCCTGATCAAAACCGAGGGAGTGGAACTGATCCTCCAGCGGGCCCTGCAGCGGCTCGATCCAAAAGAGCGCAGCGGGCGGCTCGAAGAGCTGGGCAAGATCTCCTGCCTCGCAGATATCGGCGAAACCTCCGTGACCGAGGCCCTGCATCAGTGCTTCGGCCTGACCGGCGTCAACCGGGGGGATGTCGAGGCGGTGGCGGCGGGAATCATGGAAGAGGTCAATCCCCGGGTCATCGAGAGCATCCAGGCCCTCCAGGAGGCCGGCAAGCGCATCTTTATCCTCAGCACCGGTTTCGACGAGCTGGTGCGCCCGGTGACGCGGGCCCTGCATGTGGATGACGACCACGTCTTCACCAACCAGCTCATCTACGATTTCCGTGGGGAGGTCGTTGGTTTCAACGAGCGCAATCCCCTCTTCCTCAGCGCCGGCAAGGGCTTTCTGGTCGAGCAGCTTAAAAATGACGGCCGCCTGCCCGGAGGTACTACTGTGGTCGGCCGCAGCGCTTCCGACCTGGCGATCCGCAAGAACAACGTCGCCCAGCTCTTCGTCTATTACCTCAACACCCGGATCCATGAAGAGATCCGCCGTCAGGCCGATTTCGTCATCGAACGCTTCGATCAGCTCCTGCCGCTTTTTTTCTCCGAGGAGGAGTTCTCCAACGAAAGGATGCAGGTTTATTACCAGCAGAACGGGGCGGTGGAGGAGGAGGTCAAGCCGAATGTGCTGCTGCTGGAAAACATCCATGATGCAGCGGTGCAGCAGATGAAGCGGGAGGGGCTGGAGCCGCGCCTGCTCAAGAGCGCCCTGAGCAATGACGAACTCTGTTCGGATGCGGCCGATGTCCACGTACTGGGCATTCGCTCGCAGACCAGGGTGACCGCCAGGGCGATCGCCTGCATGGAAAATCTCATGGTGATCGGGGCCTTTTGTATAGGCACCAATCAGGTCGATCTCGAAGCGGCGGCTGCCGCCGGCATTCCGGTCTTCAATGCACCTTACAGCAATACCCGCAGCGTCGCGGAGCTGGTGGTGGGGGAGATCATCATGCTGATGCGGCGCATCCCAGAGAAGAGCCAGGCCGCCCATGCGAGCCAGTGGCTCAAGAGCGCCGCCGGCTGCACCGAGATCCGCGGCAAGACTGTGGGCATCATCGGTTACGGCCATATCGGCTCCCAGGTCTCCGTGCTGCTTGAAAGTCTGGGCATGACGGTCTGCTTCCATGACATCGTCGACAAGCTCCCCCTTGGCAACGCCCAGAGGGCCGCGAGCCTGGAGGAGCTGCTCGGACGTTCGGATGTCGTCACCCTGCATGTGCCGGACACCCCCATAACCCGCGATCTGATCGGGGCGGCCCAGATTGCGCGGATGAAGCAGGGGGCTTTCCTGATCAATCTGAGCCGCGGCAGGGTGGTCGATTTGGCTGCGCTCCGTGCGGCGCTGGATGCGGGAGCCCTCGGCGGGGCGGGCGTGGATGTCTTTCCCGAAGAGCCCAACCACCCCCGGGAGCCTTTCCTCAGCCCCTTGCAAGGGGCCCGGAACACCATCATCACTCCGCACATCGGCGGCAGCACCCAGGAGGCTCAGATCGACATCGCCGCCTATGTCGGTGAAAAGATGCTGCGTTTCATCCATACCGGAGCCACTACGGGAGCGGTCAATTTCCCCGAGGTCGAACTGGCGCGCGTGCCCAACACCCACCGCATCCTGCACGTCCACCACAATGTGCCGGGTGTGCTGGCCAAGATCAACAATCTTTTCGCGCGGCGCAGCATCAACATCGCCGGACAGCTTCTCCAGACTCGGGAGAGAATCGGCTATCTGATCATCGATGTCGACCAGCAGGTCTCCACTCAGGTGCTCGACTTGATGGGGCATATCGCCGAGACCATCAGGGTGCGCAAGATCGCCTGAGGAATGGAGGCGGCGCTTCTCGGGGCGGGCATAAAAAAAAAGCCCGTGGAACGGATGGTTCCACGGGCTTGTTCGTCATCAGGGGGATTAGAACTCGACGCTGGCCCCGACCTTGAAAAGGAGCAGGTCGGTTTTGGATTTGCTGACATCGAAGAGCAGCTTGCTATTCTCGCGGTGGATGGAGCCCTTTTTAAGGTATTCCGCTTCGCCGCCGCGCAGGTAGCGCCCCTGCACATCGACGAAAACCTCCGTGGCTTCTGTGGAGCTTTCCCAGACCCGGAACTTGCAGCCGCCGCCGAAACCATAGCTCATGGCGGTATCGTCAAAGTTGGTCGAGCTGGCGATCTGATCGGATCCGTCATGGTCATCCCAGTCGTCCCAGTCGTCATCGTTGATCTGGGTTTCGGTGAAGAGGTAATCGAATCCGAAAAGACCGTCGGCATAGGGCTGGATGGGCCCCTCCTTGGCCTGCACGCGCAGGAGGAGATAGCCGAGGAGGATGGAGTTGGTCGTCGTCACGTCCACGGTTACGTCCGGGATGGTGGTGCTGAAGGGCTCCTCCCTGGTCTCGGAGCCATAGATGAGATAATCGAGGCCGAGGCCCATGCCGAAATAGCCGTTGCCCGGGGCGTAGAGAAACTCGCCGCCGAATCCCCCGCCGGTGTTGACCTGGTCGGCGAATTCGTTCATCGGCACACCGATGGCGATGCCCATGCCGGCCTGCATTCCCGTTTGGGCGAAAAGGGCGCTGCTGGTGAGCAGCAAGATCAGGACGAGCACACCCATACGCATCTGCATGAAGGACCTCCTTGAATTTTACAGGTGACCTGCAACGGCGCCGCTGGATTTCACTAAAAGACAGTATAAAGACGAACACCGGGGTAAAAAGTTACAAACGGGCTGCAGCGGCTGATGCGCAGCCCGCCATCCTTCCTTTGTGCCCGGCAGCCCGTTGAAAAAAAAGTGGGTAAAACCGGAAATAATATGGGAATTTATTTACTTTTTTCCAATTTTATTATATATTCGGGGGGGTAAAACGGGCGGCGATTGCGGAATTGCGCCTGTCGCCGGCCGAAGCTCCACTCAGATTCGGATCTTGAAAGGAAGTTGTGCATACCATAGAATCGGCCATCCTGTCGACGCTCCTCTACTTCGACATCTTCGATTATCCCCTGAGCAGGGACCAGCTCTATTTTTATCTGATGTACGTCAAACCGGAGCGGTTTGAGTTCGAACGCGTACTCGACGAACTCCTGGCCGATGGCAAGATCTGCGCCACGGCGGGCTGGCACCATCTGCCCGGACACGAGGCGCTGATCCATAAAAGGCAGGAGGGAGAGAACCATGCGCGCCGCCTCTGGAGTATGGCCTATGAGGCGGCGGGAAGGATGCGCCATCTCCCCTTCGTGCGCGGCATCTATCTCTCCGGCGACCTCTCCAAGGGAGTGGCCGGCCATGACAGCGACATCGATTTTTTCATCATCACCGCCCGGCGCAGGGTGTGGATCTGCAAGCTCTTTCTCGCTATCTTCCGGCGCATCGGCCGCAATAACCCGGACAAGCTGCTCTGCTTCAATTATCTCCTCTCAGAAAGCCATCTCGACCTCGAAGAGAGGAATCTCTTCACGGCCGCCGAGGTGATCGGCCTCGCCCCCCTCTACGGACTGCGGGTCTTCCGCCGCTTTCTCCGCCACAACGAATGGGTGGCGGGCTATTTCCCTCGCTATCGCCGGGCGCCCAAGGAGGAGTATTGCATCTACCACGGCCACAGCCGCAGACAAAAGTGGGCAGAGTTCTTCTTTCGCAATCCCCTCGCCGATGCCCTGGAGTTTCTCCTCCCGCGCATCTGGCGGCTGGCCTGGGGCTGGAAATATCGCCGCCAGCCACAGACCCGGTCTGCACTGCTTAAGGGTATTCATCACTCCTATAGCAAGGCCCATGGTTATCCGACCGACCGGGAGGTGCTGCAGGAGTACTCACGGCGCCTGGAGGAGGCCTCCTGATGGTACCCTCCTCCGCACAGAGGACCGCCTATTATCAGGAGGTGGCGCGCTATTTCGACGACGAGGCTCGCCTCTTCGAGCGCCATTATGAGAACAACCCCATCCTCCAGCGCATTCGCGGTGATTTTCGCGCCATCACCCTGGAGCAGCCCTTCACATCGGGACTCGAGATCGGCTGTGGACCGGGCATCGACATCGCCTGGTTTGCGGCCGCCCATCCGGACCTGCGTTGGCGCGCCATCGATATCGCCCCCCGCATGGTCGGCGAGGCGCGGGAAAAGCTCGCTGCTCTGTCCGGGGTGGATGTCCGCGTCGAGGTGGGCGCTCCGGAAGATCTCGCCACCCTCTTCCCGCAGGAGCGCTTCGATCTGATCTACTGTTATTTCGGGGCCCTCAATACGGTACCCGACCTGCGCGAGACGGCACAGTCCCTCGGGCGCGCCCTGACGCCGCAGGGGGCGATGGTGCTGACCTTTGTCAACCGCTGGTTCCTCTTCGACCTCATCTGGAACCTGCTGCGCCTGCGGCCGCGCCGGGCCCTGGCGCGCATCACCGGAAGCTGGGCGGGCTATTCCCCATCCCGCCCACTGGCCAGTTCCGCCCGCTCCGCCCGCGAGGTGCGCCGCGCCTTCGCCCCCGAATTCCGGTGCATTAAGGCCAGGGGGTATTCCATCGTCTACCCGGCCTGGTACCGCCACCGTTTCCTGCCCGTAGAGGGGTGGCTGGGCCGCCTGCTCTGGCGCATCGACGCCCTGCTCAACCGCACCCCCTTGTGGAATCTGGGGGAGTATACCCTCTATCTCTTCATGAGAAGGGAGGAGGCCCAAGAGTGATCCGGGTGAAGGAAGGGGGCGCCATGCCGCCCGGGGAGGTTTTTCTCCGGCCTTCGCGGGTCGAGGTGGATCTGGATGCCATCGGCGCCAACTACGCCCAGATCAGGGACGCCCTCGGGGAGGTAAAGCTCTGCGCGGTCGTCAAGGCCGACGGCTACGGCGCAGGTGCGGTGATGGTGGCGCGCCACCTCGAATCCTTGGGGATCGAACGGTTGGCGGTGGTGACCCTCGATGAAGCGGTCGAGCTGCGTCAGGCGGGCGTTCGCGCCCCGATTCTTAACATGGGAGCGATCTTTCCCGACCAGGCCCCTCTGGCTGTTCGCTATTATATCGAGCAGATGGTTTTTCAGCCGGAGCTGCTCGGGGCCCTCGATGCGGCGGCCCGGGCGGCGGGTGTGCTGGCCAGGATCCACCTCAAGGTAGATACCGGCATGAGCCGCTACGGCCTGCCGGCTGAGGCGGCCGCGGCCCTCATTGCCCGCCTGCCGGAATGGCCCGCGCTCGAATGCATCGGCGTCATGACCCATTTTCCCATGTCCGACGGCCTGGACAAAAGCTTCGCCCAGCTGCAGATCGGGCGTTTTTCCGCCCTGCGGCGCGAGGTCGAGGGCGCAGGGCGGCGCATCCCGCTCTGGCATATGTGCAACAGCGGGGGGGTTCTGGATCTGCCCGAGGCCCATATGGACATGGTCCGGGTCGGACTGATGCTCTATGGCTATTATCCCTCGCGGGAGGTGCGGCGGCCCTTTGACCTGCGCCCCGCCCTGCAGGTCCGCACCCGCATCGCCGCCGTGCGCACCATCAGCCGGGGTGACAGCGTCGGCTATGGCCGGCGCTACATGGCGGAGCAGCCGGAGCGGATTGCGGTGCTGCCGGTCGGCTACGCCGACGGCTATGACCGCAAGCTGCGCAACATCGGCGAGGTGCTGGTGGCGGGGCGGAGAGCACCCATCGTCGGCGGGCTCTGCATGGACGCCTGTTTCGTTCAAGTCACTGATATTCCGGAGGCGGTGGAGGGGAGCGAGGTCACCCTGATGGGGAGCGACGGGGGGGAGGAGATTTCGCCGCACGATATCGCGGCCAGGATTGAATCGGTCTCCTACGAGGTGATGGCGCGCTGGGGGCGCCGGCTGCCTCGTGTTTACCGCCGGGGCGGAGAGATTGTCGCCGTCCGCAGCGATCTGACGGCGGAGAATTGAAATTGGTGCTTTTTTGGCGTATACTGCAGCAGTTGTTTACCTTCAGACGGGAGTACTTGATATGACTGGCAAGAAAGTGCGCCGGGTGGGCATCCTCACCGCCGGCGGTGATTGTCCAGGGCTCAACGCGGTCATTCGCGCGGTCGCCAAATCCCTCATGCTCAACCACAAGGTTGAGGTCATCGGCATCGAAGACGGCTTTGAGGGGCTGATCGAGGACCGCATGCGCGTCCTGAGCTACGACGATGTCTCCGGCATTCTCCAGCGTGGGGGCACCATCCTTGGCACCTCAAACAAGGCGGATCCCTTTGCCCAGGCGATTCTGGTCGATGGCAAGCCGGTCAAAAAGGACGTCTCGGCCGGGACCATCGCCCACGTCGAGAAATGGCGGCTGGATGCCCTGGTCTGCATCGGGGGCGACGGTTCGATGAGCATATCGCGCAAGCTGGTCGAACGGGGTGTGCCGGTCGTCGGCGTGCCCAAGACCATCGACAACGATCTCTTCGGGACCGATGTCACCTTCGGCTTCGACACCGCCGCCTCGATCGCGACCGACGCCATCGACCGCATTCATACCACAGCCCAGTCGCATCATCGCGTCATGCTGGTGGAGATCATGGGCCGCACGGCCGGCTGGCTGACAATCTCGGCAGGCATCGCCGGCGGGGCGGATGTGATCATCCTGCCGGAGATGGAGTACGACCTCAATTACATCTGCGAAAAGGTGGCCGAGCGCAGCCGCTACGGCAAGCGTTTCAGCATCATCGCGGTCTCCGAAGGCGCCAAGCCCCGCGGGGGGGAGGTGGTGGTCAGCCGTCTGGTCAAGGACAGTCATGAATCGATCCGCCTGGGCGGGGTCTCGATAAAACTGGGTAATGACATTGAGGATCTCACCGGTCTGGAGACCCGCGCCACCGTGCTCGGCCATTTGCAGCGCGGCGGTCCGCCGACGCCCAACGACCGCATCCTCGCCACCCGTTTTGGCGTGGGTGCGGCCGCGCTCGTCGCCACCGGCCAGTTCAATCGCATGGTGGCCCTGCGCGGCACCGACATCGTCTCGGTGCCCATCACCGAAGTGGGGGGCAGGACGCGCACGGTGCCGCTCGACCATCCCCTGCTTGATGTCGCCGAAGCCGTGGGCACCGCCCTCGGCGCTAAAAGATAGCTCGTTCAGCCTCAGCGGATTCCGCCGCCGGCCATGCACACCGGCGGCGGCCCCGCCGCCTGGTATTCTATCTGCATCATCTGCTCTCCGCTTTCTCTCTGCGCCCCTCACCGGGAGCGAAGGAGCGGGGATTGCCCTTCCTCCTCTGCCCTGCATCTTTGGTATGGACTTTGCATATCCAGGTACAAAAGCGAAACTGGTTTCCACTACCCATTTCAGTCCCCGCATGAAATCATGGTTATGGAATTACAAGAGTTTGCTTTACCTGAAAGCAGCTGAAACCCCGGCGCCGGGGCGCGTGCCGCCGATCCGGCCGGGGGAATGCACTGCAGCAGTACATTGTATCATCATGGTGCAAAACCAGACGGGCAAATATGCAAAAGCAAACCAGACTCTGGACCATTGAACACGAGGACCTGACCATCGGTCCCCTGAGTTCATATGCCCTTGCCCTTTGGGGAGTACAGGGGCTTCTCTATCCCAACGACGTGCTGGTCGACGGCGAGTCCAACCGCTGTCCAGCCGGATATCTGGAGGGCATGAAGCCCTTCATCCGCAACAATGGTCATCTCCGCCGCGCCAAGCTCTGGGCTATCGCCGGCGGCAAGGGAGGGGTGGGGAAATCGGTCCTCACCACCCTGCTTGGGGTCGCGCTGGCGCGCTCGGGCAAGCGTGTCGTCATCGTCGATGCCGATTTTACCGGAGCCAATCAGCGTCAGCTTTTCGCCATGCGCCAGGCCTCTCCCAATATCTGGCGGCTGGTGGACAGCCAGGAGCCGCTGGCGGGTGCGGCGCTGGCCACCTCGGTGCCCAATCTGCGCCTGATCACCGCGCCCGAAACCGCCCATGATTCAGATCAGACCACCATCCTGCGGCGCATCCGCTTCATTCGCGCCCTGCGCCATATCGATGCCGAATATGTCCTGCTCGATTTCGGACCGCGCACCGATCTGCGCGAGCTCTCCTATTTCCTCACCGCCGATCTGAATCTGGTGGTCTCCACTCCCGAACCGACGGCGATGGAGAACCTGGCCAAATTCATCAAGGGGGTGGTCAAGCAAAAGCTGCAGCTGGCAGTGGACAGTCTCAGCCGCAGCCAGGCGAGGGGGGAGTGGGGTGTTGATGAGAAGGCGACCCTTCTCCAGCAGACCGTCAGCCATCTGCACCGGCACGGGATTCCGGCCGAGGAGATGATGCGGCGGGTGGCGGGGAGTTTCAGTCTGCGGGTTCTCTTCAATCAGGTCACTGATGAGGGCTATCGCAAGGATATGAACCTGCTCAACAGCTATCTGGCGCATGAGGTGGGGGTGAGTGCAGAGATCGGCGGAGCCATCCCCTTTGATCCGGCGGTGCGCACGGCCATCCGCGCCAACCGTCTCTTCGCCCTCGATCCGGCCACGCCGGTGATGCGGCGGATGGACGAGATCATCCACGCCTTGTGCGAGATCAGGAATACAGAGCCCCCCGTTTATCAACTCAAGGAGACGCGGGCGCGCGAGATCGACTCCTCGGTGCTGCTCTGCGGGGCCTGGTGTCCAGCCTGGGGGGAGTGTAACTTTCAGAATCCCGGGGATGTGTGTCCGGTCAAGAACATGAATTGAACAGCGCCTGCAGGCAAAAAAAAATCCCGGTCCATACGGACCGGGATTTTTTTTTGTGACTTTTATGTCAAGCTTACAGTTTGGTGACTTTTTCAGCCTGAAGGCCTTTTGCGCCCTGGGTGACTTCGAACTCCACCTTGTCGCCCTCATCGAGCGTCCGGTAGCCGGTGCCCTGAATGGCGTTGAAATGGACGAAGACATCGCCGCCCTGCTCACGGGTGATAAAGCCGTAGCCTTTGGAGGCGTTAAACCACTTGACAGTTCCTGTTTCCATCTGGAAACTCCTTGCTTAAAAAAATGAACAGCTGTGTACAACTCTACTCGTCTCGCCAGGGCATAAAAAAATCGCGTGAATAGCCTGTTGATGCCATTCTACACGATTCTTTGGATCTGTCGTCTAACAAACTCCGTTACCGATTTTGGAAGGCGGGCACAAGCGTACATTATTGATATATTATTATACAATAATTTCAATAAAAATGCAAGCATTATTTGAATTAATTTCATTTTTTTCCGCCGGCAGCTGCCGGCGGCCGGGCACGTGCAGACGACGCGCAGGAAGAGGGGGGGAGGAGAGAGAGCAAATAATTAGCTTGCTTTTTGAAATTCATCGGCTTATTTTATTTGCATCGAAACCGGGAACAGCCTCGGCTCACCACAGCTGTGCGCCGGCCCGCGCTCCCCGCGCGGAACAGCCTTCCTGCAATTATGATCAGCCATAAACGAGAGGCATCGCATGCTCCATGATCTAATGCCGATCCTGCTCCTTTTCGCCGTCTCCGCGATTCTTGGCGTCGCCATCCTCATCCTCACCAATCTCTTCGGACCCAGCCGTCCCAATCCCGTCAAGCTTTCAACCTATGAATCGGGCAAGATCCCGATCGGCGGCCCGCGTGTCCGCTTTTCCATCAGATTCTACATCATCGCCATGCTCTTCGTCCTTTTCGACATCGAGCTGGTTTTCTTCTACCCCTGGGCGGTGGTATACCGGCAGTATCTCTCCCTGGGCAGCTTTATCTTCTGGGAGATGATCCTCTTTATCGGCCTGCTGCTGGTCGGCTATTTCTACGCCTGGAAAAAAGGAGCCCTGGAATGGGAATAGAGAGCAAGCTCGGTGATGGCATCATCACCACCACCCTCGACGCCGTGATCAACTGGGGCCGCAAGAACTCGCTCTGGCCCATGCCCTTTGGCACCGCCTGCTGCGCAATCGAGTTCATGTGCGTGCTCGGTCCCAAATATGACATGGGCCGTTTCGGGGCCGAGGCGATGCGATTTTCGCCGCGCCAGTCCGATCTGCTCATCGTTTCCGGCCGCGTCAACATCAAGATGATGCACATCCTCCAGCAGATCTACCGTCAGATGCCCGATCCCAAGTGGGTGATCTCGATGGGGGCCTGCGCCTCTTCGGGCGGGGTGTTCGACACCTATTCGACCATCCAGGGCATTGACAATTTCATTCCCGTCGATGCCTACGTGCCGGGCTGCCCGCCGCGACCCGAGACGGTGATCGACGCCGTGATGAAGATCCAGCAGAAAATCCAACAGGAACGGTCGCGCGAGTACCGTTGATGGCACTGCAAACCAATCGTGAACAGGACGTTATGGCCAGCAACCAGGAAATCAGGGAACTTGTTCTCGCCCGCTTCGGCGAGAGGATACTCGCCGCTGAGGAGGAGTGCGGACAGCTCGCCCTCACGGTCAGCCGCGATGATCATTTTGAACTGCTCAAGTTGCTCAAGCAGAGCGCGGAGCTGGGATATGATTTTCTTATGGATCTCTTCGGGGTCGATTATCTGGAGATGGGCGGGCGGGAGCGCTACGGAGTGATCTATCAGCTCTACAGCCTCGGCCGCAACCACCGTCTGCGCGTGCGCGTCCCGGTGCCCGAGCAGGATCCCCGCCTCGACAGCGCTGTCCCCCTCTGGGCTGCAGCCAACTGGGCCGAGCGCGAGGTCCACGACATGTACGGCATCACCTTCTCCGGCCATCCCAACATGACCCGCATCCTCTGTCCGGATGATTTCAGCGGATTCCCCCTGCGCAAGGATTTCCCGGTTCAGGGCATCGGCTATCGCGAGAACTTTGAAAAGATAGAAAATCCCAAGACGAAGTAAAGAGGTGCGGATTGACAACCACCGGAAAGAGCATGGACAGCAAAAACGAGATCCTGAACCGCGAGACCGATTTCCAGGAGTTCGTCTACCAGCCCCAGGAGGAGCGGCTGTTCCTCAACTTCGGGCCCTCCCATCCCGCCACCCATGGCACCCTGCGACTGGTTCTCGAGCTTGACGGCGAGCGCGTCGTTGACTGCGTTCCCGAGATCGGCTATCTCCACCACGGCTTTGAAAAGCTCGGCGAGTACCGCACCTATAACCAGGTCGTCACTATTACCGACCGCATGAATTACGTCTCGCCCTTCAACAACAACCTCGCCTACATCCTCTCGGTCGAAAAGCTCTTCGGCATTGAGGTGAGCAAGCGGGCGCAGTATCTCCGCGTCATCCTCGCCGAACTCGGCCGCATCATGGATCACGCCGTCTGCATCGGCACTCACGCCATGGATCTTGGGGCCTTCACGGCCCTGCTCTATCTGATCCGCGAGCGCGAGAATATCTACAACCTCTACGAGCTGCTCACCGGCACCCGCCTCACCGTCAGCTACGCCCGCGTCGGCGGCTTCGCCCGCGACCGCGGCATCCCCGCGGATTTCATGCCGCGTACCCTGGCGGTCTGCGACGGCCTGCTCAAGACCGTCGATGAGGTGGACCGGCTGCTCTCCCACAATTCGATCTATCTCGGACGCACCCGGGAGGTCGGCATTATCACTCCGGCCGCAGCGGCCGATTACGGTATCACTGGCCCCTGCCTGCGCGGCAGCGGCGTCCCCTTCGACCTGCGCCAGGCGGCCCCCTACTCCGGCTATGAGGATTTCGATTTTGATATCCCCGTCGGCAGCACCGGCGACGTCTGGGACCGCTACATGGTGCGCCTCGAGGAGATGCGCCAGTCGGTGGGCATCATCCGCCAGGCCATTGCCAACATACCGGAGGGCGAACTCTATGCCGATTCGGACTCCAAGGTGATCCTGCCCCCCAAGGACGATGTCTACGGCTCGATCGAAGGGCTGATCCACCAGTTTGAGATCATCATGCTCAACCGCGGTGCCCGCGCCCCCCGCGGCGAGGCCTACATCCCCACCGAGGCCCCCAACGGCGAACTCGGCTATCACGTCATCAGCAATGAGGGCAACGGCCCCTACCGCTTCCGCGTGCGGCCTCCCTCATTCTACAATTTCCAGATCATCCCCAGCCTGCTGCGCGGCCGCCTGCTCTCCGACACCGTGGCCATACTGAGCAGTCTGAATATCATTGCGGGCGAACTCGACCGCTAGATTCCGCTCCCGCCCGGGTGCACCCGCAGCCGCGGCGCAGTGCCGGGATGACGATCAGAATGAAATCCACGCGACGAACTTAGGACGACCAGAGATGAGCATTGTTTTCAGCGCAACCGCCCAGAAGAGAGTGGAAAAGCTTCTCGGCCACTATCCTGACAAGGAGGCGGCGCTCCTTCAGGTGCTCCACATCGCCAGAGCCGAGTTCAAGACCATCACCCCGGAGGTGATGGAATACATCGCCGGGCTGCTGGGGCTCTCCCCCCTCCAGGTCATGGACGTGGTCTCCTTCTACACCCTCTATCCGCGCCAGGAGGAGGGACGCTATGTCATCCAGGTCTGCGCCACCCTCAGCTGTGCCCTGCTCGGCGCCGAGTCTCTGGTCGACCACCTCGAGAAGAAGCTGGGCATCAAGGTGGGCGGAACCACCCCCGACAAAAAGTTCACCCTCAAGAAGGTGGAGTGTCTGGGCTCGTGCGGAACCGCCCCGGTGATGCAGATCAACGACGACTATTACGAGAATCTGACCGTCGAGAAGATCGACGACATTTTGGCGAAATTGCCCTGACCAAGCAGGATAGAGGCGCATGAGCGAGAAATATTTCCTCCACAACATCGGCAAGCCGGAATCGAAGAGTCTGGCCTTTTATCTCGCCAACCAGGGCTATTCGGCGTGGGAGAAGGTGGTCAGGCAGTGGCAGCCGGCCGACGTCATCGATGAGGTCAAAAAGTCGGGGCTGCGCGGACGCGGCGGCGCCGGCTTTCCGACCGGCATGAAATGGAGTTTTGTGCCGCGCGACTCGGAAAAACCGAAATATCTGGTCTGCAACGCCGATGAGTCCGAGCCCGGCACCTTCAAGGACCGCTATCTTGTCGAGCATGAACCCCATATGCTCCTCGAGGGCATCGCCATCGCCTCGTTCGCCATCAACGCCCACAGCGCCTACATTTACATCCGCGGCGAATTCGCCCATGGCGCGCAGGTGCTGGAGGAGGCGATCGCAGAGGCGGAGGCGAAGAATCTGCTCGGCAAAAAAATCCTCGGCAGCAGCTACGACCTGCAGGTGACCGTCCACCGCGGCGCCGGGGCCTACATTTGCGGCGAGGAAACCGGCCTGCTCGAGTCGCTTGAGGGCAAACGGGGCTGGCCGCGCCTGAAACCCCCCTTCCCCGCGGTGGTGGGGGCTTTCAAGAGCCCGACCGTGGTCAACAACGTCGAGACCCTTGCCAACCTGCCCCTGATCTTCACCCGCGGGGCCGAGTGGTTCGCCGCCATCGGGCCCAATCCCAAGAACACCGGCCCCAAGCTCTACTGCGTCAGCGGCCACGTCAACCGCCCCGGCCTCTACGAATTCCCGATGGGCAAAAACCTCAAGGAGCTGATCTACGAGGAATGCGGGGGCATCCGCGGCGGCAAGAAACTAAAGGCGGTCATCCCCGGGGGCTCCTCGGTGCCGGTGCTCAGGGCCGACCAGATCGATGTGAGCATGGACTATGAAGCGCTGGCCGAGGCCGGCTCGATGCTCGGCTCCGCCGGGGTGATCGTCATGGACGAGGATGCCTGCATGGTCAATGCCCTCTACAATCTCGAGCGTTTTTACGCCCACGAATCCTGCGGCCAGTGCACCCCCTGCCGCGAAGGTACGACCTGGATGGTCAAGATCCTCAAGCGCCTCGAGATGGGGGGCGGCCGCCCCGAGGATCTGCCCCTCCTGGAGGATATCGCCCGGCATATCAATTTTCGCACCATCTGTCCCCTCGGCGATGCGGCGGCCATGCCGGCGGCCAGTTTTCTCAAACAGTTTCGCGACGAGTTCGCCGCCCATGCCGAACTCGGCCGCTGTCCGCAGCGGCGTTAACGGAATCCCACTAACCAGCAGAATGGACCCATGCCCACTTTCAAGATAGATGGAAAAGAGATCACCGTGGATGCCGGCACCACCATCCTCAAGGCGGCCCTCGCCCACGGCATCGAAATACCCCATTACTGCTACCATCCGGCCCTGACCATCGCCGGCAGCTGCCGCATGTGCCTGGTCGAACTGGAGGGGAGCCCCAAACTGGTCCTCTCCTGCGCCACCGAGGTCAAGGATGGGATGGTGGTTCATACCCGGACCGAACAGGTACGGGACGCCCGCCGGAGCATGCTCGAGTTCTTCCTTATCAACCATCCCCTCGACTGCCCCGTTTGCGACAAGGCCGGCGAATGCCTGCTCCAGGACTATACCTTCAAATACGGCTCCTCCCACAGCCGCATGGTGGAGGAGAAGCGGGTGCGTCCGCCCAAGGATCTGGGGGGCAGCATCCTGCTCTACCGCAACCGCTGCGTCCTCTGCACCCGCTGCGTGCGCTTTTTCGAGGATGTCGTCGGCGAACCCTACCTTATCGTCGAGAACCGCGGCTACCACAGTGATATCTCCATTTTTCCCGGCCGCGGCCTCACCCACAAAATGTCGGGCAACGTCGTTGAGATCTGCCCGGTCGGCTGCCTCATCGACAAGGATTTTCTCTTCAACGCCCGCGTCTGGAACCTCCAGCGCACCCGCAGCATCTGCCCGGGCTGCAGCAGCGGCTGCAATATCTATCTCGAGCACAAGGAGAACAAGATCTACCGCATCCGCTCGCGCGAGAACCAGGAGGTCAATCGGGAGTGGATCTGCGACGACGGCCGTTATATCTATCATGCTTTTGAAGATCTCGACCGCCTGACCGCGCCGCGCGCTGAAAAAGAGGCCCCCCTCACACAGGCAGCAGCCCTGCAGGCCATCGCCGGCCACATCGGCAGGCTGCAGCAGGAGGGGCGGCTGAATGAGGCCGCTCTGTGCGGATCGGCCTGGGCGACGGTCGAGGACAACTATATGCTGCGCCGTCTCTTTGCCGACGGCCTCGGCATCCGCACCGTTCTGCTCAACGCCCCTGCCCCGGAGGGAGAGGATGTTGTCTACAAGAGCGGCTTCACCGTTCGCGCCGACAAGAGCCCCAACCGCCGCGGCGCCGAGCTGGTGCTGGGCAGCAGCCGGGAGCTCTGGCAGGGGCTGCGAGAAGGCAAAATCCGGACGCTCTTTCTGCTCGGCGGCGGAGCCGGACTGCAGCTGACCGGGGAGCAAAAGGAGCTCCTGGACGGCCTCGAACTGCTGGTGGTCTGGGATGTCGCCGCCGGCGATCTGGTGCGGTCGGCCGATCTGGCCCTGCCCATGACCTCTTTCGCCGAGGAGGAGGGAACCTTCGTCAACGTTCAGGGCCGACTGCAGCGGATGCACGCCGCCTTGCAGCCGCCCGCCGGGATCAAGCCGGCCTGGAGCAGCCTGGCCGGCCTGGCCGCGCTGCTGCAGCAGCCGGTGACGGCGGTCACCGCGGCCGACATTTTCAATGACCTTGCAGGCCGCCTCCCGGCCTTCGCCGGGCTTTCGTATTTCAAACTTGCTGAAGTGGGTGTTCAACTGAGCTAAGGAACCGGTATGAACGAATTGGGATTCGCCTGGATCGACATAGGCATCCTTTTGCTGAAGATCCTCGTCGTCATCGTCGTCAACCTGGTCATCCTCATGATCATGGAATGGGCCGAACGCCGTGTCAGCGCCTTCATCCAGGACCGTCTCGGCCCCAACCGCGTCGGACCGGCGGGACTTTTCCAGGCGGTGGCTGATGGCATCAAGTTCTTCTTCAAGGAGGAGGTCGTCCCGACCGGTGCGGACAAATGGCTCTATACCTTCGCCCCCCTGCTGGTGCTGGTGCCGGCCCTGATGACCTTCGCCGCCATTCCTTTCGGCACCACTCTTGAGCTCTTCGGGCGCGCCGAACCCCTGCAGATCGTCGACCTCAACATCGGCTTTCTCTACATCTTCGCCCTGGTTTCGCTCGGGGTTTACGGCGTGGTCCTCGGGGGCTGGGCGTCCAACAGCAAATATCCCTTTCTGGGCGGCCTGCGCGCCTCGGCACAGATGATCAGCTATGAGCTTGCCCTCGGCATGTCGGTCATCGGCATCGTCATGATCACCGGTTCGCTGCGCCTGAGCACTATCGTCGAATACCAGAACGGCCTGCTCCTCGGCTTTTTGCCGCGCTGGAACGTCTTTCTCCAGCCCCTCGCCTTCATCACCTTTCTGGTCGCCGCCTTCGCCGAGACCAACCGGCTGCCCTTCGACCTCGCCGAGGCCGAACCCGAACTGGTCGGCGGTTATCACACCGAATACAGCTCGATGAAGTTCGCGATGTTTTTCATGGGCGAGTATATCGCCCTCATCACCACCTCGGCCCTGCTCACCACCCTCTTTTTCGGGGGCTGGGATTTCCCCTGGGTCGACGAAAAGGCGCTGGGCATCTGGGGCGTGCTGCTCTCGATTGCCGCCTTTGCCCTCAAGACCGGCTTTTTCCTTTTCTTCTTCCTCTGGGTGCGCTGGACCATCCCGAGATTCCGGTTCGACCAGCTCATGCGCATCGGCTGGAAGGTGTTGATCCCCCTGGCCCTGCTCAACATCGTGCTCACCGGCGCCGGGCTGCTGTTCGTGCATTAGGAGGGGATGCAGGCGGAAAATCGTCAGGCCTCCGGAAGGACTGTGAGGAGCCGCTGGCTCAACCGCCCGCAAGTCATGCTGTCATAATGCAATCCAGGGAGTTTTATGGGTGTCAAAAACGTCGGCTATCGCCCTGCCCGCTGGGATTCTTCCTACTTCCCGGGTATCCTCAAGGGCATGTGGATCACGATAAAGCATTTTTTCTCGAAAAAGTATACTGTCTCCTATCCCGAGGAGAAGTGGCCGGTGCCGCCGGGCCACCGCGGCGCCATCCGCCTCAACAAGGACGAACAGGGGCGGATCAAATGCGTGGCCTGTGAAATGTGCTCGACCGCCTGTCCCGCCAAATGCATCACCATGAAGGCGGGGGTGGCCCCCTGGCCGGACCGCGACAAATACCCGGTCGAGTTCAGGATCGACATGCTGCGCTGCATCCTCTGCGGAATGTGCCAGGAGGCCTGCCCGGAGGAGGCGATCGAGCTGACCGAGATCTATGATTTTTCTGCCAGCAGCCGCGAAGCGCTGATCTGGGACAAGGAGCGTCTGCTCAGAAACTGGGACATAACGGCGGACGGCAAATATTTCGAACGCAGCAAGACGGAGACGGGGATGTAACCCCGTGACCCCGCCCGGCATGACCGGCCGCAGCCGGCAATCGGGCTAAAACCTGTAACCCGGGAACAGAGCATGATTCCGATTCTTTTCTTTTTCTTCGCCGGACTGGCGATCGCATCAGCCCTTCTGATGGTGACCCACAAGAATCCGGTCTACTGCGCCATTTTTCTCATTATCACCTTCTTCGCCCTGGCCGGGCTCTATTTCCTTCTCGGCGCCCAGTTCCTCAGCGTCGTCCAGGTGATCGTCTACGCCGGCGCCATCATGGTCCTCTTTGTCTTTGTCATCATGCTGCTCAACCTCAGCGAAGAGGTGCGGCTGCCCGCCGGACGCCGCTTCCAGTCCGGCTTTGGCATCGTTTTCGCCGCCATCCTGGGTGTGCAGCTGCTGGTGATCGCAGCCGCCGGAACCCGGGTCTTCGGCCGGCTGAGCGGCGACACGCCGGTCTCCGGCACGGTCGAGAGACTGGGCGCGACTCTTTTCAGCACCTATCTCTATCCCTTTGAAATCGCCTCGGTGCTGCTCCTCACCGGCATCGTCGGCGCCATCATCCTCGGCAGCAAAAAGCTGCCCAAAGAGCAATGAGGATCCGATCGCTATGAACGCCATCCCCCTGAACTTTTTTCTGCTCGTTGCGGCCGTTCTCTTCGCCATCGGCGTGGCGGGCGTGCTGGTTCGCCGCAACGCCCTGGTCATTTTGATGAGCATCGAGCTGATGCTCAACGCGGTCAATCTGACCTTCATCACCTTCGCCGCCAAATGGCAGACGCTGGATGGCCAGCTGTTCGTCTTTTTTATCATGGCCGTGGCCGCGGCCGAGGTGGCGGTCGGCCTGGCGGTCATCATCTCGGTCTTTCGTCTGCGCGGCACGGTGCAGGTCGACGAGATCAATCTGCTCAAGGGTTGACCCGATCCGGCCTCCCGCCGTGCAATGGCGGTGGAGGCGGAGGAGCGGAGTGGACCCGGACACCTTGCGAGAACGACAGGAGCCTACATGTTTGATCTGGTTTGGCTGATACCTCTATTCCCCTTGCTGGGGTTGATCATCAATGCCCTGACCGGCTGGAAGAGTGCCGGCGTCAGGCCGGGCGTCATCGCCAGCGCGGCTGTGGGGCTCTCCTTTGCTGCGGCTGTGGCCCTTTTCTTTGAGCTGTTGAGGCTGCCCGCCGCCGATCGGCTGGTGGAGGTGCCCCTCTTCAAGTGGATCGCCGCCGGGGCTCTCAGCACCGAAATCGCCTTTCAGATCGATCCCCTTTCGATGGTGATGATCCTGGTCGTCACCGGGGTCTCCTTCATCATTCATATCTACGCCATTGGTTACATGCACGGCGACCGCGGCTTTAACCGTTTCTTCATCTTTCTCAACCTTTTCGTTTTTGCGATGCTGATCCTGGTGACGGCGAACAACTTTTTGATGATGTTCATCGGCTGGGAGGGGGTCGGCCTCTGCTCCTATCTCCTGATCGGCTTTTGGTACCAGGACGATTACAACGCCTATGCCGGCCGCAAGGCCTTTGTCGTCAACCGCATCGGGGATTTCGGCTTTCTCCTGGCGATATTTCTCATCTACGCCACCTTTCGTACCCTTGATTTCACCGAGGTCTTTAGCCAGGCCGCGGCCATGCCGATGGGTGCCGGGGTGCTCACGGCCATCGCCCTGCTCCTCTTCGTCGGCGCCGCCGGCAAGTCAGCCCAGCTGCCCCTATATGTCTGGCTGCCCGACGCCATGGCCGGTCCGACCCCGGTCAGCGCCCTGATCCATGCCGCCACCATGGTCACCGCCGGGGTCTATATGGTCGCCCGCGCCAATGTCATCTACACCCTCGCCCCGACGGCTGCGGCGGTCGTTGCCATTGTCGGCGCCCTCACCGCCCTCTATGCGGCGACCATCGGCCTGACCCAGTTCGACATCAAGCGGGTGCTTGCCTATTCGACCATCAGCCAGCTCGGCTACATGTTCATCGGAGTCGGGGTCGGCGCCTTCGCCGCCGGCATCTTTCACCTCATGACCCACGCCTTTTTCAAGGCCCTGCTCTTCATGGCGGCCGGCAGTGTCATGCACGCCATGTCCAACCAGACCGATATGCGCATTATGGGCGGCCTCAGGAAAAAGATGCCGCGCACCTTCTGGACCATGCTCATCGGCACCCTGGCGATCGCCGGCATTCCCGGCTTTTCAGGTTTTTTCAGCAAGGATGAGATCCTCTGGCAGGCCTGGTCCGGAGTCCACGGAGCGCCCTGGCTCTGGCTCATCGGGGCCGTCGCCGCCGCCCTGACCACCTTTTACATGTTCCGCCTCATCTTTATGACCTTTTTCGGCACCCTGCGCGCCGATGACAAGACCGCCCATCATCTCCATGAATCCCCCGGTGTGATGACCTGGCCCCTGATCATTCTCGCGGTGCTATCGCTGATCGGCGGCTATGTCGGCATCCCGGCGGTGCTCGGCGGCAGCAACCACTTTGAGCATTTCCTCGCCCCGGTTTTCGCCGCCAGTACAGAGCTGCGGGGTGTTGCGGCCCACGGCGGGGCGGAGGGCCCTGCGGCCGGCCACAGCCTTGAGCTGCTGCTCATGGGCATCGTCCTTGTGCTCGTCCTCTTCAGCCTCTGGCTGGCCTGGCGCTACTACGGGCGCAAGAGCGACCTGCCTGCGCGCACGGCCGCCCGGCTCGGCGGGGCCTACCGGCTGGTCTTCAACAAGTATTATGTCGACGAGTTCTACGATGCGGTGATCGCCCGTCCCCTGCACCGGATCTCCGAATCGGCGCTCTGGCGTTTCATCGATGTCCGCATCATCGACGGCTCGATCAACGGCACCGCCGCCCTGATCGGCGCCGGGGCCCGGGCCCTCAGCGCCCTCCAGACCGGTGTTGTCCAGAACTACGCCCTGGCCTTTGTCTTCGGCGTGATCGCGCTCCTCGTCTATCTCTTTGTCTAGGTGAAGCAGTTGCCCATTATTCCGGAGCCTCTTCATGAGTGATTTGAGCACCATGCCCATACTGACCATCCTCACCTTTCTGCCCCTGGCAGGCGCGCTCGTGCTGCTCTTCGTGCCGCGGCAGAGGGAAGCGCTGATCCGCTGGTTCACCCTGGTGTTGACCCTGGCGGTCTTTCTTCTCTCGCTGCCGCTTTTCACCGCCTTCGACGGCGCCAATCCCGGCTTCCAGTTCGAGGAGAACCGGAGCTGGATACCCTCGGCCGGGATCGGCTACCATCTCGGCGTCGACGGCATCAGCCTGCTGATGGTCATGCTCACCGCCTTTCTGACCCCACTGGTGATTCTCTCCAGCTGGCGTTCCGTGACCAAAAAGGTCAAGGAATACATGATCATGTTCCTGGTGCTCGAGACTGCCATGCTCGGGGTCTTTCTGAGCCTGGATATGGTCCTCTTTTACCTCTTCTGGGAGGGGATGCTCATCCCGATGTATTTCATCATCGGGGTCTGGGGCGGGGAGCGCCGGCTCTATGCGGCGATCAAGTTTTTCCTCTTCACCATGTTCGGCGGGGTGCTGATGCTGGTCGCCATCCTCGTCCTCTATTTCATGCACGGCGGCCAGAGCGGACTGTACACCTTCGACTATCTCGCCCTCAGCCAGATGCTCATCGCCAGCAAGAGCCAGGTCTGGCTCTTCTTCGCGTTCGGCATCGCCTTTGCGATCAAGGTGCCGATGTTTCCCTTTCACACCTGGCTGCCGGATGCCCATGTGGAGGCGCCGACCGGGGGCAGCGTCATCCTTGCCGGCATCCTCCTCAAGATGGGCACCTACGGTTTTCTGCGCTTCTGCATCCCCCTCTTTCCGACTGCCGCACAGCAGTACGGCTGGCTGATCATGCTGCTGGCGGTGATCGGCATCATCTACGGGGCCCTGGTGAGCTGGGTACAGCCTGACCTGAAAAAGCTGGTCGCCTTTTCCTCGGTCAGCCATCTCGGTTTCGTCATGCTGGGGCTTTTCGCTCTCACCCTGCAGTCGGTGCAGGGGGGATTGATCCAGATGGTCAATCACGGCCTCTCCACCGGCGCCCTCTTCCTTCTGGTCGGGATGATCTATGAGCGCCGTCACACCCGCCTGATCGCCGATTTCGGGGGGCTGGCGCGGCAGATGCCGGTTTTTGTGACCTTTTTCCTCATCATCACCCTCTCCTCGATCGGCCTGCCGGGTTTGAACGGTTTTGTCGGCGAGTTCATGATCCTCCTCGGCACCTTCGAGGTCAACAGGCTCCTGGCGGTACTGGCGACCACAGGCGTGATCCTCTCGGCGGTCTATATGTTGACCATGTTTCAGCGCGTCAATTTCGGCAAGCTCGACAAACCCGAGAATCAGGAGCTGAAGGATCTCAACGGCCGCGAGATCGCCACCCTGGTGCCGATCGTCCTGCTCTGCCTCTGGATCGGCCTCTATCCTTCCACCTTTTTGCACAAGAGCGAGGCCGCCGCACAAAAGCTGCTGGTCGAATACCGGAGCAAGCAGGACAAGATCGCCCTCATCGAAGAGATCTCCGCCAGTCAAACCAATGTGATCAACCCTAAATAAGAGGAAAGACATGGAGTTGTCCGCTCCACTGATCCAGCTGGATCTGATCACCCCGCAGCTCATTGTCCTGGCGGCAGCCATTCTCCTCCTGCTGCTGCCGCTCTTCTGGCGCAGCCTGCGCCGCGAATTTCTCGCCGCCATCGCCCTGGCCGGGATTGCTGCGGCCCTGGCTGCGACCTTCTGGCTCTGGTCCCGGCCCGGCTGGGGTTTCGCAGGCATGGTCACGGTGGATCGCTTTGCTCTCGCCTTCCAGGCCCTCTTCCTGCTCGGGGGGCTGCTCACGGTGCTGATCTCATTCAACCGTATCGAGGAAGAGTATGTACAGCATGGGGATTTCTTCGGACTGCTGCTTCTGGCCCTGTTCGGACTGATGGTCATGACCTCGACCACCCATTTTTTGGTGATTTTTCTCGGGCTGGAGATCCTCTCCATCGCCCTTTATGTGCTGGCCGGCTATCGCAAGATGCGCGTCGACTCGCTCGAGGCGGCGCTCAAATATCTCCTTCTCGGCGCCTTCGCGACCGGATTTTTCCTCTACGGGGTAGCCCTGATTTACGGCGCCACCGGTCAGCTCGAGATGGCCCATATCCGTGAGGCCGCCGCGGCGGGCGGCGCGGGCTGGCTTTTACCCGCCGGGGCCCTGCTGGTGCTGATCGGTTTTGCCTTCAAGGCGGCCCTGGTCCCCTTTCACATGTGGACCCCGGACGTCTACCAGGGGGCGCCGACACCGGTGACCGCCTTCATGTCCACCGGCACCAAGGCGGCGGCCTTTGCCGTGCTGGCGCGGCTCGTCTCCATCGCGGTGCCGGTGGAGACCATCGCCTGGGGGCCCGTCCTTGCCGTTCTGGCTGTGCTGACCATGACCGTCGGCAACTTTATGGCCATCGTCCAGTCGAATGTCAAGCGTATGCTCGCCTACTCGAGCATCGCCCACGCCGGCTACCTGCTCGTCGCCCTGGCGGCCGGCAACGCCGCCGGGCGCAGCGCCATCCTCTACTATCTGCTGATCTATACCCTGATGAACATCGGCGCCTTCGGGGTGATCGCCTGGCTCGGGCGCAGCGGACGCGAGGAGCGCCTCACCTTCGAGAGCTATCGCGGCCTCGGCTACCGCTACCCCTTCGTCAGCCTCGCGATGGCGGCCTTTATGTTCAGCCTGGCCGGCATCCCCCCGACCGGGGGGTTTCTTGGCAAATTTTTCCTTTTCGCCGCTGCGGTCAGGGCGGAGTACATCCCCCTCGTGGTCATTGCCGTGCTGAACGCCGTGGTTTCAGTCTTTTATTATCTGCGCCTGGTGGTCAATCTCTATATGCGCGAGGCGGAGGAGCCGGCCGAGGCGGGAAAAGCCCATCCCCTTCTCATCGCTGCACTTGTCATCGCTCTGATCGGGGTGGTATGGCTGGGTGTGGCGCCGGGGGGAGTGCTGGGGGCTTTCAATACGGCGGCGACTGCGGGAATGTAGTGCAGCGAGGGATTTCGGCGCCGGGAGGGCGCGTAACGGGGAAATGGAAAGCCCGGCCAGTATGGCCGGGCTTTTTTTGTTGCGAGTTCGGTTTTCGCCGGCGCTCCCCTGAACGCAGCTTTGTGGACTAGGCCGGCCGCAGCGGGCCCGCCCGGGATCCCCAGGGCCGGCGGGCAGTACCGTCGCTTACTGCTTCAGAGCCGCCTTGGAAAAGATCCACTCCGGGATCGCCTGATCAAAGGCGATTTGTATGGTCCGGAACTCCGTCCCCTTGCCCTGCTTGAGCATGTCCTTGTACAGCACCTGCATCGGATACCATCGTCCCCCCACCCTCTGTAAATCGCTGAGCAGGGCCGTCTTCAACAGCTTGCCGCTTCTGGCGTAGAGCTCCTGCCGCAGGGGGACGAAGCGCTCGCGGTCGACCCAAAGCTTTTGCCTGGGATAGGCGGCGTCGGAGACCCGGGCGCTGAGTTCGAGAATCCAGACCGGGCGGCCGTCGAGCTCCTCCTCGCCGGCGATCGATGGCTCATAGATCTCGGCGAGTTTGCGGTCGTCCATCATGTCCTCGTAGGAGAGGTCGCTGCCCATAACCGACTGGCGCAGGAGGTGGCCGGAAATCTGCACAGTGCGGTCGGTGCCCGGGGAGTAGATCCAGAGCTGGCCCTCGAGTTTGAGCATCTTGGTGCCCCGTTCCGCGGCTGGGGAGAGGTACTCGGTGAAAGCCTTGCGAGTGCCCTCGGCATAGCTTTTGGCCGTGAGGGTGCGGCTGCCGCGCCGGCCATGGATGGTCATGGCGGACTCGGTCACGCGGTTGCGGGCGGAGAGATTGTCATCGATTTTCCTGATGATCTCGCCGGCGGTCTGGGCGGGCACAGACCCGGCGGCCAGGACCAGGATCAGGCAGAGGATATTACATTTCATGCTTCGAGCTCCTTGAAAAGCTGCGCGGTGTCGCGTCTGTAGATGCGCAGGCCCGAGAGGGCGTTGCCCAGGGTCATGGAGAGGAGGCCGGGGAGGAAGCCGATCCAGAAATCGGTGGCGCTGATCCGGGTACGCACCACCGCGGGCACCATCATGGTGGAAGCCTTCATGGCGTCGCCGATATCGAGTCCCACCACCTGCATATACCAGGCCAGGCCAAGGCCGAGAAGCGTGCCGGTCACCGACCCGATCAGGCCGATGAGGAGGGCCTCGCCGATCAGGCTGCGGTAGATGTGGCCCTTCTCCTCGCCGAGGGCGAGGCGGACGCCGAACTCGCCGTGGCGGCGCAGACCGCCGATGAGTCCGGTGTTCCAGAGCACCACCGACATGGCCACCACGAAGAGGAGGACCATGATCGAGCCGATGGCGTTGGTATAGTCCATCAATTGCGCCATGCCCTCCTGGTCGCGCATGGTGATCATCACCGGGGCGAACTCGTCCGTCCCGGCGGGCTGGCTGCTGTTGAAGCGGTCAGTGAGGCGCTGCGCCGCCCGGGCGTCAAAATAGCCGCTGCGGAAAAAGCCGAGGATTTCTCCGGCAGCGTCCTGCATGGCCAGGGCCTGCTGTCCGGCAGTAAGATCGATGATGAAAGCGCCGTGGTCGAGCACCTCCGAGCCGAAGCGGACGGTGCCGGCGACGGTGAAATTGTAAAAGGCCAGGCTGCCCTCCATGGTGCTGCCGAAAAAGGTGAAGGGGTCGCCCGGCTGGACGGCGAATTTTTCAGCGAAATCGTGGGTGAGGAGGGCCTCGCGGGCATCGCGGGGCATGCGGCCCGAGAGCAGGGCCTCGGGGAGGTTGAAACGGCCGGGCTCACGCGTCGCCGGCGAGAGCAGATCGATGGCATAGCCCGCCACCGGTCCCTGGGCGCGGGTTTCGCCGGCGCTGTCGGGGAAGTCGATGAGCCCGCCGAAACGGATGCGCGGCGCCCAGTCGATTTCGGGCATCTCCGCGGCCAGCCGCTCGGTCAGTCCGCTGCTGCCGGTGAGGGCGAGGTCGACCGGCATCTGGCCCTGATCATCGGCGTAGGCGCGGGTCATCACCTTGAGGTGGCCGGTGGCGAAGTGGGCGCTCATGGTGTAAGCCTCGCCCATCACCCCCTGAATCCAGGCGTGGCCCAGCACGGTGAGGGCGACACCGATGGTGATGACGATGAGGGGCATCAGGCTGCGATGGCGGTCGTGCAGAATGCCCTTGAGGAGGAATCGGATCACGCGGGTTCTCCTTTCAAACCCTGTCGATGGGGGAGGGCAGGTTTTTCCCGGCTCGCTCTTTTCCACGCCGGCCTCATTGGCTTCTGCCTCGCAGGGCTTCGGTGGGCTTGAGCCGGGCGATCCGGCGCGCCGGCAGATAGCTGACGATGGCCGTGGAGAGGATGACGACGGCCACCGAAAAGAGCACCATGCCGGCACTGTAGACCGGCAGCATCTTGACGCCGATGGTCATGCCGGTGGCGTCGGCGACTTCGGGCATGGAGATGCCGTGGGTGCCGAGCCAATGCAGCAGGGGCAGCCCGTAGATCGAGGCCAGCAGCAGGGCGAAGAGGCTGTGGGCCGCCCCCTCGACGGTGAAGAGTCCGATGACCTGGCCGCGGGTCATGCCCAGGGCCATATAGGTGCCGATCTCGCGCCTCCGCCGGAAGATCGAGAGCACCTGGGTATCAAAGATCGCCAGCAGGGCGATGGCGAGCATGGTGCCGTAGATGATGCTCGAACCGGCCTTTTTGCTGTGGATGACCTCCGTGAACTCCTTGAGGAGGAAATCGGTATCCTTGAAGACCCAGCCCGCGAGCGGGAGAGGGGGTTGGTCCGGGGCCGAGACCAGCAGGGTGGCTTCACCGGCCATGCCGGTCATCTCCTGCACTGTTGCGAGCGGCAGCCAGATCTGCCCCTGATCGATGGAAGGGACGTCAGCCCGGAAGATCCCGACGATGGTGACCTCGCGGGCGTCAAAGACCCCGCTGCGGTCGCGCCAGCGCAGCAGCAGGGCGTCGCCCGGCTGCAGCCTCAGGGAGGCCGCCATACGCCGGCCGATGAGGGCTGGTATCCCCACCGAGTCGGCCGCCAGTGCGGCGGTGGGGAGGCTGAGGAGCTGCTGCCCGGGGGGGATGCCGCGAATGAGCAGATTGACCATGCGGCCGTCGGGATAGGCCGTGGCCTGGGTGATCAACTCCGGGACGATGCGGCCGGCGGCGGCCAGCTCCAGGGCCTGGGGGCTGAGGGGGGCATGGGCCTCCTGCAGCGAAAAGGGATCGAAACGATCGTAGGCGGGATGCCAGTACTGCCCGCCGCCGATCTCCCACTCCCTGGTGGTGCTGCGCGCATGGAGATTCCAGCCGTCGAGCAGTCCCTGGTAAAAGACCATCACCACAAAGGCGATGGAGAGGACTCCGGCGGTCAGCCAGGTGCGCAGGCCGGCGCCGAGAAGATTCCTGATGGCCAGTTTAAGGGCGAGCAAAATCTTCCTCCCCGGGGAGTTCAGACCCCCCGATTTCGCCGGAGGCGGGCGGGTGGTCATCCTCCGTTGTGTTCTCTATCCGTTCGTCGCGGGCCACCCGGCCGTCCTCGAGTCCGATGATGCGGTCGAGGTAATGCATCACCTTTTCGTCGTGGGTGGCAAAGATGAAGGTCGTGCCCAGCTCGCGGTTGAGCCTCTTCATCGTCCGCAGGATGTGATGTGAGTTGTCGGCATCCAGGTTGGCGGAGGGCTCGTCGGCGAGAACGAGTTGGGGCCGTTTGACCATGGCGCGGGCGATGGAGACGCGCTGGCACTCCCCGCCGGAGAGCTGGGCGGGTCTGGATTGGGCCTTGTCCGCCAGTCCGACCCACTCCAGGGCTTCCAGCACCGCCTTTTTACGGCCGGCCGCGCCCCCCTTCTGCAGCAGGAGGGGGAACTCGACGTTGTCGTAAACGGTAAAAACCGGCAGCAGGTTGTAGGTCTGGAAGATGAAGCCGATGTGGTGGTTGCGCAGGGCGGCCGCCTCCCGGTGGCTGAGGTGGGTGACCTCACGGCCCAGCACGGTCACGGAACCTTCGCTGGGGGTGTCGAGCGAGCCGATGATGTTGAGCAGGGTGGTCTTGCCGGAGCCGCTCGGTCCGACCAGGCCGGCGAACTCGCCCTCTGCGAAGGCCAGGGTGATGCCCCGCAGGGCGGTGAAGCTGCCATCGCCGATGGGAAAGCGTTTGACCAGGTTGCGGATGTCGATGAGTTTTTGGTTTTCCATAGTCCGCTTCATTAATGGTTATAGACGAAGATGATTTGTCCCCCCCTGCCGGCAAAGGCGGCGCCGCCGTCATTGGATGACCCGGGCAGGAGCTGACTTTCCGGATTCCAGAAGGCCATCAGATTGACGGCCAGATGGTCGTACTGCCGCCGCCAGCTGGCGAAGCGGTAGAGCGCCTCCTCCCCCCGGTCCACATAGAGGATTGCCGAGAGCTGATCGAGGAGGCCGAGCGGATAGGTAAGCGAGAGGCCGGCCAGGCCGCGGGCGCCGGCGAGGCCGGGACCCTTCGCGCCGGTGGCGAGCCAGAGATGTTCACCGATCAGGTGCAGACCGTTGCCGACGGGGAAGGTATAATCAGCCCCGATGGTGAACAGGGTTTCGTCGGTGTAGGGGCCGAGGGAGCGGTGGCTGTGGATCCAGGCGCCCTCGAACCACCATCCCGCCAGCCAGTCCCATTTCGCGTCCAGGCCCAAGCGGCTTTCGCGGATCTCCGCCAGCTCTTCTTGCTGTGTTCGGGCCGCACCGTCGGGGAGGAGTGCGCCGGCTAGGGCGCGGCCGTCGGTGGTGCGCAGATGACCGGAAAGGCCGATCTCCCCGCCGGGCAGGGGGTACTGAATCCGTCCACCCCATTCCGGGAAGCCGGGACGGGAGGGGGTCAGCTCCCAACTGCGGGGCTGATCTGCGGGGCGGAGCAGCCAGAGCCAAAGAGTGGCGTTGTTGAGAAAATAGTAGCGTCCGAGCAGTCCCCAGGCGCCGTCGGTGAGCTGCAGGGGATCGCGCGGATCAACCGCATCGAACCACATCAGGGGGCGCAGCAGGAGCGCCGAGCCGAAGTTGATCTTTTGCAGGCCGAGGCGGATTTCGAACTGGGGCGCAGAAAAGCGCACCCAGAGGCGATAGGCCTTGATGTCGCCATCGCTTTCGGCAGCATCAAAGGGATCGGCGGCGAGACCGGCCCGAAGATGAAGCGAGGCCTCCAGGTCAACCGTCCTGCCGCTAAAGGTGCGCTGGCCGTTGAGCTGGGGGAGGCAGCGGCCGCCCAGTCCAAGGGGATAGCGGGCGCCGCTGCTGTACAGTCCCCACAGGGAGGCTTGACCCACAACACGGAGTCCGTCCTCGGCGGGGAGGAGAGGACGGAGAGGAAGAATCGCTATAAAAATCAAATAGTTATATTTCATTATGCGCCGTTTCGGAGCGGAGGAGGCTGCCTGCAGCGGGCGGAAATTATCCTTGCCCGCGGTTGATGAGGTATGTATATTGAAGATAAGGCATTTGATTTTCTAATGCAATGAGGATTTGTGGCCAGCCGGCGCCGGCAGGCCGGGAAACAAAACGGCGAGACCTCCATGGCTGCCCGGTCCGCACATCTGACCGGCCGCCTGCTGCAGCGGGGGGAGCCTGTGCTTCAAGGCTTGGTTGAAAATTCGGGCACCCGCGTCTGCCAACCGTTTACGTCGAAAAGGTCCGATAGCGCTGGAGAAGGGGATTATGAAAGATACTACCAAGGCGGTTGTGCGCACTTTTTTCTTTCTGGGTGGTGCCTATCTGCTCTACATGGCCTTCACCCTCAAGCCTGAGCCGGATGAAAAACCCTTCCTCATAATTTCTGGATTAATCCTGACGCTATCCTGCAAGTGGGCTAAACCTATCGGGATATTACTTCTGATCGTCGGAATGTTCCTGTGCGGACTGGAATATTTCAAACTCTCCCAGCCGGGGATCGGCTTCAACCCCGATCTCGGGGGCTACGTCTACGGTCTGGTAACAATGATCATCGGCGGCATCTTTATTACGATTGCGCCCCCGAAAAAGAAAAAAGACGACCAGTAGGGGCCTGAGGCTGCGGAGAAGGCTTCGCGCTGCCCCACCCTCTCTTCCTAGAAATAGTACCAGATGCTGCGGTACTCCTCGATCTCTTCCCCCCGCCGCTCCAGTTCCTGCAAATACTTGAGGATGGGAATATCCTTGTGCAGGTAGGTCGGCGCCAGGGTCAGATTTTTCTCCCAGGGATGAAATTCATAAAGCCGGCTGCCGTCGGGCAGAATGGTCACCAGGGCGTGGTTCTGTTCTGCGCGCAGGTAATTCTTGCCCAGGCGCGGCACGTTGTAGACCGGTTCATCGGTGCGCACCAGCCCGGGCATGAGCCGGGCCTCCTCCTTGACCTCCTGCTGGAGCCGCGCGATCGGGACACGATAGTCGCGGGTTTCGTCCTTGCCCTTGGTGCAAAAAGTGTAATAGGCGTCCACCCCGATCAGGCGCAGTTGGCGGCGCAGCGCCACCAGCTCGAAGCGGCGGCTGTTCTCCATGGTGAAGACCGCCTGGTTGTAGACCGATATCCCCCGCCGCCGCACCTTTTGCACCGCCTCCATCGCCTCGGGGGTCACCTCGTAGGGATGTTCGAAATGGGTGATCAGGGCCACCTCACGGCGGCCGGGAAGGTGATGGCGCGCCAGCAGGTCGGCCAGGGCTTCGGTCATGCGCTGCGGCAGGGCGACGACGATGCGCGAACCGATGCGGATGCGCTCGATGTGACTGATGGCGGCGAGGCGGTCGAGGATGCTGGCCAGCACATGGTCGGGCATGACCAGGGGGTCGCCTCCGGTGACCAGAACCTCGGTGATGGCGGGGTGATCGCTCAGCCAGCCGATCGCCCGGTCGATCTTTTCCGGCAGGGCGAGGGCCTCCGGGAAGAGGACGTCGTTGATCTCCCAGTTGCGCTGGCAGTAGACGCAGATCTGGCTGCAGGTGTTGTAGGGCTTGAAGATAGCGATATGGGGATAGCGCCGCGTGATCAGATCGACCGGGGAGGTGTCGGTCTCACGCATAAAATCGAAATATTCGGCGCGGTCGTTGTCGTGCTCGCGCATGGTATCGACATAGAAGGGTGGGGGAAGCACCTGGGCGCGGACGGCATGGTCATCCCGGCGGTGCGCCTCGAGGTCCATGAGGGAGGCATAGTAGGGGGTCACCCCGAAGGGCAGGCGGGACGCCCTGGCGCGGTCGACCGCACCCCTCTCCTCGTCGGTCAGTTCGATGAGGCTGCCGATGGTTGCGCTGTCGCGCAGGAGATGGCGCAGGTGCCAGCGGTAATCCCCCCAATCCTCCTCACTCCCGCCCAGGCGGGCGAGGATGCGCGTGCGATTCTCCCGGCGTCTTTCGATCACCTCCGGCTGCAGCCCATGGGCATAGCGGCCGATCCAGGCGAGGGTATGGGAGGCGAGCGTGTCCAGCTCGTTCGAGCGGGCGACGGCTGCTTCGTTCCCGCTCATGTGCATGAATTCCGGCAGCTCACCGGAGGCATAGACCGCGCTTTTACCGGACATCCCCGCCAGGATGTGCTCCAGATCGGCATAAAAACTATCGCTCAGGGGCTCTTCCCCGGGCGTCTCCCGGTCGTGAATGGCCTGCCAAAGCCGCATGATGATGCTGAAATGGCTGATCCGCTCGCTGCGAATCGAGATCATCTCCTGAAAGACGCGGAGACAAGTGATCTGCTGCGACCAGGCCAGGCTGCTGTCGCGATGGCTGCCCTTGGACAGAAAGCGGGAGTACTCTTCGAGATAGGCCTTGAGATAGTTGCGCGCTTTTTGCGGGGTTTCCGCCTCTTCGATCACACTGATGATGGTGGGATGGTTCAGGAAAAGGCGCTTGATGAATGGATTATGCATGAGGATACCTCCAAAAGGATGGATTATTCTTTCATGTGTTCTTGCTCTCCTCAATGAAGAAAGTGACTTGTCAGCCGTGGATAATAATTAAATATAGGTCATTGCAGGCAAAGATGAAAGCTTTTTCCGAGGCAGGCCAATCCGTGCCGCGCAGCATGCCCACAGTGCGCTTTCACCCGCAGGGCGTGGCTGAAGACCGCCTAAAGCACGGTCTCCTCATGTGTGTAGCGGACGCTGTGTCTGCCAAGGTCGGCCATGATGCGCTCGAAGCACTCACCCTCTGCGCCGAGGTATTCGGGCGGGCTGATGCCCTTGCGGACGAACCGTCCCTCCAGAACCAGCCGGGCCGCGGCTGTGGCGGTATAGCCGGTCGTGCGCGCCATCGAGGAGGTGCGGGTGGCCGGATCGTAGGTGTCGTAGAGGCGATAGATATGCCTCAGCCGCCGTCCGCCCTCCTCGCCTTCGAGGGTGATGCGCATGATGGTGAACTCGATCTCCTCCTCGCCCAGCTGCCATTGGGGCAAAAGCAGCCGGCTGGTCACCTCGCGCGGCGAGACCATGGCGCCGCCGACGGGGATCGGCTCGTCCGAGAAAAAGCCGGCTTCGCGCAGGATGCGCATGAGCTGGCAGTGGCCCGGGTAGCGCAGGGTTTTCTCGCGCATGTCGGGGATGTTCGCCGTGGTGAGCAGGGTGCGCAGCCCGTCGGTGTTGAAGGCCTCGAGGGTGCCGACCGGCTCGAGTTCCACCAGCTCCGGCTCGGAGAGGGCCGGTTTGGTGACAATGCGTCCGTTTTCCATCAGCCGGGCCGGGCGGAGATACTCCTCGATCACATCGAGAGGGGAGAAGGGGGCTTTGTACTCAAAAGGCCAGGTCCGTTTTTTCGGCAGGCCTCCCACCAGGCACTCGAAGGAGTCGATGCGCATGGAGCGCTGGTGGTGGCCGATGATGAGGTTGCTCATGCCAGGGGCCACGCCGCAGTCGGTCACGACGGTGACACCCCCGGCCTTCGCCATGCCATCGAGGCCGAAGGGGTCCTCGGGGAAGAAGGAGATATCGATGCAGTTGACTCCGGCGGAGATCACCGCTTCCAGGGCCCGGTAGCCCATAAAGCCGGGGAGGGCGCCGATAACCAGATCCTGGCCGGCGGCCAGGGAGGTGATCGCCTCCTTCCGTCCGAGGTCGGCCGTCACGGTCCGGATCGGGTGTTCGGCGGCCAGCCTGGCCAGCGCGTCGGCGTGGATGTCCACTGAGGTGACCTCATGGTCGCGGCAGAGGTCGATGGCCATGGCCCTGCCGACCAGTCCGGCGCCGAGCACCATTATCTTTTTCATTGGAACCTCTTTCTGTTGGCTGAGTTCCGCTCCCCGGGTCTGCCGGGCTGGATATGCTGGTCCAAGGTAAAATATTTTAATAACATTTACAAGGTCTTTGCTGCCGGCGCTCCCCTCCGTATCACAACCCGTTGATGGTCCGCATCAGGTAATAGTCGATGCTGTCGGAGAGGGCCTGCCAGCTGGCCTCGATGATGTTCTCCGAAACCCCCACGGTGCCCCAGGAGCTCTTGCCGTCGGTCGATTCGATATAGACGCGCACGGTGGCTGCGGTGGCGAGGTCGCTGTTGAGCACGCGCACCTTATAATCCGCCAGCTTGACCCTTTCCAGCCCAGGGTAAAAGGGATGGAGGGCCTTGCGCAGGGCGCGGTCCAGGGAGTCGACCGGCCCGTGCCCCTCGGCGGCGGTATGTTCAATCTGACCCTTGACGCTGATCTTGAGGATGGCCTCGGCGCGGAGAAAGCCGTTTTCGCTCTTGTCGACGATCACCCGGGCGCTTTCGAGGGAGAAGTAGGGGGTGTACAGGCCGGCGCTCTTTTTAATCAGCACCTCGAGGGAGCCGTCGGCCCCTTCGTACTGGTAGCCGAGGTGCTCCATCTCCTTGAGCTGTTCGACCAGCCGCCGGACCTCAGCCCGGTCGCTGGTGATGTCGATGCCCATTTCGCCGGCCTTGTAGAGGATGTTGCTCTGGCCGGATTGGTCCGAGACCAGGACGCGGCGGTGGTTGCCGACCCGCTCCGGATCGACATGCTCATAGGTGCGGCGGTTGCGCTGGATGGCGCTGACGTGGATCCCCGCCTTGTGGGCGAAGGCGCTGTTGCCGACATAGGGACTCTCCTCACGGTGGGGGAGATTGGCGATCTCGCTGACGTAGCGGGAGAGGCCGGTCAGTTCGTGCAGGGCGACCGCCGTCGCGAGGGGGATCTCCAGCTTGAGCAGGGCGCCGGCGATGATCGAACAGAGATTGGCGTTGCCGCAGCGCTCTCCGTAGCCGTTGATCGTCCCCTGGATGTGGCGCACCCCGAGTCCGAGAGCGGCGAGGCTGTTGGCTACAGCGACGTCGCCGTCGTTGTGGGCATGCAGGCCAAGCGGCATCTCCGGGAAGCGCTCCCGCACCGCCCGGATGATCCCGGCCAGCCTGAGGGTGAGGGTGCCGCCGTTGGTGTCGCAGAGGACGATGCAGGCGGCACCCGCCTCCCGCGCGGCGGCGAGGGTGCGGAGGGCGTACTCGGGATCGGCGAGATAACCGTCGAAAAAGTGTTCGGCGTCATAGATGACCTCCTTGCCGTGGTCGTGAAGAAAAGCGACCGAATCGCGGATGAGATGGAGGTTTTCCTCCAGGGTGGTGCGCAGCCCCTCGATGACATGCAGGTCCCATGATTTGCCGAAGATGGTGGTGACGGGGGCGCCGGCCTCGAGCAGGGCGCGGAGGTTGGGGTCCTCCCCGGCCGGGACATTGACCTTGCGGGTGCTGCCGAAGGCGGCGATGCGGGCGTTTTTCCAGGCCAGCCCGGCGGCGCGGCGGAAAAACTCGAGATCCTTGGGATTGGAGCCCGGCCAGCCGCCCTCGATGTAATCCACGCCGAAGGCATCGAGCCGCTGTGCGATCTTGAGTTTGTCGTCGGCCGAGAAGGAAATCCCTTCGCTCTGCCCGCCGTCGCGCAGGGTGGTGTCGTAAACAATCAGCCGGTCGCTCATAGGGTCTCCCTTGCTCACATTTCCAGATAGGCCGTGCGGATCTTCGCCCCCATCGCAGCGGTGGTGATCCAGGCCGAGCCGGGCGGTGCGATGTCGCGGGTGCGTGCTCCGCTCTCGAGGACCCGGTTGATCGCCTGATCGAGTTTGTCGGCCTCCGCGGCCATGTTGAGGCTGTAGCGCAGCATCATCCCGACCGAAGAGATGGTGGCGATCGGATTGGCCGCACCCTGGCCGGCGATGTCGGGCGCCGAGCCGTGCACGGGCTCATAGAGGGCGGTGCCGCTGCCGAGGCTGGCCGAGGGGAGCATGCCCAGCGAGCCGGTGAGCATGGCGGCCTCGTCGCTGAGGATATCCCCGAACATGTTCTCGGTGAGGAGGACGTCGAACTGGCCCGGATTGCGCACCAGCTGCATGGCGCAGTTGTCGACGTAGATGTGGTCGAGGGTGACATCGGGATACTCGCGGGCGACCTCGACCACGACCTGACGCCAGAACTGGGAGACCTCGAGGACATTGGCCTTGTCAACCGAGGTCACCTTGCCCCGGCGCCGGCGGGCGGCCTCAAAGGCGGTGCGGGCGATGCGTTCGACCTCGTGGCGGTGATAGATCATGGTATTGTAGCCGCGGTCGGCCTCGATCCCGCGCGGCTGGCCGAAGTAGAGGCCCCCGGTGAGCTCGCGCACGATGAGGATGTCGATATCGCGCACCAGTTCAGCCTTGAGGCTCGAGGCCTCCGCCAGGCTGGGATAGACGCGGGCCGGGCGGAGATTGGCATAGAGGCCGAGCTCGCCGCGCAGGCCGAGCAGTCCGCGTTCCGGGCGCCGCTCAGGGGGCATGCTGTCCCAGCGGGGATGGCCGATCGCCCCAAGCAGCACCGCGTCGCTGCGCCTGCAGAGGTCGAGGGTGGCCGCCGGCAGGGGCTCCCCGGCCTTCTCAAGGGCCGCCCCGCCGACCAGGGCCTCGCTCAGGGTGAGTTCGAGTTTGGATTTGCCTCCAATGGCCTCGAGCACCTTCACAGCTTCATGGACTACCTCCGGGCCGATGCCGTCACCGGGAAGGATGGTGATCTGCTTTTTCATAGCGAGTCTCCCTGGTCATCCCCCGGCCGGGCGGGGGATGACCCCGCGGCCAGGATGCGGTTGAGGGCGTTGAGATAGGCGCGGATCGAGGCCTCGATGACGTCGGTGGAGGCGCCGCGGCCGAGCCAGGTCGTGCCTTGATGGCGGACGCGGACGACCACCTCGCCGACCGCCTCCTTGCCCCCGGTGACCCCGCGCAGATTATAGTCCTGCAGTGTCACCGCCAGATCAACAATGCGATTGAGGGCGTTATATGCGGCGTCGACCGGGCCGTCGCCGACGGCGGCCTCCTGCAGGCTCTCCTCGCCGCGGCGCAGCACCACGGTCGCGGTGGGCACTGTCTTGTTGCCCGACAGGATGTGAAAGTAGTCGAGTTTCCAGATCTCGGCGGTCTCGCCGGTCTCGGCGCTCATCAGGGCGAGGAGATCCTCGTCAAAGACCTCCTTCTTGCGGTCGGCGATCTCGAGAAAGCGCTGATAGATAACATCGAGTTCGGCGGGCTGGAGGGCGTAGCCCAGCTCGGCCAGGCGGTTTTTGAGGCCGTGGCGGCCGGAGTGGCGGCCGAGGACGATGGCATTGGAGGAGAGCCCGACCTCCTGGGGGGTCATGATCTCGTAGGTGGCGGCGTCCTTGATCACTGCATCCTGATGGATACCCGATTCGTGGGCGAAGGCGTTGGCGCCGACGATCGCCTTGTTGGGCTGCACCGGAATGCCCATCAGGGAGGAGACCAGGCGGCTGGTGCGCATGATCTCGCGGGTCTCGACCCCGCTGCTTTTGCCGTAGAAATCAGCCCGCGTCTTGAGGGCCATGACCACCTCCTCAAGCGAGGCATTGCCGGCGCGCTCACCGATCCCGTTGACGGTCACCTCCACCTGGCCGGCCCCGTTCCGGATCGCGGCCAGGGTATTGGCGACCGCCATGCCGAGATCGTTGTGGCAGTGGACGCTGAGCACCGCCCGCCCCATGTTGGGGACCTTTTCGCGCACGGTGCGGATCAGGGCCCCGAACTGTTCGGGCATGGCGAAACCTACGGTGTCGGGGATGTTGATCGAGGTGGCACCGGCATCGATGGCCGCCTCGACGATGCGGAGGAGAAAATTGACCCCGGTCCGGGAAGAGTCCTCGGGCGAAAACTCGACCTCCTGACAGAGTGACCTGGCCCTCCGCACCCCGGCGACGGCCATGGCGAGGATCTCCTCCTCGCTCTTGCGGAATTTCTTCTCCATGTGGATCCGGGAGGTGGCCACAAAGACGTGAATCCGCGGCCGTTCCGCCCCCTTCAGGGCCGCCCAGGCCGCATCGATATCCCCGTCAATGCAGCGGGCGAGGGCGACAATGGCCGGCCCCCGGACCTGCCCGGCGATGAGCCGCACTCCATCGAACTGGGCCTGTGAGGAGACCGGAAAGCCGGCCTCGATGGCATCGACCTTGAGGCGGGCGAGCTGCTCGGCGATGGTCAGCTTTTCGCTTACGGTCAGGCTGGCGCCGGGGGATTGCTCGCCGTCGCGCAGGGTGGTGTCGAAAACCAGAATTCGTTCTTGCGGCACGATGTGCCTCCTTTCTATTTTTTCAGCCAGCTCATCATGCTGCGCAGCTGCGCCCCCACCTTTTCGATCGGCCACTCCTGCATCATCCGGCGCAGGGCCTTGAAGCGCGGTGCATGGGCCTGGTTTTCCAGCACCCACTCGGTGGCGAACTGGCCGCTGCGGATCTCGGCGAGGATGTCAGCCATGGCCCGGCGGCTCTCCGCACCGATCACCCGCGGCCCGCGCGTCAGCCCGCCGAATTCGGCGGTGTCGCTGACCGAGTAGTACATACGGGTGAGCCCCCCCTCGTTGATGAGGTCGACGATGAGCTTGAGTTCGTGCAGACACTCGAAATAGGCGATCTCCGGCTCGTAGCCGGCCTCGACCAGGGTCTGATAGCCGGCGCGGATCAGCTCGGTGACCCCGCCGCAGAGCACCGCCTGCTCGCCGAAAAGATCGGTTTCAGTCTCCTCCCGGAAGGAGGTTTCGAGTACCCCGGCGCGGGTGCCGCCGATCCCCCGGGCATAGGCCAGGGCGATGTCGCGCGCCCGGCCGGAGGGATTCTGGTGCACGGCGATCAGGCAGGGGACGCCGTTGCCCTCCTGGTAGACCCGGCGCACGAGATGGCCCGGGGATTTTGGGGCGATCATGATGACATCGACCCCGGCGGGAGGGACGATCTGGCTGTAATGGATGTTGAAGCCGTGGGCGAAGGCCAGCACCTTGCCGGGAGCGAGGGCGGGCGCGATCGATTCGGCATAGACCGCGGGTTGGGTCTGATCGGGCAGCAGCACCATGATCAGATCAGCGGCGGCGCAGGCTTCGCGCACGGGCAGCACCTGCAGCCCATCCTTTTCGGCCGCGGCCTGCGAGCGGCTGCCGGCGTACAGGCCGACGACAACCTTGACGCCGCTGTCGCGCAGGTTGAGGGCGTGGGCATGGCCCTGGCTGCCGTAACCGAGCACAGCCACGGTCTTGCTCTGCAGCAAGCCGGGATCGGCATCCTGTTCATAATAAAGTTTCATGAGATCTCCTTTGCTAAAATGATTTACAGGGCGACAACAAATTTCTCATGGTGGCGCGGAGGTCACCGGGATAGAATAGAGCTGTTTTGCCTCCACGGTGTCTCTGTGACTCCGTGTGGAACGCTTTCACTCACTGCTCCTGGGATTGAAATCGCGCACCATGGCGATCGGACCGGTGCGGGCCACCTCCCTGATGCCGAAGGGCCGCAGGGTCTGCAGAAAAGCAGTGATCTTGGACTCGCTGCCGGTCAATTCGAAGGTGAGGGATTTGGCTGATATGTCGACCACCTTGGCCCCGAATATATTGCCGACCAGCGAGGCCTCGGTCCGCCTGGCCGGCGGGCAGTGGATCTTGACCAGCAGCAGCTCGCGGTTGACGAAATCCTCCCTGGTCACATCGGTGACGCGGATGACGTCGATCAGCTTGTTGAGCTGCTTGTTGACCTGCTCGATGATCTTGTCGTCGCCGATCACCACCAGGGTGATGCGGGCGGTGCACTCTTCCACCGTTTTGCCGGCGACGATGCTCTCGATGTTGTAACCGCGGGCGCTGAAGAGCCCGACGATGCGCGCCATCACCCCGGCGCTGTTCTCCACTTCCAGATTGATGATATGTCTCATCAGGCCATCCCTCTCAGCATTTCGTTCAGTCCCGCTCCCGCCGGCACCATCGGGAAGACATTCTCCTCTTCGCTGATCCGGAATTCGACAATGGCGGGGCCATCATGGGCGAAGGCTTTTTCCAGGATCGGCGCCACCTCCTCGGGCCTCTCCGAGCGGAAGCCCGGGATGTTGTAAGCCGCGGCCAGCTTGACGAAATCGGGCAGATAGAGGGGACAGGAGTCGCTGCGGCCATCGCACTCCCCGGGGCAGCGGGCGTCGCGGTTGAGGCAGACCCCCGAGAAACGGCGCTGGTAGAAAATGGACTGCCACTGGCGCACCATGCCGAGCGAGCGGTTATTGAGGATGACGATCTTGACCGGCAGGTTGTAGAGAGCGGCGGTGGCCAGTTCCTGGATGTTCATCTGGATGCTGCCATCGCCGGCGATGTCGATGACCAGCCGGCCGGGGTGGGCCACCTGCGCCCCGATCGCCGCCGGGAAGCCGAATCCCATGGTGCCGAGGCCGCCCGAGCTGATCCAGGTGCGCGGAGAGATGAAATCGTAGAACTGGGCGCTCCACATCTGGTTCTGCCCCACTTCCGTGGCGATGATCGCCTGGTGCCCGGTCATCTCGGCGATGGTGCGGATCACCGCCTGCGGCGAGATGCCGCCGTTCTGGGTGTACTGCAGGGGATTTTCCCTTTTCCAGCCCGCGACTGTCTGCAGCCAGGGATCGTGGTTCCGGTTCTCGACCAGCTGGTTGAGTTCGGTGAGCACGCAGCGGATATCCCCGACCAGAGGGATGGAGACCTTGACGTTTTTGCGGATGGTGGCCGGATCGATATCGATGTGGATGATCTCCGCTTTGGGGGCGAATTTGCTGACCTTGCCGGTGACGCGGTCATCAAAGCGCACTCCGATGGCGATGAGGAGGTCGGCCTCCTGGATGGCATAATTGGCGTAAGCGGTGCCGTGCATGCCGACCATCTTGAGGGCGAGGGGGTCGGTCTCGGGAAAGGCCCCCAACCCCATCAGCGAGGTGGTCACCGGCGCCTGCATGCGGCGGGCGAGCAGGGCCAGCTCGGCGGAGGCGCCGCTGGAGATGACCCCGCCGCCGGCGAAGATGACCGGCCGTTCGGCGCGACTGATGCGGGCGGCCGCCTTTTGGATCTGGGGCAAGTGGCCGGCGACGGTGGGTTTGTAGCTGCGGATGTTGACCTCGTCGGGATAGGGCATGGCGGTCGTGGCCTGCTGGATGTCCTTGGGGATGTCGATGAGGACCGGGCCCGGGCGGCCGCTGCGGGCGATATAAAAGGCCGATTTGAGCAGGCGGGGGAGCTCGTCGACCTCCTTGACGAGGAAATTGTGTTTGGTGATCGAGCGGGTGATGCCGAGCATGTCAGCCTCCTGAAAGGCGTCGTTGCCGATCAGGCTGGTCGGGACCTGCCCGGTGATGGCCACCACAGGGATGGAGTCCAAGTAGGCGGTGGCCAGCCCGGTGACCAGATTGGTGGCGCCGGGGCCGGAGGTGGCCAGACAGACCCCGACCTCGCCGGAGGCGCGGGCGAAGCCGTCGGCGGCATGCGCGGCCCCCTGCTCATGACGGGTGAGGTAAAAGGGAACCCCCGCCGAATAGAGGGCATCGAAGATATCGATCACCATGCCCCCCGGATATCCGAAGAGGGCGCGGACCCCCTCGCGCTTCAAGGCGTGAATGATCATCTCTGCGCCGGTCATGCTGGTGTTCCTTCTGCTGGGGGCCGCCGCCGGGCTATAAAGGACGGACAGCCGTTATGGTCCTGTGGCTGCAGAGAGGGTATGCGCGGATGGTGTGGAGTGTTGACGGGTGATGAAGCGGTGTGCGGTTTTCCTCTTGCAGCCTTGATTTAGTAGATAATCAGAAGCAAGAGGTTAATAAGAATGAGATGCAGAATAGCGATCGCCCGCAGGGAGTCTGTGGATAGAGCGAGGTGGGCTCGCAGCACACCCTGGCCGTCATGAGCGGAGTCATGAAAGCGGACAACAGCGATGTGATGCGCATAATGCATTTTGTTTTTCCTGCCGGGTTGATAGGGTCTGTTCTTTGAATATAACCGAAAATCACCCCAATGTCAAACTAAATTTCTGCGGCGGAGAAATTATTTTACCCTGATCGCTTGCTCAGGTTGTGCTCGGCTGACCGGCCGCAGGAGCTGGAACCGCGCCCGATCCCGGTTTGCACTCCGTCCGGCTGTGGATAGTGCTTGTTTTTAAGCGCGTGAAGTGCTATTTTCCCGGATAGAGGCCATCAGCGGCAAAAAATCGACTATGCAGGGAGAATGTTATGAAATGGATAGCATGGCTGCTGGCGGGAGGTGCGATGATGATCGCGGTTCTGGGGAGCGGCTGCGCCGGGGGGAAGCTGCCCCTCCTTTATGTCGGCAAGTACAACGACAGGGGCGGGGCGGGTTTTCAGGTTGTCGAGCTCGATCCCGGCGCGGGGCTCTTCAGGCTCGCTGCCGAGGTTGAGGCCGGGGCCAACCCCTCCTACTTTTGCATCGATGGCGAACAGGGCCTGATCCATGCCATCAACGAGGTCGATGAATTCCGGGGGCAAAAGACAGGCGGGATCACCACCCTGGCCCTCGACGCCGCCTCGGGCGCACTGCGCCGGACGGGAGAGATGGCCGTGCCCAACGGCGGCCCCTGCTATATCTCGCGGATGCCGGCCGGGGACTATCTCCTGGTCGCCAACTACGGCGGCGGCTCGGTCGCAGTCGTCCGCCTCGATGCCCGGGGTATGCCCGCCGCAGTGACTGACACCCTCGTTTTTCAGGGTGTGCCGGGGAGGACGCCGCGCGCCCACATGATCGCGCCCGGGCCGGACGGAAACAGGATCTATCTCACCGACCTCGGCCTCGACCGCATTATGATTTACGAACTTGACCGCACCTCCGGCAAGCTGCAGTCGGTCAACAACGGCGAGGTGGCCCTGGTCAAGGGAGCCGGTCCGCGCCATTTCACTTTCAGCAAAGATGGTTCAACCTTCTATGTGATCAACGAACGCAACTCGACCGTAACGGTTTTCGCCGTCGATGCCGCGGGACTGCTCGAGGAGATCCAGAGCCTCAGCACCCTGCCCGAGGGTTTTTCCGGAACCAGCTACTGCGCCGACCTCCATCTCGGCAAGAGCGGCCGGTTTCTCTATGGCACCAACCGCGGCCATAACTCCATCGTCACCTTCCGCGTCGTCGGGAACGGCCGGCTGGAACTCGCCGGGCATACCCCCTGCGGGGGGGATTGGCCGCGCAATTTCGTCATCGATCCATCGGGCCGCTATCTGGTGGTGGCCAACCAGCGCTCGCATAATCTCGCCCTCTTCGCCATCGACAGCAAAAGCGGGCTTCCCCTTCTTCTGACGGCGGCCTTTACGACCACCTCGCCGGCCTGCCTGAAATTCGCCCTTCGGCCCGGCGAGTCCGCCGGTGGTGTGCAGTATTAGAGTATGATCTTCCCCGGAAAGGAGCCGTTGATGAGAATTCTTCCCCTGTTGCTGCTGGTGTGGACCTTCGCCGCGGCGGCCGCTGAGCCCTGGACCGACCTTTTCAATGGCAGGAATCTGAAGAATTGGCGGGTGCTCAACGGGGATGCCAAATTCATCGTTCGGGACAGCGCAATCGTCGGCGTGAGCAAGCTCAACACCCCGAACAGCTTTCTGGCCACACGGGCGAGCTACGACGATTTCATCCTCGAATTTGAATGCCGGATCGATGACGGCCTCAATTCCGGCGTGCAGATTCGCAGCCTCAGCCTGCCGGAGTATCAGAACGGCCGCGTGCACGGTGTGCAAATCGAACTGGATCCCTCGCCGCGCGCCTGGAGCGGCGGCATTTACGATGAGGCCCGCCGGGGTTGGCTCTATAACCTCGAATGCAATCCGGCCGGCAAGAAGGCCTTTAAAAACGGGGAGTGGAACCGGTTCCGCGTCGAGGCGATCGGCACCTCGATCCGTGTCTGGGTCAACGATATTCCCACCGCCGACATCGTCGATGACCTGGCCCCCTCCGGCTTCATCGCCCTCCAGGTGCACGCCATCGCTGGCGATGCGAGCAAGGCGGGCAAGGAGATCGCCTGGCGCAACCTGCGTATCATGACCAGGGAGTTCGAGGCCGCCCGCTCGCCGGCAGCCAACACGATTCCGCAGATCAGCTACCTCACCAATCAGCTCACCGCGCGCGAGCGCGCCGAGGGCTGGCAGCTGCTCTGGGATGGCAAGACCAGCGCGGGCTGGCGCGGGGCCAGACTCGACCATTTCCCTGCTCATGGCTGGAAGATGGAGGAGGGCCTCCTCGAGGTGGAGGCGAGCGCCGGCGGTGAATCCAGCAATGGCGGGGATATTGTAACCGTGAAAAAATATGGCAATTTCGAATTGCAGGTCGATTTTATGATCAGCGCGGGCGCCAACAGCGGCATCAAATATTTCGTCGATACCGGCACCAACCAGGGTGAAGGCTCGGCGATCGGCTGCGAGTTCCAGATTCTCGATGACGATCTCCATCCCGACGCCAGACTGGGCACGGCCGGCAACCGCACCCTGGCCTCCCTGTATGATCTGATCGCCCCGGAGGCCCTGCGCTACGCCCCCGATGAAAACACCCCCAAACGGGTGAACAAGTACGGCTGGAACCGCGCCCACATCATCGTGCGCGGAGGGAAGGTCTGTCACTTCCTTAACGGCATCAAGCAGGTCGAATATGAACGCGGCACCCAGATGTGGCGCGCCCTGGTCGCCCGCAGCAAATATTCGGTCTGGCCCGGCTTCGGCGAGGCGGAGCAGGGGCACATCCTGCTCCAGGACCACGGCAATCAGGTCTTCTTTAAAAATATTAAAATCAAGGAACTGGATTAACAGGGTACCCCCCGAAATCTGGTTCCTGCCCGACACCCTGCGTGACGAGGATTATCTATGCGATCAGACAAGGTAAAAAAAGGCATCGACCGCGCACCGCACCGCGCCCTGCTCAAGGCCGCCGGCCTGAGCGATGCGGACATGGACAAACCCTTCATCGGCGTTTGCAACTCCTACACCGATCTCATCCCGGGTCATGTCCATCTCCAGGAGTTCGGCCGCAAGGTGAAAGCCTCGGTGCGTGAAGCAGGGGGGGTCCCCTTCGAATTCAACACCATCGGCGTTGACGACGGCATCGCCATGGGGCATGCCGGCATGAACTACAGCCTCGCCTCGCGCGAGCTGATCGCCGACTGCGTCGAGACCGTGGCCGCAGCGCACCAGCTCGACGCCCTGATCTGCATCCCCAACTGCGACAAAATCGTGCCCGGCATGCTGATGGCGGCGGCGCGCCTCAACATTCCCGCCCTGTTCATCTCGGGTGGACCGATGGCCAAGGGACGTACGGCTGCGGGGGAGGCGATCGATCTGATCTCGATCTTTGAGGGAGTCGGCCAGTATCACACCGGAAAAATCTCCGCCACCCAACTCAAGGAACTTGAGGACCGCGGCTGTCCCGGCTGCGGCAGCTGCTCGGGGATGTTCACCGCCAACAGCATGAACTGTTTAATGGAAGCCCTCGGTATGGCCCTGCCGGGCAACGGCACCATCCTCGCCGTCGATCCCCGCCGGGAGGAGCTGATCCGCCGCAGCGGCGCGGCGGTGATGGCGCTGCTCCAGCGCGATCTCAAGCCCCTGGATATCCTCACGCCGCGGGCCTTTCACAACGCCCTCGTCCTCGATCTGGCCATGGGCGGCTCGACCAATACCATCCTTCACACCCTGGCTATCGCGCATGAAGCCGGGGTGCGCATCCGTCTGGAGGAGATCAATACCCTGGCGGAACGGGTGCCCTACCTCTGCAAGGTCTCGCCGGCTTCACGGACGGTGCATATGGAGGACGTCGATCGCGCTGGAGGCATCTCCGCCATTCTCAGGGAACTGGCCCGCATCCCCGGGCTGGTGGATGAAACGGCTGTCACCATCACCGGCCGGTGTCTTGGTGAGAACATCGCCGGCGCCGATATCCGCGATGAGGAGGTAATTCGGCCGATCGGGAACCCCCATGGCGTCCGCGGCGGCCTGGCTCTCCTGTTCGGAAATCTCGCCCCGCGCGGGGCGGCGGTCAAGACCGGAGCGGTGGCCCCGGGGATGTGGCGCCACCAGGGCCCGGCGCAGGTCTTTGATAGCGAGGAGGCGGCCATCGCCGCGATCAATGGCGGCCGCATCAAGCCTGGGGATGTGGTGGTGATCCGCTACTGCGGCCCCAAGGGGGGACCGGGCATGCCCGAGATGCTCTCACCAACCTCGGCGATCATGGGGATGGGGCTGGGCGAGAGTGTGGCCCTGATCACCGACGGGCGCTTTTCCGGAGGCACGCGCGGGGCCTGCATCGGCCACGTCAGCCCCGAAGCGGCGGCCGGCGGCCCCATCGCCGCCCTGCGCGATGGCGATCCCATCCTCATCGACCTGCATCGCCGCACCCTCGACACCCTGCTGGATGAGGCCGAGATCGGACGGCGCCTCGCTGCGCTGCCGCCCTTTCAGCCTCGCTACCGCCGCGGCTGGCTGGCGCGCTATACCCGGCTGGTCACCTCCGCCGAAACCGGCGCTGTTCTGGAATACAACCAACCCGAAGGAAGAGAAACAGATGATGAGTGACACCCCCCCGAAAACCCTCTTTGCCAAAATCTGGGATGACCACGTCGTGAGCCAGGAGCCCGGCGCTCCGGCCCTGCTCTACATCGACCTCCATCTCGTTCATGAAGTGACCTCGCCCCAGGCCTTTCAGGGGCTGCGCGAGCGCGGCCTCGGCGTGCGCCGGCCCGGGCAGACCGTCGCGACGGTGGACCACTCCATCCCGACCCTCGATCCCTCACTGCCCTGGAGCGACCCCCTGGCGGCGGCGCAAGTCCGCCGCCTCGAGGAGAACTGCCGTGATTTCGGCATCTCCCTCTACGGCCCCGACCATCCGGCGCGCGGGATTGTGCATGTCATCGGCCCGGAGATGGGGCTCACCCAGCCGGGGATGACCATCGTCTGCGGGGACAGCCACACCGCCACCCACGGCGCCTTCGGGGCCCTCGCTTTCGGCATCGGCACCAGCGAGGTCGAGCATGTGCTGGCGACCCAGACCCTGCTCCAGAACCGGCCGCGCACCATGGAAGTGGTGGTCGATGGCATCCTGGGCGCGGGGGTGACGGCCAAGGATGTCATCCTCGCCCTCATCGCCCGGATCGGGGTCGGGGGCGGGACCGGGTGTGTCATTGAATACCGCGGCAGCGCTATCCGCGGCCTCGACATGGAGGGGCGGATGACCCTGTGCAACATGAGCATTGAAGCCGGTGCCCGCGCCGGCATGGTCGCCCCCGATGAGGTCACTTTCGACTATCTGGCGGGCCGGCCCTTCGCCCCGTCGGGCGAGGAGTGGGAGCACCAGCTGGCCCGCTGGCGGGCGCTGGCCAGCGATCCCGGCGCTCGTTTCGATGAGACAGTCGAGCTCGATGCAGCCGCCCTCAAGCCGATGATCACCTTCGGCACCAATCCGGCCATGGGGATCGCCATCGACGCAGTCATCCCCGATCCCGCCGCAGCCGAGGGTGGAGATCGTGAGACCCTCGCCAAGGCCCTGCGCTATATGGGGCTGGCGCCAGGCCGGCCGCTCCTCGGCCAAAAGATCGAGGCCGTTTTCATCGGCTCCTGCACCAACGGACGCATCAGCGACCTGCGCGCTGCAGCCGGCCTGCTCAGGGGCCGTCACGTCGCCCCGGGGGTTCGCACCCTGGTAGTGCCGGGCTCGCAGGCGGTCAAGCGCCAGGCCGAGGCCGAGGGGCTGGACCGAATTTTCACGACCGCCGGAGCCGAATGGCGCGAATCGGGCTGCAGCATGTGCATCGCCATGAACGGAGATCAGATCGCCTCCGGAGAGTACGCCGTCAGCACCAGCAACCGCAATTTTGAGGGGCGGCAGGGCAAGGGCGGGCGGACCCTCCTGGCCAGCCCCCTCACCGCCGCCGCCAGCGCCATCCGCGGCTGCGTTGCCGATCCGCGCGAGCTGCTCTGAGCGCCGCCGCGGCGCTCCCCAACCCGGCGCATTCGAGCGGCAGCATTTACCCGCCCGCGCGCCTTGAACCTGCTTCCGGAGATAGTGCCATGGAAAAATTCACCACCCTGACCAGCCCCTACATCGCCCTGCCGGTCGCGAATATCGATACCGACCAGATCATCCCCGCGCGCTTTCTCAAGGTGACCGACAAGAAGGGGCTGGGCGAGAACCTCTTTTATGATTGGCGCTACGACGAAACCGGAGCGCCGCTGCCCGATTTTATCCTCAACCGCCCGGAAGGGCGGCGCGCCCGCATCCTCACCGCCGGTGACAACTTTGGCTGCGGTTCGAGCCGCGAACACGCCCCCTGGGCTCTGGCCGGTTACGGCTTCCGCGCCGTCATCAGCAGCAGTTTCGCCGACATCTTTCGCAACAACGCCCTCAAGAATGGCATCCTTCCCCTGATTGTGCCGGTGGATCTCCTGGCGGAGCTTCTCGGCAGCGCCGACGAAGGGAGCGGCGCTCCCCTCACCATCGATCTCGCCGCCCAGACCCTGCTGCTCCCCGGCGGCCGCAGCGTCAGCTTTGCCATCGACCCCTTCAACAAAAGCTGCCTGCTCGAGGGGGTCGATTCACTCGGCTATCTGCTCCAGCACCAGGCGCAGATCGCCGCCTGGGAGGCGAACCATCCTCCGCGCATCTCGACACGGGTCAAAGAGGCAAACATGTAAGGGCCGGCCGGCGCGCGGTTGGTCACCGCTCCGGCGGCGCCCCCGATATTTCTGTTTTGACAATGGTCATTCTTTTGGTATATTAAGCTGTCAACAGAATGACCATTTGCCAGGAGATCCCATGAAAATCAAGACCCTCGTCCCCATCCTCGTACTGATCGGTATCGCGGGGTGCAGCACCCTCTACTTCGCTGGCATGGAAAAGATCGGCATCCAGAAACGCGAGATCATGGTGGACCGCGTCAAGGCGGCGCGGGACACCCAGAAGGAAGCCAAGGAGCAGTTCGTCAACGCCCTCGAGCAGTTCAAGAGCGTCGTCGCCGTGCAAGGCGGCGATCTGGAGAAAAAGTACAACCAGCTGAGCGCCACCCTTGAGCGCAGCGAGGCCGAGGCCGAAGCGGTGCGCAGCCGCATCAAATCGGTCGAGGAGGTCTCGACCGCCCTCTTTGCTGAATGGAAAAAGGAGATCGCCCAGTACAACAGCGAGACCCTGCGTCGTTCCAGCCAGCAAAAATATGACGCCGCCGAGGAAAAATACGAACAGCTCATGAAAGCGATGAAAAAGGCCGAATCGCGCATGGAGCCGGCCCTGGTGCCGCTGCGCGATCAGGTGCTCTATCTGAAGCACAATCTCAACGCCAAAGCGATCGCCGGATTGAGCGATGAGGTGGTTACGGTCGAGACCCGGGTGGATAAACTGGTCGCCGATATCGAGGCGGCCGTCGCCGAGGCCGACGAATTCATCAGCCAGCTGCAGGAGGAGTAGCCCCCGCTTGATCAGGCCCCGTTCAAGGCCATACCGCTCTGACCGCACAGGCATTGGCGACCCCGATCCCGGCGGCGCCTTGATTTGACTGCAAAACCAAACCTAGGAACAACCATGCACAAATTATTGACCAGACTCCTTCTGGCGGCGATGCTGCTTCCGGTTTTACCTGCAATGAGCCAGGATAACAGCGGGCGCACCAGCTGTCTCTTCCGCCTCGACTATCATTATGGCGAGATCAATCCCTGGCTTTTTTATGAAAGGCCGCTCGCTAAAAACGTCGGCCTCTCCGCGGTCTTTCAGATGTCGAGTCAGGGCTACGCCCAGATCGATCTGGGCCCCGCCTTTCACATCGGCAATCTCGCGCTCATCCCCATGGCCGGCGTCGAATTTGTCGAGGCGGGAAACAAAGGCGCCCGTGTCGGCCATATCTGCCCGGAATTTTTCGTCTTTTACAACAGCCCGCAATGGACCTTTGAAAGCCAGAACCTCTATTTTGTCAAGGTTCTGGACGAGACCTATTCGAACCGCTATTATTACCGCCACTATCTCGGCCATCGTCTTTACGGGGACTCGTTCATCGGGCCCCAGCTGGAGGGCTACATCTTTCCCGAGGACGGGCCGGACCATTATTTAGGGGCGCACCTGGATGTCAGCGCCGGCGTCGGCTTGATCGGGCTCTTTTACGGGCTGAACCGTGACGACCACGGGATCTTCCGCCTGACCTTCCTGCGGGGATTCTGAACGGGGGCGGCCGGCGAAATGGACATATCGCCCACCCGAATGGGGTGAGGGCATAAAAAAAGCGCAGAACCTCTGCGCTTTTTTTTATTACTTATGCACCGGGTAGACGGGAAGGGGGCACTATTCCAGCTGGTAGCGGAAGGTGATGATCCCCTGTACAGGTTTCTGTTCGGCGTAGGCCGGCAGGGGATTGAAGAGCCACTGCCGCAGTGCGGTGAGGGTGATTTTTTCGAGGGTCGGATCGCCCTTGCGCATGGGGATCAGTCCGGTCAAACGGCCGTCGGGCTGGACGGTGAATCTGAACTGGATCACCGCCTCCCGCTGCAGTCCCTCCGGGTAGGTGGGGATGACCTGCTTGACGATGAGGCGTTGGGCGGCATCGCCTTCGATGGTGAAGGGCTGTCCGGAGCCGCCCCCCCTGGTCAGGCCGCTGCCCGCTCCCGTGCCGCCCCCCTGCCCGGATGCCGCCGCAGTGGTACCGCTGCCGCTGCTGCCGGCCGTCTGCGCGGTCGAGACCGCCCCCGCCTCTGTGCCGGCGGGAGTGGTGCTGCCGCCGGCAGTGGGCAGGCCCGCTGCATTCCGTCCGGGTGTGATCTTGCCCTCTTCCTGACGGCTGATGAGGGGCTCCTCATCCTCCAGCATGCGCCGTTTCGGCGGAGTCACCGGGGTGCGCTGCTGCTCTTCGGCGCTGGTGCGGCTGGCGGTCGCGGTGCGGCTGGGAGCCGGCTCAGGTTTGGGTTTGGGGCTCGCCGGCCGTTGCGCGGCCGGCCGGGAGACCGGCACCCTCTCCGATTCCGCTGCCGCCGCGGGCGCCGGCTCCTCGACGCTGCTCACAGCCGTGACCCGTCCCCCCGCGGTGCCGCTGATGAAGGCCACCTCGGCGAAGCTCCTGGGAAGCGAGTCCACCCGCACGGTGACGAGGAGAAAAATCAGCAGCAGCGCGAGATGGAAGAGGATGGAAAAGAGGATGCTGCGGCGCAGTTCCGGTGAGATCTCCTGCAAAGAGTCCATCTTCAACCTCACTCGCCGGGTTCAGTGGCGATGAGAAATTTCTCCGCGCCGGCCAGTTTGGCGATATCGATCACCTGTACGGTCGCCTCGAGGGTCAGGTCCTTGTCTGCGCGGATGATCACGGTCTTGTCCGCAGCGATGCGGAGCAGCGCGGTCAGGCGAGCCCCCAGCACATCCTTGCTCACGAGCTCGCCGTTGAGGAAGAGCTGCTCCGATTTGGTCACGGTGAGATAGATCTTGTCCGCCTTGTCCACCTCGCCTGCCGCGGCGCGCGGCAGGGTCACCTTGATGCCCGGCTGCACGATGAAGGAGGAGGAGAGGAGAAAATAGATCAGCA
>ERZ795059.333-NODE-333-length-63298-cov-9.170027_pt1 | contig 63298 bp, 69 predicted proteins | sample MGYA00375143_ERZ795059 | MGnify/ENA primary metagenome ERZ795059 (study PRJEB30188, sample SAMN05720168) | activated sludge metagenome | isolation source: Anaerobic digester | place: USA | collected 2015-01-07 ... | reverse complement strand
CAAGCGTTCCGTCTGCAATTTTACTTTCTAATATCCTATATGATTCCTGCATATCTGTATCATCCATTAATGTCGATTCATTACATAATTTAATAAAGCCGTTAATGTAATCATTTTTCTTTCCAACCCTAGAAGCCGCCACACCGCGTTTTTGATACGGATCCAAATCTACAGCACCGTCCACTTGTTTCACGTGAGAAAGTAAATCTGGTATAGCCGCTGGATCAATATATGTTCCTACAAGGATCCTAACCTTCTTATATTCCAAATGCTTGGCAAGTAATTGCCATCCCGAAAAATAAAAAAACGCTACCTCTATATCAACCGATTCTGCGCTAGATAAAGCGTTTATCAATGCTTCTTGCATTGTTTGAGCCGAATTGTCTATTATTGGCATAATGCCAATATTGTGTCTTATTTGTAGGGAAAGATCAATACGTTATTCGGTTAATAGCAAACCAGTATAACGTAAGTACCGCGACTATAAGAAACGATATAACATAAAATTCTCGTGCTGTTATCCATCTATAAGCACGCACTGTATTAACCAATAAAAGACCAAAATAAATAAGCCCAAAAAATAGTAAATTATTCTTAATAAAGTCAAAATTACTATTAGAAAATGGTAAATTTAAGAATATGAATAAACACACGATCCATAAAACCTCTCGTGTAAATATTATAAGTTCTCTATGTTTCCAATTTGCTATTACCCATACAAAAAAATCATTTACATAACTACAAAGAAGAAAAAATAAACCTAATTTAAACCAAGGTAAGATTACTAATAATTCATTTTGAAATGTTCCAATTATAAACTTAAATAAATAATATAAAAAAATGATAATTAAATAAGATATAACTAAAGAATTTAATATACTGTTTCTGACATTCGACTTCACACGCGCTACTAGATGTAACCAAAATATTATTAATATATAGGATATAAACAGCGCAAGAACAGAAATTAAAATAGCTTGTAGCATTTTTAAATCACTGTTATCAATTAAAGGTATTTGAAGGAATAAGGCTGAAACCAAACCAAAAAAACCTATAAAATCAATTAAAATCTTTTTTTCTTTATAAAAATTTAATAAAAACTCATTCGTGTTTAAATCGGTTGTCATTTTCAAAGAATCTCATAAATATTTAAATTGAGCAAATTAAAATAATATCAAGTTAAACAAAAAACGCCCACTTCACACCCTGTCTATTGCAACTTTATTTTATCGCCAAAAATTTACCATTTCCAGAACATCACTACGCGCGATCACAATGGCCGACTTACACATTCCATTTTGATCAAAATCCCTACTTCGCAAACGCCTTCTTCCCCTCATCAATAGCCGCCACCAGCTCCTCATCACTCATATCTGCGTAAGGTCGCTCGATTTGTAGCTTTTGGGCAATTCTCCCCCTAAGCTTATTGTACTCGCTAATAGCCCGAATTTTGGCTCTAAAATCAGCTCGCTGGGATATTAAAAAGGATAGTTCCTGATCAACTATCTGGTCCGTCATCTTCATTGGCTCGGATAACTCATTGAGTTTCTGCAAAATGTTTGGATTTGTTAATAATTGGGAGGCACTGGCACGAGCTCCAGCCAAAGCGCCCTTCTTACCTGTATCAATCCCATAAGCCTTAACATAACTCCTAAAACCATTCCCAAAACAATCCGGATCACAAGTATACAGTTCGCAGAACTTTTGTTGTTTGGGAGTTAATTTATTAGTCTTCATGCTAGTATTTTAGCAAAAAAACCTAATGTTTTGAAGTTATTCAGTCCCTAGTAAAACGCCTTACAACCTCCGGCCATTTTTTCTGCAAATCTTCCAAAACAAGTATCCATTTATCACTCATTTTCTCATCTTCTGATACATCTATACTCGTTGTTCTTTTTAGTTTTTTAGCCTCAAATCTATACGCATTTAGAAAATTCATTTCAGATCCAGTTACTACAATACCCGTATTTTTATGTACTTTATTTGAATGAATTGAATCAATTATTTCAATAACTATTCTTGAAACTATTATTGAACCTAAAAATACTAAAACCCCTAAAAACCCAACTCTTAGAAAACCAATAATTGAAAGAATCACCAACATTATACCAAAACCAGATATATAGCTATAAAACGTAGCTAAGCGATAAAGCCCCGGAACTATATTTAATAAAAACAAAGCATCAATATAGCCCATTACTGAAAAAATAAATACAGCCAAGCCTATTTTTAGCAAAGAAAGCTGCATAATAAAACAAAGAAGACCAAAGATAAACGTCATTAAAGCAGGCATCGATGCTAAACCTTCTGTAGTTTTAAGCACCTTATACGCATCTACATCAGGATAAAGTCTTGCCATCAATGAAAATGCGTAATCAACAGGCAACCTGATTTTAAGTCCTCTTGGAGTATATATCGACATATCTATGATTGTTGATGCTGAAGATCACTTTCAAACATCTGACAGGCACTAATTATTTTACCTTCATGCCAAGTATTAGCGATACTTGTTATCTGATCAATTAAAGTGTCTGGGTGCTTTTGCGCCCATTCATAAAGAATCGGATAATACTCTTTTCCAAATTCTTGACCGTATATGATGAATTTATCATCATTAACTTCTAAATCTGCTTTATCGATATCTAGCATATTTTAGTAGTAAGATAGTCGATCCGATATATTTACATACATCAAAACCAAGCTAATAATAATAAAAACTACAGCGTAATAATCAAAGTATCGTTTATACGTTTCCGCAATTTCTCTAAAAATAAAATAAGGAATCAGGCTTAACAGCAAAGCTAAAACACCTACAGTAACAAACGATCCGATATACACACCTATTAAACGCGCTAAAAAATTCAATATACCGAAGCTCGATTGTGTAATAATACCCAATGCATCCCAAGATAAAAAAATCGAATAAGGAATATATATCAATGGGCCAATAACCAATAAGACTTTTGTCTGCATGCTATAAGATTGAGCATGTTTATTTGTATTATCCATAAGTTAACTTTGTTATAAACAAAAGGACACCCCGTCAGGTGTCTAGACCCAAGATAGCAGGGTTACTGCTACTTGTTTTCAGGGGTGCCCGTTACGCCGTGGCAATAACCCCTGAACAGCAAAAAGCTGCGCAATTAACAATGCTATCTCGAGTCTAGACGTTGATAATATCTCAATTATGATGTAAAAAGTCAATAAGAGAACACTTATGAACAAAGGAGATAACGATGCTAAAATCAATACAGCGAGTAGAAAATCTTGTTTTTATCAACATGGCACGAGAAGTATTAGAGATCTTTTAGTAAACTATGATTTAAGAAATCTTATCGCTGAACAAATACGAAAAGCTTATCGCGTAATAAACATAAGAGAAATCAAGCAACCGCGAACAACTACAACAACAATAAGTCAGCTAGATGATGAATATGTCATGCTCATGGAAGAATTAGGTTTAGCACATGCAGACTGGAGACAACTTAATGAACAAACACATCGTTCCCCGGGCAGGAGATTGATACATGTAGAGTTTCATGGAGAAAAAGTATGCGATTTCGTTAATCGATTGATCGGTAGAACTTCCTTAATAAAACCACAAGCCATCAAAATAATTGTCTCAATGATAAAAGATTTAATGGACGACCATGAAGGATGGTGTCAATTTTTTATCGAAAGAGATGTGCCTGTAGAATTATTGATGATTGAATGTACTAAAGAAGAGCTTCTGAATATAGTTTTTCTAACTTACGCTTCAACAGGTGATAAAATTGATGAAAAGTTCATATTAAGAACACTGAATGAGTTAATGGATCCTATATATCACGACAATAATAAGGAAAAATCTAGTGATATGGAGAAAAAACTTACTAAAATACTTGATACCCAAATTACCAAACCATTTATAAATTATAATCAAAAATCTAAAGTTAAAATTGAACCATTTTGCTTTGAAGAAAACGGCAACGGTTTCTTAAAATACTACAAACAAGGTAAAAATATAAAAATTGGCAAATCAGATTCAAAACATTACCTATTATTACAATTGTTGCTCGATCCATTTGGCGTAAAAAGAACAATAGATAGTGTATATGAAGCTATCAGTAACAATAAAAGAAAAAAGCAGACCACTACAAATCAAAAATATGTGAGTACTCCAACAAAAATTAGAGCATTGGAATGCGTAAAAAAAGAACTACAAAGGGGAGGGAAAATAAGTAAACTAAAAATAGTGATAGAGCGTGAGAATATTTGGTTAGAATCATTAACCTGAGTGTGTCTTGGTGTGTTTTTATAAATAAGGCTCTGTACAGTTCTGTGGGTTTTTAATTTAAGCCCTATTTTTATTATCTAAAAACAATTACTTTTAATAACAAAACACACTCATATACACTTTGGGTTATTTTTTTAATACCTCATTTATAATTTGCAACAGCGAACAATCAACAAAAAGATTATTCGTAATCCACTATATTATTGGCCAATAATTACAAAGGATTCATAAAAAATTATTACATAATCTATGCAAACTAAACACAACAGTCAATTTGAGACATTTGATATCAACGATGCCAAAACGTATCTAAAAGATATCCGTAAATTATACCGCGCAACCTTAAAGAAAACTCAAAGGTTAACAAAGAATATCAATCGTCTACAGACCGATGATTTCTCGAAATGGTTCTACCTTGAAACTGTTAAATATATTGTCGCTTGGGACTTGCCATATTTAAAAAAACAAATTTATAAAATGGAGAGATTGATCAACCCTCCAAAAGCGCCATCGAATTTTATCATGGCGCTCGATAGAGCAAGGCGTGTGCCAATTATGGAAGTGGCACAGAGCGTACTCCAAGGAATAAAACGATCCGGTAACAGTTATAAAGCCCTATGTCCATTCCATAAGGAGAAAACTCCAAGCTTCACGCTTTACCCAGAAGCAAACTCCTATTATTGCTTTGGATGTGGTGTCCATGGAGACACAATTGACCTAATTCGAAATCTTAATAATTGCGACTTTAAGCAAGCTGTCGCATATTTATCAATCTAATATGAATAACAATATATATTCAAAAAGAATAAACAGCCCAGAAAAAGAAAAGGTTGATTCTATAATAAACATGCTTGAATCAATAGAAGAAACAGAGAAAGAAAAATTACCGGAATCAAAAAATTCCAAACTAATACCCCGAGACATAAATCTCGGGGAGGTATATGAAGAAATCTCAAAGATTGGCGTAATCCCTAGAGAAATCATTGATATTGTTACATGTATTATAGCCTCTCATGCGTTACAAATCAACCCTCCATTGTGGCTCATGATCATTGGAGTTCCCTCTTCCTTTAAGACAGAATTAGTTAAGCTCTTCGAGCTGGATGAAGTTTACACACTAGATACTCTTACAGAAAACAGTTTCGCATCAGGTTATGTCGAAAAAGGCACAAAAAAAACTTTTGATTTATTACCTAACTTGAACGATAAGTGCTTGATCATTAAAGACCTCACAACGCTATTCTCATTAAATGATGAAACCGTTAAAAAGATATTAGGTGATTTAACATCCATATTTGATGGTGAGTACCGGAAATACACAGGCAATCGTGGGCTGATCGAACATTACTCTCTGTTTTCATTTATGGGTTGTATAACTCCAAGTATTCTCAATAAACATACCAGGTATGTGCATCAACTAGGCCCAAGATTCTTATATTTAAGACTACCAGAACTGACACAAGAAGATATGGAGAAAGCAAAATCTATTGCTTGGAATCTCAAAGATCGCGGAAACAAGATTAAAGAAGTTCGACTAATAGTTTCTTCATTCGCAAATCAATTTATTAAAAAACTAAAAAATGAAGTTTTACCTGAAATTACCGACATTGCACTAAGAGAAAAAGTTTTCGCCATGGCGGAATTTATCGCTGTGACAAGGGGTATCGTAATTATTAAAGGTAGTAGTTTTGAAAATGAAAATAAAGAGAAAAGAAATTACTATGAAGTGATCGATAGACAAATTGAACAGCCATGGAGAATTTTTAACCAATTAAAAAGCCTCTCACAAATCCTTGCTTTACTTCATGGTAATAACGAAGTAACCGAAACAGATATCACAACATTAAAACTGGTTATTTCTTCCAGCATGCCAATTCCAAGAGCTGAGATTATCAATTCCATTGGGTTATCAGAAGGTCTTACTAAAAAAGAAATTGCTGACTCGATCGGCAAGAGTATAAAAACAGTCGAAAGAGGCGCTAAAGAACTTATTGCCCTCGGGATTCTAGACTCTTATCAAAAAGATGCTAATTCAGCCAAACATTTCTTTATTATAGAAAAACATCGACCTATTATTGAGTTTCTACAGGATTCGGAGTTTGTGTCTAACTCAGAATCAATCTCTAGCGTTCAATAATACCCACTTTATAACTTTTAACAACTAATATACTATGAATAAGCCCTTAAACGAACAGAAAGAAGCTGTTCAACCGGTTGCCCCTTCACAATCAAATATGCAAACAATCAACTTGGATATGTTTGGAAACGATGACTTATTGGTCATCAAAGAAGTAGCCGCCATATTACGTGTTTCGGTAATGACAGTTAGACGCTTTGTGGAATCTAAATACCTAAATGTTTATCGCCTTGGTGGATGCCTGCGATTTAAGCCTAGAGATATCAAAGATTTCATAGAACGAGCTCAATCAGAACGTATAAAAACGTATGCCGGTAAGAAAAATTAAAAATACCTGGTACGTTGACTTTCGATTCAACTTCACCCGCTATCGCAAAAAAAGCCCCTCCAATACAAAGGGAGGTGCAGAAGCATACGAAGCATATCTCCGCGGAGAAATGGCTAAACATGGGAGCTTAGATCATCTCAAAGCCCTAGACACAAAGTCCGAAGTGCCTTTACTTAAAAACTTTGTCGATAGATGGCTGAAAGAGTTCGTTGAACCAAACAACAAGTCATCAGACGTGTATTCTAAAAAATCGATTATTAAAAATCATCTGATACCTCAATTTGGCAATCATAAATTGGATGAAATCAAAATGGAGGATATAGAAAAATACAAACGCCTCATGTTGTCGAAAGGTTACGATCCAAAATCAATCAATAACCAAATAGCAACTTTACGTAAGTGTTTGGTAATCGCTGAAGAACTTGGGTTAATAAAGCATGTACCAAAGGTCAAACTCTTAAAAAGCACCCCAGCACCTCCGGTATACCTAACTCCATACGAACTCGATAAGTTGCTAATGGCTCTACCTGATCATTTCTGGCGAACCCTTGTATTGGTAACAGTTAGAACAGGAATGCGTTATTGCGAGGTTACCGCTTTAGAGTGGGAAGATATCGATCTGAACGAGAATCAGGTATGCGTTCGCAGAGCTGTAGTACGCAGTAAAGTAGGAACTCCCAAAAATGGACGCATTAGATACATCCCTTTAACCAATGATGCCGTTCAAGCTTTATGTGACCTAAAAACCAAAAAAGATTTAGTCTTTCCCAGTGTTTCCGGTGCTTATATTCATGCCTCTATTGCGGATCGGGTTATAAAAGATGCTTGTCATAAAGCCGGAATCAAAACCATTAGTTGGCATAAATTACGCCACACCTTTGCCAGCCATTTGGTTTCTCGGGGAGCTTCACTAAAAGCGGTTCAAGATCTACTAGGTCATCAAACCGCCGATATGACACAACGATATGCTCATTTGGCACCCGAAGCATTGCAAAGCACAATCAATCTTCTGGAGCCCAGAAAAGATAAATGGGCACTATATGGTCAACCGATTCAAAACATACCCAATCAAAATGCTGAGAACACGAAAGTTCCGATCTCATTTTCTCCGCCAGAATAAACAAAAAAGTAGCAGTCGCCGTGAAGCATTCTGCTACTTTCTTGATGGCGGAGAGAGAGGGATTCGAACCCTCGCGGGGCTTTAAGACCCCCTAGGAGATTAGCAATCTCCCCCCTTCAGCCTCTTGGGTATCTCTCCAATATCTCGGCAGAGCCTCGGTCAAAAATCAGTACCCAAGGTCTGCCTGGGCGCTCTTTAGCGCCCGTTCAACCTGCCCCCGGCAGCTTGAACCCTCTTGGGTACCTCTCCATAGCGCAATAAATATCAAATATTTAAATAATAAATAAAAAACATTTGATATTTCTGTCTTATTGCGGTCATAGACTATCAAGACGGGCGACAAAAATCAAGCACCCAAGGCCAAGGCCAGCACCCGCACCTCTTGGGCGCCGTGGGCCAGTAAAAGACGGGCGGCTTCGGCCGTGGTGGCGCCCGTGGTGATGACATCATCAACCAAAATAATGTGCGATGGTACATCGTCAATAACCTGAAAACAATCTTGAATATTTTTTTGTCTTAAAATTACATCATCCCCCAAAGATGACTGGGGATCAGGATTCTTGACCTTGGCCAGCACAGGTTGAATTTTCACTTCCGGCCAAAGTGATTTTTGAAAAGCTTGGGCTATCAGCTCGGCTTGGTTAAAACCCCTGGACCGATGTCTTGGTTCGGACAAAGGCACGGGTACTAAAACCGTGTCGTGCGGCAACCGCCATTCATCCAGCTCGGATTTGCGCGATAAAATGAATTTTTCAATATCCCTCATAACCACCCGGGTGCCGTTAAATTTCAAGTTAGTGATGACGGCTCTTAAAAAGGGGTCATGGTAATACCCCAGAGCCATAACAGAGGCAAATGGAAAAACGGGCCGGCACTCATGCGCTCCCTGCTTTAAGCACCGAGGACAAACCAAGGCTCTGACTTTTTCGACCTTAGATCGGCAATCCGCGCACCACCACTCTCCGTCGCGCGCGCAACTGACGCAGTGAGGAGGAAATAAAAAATCCCAAAAAGACCATCGGTCCATGGCTTAATCCATTTTTTTGGTCATGACCTGGCTGACCAGATAAGATCCATCCGTTTGTTTAAGCAAAGTAACCAAAGATTCTTGATTATAGCTGACAATGGGCTTGGTCCGATCCCCCGCATCCTCGTAACGCACACTCAACACTTTGACCGTCAGCTTATCATCCCCGATCTTGCCCTGACTCAAAGCCTTGGAGGCCGTGATGGTGGTGATGCCGAATAACGGACCCGAAGCCGGATATTGTTCCATCATCTGCTTTCTTTGATTTTCAATATCTGACCTGAAGGCCGGCGTACCGTCGATCAAGACATCCAAATAGCCCAAAAATCCGTCCTGACTGGTGCCGGACCCCATGCGGCTGACCACGGCTTCGGCTTTAAGCAAAACGTCCTGCTCGCTGAAAGACCTTTGTTCCAAAACTTGAGGCGCCGTGGAAGTTCCCTGAAGAGTAGTTTGTAAAGCATAAGTCTGAGGTTCGACCTGTCTTTCCACAATCTGCACATCCCGGGGCTGATCGGAAACCGCGGGCGTCCTGGTTTGCGGCCAAAGCTGTTTAATCAAAAAATAAGCTCCGATAATCAAAAACAATAGCCCCAAAATTATCAGGAACAAGGCAATTCTGCGTCGTGTTAATAACTGCATATGATTGATGGTTATTCACCGCCCTTGGCGATTTCCGCGAACTTCTTTTTCTCTTCTTCGATCTTAAGCAATTGTTTGGGATCCGTGGTCACGATCTGATCCTCGGCGTACGAAGCCACAACTTGGATAGCCGCGTGTTTGGCCCCCGCGAAAAATATACCCTCTCCGCGCCCGGATTCCAAGAGCAGGTATTTTTCCGATTGAGTCAGCAAGAAAACCCGGCCGATCAGGTCTATGGAGGCCGGACTCTGTTTTAAAAGCAATTGGATGGATGAGTTGGTCACAATGGCCTGGCCGTAGGGCGAGGTTAAAAAGTCATTCACGTCTTGAGTAATGGTAGTCACACCCAAATAATACTTGCGGCAACGTTTAACCAAAGCATGAATAAACTTGGCCGAATCCTCGTATTGCATCAGCCACCAAGCTTCGTCAATCACCAGAATGCGTTTTTTACGTTCCGAACGCACAGCATTCCAAATAAAATTAACAATCGTGTAAATGCCGATGGGGCGCAGTTCATCTTCCAAGTCGCGCACCGAGAAGACCACCAGCTGATTGTTCATGCGCACCGTGGTGGGCGAATTAAGCAAACCCGCAAAAGTGCCCTCCGTGTATTTCTTGAGCCTGACCACCAGATCAGCCGTGCCTTCCATGCCCTCCAAAATATCCTGAAAATCCTGCAAAATCGGCGGCTCAATGGAAGTCAGATCTGCTCCGGGCACAATGTCTTTTTTAGCGAAAGTTTCGAGCAAAGCTCGGTCCAAAATAGAATCTTCGGCCACGGTTACTTTGCCCAGCATCAAACGCAACAAGCCTTTCAAGGTGATAACCGCGCTTCTGATAATATCTTCCACGGACACTTCGCCGGCCGCGGGCCTGGGCAGATCAAAAGGATTAATCTTAGATTCAGAAGACAAGGAGATGTTGATATAAGTGCCGTTAACCGCGTCGGACAGGTATTTATATTCTTTTTCCGGGTCGATGACGATCACTTCCACGCCCATCATCATGGAACGCAAAACCTCCAGTTTAACGGCGTAAGATTTACCCGCGCCCGAAGTGGCGAAAATAACCATGTTGGCGTTTTGCAGGGAAAATCTATCGAACAAAATCAATGAGTTGTTGTGCCGGTTAATACCATACAATATACCTTCGTCCGAAGTCAGCTCCGCGGACGTAAACGGGAAGGACGAGGCAATGGGCGAAGTACTCATGTTAAAACTGATCATGAGTTCGTCCAAGCCCAAAGGCATGGTGGAATTAAAGCCCTGCTCGGCCTGAAAATAGGCTCGGCGAGTGTAAATCAGCATGGAGCCGAAGGTTGATTCCACGGAAGAGGACAATCTTTCCAGCTCTTCTTTGGAAGAAGAATAAAAAGTGGTATAAAAAGCGAATTGAAAAAAGTGTTCTATACCCTGCGTCAGGTCATCACGCAATTGTTCGATATCTCTTAAAGCCGTTTCTTCCTGCGGGTCGCGCGGTTTGCCTTCTTCGGCCTTCATGTTGATGTTAGCTTCCAAAACACCCACTTTTTTCTTTAATTGCTTAAGAATCACATCCGACTTCACCGGATAAAAATACATGGCGATATCCATCATGGCATTCAAGTTGATGATAGGCGAGGCCCAGCCCACGGACACATAGCGTGGATAAGTCACGATAAATATCGTGCGCGCGTGAATCGAACCCAGCGAAATGAAACTCGACTCCACGCGCATGGCCGAGGGAGCGATCAAATCTTTGATGGTGGCCACGCCCTTGCGGTATATACGCTCTTCTTCCAAAGCGGTCTTTTCTTCGGATTGCTTTTTCTTCTGCTCTTCCGGAGACAGCCCTCTCTGCAAACCGACTCCGCCCTTGGCCAAATCCGCGGCGTCCAGCTTTTTTTGATCAGTGGTTTTAAATGCCATAATTATTTTTTGATTATTCTCCTTCTATCTGCAATCGGCCCACGTCGGTCATGCGCTGGGTTTCAAACAGTTCCGGGTTATAAACCGTGTAATACAATTCAATCAGGCTTTGCGTGTCGAGCATGACCGCGTTTAATGACATACCCTGCAAACCGGCGATAACGTTGTTAACCCTAAGCATCAAAGCTGATTTATGGGACTTAAAACGCTCGTCCGTCAGGTGGATGGTCATCATGGGCGTTAAAATCGAGTTGATCCTGTCCATAAAACCCTTCTTGCCTTCCAGCGTGGGATCAAACGGCACTACCAGATAAAAATGCTTCTGCATAATCTCGGCCAAATCAACCAATTGCTTGACGTAAGAGCGATAATCCACGATTTGATTGCGCAGCAATTCATTTTTTTGCATCTGTTCCATTTCCCGCAATTTGCCCATATATTCGTCAATGTTCATGCGCCGCGACTGGATGACCACCTGAATCGGAAAATCCAGGGAATTCAAAAACTGCATGTAAGCCTGCACAATGGCGTTTTGTTCATCTTCGGATTTCAAAGCGAAGTTAATGCTCGAAACCAACAGCACGGCCCTCAAAGTACCATCCTTAAGCACCACCACGTCCTCGCGCACTTCCGCGATATTCAGGTAGCTCTGTGCCGGTACTCCGGGTTTTGATTTGGCTTGCTTGCTTTGCATAATATTTTAAATTTGATGGATCAGGACGGCAGAACATTTTCTTTTTCTTCTTCGTCTGGCTTGTAAACACCTCCGGTATTAACCACCAAAGCCAGATCACGCAAACGAGTGGAACTGGGACGCGGCTTTTTAGGCGTCTGTTCGGCTACGGGCAAACCCACCACCTTGGCCTTGCCCATCATTTCCCAGCTCATGTTTTTATTCCAGACTCTGAGCGCCGGACGGATTTGACTTTGTATGAAATTCAAAAAGAAGAAATGAAAAGGCTGACCGTTGATCTTTAAAAAACCGAAAACCCCGGCCAAAGCCGCGGTGATAACCGCCGCCAAAATAAAATAAGCCGTGGTCAGGACTTTGTATTCCACAAACAAAACGCCCGCGGCCACCAAACAAATCAAAAACTGCCTGACCGTAATAGGCCCGATAATCTTATCTTCATTTTCAATAAACTGTGGAACAATAAACTGACCGGGCATAGACCTATTATACAATTACCAGCGAAAAATTACGAATATCTCTGCGCAACGACTCCAATATTTTTTATTTTATATTTTAAAATTTTATAATTATTTTTTTAAAAGTGCATGCTGTTATTAAGATTGATTAAAACCTCCAATTCGTCTTTGGTTAAAGTATTTTCTCCGGCCGCGCGTTTGGCTTCGGCTATGGCCGCCAAGGGCTTGCCCTGCTTGAAACTTTCGGTAACCAGATCCAGATAAACCCTCATGAGCGGTGATGACTGCCAAGCCTTGATGCCCTGTACTTTCTGCGAAAAAGCTTCCTCATTTAAAGTGGATAAATATTGATTTATCCGGTTAACCGAATCCTTGGGCTCCTTGCCCAACCGCCTAAAGCCGGACAAGGTCATGCCTCTTAATTCATCGATCAAACCATGCAGTTTGGGCGCTCCGCTTCTGATGGTTTGCACGCCATCCACACTGACCGCTCCGGGACGCTGTTTTAATTCGGCCGTGGCCGCCGACACTTTAACCACCGGAGCGGGAGGAACACCGGCCCCGGGAGTTGCGGGCGGACGAGTGTCCTTGGCCAGTCCCAAAACCGTCGGGCGCTCCAGCTTGTCCGCCGGCTGAACAGCGCCGGTTACCGGCACCAAACGGCCGTATTTGCTCCGTTCCAAGGCCGCGTCCTTGCCGTCCAACGGGTGGCCGACCTGGGTCTTCAATTCTTTTTTAACGGCTTGCGCAAACTGACGCTGTTCGGTTTCTTGAACTTGTCTTTTTTTTATTTTCTCTTGATACCATCTGGCATGCTCCTCGGATTCCTGCTGTCTTCTTTCTTCGATCTTGCGTTTTTGTTCGGCTAATTGAGATTCGAATTTTTTCCGTTCCTCCTGCTCAATGGCGGCTCTGGTTTCCTGATAAGCACTTTCAATAACCGCGGCCATGCCATCAGCTTCCTCGCGGGACAGACCCAAACCACCGACCTTGGTGTCTCTTTGCAACAAACTTTTTAACTCCATGGCATTGCGCACATCTCTCAAGCGCGAAGAGATAACGTTTTGCAAGCGTTTTTGTAAATATTGACTGTCAGGTTTTTTGTCTATGCGCGACCAGGCATATTCCACGGCCTTATCCAACTCGGTCTGCTCCCTGGATTTGGCCGGCAAACCGGCTTTTAAGGTTTTAATCTGCTCATCGTCCGGCTCTTCAAAACCTGCTTGATTATCCAAATTAAGGGTGCGTGCCAAATGACCGGCCAGGTATTCACGATAGTCCGCCTCATCCATAAGCTCAATGTTGGACATGATGGCTTTAATCTCGGCCAAAGCCTTGTCAGTCATGTTTTGATCAAAGCCCAATCCACCCAAATCAGCCGAACGTCTCATCAATTCACGCACCTCATCTTCCACGGTCTTGCCTTGCGTTAAATCTTTTAAAATATCACGCAGTTTATCGTGCAATTGGCGGCCCGCCGAATGCAAGCCCAAGTGGTTAACCAATTCCGAAGCCGCGCCCGTATAAGAAACCGGCTTGAACAAAATTTTGCGCCTGGGCCAATCCGCGGTCTCTATTTCTTGATCGCGTAAAAAAACCATCAGTTCATCCCCGAATAATTCACGCAAAGGCCAAAAAATGTTTTTCAATAAATCATAAAACAACTCGATCTCCCGTTTTTCCTCCATCTGCAAAGAGTTTAAAAAAAAATGAATCTTCTGCAGACTTTCTTTGATGGTGCTGACACCCATAATGGCATCCAAAACCGGGGCATCCAAATTATCAAAAAATTTATCCGGCGGTATTTGATAGTCGGCGATTATCTTATCGTAATAATCTTCAACTTCTTGCAACAAAAAACCCTGTATGCCCTTGGGCATTTCTATGAAATTACTGTATACATCCCTTTTAGCCATACACTAGGAACTGAAATCCTGACCCTTGCCGCGCATCAAAGCCTGGAAACTGCGCACCGCTTTTTGATCCTGATCGCTTCGCGCGCCCGAACCCTTAAGCCATTCCGCGGTATCAACGTACTGCTGTTGGGTGGCATTCAAACTATTGCCAGATGCTTGTTCGCGCATGGCCACGGCCGCCTGATTCATGATTTCACGCAAACCTTCTTGCAAAGCCCGTTTCTGTTCTCCGCTGGATTGCTGGATAGCCTTACGCAGGGCTTCGTAACCTCCGCTTTGCAAAGCCGCTCCATGCGTGGCCAATGCCTGACCCTTGGCTCCGGACAAAGAATTGGCAATAATTCTGACATTGGCTTCAGTATTCACACCGGCCTTGATATTACCGTAAGCACTCCTCACTGTGTCATCATAATCAACTTGACCGGTGCCCGAAAAGTCACCTTTATCATCCACGCCAAACAAACCGCTGGCCGTCATCAAACCTTTTTGCATGATATTGGCCCGCGCGTCGGCTTTTTGGGCTGCGGCTGCGCTCGAACTGTTCAGGGTCGACAAATTATTGGTCAATTCTTCGGCTCGTTTATCATTACCCAAACGCATACCCACCTGCTCCAAAGTACGCCCGCCCCTGGTCAACTCACTCTCCAAAGCTGTAATTTTTGCCGAGCTTACGCCATCCGTCACCTGACCCTTGCTCATAGCCACTCCGCCCATACTGTAAGACAAAACCTGCGGTTTGTCTTTGGCATTGCCGGGCTGGAGCAGAACACTGTAATTCTTGCCGTCCGCGCTCACGTTAAGCGTGGCATTGTCTTTATCTTCGGCCTTATTGCTCAATAAAGCCTTGGCGCGCTTCTTGCCCTCATCCGTGTTCATGAAATCCAAAGTCGAACCGATCAACTGGCCTTGGCGGCCGCGCATGATCTGCTTAAAGTCTTCGTCATACACCGGGTCCACCGTCAAATTGCCGTCATTATCCATAAACCCTTTGCCGCGCAAGAAATTGACCGTAAAAGCCATATCCATAAACGCGTCGTCTTGCAATTTTCTTTCCGCCTCGGGATCGGAAGACATTTTGCCGGATACGTCTGATTTTTGCTTGACATTGGCAAACAAAGCCGGGTTCTTTTCTCTGGCCTGCTTAATCTGATCCTGCAATTCCGTCATGTTGTTGTCTGTGGCAAATTTATTGCCCCGTTCCAAGATATCAGCCACCTTGCTGTCAACTCTTTGTCTGGCCTCCGTATCCACGGCCAATTTTTGATCAGTGTCCAGCTCATCGTATGTTTTTTTACCCTTAAACCTATTGTTCTTAACAGCATCCCGCATAACAGCATCCCGTTCTTCGTTTTGCTGGCTCTTCATGAAAGGCACACTGCCCGCCAAAGTGGCCATGTTTTGCACGGCCGCCATCTTGTTGGCTTTAACGCCAAAATATTTGGACAGTCGACCGTTGGCCAAATTGTCGTACTCACGCATCTGCATGGAGGGGGGCAGATTGCCAAAAGCATCCTTCATTTCAGAGGCTCGTTTTTTGGATGCCACCTGATGTTCAGTGGCCGTCCTGGCCAAAGCCATCCGCGTACCCACACCCACGGGTACACCGGTTTTTTGAATAGCCCCCAAAGCCATACGGGCGGCTCCGGACTTGATGCCGTATCTTTTATCAACCTGCCCGCCGGCCCAAGATGCGCCTTTGCGCGCCAAGCTGGCTCCGAGCACGGTGCCGGCCACGCCCATGCCCATCATGCCGCCCGTATCGGAAATGGATCTGGCCAAGCCGCCCAATTTAGGCGACAAAGCCTGTGATGATTGCACGGCCACCTGAACACCCAACAGCATAAAAGCCACCATGATAATAAAATTGGAAAAAGTTTTGGCATCGCCGATTTCCGTCACCACGATGCTACCCAGCCTGTCGCCGGCTTTAAAAGCCGTTTCCACGCCCTGTACTTCCGAACTCCTTTTGGTATCACTGTAAATAGCGGACTGACCGTCACCCACCAAGGCATCGGGCCCGCTCCCGCCTTGAGCCATGGCCAAAGACAACCACAAAAAGAAAGCCATCACCGGACCGCCGATTAAAGCCGAGCTCAAACGGTTCCACCATTGATCCGTAAAAGCGGAAAAAGCTTTTTGCAGTTTGCCGGGCAAGGCCCAGGCGAAAAACATGACCGGCGAAGTAATCAACAAGAACCACAAAATAATGATGCGCGCCAAAAAGAAAACCACCATGATAATGATCAGGGTAATGGAAATGGATAACAGCCAGATGCCGAAAATGGCGGCCAGCATCATGTTGAATATTTGGTAGATAGTTACGCCGTCATCGGCCGCGGCACCGGCGTCGATTTTGATTTCATCGCCGACCTGAGTGACGATCGGGCCGGTTTTGGTATTAATGTTCATGACCTCCCTGATATGCAGGGCATTGATAAAATTTCCGCCCGCAGCCGCTTTAAAGCCATTCACAAAAGTCAGTACCACGACCTGCGAAAAATCGATCATCAAGCCGATCAAGGTTTTGGAAAAGTTGATCAAAATAGCCATCAGCAAGAGCTTGGGCAGAATCTGACGATAGTGAAACTCTTTGGGATAACCGATAATCGTAGCAAAGGCCGAAACCAAAACCACGATGATAAAAAACATGTTGACCGTGTCGCGCAAAATCGGCCAGCCGATCCTGACGGGCGCGGCTTTCACAAAATTATTGAACTGCACGATTTGAATCAAAAAATCCACCAGCTGAATCAAGATATAACCCAGGAGCTCCATGATGTACACCAAGACTTTGGTAAAAATCGCGATAATCCAATTAACCAAATTCCCGGCCATGTCCGCGTTCGCCGGAAAAGCTACCAAGAACACGCCGAAAACAGCCATCATGATGCCGGCCGCTAAATACTTCTGACGGTTTTTATTAACCGGCGAGTCTTCACTCTTCGCTTGTCCGGAAGATGATTCGCCAAAAAAAATACGGCGCCATAAACCCAGCAGTGACGCTCTTCCCTGCCTTGTATTAAATAACCTCCTCCGCATAGGCATCTGTGGGTAATTATAGCACAGATACGATGCTTATATATTGTAGTAATCCACAAGCCTAACAGGCTTCGATATTTAACTTATAATCTTCAATGCAGGAAACCTGTACCGAATCGTCATTCCCTTGCCGCGCCCACCAGAGCTTTATCGATGAAGCGTAGGTGGGAAAAAGGGAATCCAGTGACCCAAAAACCGGATCCCCGCCTTACCAATGCTACGATCGGTACAGGTCGCGAGGATGACAACTCAACAATCATGTCATTGCGAGGAATGAGTCCGACGAAATGACGCGGCAATCTCGCTCATGAGCTAGTTGTTTAAGCAGATTGCCACGCCACGGCGTTCGCGAACGCCGTGGCGTGCTCGTCGGACTCGCTCGCAATGACATGGCTGCGGTTTTAATGATTTAGTGACGAGATCCTGAAATGAATTCAGGATGACGATGGTGCGCACGGGGGCGTTGGGCTGTTTGCTACATGCTACATGCTACATGTTACATGTTACATGCTACATGTTACATGCTACATGTTTCGTAAATCAGTCCGTTATAGACGCCTCGAGTTTGATTTGCTATGCTGTGTTAAGCATGAATAAGGATATATCGGTTGATTTGCTGGCTACCTCCTCGGACAAGACGGCCGGCCGTAAAACTGCAATCATTGCCGTTTTTTTTGCTTTAATGGTGGGCGTTTTCGCGACCATCGGAGCCGCGGCTTCCTACCGGGCGGCCACCCGCGGAACCAGTGTTTTCGCGGAAGTGGTTCAATTACCCGGCATTGCCGAATTATCCAACCTGGCTTGGGGCGGATCTGAAATCGGTTCCCCCGCGCAAGCTAAGAGCTCGGCCGACCGGCTGAACATCTTGTTTTTGGGCGTAGGCGGCACGGGGCATGACGGCCCTCAACTGACCGACACCATTATCTTGGCCGGTTATGATAAAAAAAACGACAAGGTGGCCATGCTCTCCATCCCGCGCGACTTAGCCTTCCCTTTGGGCAATGGACGATTTGAAAAAATAAACAGCGTCAATGCTTGGGCTGAAAAAGACAACCCGGGCCAGGGCGCGCGCCAAACAGCCGATTCACTGGGAGAACTCTTGGGCATTAGGATAGATCATGTCATAAAGATAGACTTCAACGGCTTTGCCAAATTCATAGACGCTTTAGGCGGCATCAATGTTGAAGTAGCCCGAAGCTTTACGGACACCTCGTATCCTGATGGAGATAATAAATGGCGCACTATCAGTTTTCAAAAAGGACCGGCTACCATGGACGGCAACACAGCCCTGGAGTTTGTTCGCTCCCGGCACGGCAACAATGGAGAAGGCTCGGATTTCGCGCGCAGCCGGCGCCAACAACTAGTCATCCAAGCCATCAGGGAAAAATTATTTTCCATGGGCACTTTATCCAATCCCAAAAAGATCGGCGACTTGATTAATATTTTGTCCGGCCACATCCAAACCGATTTATCATCTTGGGATTTGATTGCCATGGCGCCCACGGCCGCGCAAGTTAACGCGGAAAATATCAGCATGCGGGTTTTAACCGACGCGCCGGACGGAGAATTGGTGCCGGCCAATGTCAACGGAGCCTACATGCTCTTTCCTAAAAAACCGGACTGGTCGGAAATCAGATCCATTGCCGGCAATCCATTTATCAGTAAAGAAGAACAGCAAGAACAGCTCAAACCCCAAACCACGGTCACTTTGGAGATCAAAAACGGCACGACTTACGAAGGCTATGCTTATCAGGTGTCGCAAAAACTTAAAACTCAAGGCTATATCGTGCCCAGTATCGGCAATGCCACGCACCGCGGTTACGAAAGGACAGTGATCTACGATCTGACCAACGGACAAAAAACCGAAGAGCTGGTCCGTTTGAAGAAAATCCTGGATGCCGACATCTCATCTTCCAAGCCCATGGTGGTTGACGGCAAAAAAATTATTTACAATCAATACATGACCGCGGAGAATATAACCGCGTCCGGTACTGAAATTTTAATCGTACTGGGCGAATCCAGCCTCGGTTTAATCAATCCATATTATGAGCCTCCGCAAACACAGTAAAACTCCGATTGTCGCCATCGTGGGACGCGCCAATGTGGGCAAATCAACTCTTTGGAACAGAATCACCGAATCCGGACGCGCCATTGTTTCCAGCAAACCGCATACCACGCGCGACCGCAATTACGCTCCCTGCTTATGGAAGGCGCATGTTTTTAATGTGGTGGACACAGGCGGCATGGACACGGAAAAAACCGTCATCGGGCAAGGCATTCGCCAGCAAGCCGAACAAGCCATTAAAGAAGCTGACGTGGTTTTATTTTTAATTGACGCCCAAGCCGGAGTTTTGCCTCAAGATATGGAGCTGGCCAAATTGGCATCCAAGTTAAACAAACATATTATTTTAGTGGCCAACAAAACAGACAAGAGCGCCACTTTGGGCACGGCTTTGTCGTCCGAATTATGGAAACTTAACTTGGGAGAACCTCAACCCATCAGCGCCTCGTCAGGCAAAGGCATCGGAGATCTGCTGGAACTGATTACCGAAAAACTGATTTCCCTAAAAAAACCTCCGGTTCCGCATCAAGAAAATCAAAGCCTGTGCATCGTTATCATGGGCCGCCCCAACGTGGGCAAATCATCTTTAATGAACGCGATTTTGGGCGAAGAAAGATCCATTGTGTCGCCCATCGCGCATACGACTCGTGAACCCCTGGACACGCATTTTACTTGGAATGATCAACCCGTGACTTTGATTGACACGGCCGGCATGCGCAAACGTGCCCGCATTACGGAAAAACTGGAGCATGAAGGCGTGGAAAGAAACCGCCAAGCCTTGGCCAGAGCCGATGTGGCCGTCTTGGTGGTCGATGCCACGGATGATCCGCGCAAGCAGGACAAGCATCTGGCTGATCTTTTGCAATCCATGAACCGAGGCATGATTGTAGCCATCAATAAGTGGGACTTGATTCCGGACAAAACCACCAAGACATCTCATGTCTACGAAGATCTGGTCAGACAGAGCCTGCCTTTCTTGGCCTGGACCCCTTTTGTTTTCATCTCCGCTAAAAAAGGCCAAAGAGTCCGCGAGATATTGAACATGGCATTTAAAATCAAAGAAGAACGCTTAAGGGTTATTTCGGACAACGCCATGGATAAGTTTTTAAAACAGACTATTGCCCGCCAAAAACCGCGCGCGGACAAAGGTTCCAAAGCACCCTATATTGTTTCCATCTATCAAACCGGTACCAATCCGCCCCGTTTTGTAGCCACTGTCAGAGGCGCCAAAACCACGATTCACCAAGCTTGGCTGAAATTTTTTGAACGCAAACTCCGAGAAAAATTCGGCTTCATGGGTACGCCCATTGCTTTGGATATTGAGCACGACGCCACTCCGGTCAAGATAAAACCCGGCCCCAACCGCCGCCGCAAACCCATCGGGCGGAGAGCGGGGAGGTACTAAATAACGTACAACGTACAACGTACATCGCGTCGCTCGTCCTGCGTCACAAAGCATGTAGCATATAACATGTAACAAACGTGCATGGCGTCCTCTCACGTATCCCGATAGAATCGTCTGGAGAATCCAGTACTTAAGAAATTAGATCCCCGCCTTCCCACTTCACTATGGCTTCGTGGGACAAGACGCGAGGATGATGAAGGGCTGAATTGTCATTGCGAGAAACGAGTCCGACGAGTGACGTGGCACGGCGTTCGCGAAAGCCGTGCCGTGGCAATCTGCTTAGAAAACCAGCTCATAAGCGCGATCGTCACGACACAACGTTCGCGAAAGCTGTGCCACGGTAATCTTGCTGGTCAGTTTGGCATTATAAGCAGATTGCCGCGTCGTGATTACACTCCTCGCAATGACATGATTGGGCTACGACGTGGGACATAGGATGACTGGGACGAGCGACGTTAAGTACGTGAGAGGACGCGATGGACGTTAAGTACGTTAAGTACGTTTAGTTCGTTTTGTGCTCGCCCGTTGTTTATTGTAAGATACCAAACATGAAATTAATCATGGGCCTGGGCAATCCGGGCAAAGAATATGCGGGCACGCGCCACAACGCGGGCTTTGACTTGGTGGATGCGTTGGCCAAAAAACACGAGGCTGATTGGAAGACTGTTAAAAGCCGTTTTGCCGACTGTGCTAAAATCATGGTTGATGATCAAACCGTGATTTTAGCCAAACCGCAAACCTTTATGAATTTAAGCGGACGCGCGGCCTCGGCCTTGATGAATTTTTACAAAATCAAGCCGTCAGATCTTTTGGTAGCGCAAGACGAACTGGATCTGCAACCCGGAACCTTTACTTTTTCACATGGAGGACGCTCCGGCGGACATCACGGCATAGATTCCATTCAACAAAGCTTGCCGGGCATGGATTTTACCCGCTTGCGCTTGGGCATCGGTAAACCTAAAATAAAACCCGCGGATCAAAACTGGGTGCTGGGCAAGCCCAATAAGCAAGACCGTGCTGACATTGAAAAAGCCATGGAAGAGGCTTGTCTGGCCGCCCAAGACTGGATTACGCACGGCTTGGATTATGCCCGCAATCATTGGAACTCAAAGAAAAAAAATTAAACCCTAATCATGTCTGATCTAAACAAAGCGTCCAACCTCAAAACCGAATGGGATGATTCAAGGCTGGGCTGGCTGGGCTGTGCCTGGTGCGATAAATTCGGGCCAAAAACACTCCAAAAATTACAAGCCAAATTCGGCGAAAAAAACGGCGCCTCGGCTTGGCGAATTTCAAACAAAGAATTGACTGACCTGGGAATAACCCAGGCGGCGGCCGATTATTTTTGCCAATGGCGGGCGGACATCCGGCCGGAAGATCTAAAATTAAAATTGGCGAGCGGCGGCATTGATTTCTTTTTGCCTTGGGACGAACAATTCCCTAAAATTTTAAAAAACAGCTCTTGCCCGCCAGGAGCCTTGTTTTGGCGGGGAGCTCCTTGGAATCCAAGACCTTGGATCGCGGTGGTGGGCACGCGCAAAATGAGCGCCTACGGCCAAAAAAGTACACAAGCCATTGTGCATGACTTGGTAGACATGGGAGCCGGCATTGTTTCGGGCTTGGCTTTGGGCATAGACGCCTGCGCTCATCAAGCGGCTTTGGACGCGGGCGGTTTAACCGCCGCCGTCTTGGGTTCGGGCCTGGATGACCGCAACATTTATCCGGCCTCCAATAAAAATTTGGCTGACAGGATTTTATTGAGCCAAGGCGCGCTCATCAGCGAATTCCCGCCGGCAACCAAACCGTTTCGCGGGCACTTTCCGCAACGCAACCGCATCATCGCGGCTTTAACTCAAGCCACCCTGGTGGTTGAAGCCGGTGAACAGTCGGGCTCGGTCTTAACCGCCAAACTGGCGCTGGATGAAAACCGCGAAGTCTTCGCTGTGCCGGGTCCTATCAACAATCCCGGCAGTTTTGGCACTCATGAGCTGTTGAAACAAGGCGCCCAAATCTGCACTTGCGCGCAAGACATCTTACGCGAAATCAAAAACATAACCGAACAAGCCGTTCCAAGCCGGCTCTTAACCCAAGAAGAAAGGCGCATCCTTGATCTGTGCCGCACCCCTGTGCATATCGATGAGCTGATCAGACTGCTTAACTACTCACCGGCCGCCACGGCCGCCACCTGTACTTCCCTCGAAATGATGGACGCTCTTCAGGAAACGGACAATCAGTGCTGGCAGATGACTAACAAGGGCCGAAAAATGCTTATATCCAGCCAAAATCAAGCTGATACCTTTGACTCAATATAAGCCTTCTGGTATCTTCGCTACATTATATATGAAACTGGTAATCGTAGAATCACCCACCAAAGCCAAAACCATCAGCCGGTTTTTAGGCAAAGAATACAAAATAATGGCCAGTATTGGCCATATTCGGGATTTGCCCAAATCCAAAATCGGCGTGGACATTGAACACAATTTTGCGCCACAATATGTGATTTCGCCTGATCATAAAGCCAAGGTCAAAGAGATCAAGGAGGCCGCCAAAAAAGCCAAAGAAATCTACTATGCGACTGACGAAGACCGCGAAGGAGAGGCTATCAGCTGGCATCTGACCCAGATTTTGGAACAAGACCCGGAAAAAGTTAAGCGCATCACTTTTCACGAAATCACCAAGCAGGCCATTTTGAATGCTTTGGAGAAACCCAAGCAGCTGGACATGAAGCTGGTGGAAGCACAGCAAGCGCGCCGTATTTTAGATCGTCTGGTGGGCTATGAACTGTCCCCTTTTTTGTGGCGTCATGTAAAGCGCGGTTTATCAGCCGGGCGCGTGCAGTCCGTGGCCGTCAGACTGATTGTGGAGCGCGAAAATGAAATCAAAAATTTCAACAGCGAAGAATATTGGAGCATTGAAGGTATTTTTGAAACCAAAGACAAAAATACCCTGGAAGCCAAACTCCAATCCGTCAACCAAAAAGCTTTGGATAAAATGGATATCAAAAATCAGGAACAGGCTGATAAAATTTTAAACGAGTGTAAAAACCAAGCTTGGAAAGTCAGTGCCATCGAGCAAAAACGTAAAAGCAAACAACCGCCTCCCCCGTTCACCACTTCCAGTTTGCAGCAAGAAGCCAACAATCGTCTAAATTTTTCAGCCAAACAAACCATGACCTTGGCTCAAAAATTATACGAAGGTTTGGAAATTGGATCCGAGGGTCAGATTGGTTTGATCACCTACATGCGTACGGACAGCGTTAATCTGGCTGAAAATTTTTTACAGGAAGCTAAAAACTACATCGGCCGTGAATTTGGAGATAAGTATACTTTAGATAAACCGCGGACCTACAAAACCAAATCCAAAGGCGCGCAAGAAGCTCACGAAGCCATCCGCCCCACTGATCCGGCCAGAACACCGGACAGCTTAAAAGGTTTTTTGGATAACGGACTGTTAAAACTCTACACTTTGATCTGGCAAAGAGCTGTGGCCACTCAAATGCCGGAAGCCATTCTAAACGCCACGCGCGTGGATATCGGCGGAGGTGAATATATTTTCAGAGCCACTGGTCAGCAAGTGGTGGAGCCGGGCTATTTAAAACTTTATCCGGACCAGGATAAAGATAAACTACTGCCTGAATTGTCAGAAAACGATGCTCTGGAAGCTCAAGATATTAAAGGCGTGCAACATTTTACTGAACCTCCGGCCAGATACAGCGACGCCACCTTGGTCAAAGCCTTGGAAGAAGAAGGTATCGGCCGTCCGAGTACTTATGCCTCCATTATTTCCACGGTCATCGACCGGGGCTACGTGGAACGTGATGACAAAAAAAGATTACAACCTCTGCCCATTGCTTTTGATGTTACCGAACTGCTCATGAAGCGCTTCCCGGACATCGTGGATTTGGAGTTTACAGCCCGTCTGGAATCGTCTTTAGATCATGTGGCTGAAGGCACGATCCGCTGGGAACCTTTGATGCAAGCTTTTTACGGCCCATTCCATAAGCAATTGGAGATACAAGAGCAGGCCATGACCAAGGAATCGGAAAAAGAAGCCGAAGGTGAAGTCTGTACCGAATGCGGCCAGCCCATGTCCGTAAAACGCGGCCGGTTTGGGCGTTTCTTGGCTTGCACCGGTTACCCGGAATGCAAAAGCACACGACCCTTAAAAGGCGAGGCTCCTCCCCCGCAGCCCGAACCCACGGATGAAAAATGCCCCAAGTGCGGCGCGCCCATGGTCAAAAAAACCGGCCGCTTCGGTCCGTTCTTGGCCTGCTCGCGTTATCCGGACTGTAAATCCATCGTCAATATAGAAAAACCGGTTAAAGATCAAAACGGCAACCCCATACCCTGCCCGGACTGCAAACAAGGCACCATCAATGAACGCAAATCCAAAAAAGGCAAATTATTTTATTCCTGCTCGCGTTATCCGGACTGCAAACAAGCTTATTGGGACAGGCCCAACGGCGAACCTTGTCCCAAATGCGGCTACGCCACCCTGCTCCGCAAGGGCAAGACCATGTATTGTCCGCAAGAAGATTGCAAATACAAAGCCGCTATCGAACTGGAATAAACAACCCGCTTGTCAGACATGACAATTAAGCCGCTTCATTTAAAGCGGCTTAATTTTATTTACGTTCTTTGTTTTCATCGTTTACGGGCTTGTCCGCAAAATCTTGCAGTGCTTGCCACTTTTTCTTGAAATAACCTCCCCAGTCAGCCGAAGCTTCCATTAAAAATTTAAATAATTTCATGGGTGCTTTCCAGGTTGTCCATTGGAAGAGTTTAAACGCGCCATAAGCGCCATAGCCCAGCACCGTCAAACCGGCTCCGGCCAACCCATAGCCCGCGTAACCGGCCGCTCTTCTTACCATGCCCGGCCTTTTGCCGGCCACGGCCTCTTCTTCAGGCTTCTTGGCGCCGTGAAAAAATTCACGTTCAGCCGGTGTTTCACTGATCGTATCCGGCCTGTCAATCAAAGTTGGAGCCACTTCGTGCGAAGAACTGCCGCGAGCCGCTTCAGCCGCCACGGCCGCGGCCATTATGGCCGCGTCAGCGCTTTCCATGCGCACCGTACCCGTACTTTCAGGCGCGGACGGACGACCGGCCGCGGCCGCATCCATATAATACGGGGCGGCGGGCAGGGTATCGGTTTTTTCAACGGACGCCGGTTCAGGCAGTTCACCCGTACCGGACACATGAATCAGATCATTGGTCTGATCAAATAATACTTTCTCTTTGGCCGTTTCTTGTTTTTTCAGTTCGTCCAATTTTCTTAATTCCCGCAAAATCTCGGATTCACGCGCTTTCAAAGTTTGCAGTTCCAAATTGGAGGCTTGAGCTTGAGCCTCTTGCATCTGCTCCTGCATGCTCATCACCAAAGACCCTGAAGTCGAACGAGCGCCCTGCTCCTGCCGATTGATTTGAGCCTTAACTTGTTTCAAATCACTCACCAATCCGCCCACCCGGATATCGCCTCTCAACAGATTGTTATATATATCAAACAATTGCTGTTTTTCACTTTTATCTTCCCCAACTTTTTTCTCATGGCTTAATTTTTCCCACTGTTCCTTACTCCAATCCCGCCCCCTGCCCGTATAAGCCAAAGACCATTTATCCGGACCCGCTTCTTCCAACTCTTTCAATCTGTATTGTAAATCTTTTTGATCACGTTCAGCGGCCAGCTCTTCGGCTGAAAGCGTGGTTTCCACATCAAATCCTTGGGCCTCATTTGTAACTCCGGCCGTCTCATAAACCGCGTCAGATGGAGTCTTGAGAGTGGCCGGAACAGCCGCGACCTCTTCACCGGCACCCGCCAAAGTATCAGCCTCACCAATTGTATCAGGCGCCAAAACATCGGGCTTGGAATGCGCTGTTCTTTCAATCACCATTTCTTCTGACGACTCGGGCAATTCATCTTTATTAGCCACTTCTTCACGCATGGTCTGCATCTCTTCGGGACTGAATTCGGTTAATCCGTATTCAATCGACGTATCGCTTACTTGTCCGCGCAAAGCATCCAACCGCCCCTGCAAGCCGGCACGGCGATTTTGCAAATCAGCCATAAGCAAAGCATATTTTTCAGGATTCTTGCCGTTACCATACCTGTTCTCGTAATTTTCAATCTTAAGATCCAGCTTTTTAAGCTGTTCTTCCAAATCTTGTTCTGTAACTTGAGGTTCGGCTTCGGTTGAAACCGACTCCAGTGATTGAGCACCGCTTTTTTCCGTGGCCGACACTTTGGCTGACGGAGGCGGCGCGGTTTCGGTAGCCGGAATTTTCTCGGACTGAACCGAAGGGAACGATTTTAGTTTGGCTTGCAATTCATTGATGGACACATCCAAATCCTCGATCTCTTTTTGCCATTTTTGAACATCATTAAAATCTTTTTCCAGATCACGCTCTTCTTGGGTCCGGCTTTTGCCGAGTCCTGGATGCTGCGTGTAATAAGTTTTTAAAACACGGCTGGCCTGAGCTCTGATATCAGACTGCCTCAAAGACCTTCTCCGCTTTTGTAATTTATCCAAAGTATCGCTTATTTGCTCGCGCGTCATGCCGCCCACCCGAGCCTCGCCTTCCAAGGCTTGTGGCGAGGGTTCAGCCTCTGCACCCGGTTCACCTACCACCTCACGGATACTGGCTTGCGCTTGGGACTCGGCACCTGACAATTCAGTCAAAGCTTGCTCGCCTGAGGCTTGAGCTTCCGCTTCCGCTTCCGGCCCCGCGCCTTTGACCACCTCAACCACCCCCGCGATTTCACCTTTATCCGCTTCGGTCATATCCGTTAAACCCTGATAAACCTGCTCTACCGTTTCCGGACCTTGCGGGCTGGATTCAGGTGTTTTTAACCCCTCTTCCGACCGCTCCGCCGGGCTGATACCCAAAGCTTCAAAAGTCTGCTCTCCGGCCTGCAGATCACTCAATTTAACAGCCCCCCTCCTGTTTTTAGACATATATTTTCAAATAATTGTTCTAAATATAGCATAAAAAACGCGTTTTGTCAACCTAATTCATGTAGCATGTAGCACGTAACATGTAACAGGATGCCTTGCATCAGCCTATCCCACATCTAGAACGGCTTGTTACATGCTACATGTTACATGCTACATGCGAGGGATTGACATCCCCCCATTTTTATGCTATCTTAAGCAATCTTATGCAAAACCCGCTTTTGGGTTGGTATAAGCATAAAAGGCCATTCAGGGAGCAACGGCTCCTTTGACAACAAACCAAGTCCCGGTCAAGTCAACCGGGCACAGACGACGAGTTCACTCGTCACTGTAATCTTCGTGGAGGTAAACATGGCTACTCCTTACAGGCGACAGCGCAAGGAGAACTGGCATACGCTTCGTGTCGACGGAGAGGAGTTCCAGGAGAGGCAAATCATCCTCATCGACAAGTACCACTTGTGGGAAGGACCGGGCGTAATCGAGCTGCCCAAGGGCGTCAAGCTCGAGCAAGTCAAGGAGGAGGGAGATGTCCCCGAGTACCAGGTCGAACACTTCGGCCTGTACATCCACCTCCGAGACGGCGTCACTCCCGACAAGAACGGCGTACTCCGCGGGCGAATCGAGGTCAACGAGCGGATCACCCAGATCTGCCGACCAAAGCCATCGGCTGACGAAGACGAGGAATTCGACCAGCCGGACTACGACGGCATGACCAAGGAGGAATTCCTCGCCATCCCCGAAGAGGAACTCGATGCGGTCACGGGTACTCACAAGTACCTGTCCATCAACGTCTTTCCTCTGGGGCAGGACGAGGAACCGCGGGTCAAGGTGCGGATCCTCAAGGGCGCTCCCCCGCCCAAGCGTAACGAGCGCCGGCGCGCCGACCCGGATGGACGCGAAAGCAAGACCTCTGGTCAAATCCTTCAAGAGGCCCGCCAGCGTGGTGCCATCCGCTCCTTCGGCCCGGACAAGAACGAGGGCATCATCATCATCGACGCCCTCTAGCGTGCCTCCACCACCTACTGCAAGCCCTTCCCTCACCCGTCTCCTGACGGACTCTCGAGGGGAGGGCTCTTGCATATAAAATTGCGGTTTATCTTTCTCTAATTTACAATAACAACTATGCAAAACTTTAATAACAGCTGGCTCGGTTACGATCTGCCGTATGATGAAATAGAAAATCTGCCCAGCGTCCAAACTTTGAGACGGTCCGGCGTAGAAAAACGTGTTAAGTCACCCGAACATCATGTAACCGTGGCCTACTTTGAGACGATTAATCTTGAAAATTTAAAACAGGCTCTGATTAGAGCCGAGCAAGAATATGGCGGCTCATTAAATCTGAATAATTTTTATTTCGACGGATACGGAGTCCTGGAGCAGAAAGATGGTAAGTACGTATATTTCAGCCCCAGCGACGAAGGCTCTAAACAAGCTAAATTTTTAAAAGATTTCTTAGCCCAAACCTCGTTGTATAACCCACAAAAAAACTGCCACGATTTGCATTTAAGTATTGGAGGACCGGATCCATTCTGCCCTGACAAGCCAAAGACAAACAATTTAAGCCAGCCTTTTAATATTCAAGGCAGTTTAATTTTTGTAGGCAATGACGGTAAAAAGTTCAGAAAATATCGGTGGGATTCCGAGCAACAAAACTTCGTAGCCATTGATAACCCGGCCAATCAGCTAAAGGATTCGGACAACAAACCGTTTTTTTGGCCTGACAATCAGGCTCCCAAAACAGTTAATATTCTCGCTTTATTCCCTAAGATCCAGGCTGATACGACAGTTGCTTATTATATATTGATGAATTACGGCGAAGCCAAATTCCCGGGCATCAAGCAAGCCAAGGTGGTTTTTTGGACGGCCTTGCCCCAAGGACAAACCGCGGAACAGCTGGAAAACCAAGGTTATCTGACCATTGATTTGGGCGGCATGTTTGACCATCACTTGGCCAATGAAAAGCTGGGCAAGAAACAAGAGTGTGTTTCCGGACTGATTGCCCGTTATCTGGGGGTTGAAGCTAATCCCGAGCTTAAAAAACTTTTGGCTTGGGCTAAAAGAGATGACCTGGAAGGCAAGGGCACGTTGAGTGCCGACCCCTTGGATAGAGCCTTTGGCTTATCCGGCATCATCATGAACGCTAACCGGGAATATGGCGACGAACCGGCCAAAGCTTTAAATCTAGCCACGGCCATCATTGATTTGCATGTTAAAGAAGAATATCGCCGTCAAGTGGAACTGCCCAAAATGCTGGAAGAATTGGAAAAGCAGGGCAAGATTCAAAACTTGATGATACGCCAAGGTTCGGCGGATTTATCGGTTTATTGTGTGGAAAGCGACAACACGGCTCTGCCCGGCTTTTTACGCGCCGCCAAAAAAGCGGACCTGGTCATCCAAAGACGCTCCACCAACCACACCAACATCATCACCCAGCAGCTGCGCAGTCTGGATTTAAGGCCCCTGATCGCGGTTTTGCGCATGTCCGAAGCTGACAAAAAAGGCGTGGCTCTGCAGGCCGATGAAGATGCTCTGACCTCGCCGGGGCGCCTTCAAGATATTGAAGAATGGTATTACGATGACGCGGCCAATTCCATTCAAAACGGCGGCATCAGCCCCGAAGGCGTGCCGGCCACGCGTCTCACCAAAAATGAAATCATTAGTCTGGTCAAAGAAACCTTGCCCTTAGGCATAATCGGTTCGCTAAAAAGACAAAAACAAGCTGATCTGTCTAACTAAAAACTAGCTCCCAAGCATCATGTCATTGCGAGGATGAACGAATGTAAAGACGTGGCAATCTGCTTAGACGACTGGCTAATGAGCGAGATTGCCACGCTCCGCTCGCAATGACAATGTTGGTTTTGGCGCGTGACGACAGTATGGTTGTTTGTTACATGCTACGTGCTACATGTTTTGTGACGTAGGACGAGCGACGCGGGACGCCAGATGGTGTGAGTTTTGACTAATCCGCCCCAGCCGACCATAATGAACCAGTATGGGCGCCACAGCCACCTTTACGCTTAACGACCTGATCGCCCAGATTCGCGCCATCAGGCCAAACGCCGATTTTCAGCTAATCGAGCGGGCTTTTGCGCTGGCTGACGCGGCTCACAAAGGCCAGGCCCGCATGTCCGGCGAGCCGTATATCCAGCACCCTTTGCACGCGGCCATGATCTTGGTGGAAATGCACGCTCCGGATCAAATCATAGCAGCCGCTCTGTTGCATGACGTGCCCGAAGACACTGACGTCAGTTTGGAAGAAATTAAAGAGCATTTTGGCGAGGATATCGCCAGCATGGTTAACGGCATCAGCAAAGTAGGCAAAATAAAGTACCGCGGAGTTGAGCGTTACATCGAAAATCTGCGCAAAATATTTGTAGCCATGGCCAACGACATCCGCGTCATGATTATCAAGTTCGCGGACCGCTTGCATAATCTGCAGACTCTGGACGCCATCCCGCAAAAAAAAGCCTATCGCATCGCCTTGGAAAGCTTGGAGATCTATGCGCCCATTGCCGGACGCTTGGGCATGGGAGAAATCAAAGGACGACTGGAAGACGCTTCGTTTAAATATGTTCTGCCCAAAGAGTACGAATGGACCTTGGAGCTGGCCACCAAAGGCACGCAGAGCAAACAACCCCACATCCAAAAAATAATCGAACAGACCAAGGAAGAACTGCAAAACAGCAACATCCAATTCATCGATATCCACGGACGCTACAAGCATTTGTATTCTTTGTATCGTAAATTACTCAAATACGGGCGCGATATCACCAAAATTTATGATTTTACGGCCATCAGATGCATTCTGCCGTCCACAGCCGAATGTTACGCGGCCTTGGGTATCATCCACAGCCGTTGGACCCCGCTTAAAGGCAGGATCAAGGACTATATCTCACAGCCCAAACCCAACGGTTACCGCTCTTTGCATACCACGGTGTTTTATGACCGCGGAGCCATTGTGGAATTTCAGATGCGCACTCCGGAAATGCACGAAGCCGCTGAATTCGGTATTGCGGCTCACTGGAATTACGACGAAACCAAGGGCCAGGAAATGATGAGCGACCGCTTTAAGAATCTGATCAATCCCGAAAAAGAAATCGAATGGATCAATCAGTTGGCGGTCATGCAAAATACCATTAAGGACAAAAAAGAATTTTTAGCTTCTTTGGAAGAACTTAAATTGGATGTTTTCAGGGACCGGATTTTTGTTTACACGCCCAAAGGCGATGTCATCGACCTGCCGGACGAATCCACGCCCATAGATTTTGCTTACGCCATCCACACGGACATCGGCAACACCTGCGCTTCAGCCAAGGTTAACGGCATGATCCATCCGTTGGACCAGCCGTTAAAAAGCGGCGATATCATCGAAATCATAACCAATAAAAGCCGCAAAGGCCCCAACCCGGACTGGCTGCGTTTTGCCAAAACCCGGCACGCCAAAACCAAAATCCGGCAATTTGCCAGAGCCGGTATTGCCGACTGGATTAAAGACGTCATACCCACGGCCATGCGCGGCAAAAAGAAATAAGCCCTTAGGGCTTATTTTTAAATTTATCTTAAATTAGATATCGACTTGTCCGGTGGCTGATATTTTATCTACAATCTGACGCAAATCCTCATCATTTTGAAAAGCGATTTTTACTTCACCCTGCCCGCCGGCCTGACGTTTTATCATTACTTTCAAACCCAACACGCCCCGCAATCTTGACTCCCAGTCCATCAAATTAGGATCTGCCATCCTAACACGGCGTCTGTCCTGTGGAATTTTTTCTTCAGCTTGGCGAACCGTAAAATTACCTTCGAGCATGCGTTCAAAAAGTTCTAAACGTTCATGCCTGTCCATGATGGACAGCAGAGTACGCGCGTTGGAAGCGGATATTTTTTCTTGCGCCAAGGCGTCTTGAATTTCCGGCTCAAGCTGCAGCAAACGTATAATATTGCCGACTTGCGGACGGCTTTTGCCCACCCTTTCCCCTATTTGATCTTGAGTCAAATTAAACTCATCCCGCAAGCGCACATAAGCTTTAGCTTCTTCAATGGGATTCAAATCTTTACGCTGAACGTTTTCAATAATGGCCCATTCCAATTTTTGCTGTTCATTAACCGTGCGCACAATAACCGGCACAGTTTCCAATTCGGCGATTTTCGAAGCGCGCAAACGACGCTCGCCGGCTATCAGCTCATACCGCCCGTCCGGCAAAGGCGAAACAACCAAAGGCTGAATAATGCCGTGTTCTTTTATGGAAGCCACCAAATCCTCCAAAGCCGCGTAATCAAAATGCTCACGAGGTTGATGCGGATTGGGCACTATCAGTTCAACCGGAATGCGAGCCATCTTGCCCATGGACAAATCCGGTTGATTCTCCTGATTGCCGGATCCGCGTTCTTCAAGATCAGCCTGTTCTTGGGCTTGAATATTCGCTTGGTTGAGATTGAGCTTGGGCGGTATCAGTGCTCCCAAACCACGGCCCAAACCCGACGGTCTTTTTAACATCATATTTGATTTCTAACAAAAGCTTCGGTACCCAATATCTCGCGTGCCAATCTTTCGTAGGCTTTGGCTCCCTGATTATCCGGATCAAAAGCCGCGATGGACCGGCCAAAAGAAGGCGCCTCCGCCAAACGCACACTGCGCGGTATCACGGATCTGAAAATATTATTGGGAAAGTGTTTATATAATTCCTGCAAAACATCGTTGGACAGCTTGCACCTTTTGTCGTACATGGTCAGCACGGCACCCAATATCTGAATGTCCGGCCTCAATCTTTCTTTCACCAAATTGACGGTTTGCAATAAATCAGCCAAACCTTCCAACGCGTAATACTCGGCTTGCACGGGAATCAAAATTTCATCCGAAGCCACGATGCCGTTTAAAGTAATGTAACCCAGCGTGGGCGGACAATCGATCAAAATATAATCATAATCATTCCTGATTTCCAATAAGGCATCATGCAGTTTATATTCTTTGCGATCCAAATTAGGCAGTTCGGCATTCAAGCCGGCCAAAGCTGAATTGGCCGGGGCCACGCGCAAGGTCTCATGCATGGTAGGCTGAACGATATCACTGACCTTGGCCTTGCCCAAAATTGCTTCGTAAATACTTCTTTCGATATTGTTCTGATCTATGCCAATACCCGAAGTGGCGTTGGTTTGCGGATCTAAATCCACGATCAAAACAAACTTACCCAAGTCGGCCAGATAAGCTCCCAGATTAACCGCGGTGGTGGTTTTACCCACTCCGCCTTTTTGATTTACAATACCGATAATTCTGGCCATAACCGCCTAGTATGATAAGCTCAAAACACGCTTAAGACAAGAGGCGGTTATATACACGTTTTTAAGCAGGATTGACACAAAATATTGAAATATGTTATGTTGTGCGAACAAGTATAAAACAGCGCGGGGTAGAGCAGATGGCAGCTCGCCAGGCCCATAACCTGGAGGCCGTGGGTTCAAGTCCCACCCCCGCAACCAAAAGAACAGATCCTGCATGGGTCTGTTCTTATTTTGGGGGTGGGACTTGAACCCAGGGAATGGTAAAACCGATAGGTGTTACTTAAGGAGGAAAGTTCACGAAAACCCGAAGGTTTTCGTGGGAGTGAAACGACGTGAAAGTCCCACCCCCGCAACCACGTAAAAAGCCGCATTGTATTAAGCGGCTTTTTGCGTTCCTGTAGAACTAGCGCTACGCGCTTTACTTTGTATGTGACTTTAACAGAACACAACCTGGCGGCTTCACGTGGCACAGCCAAACAAGACAGCTTCTCAAGAAGTCTGTTTTTTCAACAAAAAAAAGAAGCGGGTGTCAACCGCGAGATCTGGTGTGGCGTGGGCGCAAGGAGCTAGCTATTGGCGGATCAAACGGAGAGCACAGAGCATCTCCGTGTAATGCCCATTGCCGTACGGGATGGCCAAGTGTATGGCGGCCGAGTTGGCCGCGTGCGGAACATGCCGTCCCGGATTGGGGTCATTGCAGTCCAAAGTTTCAGCCTGCCGGCCTCCCTTGAGCCAGGCGGCCACCGACTGCCTGGTTCCCACCAGCTCAATCGGGATGCCGTCTTTGACCACGTAGTAGGCGATGAAGGCCTTCCTCAGGTCATGCCAGACCTGCCGAGGCAAACTGTCCGCCTTCTCGTGGCAAAGGATCAGCCCGTCTTGGGCTGTGACCCGGGCCGTAAACGGCCCGTTCTTCTTGAGCCAGGCGATGCTCATTAGAACCGGGGTGGAGCTGGCTCCCCCGATCTTCCTGCCTTTCTTCATGGGCCACCTACCCGCCGCGAATCTGACCACAGCACCCATTACCCACCACCTTTCCCCGCGCCCAAACAGCGGAAAAATCAATAGAACTACGCTATTTTTCTTATCACTCTTTACGATTTTTGTCAATACTTAGCCCAAAAACAATTCACATCAAAAAGACTTGCGGTTTTGGCTCAAATAAGCTATATTTAGCCCCATATTTGGCGGGGTAGCTCCACCCTACGCACAAAGCTTCGGGTGGCAAGCAGTTGGAAGCAGATAAAACACAAAAGCTCGATAAATAAACAATACACGGCGGGGTAGCTCAGTTGGTTAGAGCGCGGGACTCATAAGCCCGAGGTCGTGGGTTCGATCCCCACCTCCGCTACCATCATTAAAAGACCGGTTAAGCCGGTTTTTTGTTTTAAAAAATTTTTTCCAAACCCCGCATAACCATGTCCGCGGCTTTATCCCAATCCCACAAGCGGGCCTGTTCCCTCAAGGCCAGCCTTTCAACTTCTTCCGACCGACCATTAATCCGATAACCCAAAGCCAACATCATATTGCCCAAACCGGCCGAACCGAAAACCGCGCTTGACTTGATTGTCGACAGACGGCTCAAAGCGCCGGCCCAAGCCGGTTCATCGCCCGGATCAATCAATTGCCCAGCCTCTCCCACAACGGCCCTGTGCGCGGGAATATCCGAGGCCATAATCCGGGTGCCGGCCTGCATAGCCTCCAAAGCGACCAAACCAAACCCCTCATCCCAAGAGGGCACGCACACCGCCTTGGCACCCAAAATCAATTGGCGCTTATCGTGCTCGCTGACCCGTTTCAATCTGTGCAAGCCTGCTATGTTTGCGTCTTTTATTTTTAAAATTTCGCGTTCCACATCTTCAAAACGCCAGCCGTCCCGCCCGGCCACCACCAAATCCAAATCCATCCCTCCGGCCCGCCAAGCTCTGATAAGAGCGGCAATATTCTTGCGCGGTTCAACCGTGCCCAAACACAAAACATAAGGTCTGTCGATCTTTAACATGCCGGACGCGTATTCTTGGGCCGTCTTTTTATAATCACCTAACTGCTCATCAGGTATCCGCATCAACTCCGTATCCCCGCCTTCACCGGTTACCACCAGTTTATCGGCCGGCACGCGGGCGTGCCTGATGACAGCTTGACGAGTGTATTCTGAAACACAAAAAATCAAAGGCGCCCGTTTGATGCCACGCAAAAACAAACTAGTGGTCAGACTGCGTTTCAGCCAATTTTGCGGAAACCATTCCGGATGATCAAAAATAATCAAATCATGCACCCAAGGCACGGCCCTAACCCCCAAATTCAAGGCCACGGCGCCGGACGGCACCCATAAAACATCACAAGGTGTCTGCCGTAAAGCGCGCCTCAAAGCCGAACCTTTGGGCGACGCCAAACGCTTAACCACGCAACCGCCCCAGCGCGCATTGTCGGCGGCATAAGCCACCCAGTCATATTTTTTATAGCTTGTCAGACGACTGCCCAACTCACGCGCCGCGTGTGCCACGCCCGCGCCCTCCGAGCCATCCTCGGGCAGACAGCGCAGGTCCAGACCGATTTTCATAATCCGGACTATTTGGACCAAGTAAAAGATTCAAAAGCCCAGCCGGTCAGCGCCTTTATATCATTATAGCGCGAAAAATGATTATCACTGCCCAGCAAAACAGCCACCACCTCGTTCCCATCCGCATTACGCGTTACTTGAGCCATGCAAAAACCGGCTTCGGGCAAAGAACCGGTTTTGGCGCCGGTTATTTTATACGGCGTTTTATTTAAATAGGTCGGCAGCAGCAAATTAGTCGATTTAATGATATATTGACGCCCGTCCGCGGTTTTTATGTCAGCCGAAGGATCATCCAGAATATCCCGAATCTCTTCCCTGCGCAAAACAATGGTGATTAAAGCGGCCACATCCGCGGCACTGCCTTTGTTGCCCGGATCCAAACCCGTGGGTTCCACAAAATACAAGGAGGGCAGATTTAATTCTTTGGCTTTTTGATTCATGCGTTCCACAAACTCCTGTCTGGATAAACCGGTACTGCCGGCCAAGGCACTGGCCGAAGAATTGACCGAACCTATGAGCAGGGCCCGCATGGCATCTTTTTTGGAAATAACATCCCCGGCCAAAAATACATTTTTGCTCTGTCTGTCAAAATCAAAATTAGAAAAAGTCAGGTCACCCTCCAAACCAGCCTCACTCTCCAACACCACCAAAGCCGTCATTAATTTGGTTAGACTGGCAATGGGCAAAACATCATGTTGAGCCTGACCAAACAAGACTCCCCCGCTGGCCACATCGGCCACAAAAACACTCTTGCCCGTTGTTTTAGGCCCGATGTTCTTATTATTTTTTTTAACGGGCGGCGCCACAAAAGTTTTTTTAACTTCACCGGCCGCGGGCAGATAACGATTCTGAACGGCCAATACCGGCTGTACCGGCACACTTTGGCCATACATCTGAACCGGACTGATAAACGGCGTGGGAGCCGGGGCCATGGCCATGACAGCCAATAAACCAAACAAATTATGAAACATAGCTATACATTCAGAGAATCAACAACTGGCTTATCATCTTTAGAGTCGGACATGGGATTAAGCTGTTCCAGCATATCTGAAATGGCGGCGTGTCCGCGCAAAACCTCATAATCCGGCAAATCCTTGACCGAGGACAGGCCCAGATGCTTAAGAAAATCAAAGGTCACCGCGTAAGTCGGCTGCCCCAGTCTTTCATCATCTTTCTGTTCAACCAATCCCCGTATCATGAGGTTGCGCAAAATCATAGCCGACTGTATGCCGCGCACCTGCTCCAATTCAGGCCTGGTCATGGGACCTCGATAAGCCAAAATAGTTAAAGCTTCCAAAGAGGCGCGCGTCAACTCGCCCTGCTCCTCGTCTTTGACCACTTTTTTGACCGCTTCAGCCGCGTTGGGCTTAGTTACCAGCTCAAAATTGTGTCCGTATTCTTGCAGCATAAGGCCTGAAGAAGTTTCCAGTCTTTGCGATAATTCTTCCAAAGCATTCTCAACTTCTTCGGTTGACGCTTCCGTAATTTCTGACAATTTTCGCACGCCCAGCGGCCGGCCGGAAGCGAACAAAACCGCTTCTAGTATTTGGTCTAAATTCATATTTAAACAAAAGATTCAGCTAAAGGATCCCGCTCCGGAGCGTCGGGACTGATTTTAATATCTATATCATGGAATAAATCCCCCTGATTAACCACCACAAAACGCTGCTTAATCAGCTCCAAAAGAGCCAAAAAAGAAACTATGGCGTCTTCTTTGTGGGTCGCGTCTTTTAGAAAATGCCTGAAGCTCATTTTAGCATGCGTTTTAATGCGCTTAAACAAATCATCAATTCTTTCGTGGATGGAAACCGCGCGTTTGATGGCCGCTTTGGGCATCTTGATAATGGGTTCAAGCCGGGCGATAACTTTTTTCATCATCTCCCGCATAACCTCCAAATTAGCGTTAACCGGTGGTACGAATTTAATCTCTCGTTGACGCGTGATGACTGTTCCGCGCTCAAACGACTTGGCTCCGGTTTTCCAAGCCGCGTCCAATTCTCTGGAGGCGTTGACAAACATCTGGTATTGACGCAATTGCGCTTCCAGATCCGGACCTTCTTCCATCTGCTCGTCTTTAAAATCAGGCAGTAATAATTGAGATTTAATGTAAACCAGCTTGGAAGCCACTAACAAAAAATCAGCCATTTCTTCGGCCGGCACATGATCCGACTGCATGTGATGCACAAATTGATCAGCGACCTTGGCCAAAGAAATCTTACTGATGGCCAACTCGTCCCGTTCCACCAATTGCAACAAGAGGTCCAAAGGACCTTCAAAGTGCTCTATCTGCACCGTATACGCCATGCCACAATCATAGCCGAAATACCAAAAAATGGCTAGCTTGCGCTCATAATCAGTTATCCACCAGCGCGTAAAATCACGACATTGATCTGCGGTCTGGCAAAGTATCTCAAAGGATATTTAAAGGTACCCAAGCCGTTACTGACCAGTAATTTGGTCATTGGTGTTTCATAAAAACCAGATATATACTTATCCCCAAATTTGGACGGTACAATCGGCGCCCATAAGCCGAAAAGCGTTATTTGCCCGCCATGAGTATGGCCGGACAGCATCAGATCCACCCGGTCATCCGGCAAACTTTCCACATAATCCGGCTGATGAGAAACCAGAATAACCGTGTCCTCGGACACAGCCTCGCCCAAGGCCTGTTCGTATAATTGTTCACCAAAATATAAATCTCCCAAACCGCTGATTTTGATTCTGGCTTCTTGTTGATAAATCCAAAAACCCGTGTTATCCAAAAATTCAATCCCGGCCCGGTTCATAAAAACCGGCGCCAGTTGAACCCCCCGCAGATAATCATGATTGCCCATCACTCCATAGATGCCCAAGGGAGATTTTAACTTGCTTAATTCATCAAAGGCGCTCTCCATGTATTCCGTGCCACGTTCCACATAATCCCCTCCCAATAAAACCAAGTCCGGCTGCAGACCGTTTATCTTGGACACAATCTTTGACAGCCATTGGCCGGATCTCCATGGCCCGAGATGAATGTCGCTGATAAAAACTATTTTTGTCCCGTCGAATTCAGCCGGTAAATCACGCAGTGTAATTTCTGCTTCCACTACGGCCGGCAAACGGGCATAAAAATAACCATAAGCCAAAACGACCACCGCCATAAAAAATATCAGCGTGATGACTGCCAAGATCTTGCGCTTAGTATGCATATCCGGGTGCAACGGCTCTTTAAATACCGGATGACGCCTGCCCGGTTAAATATTTTTCAATCAAAACAACATCTTGTTTATCTTTCTCACGTCCCATTTGTTTTTTCCACTCCAAAACATATTCCAGGCGCACAAAAGGCAGACCATCAATGACTTCAGCCGTTTCGATCAGCTGATCCGTGTCTTTAAACCACGGTTCCCAATGACTGAATAATTCAATGTGCCCGGCGCGCAGAGCCACGCCTTTTTCGTCCAAGGGATAAATTTTGGCCAGCTCGTCCCACAAATCTTTTTTGATCAGTAAATCCAGATCATGCGCCTGTCTTAAACCGCGGACCGCCATGGGGCCGCTGCCAAAAATGGCATATTGCTTATCCGGCAAATTCAACAATCTCAATTCATCCAAATATGGCAGCATATTATTTCACGTCAGCGCCCACGGCCTGCTTAACATTTTTAAAACCATCCTGCTTTAAGCGATCAGCTAAGCCTCTCATCAGCTGTGACGGCCAAAGCGGTCCGTTATAAATCAAAGAGGTAACAATCTGCAAAGCCGTAGCTCCCAAACGAATTTTACGATAAGCGTGCTCAACGCTGTCTATGCCGCCCATGCCGATAAATTCATAGCGATGATGCCCATTTTTATAAGCCGCTTCCAAAGACCGGTCAGACAACTCGCGCAAATGAGCGCCCGAGACCCCGCCGGCCGAAGTCTTGGATAAATTGCCGGATTGCAAAGAACTGCGGTCATGAGTCAAATTACATAGAATAAAACCTTTAACCCAAGAAAACCTATCCGTTTCCGCCATTATTTCCAGCAGCCGGCCGGTGCTGATATCCGGCGACAATTTGATAAAAACCGGCTTGTTGGGATTTAAAACATCCAAGCCGGCCAGGCATTCTCGGTACATGCCGGGATCCTGGCAATACTGATGCCCGTCGGCCGTGTTTGGGCAAGAAGTATTAATGGTCATGTAGTCGGCAAACGGCTCCAGACGCTGATAAGCATTGAACAGGTCCTTCAAACCATCTTCTCCGCTTAAATTAGGAACATTGGCTTTGGCCACGGATATGCCAACCGGCATGGTCCAACGGCCTCTGGACCGGTATGAGGTAAACCGATTAACCGCGGCTTCGGTACCCGTAGATACCAAACCGTAATTAACAATCAAGGCTCTGTCTTCAGGCAGACGCCACAGCCGCGGCCTGGGATTGCCCGGGCTCGGCCGGCCGGTGATGGTGCCAATTTCTTCGTAAGCAAAGCCCACTTCCTGCATAATGGGCACCACCCGCCCCTCTTTATCAAAACCGGCTCCCACGCCTAAGGGATGTTTCAGCTGAATGCCGGCCAGGCTGGTGCGCAATATCGGATCATCAACCGGACGGCAGGCCAGCCTGGTCAAAGCCCTGGTCAAAGCATACCTGCCCAAACCCTCGCCAAAACGATTAAAAAAATGATGCACATCTTCAGCGTCAAACTTAAAAAACAAAGGTCTTAAAATTTTATCGTAGAACATAGGTCATGTAGCATGTAGCATGTAGCATGTAGCATGTAACAACAAACCTGGGGTTAACCGTTAACTGGTTTCGACTCATTGATTTGTGTTACATGTTTCGTGCTACATGAGTTTAATATGTGCTTCCGCGATTTGCTCGGACGGTAGCTCGGAAGGCGCGCCCATGAGCGGATCACGCGCATCGCCGGTCTTGGGAAAGGCGATAACCTCACGGATATTGGGTTCGTTGCACAAAAGCATGGCCAGCCTGTCTATGCCCGGCGCCGCACCTCCGTGCGGGGGCGCGCCGTACTTAAACGCTTCCAGCATATGCCCGAATTTGACCTGCACTTCATCTTCCGACATGCCGAGTATGTCAAAAATCTTTTTTTGCATTTCAGGCTTGTGAATACGAATCGAGCCCGAAGACAATTCATAGCCGTTCAAAACCAAATCATAACTCCAAGCCCTGACTTTTAACGGCTCGGACTCCAACAAGCCTTCATCCTCCGGATTAATCATGCAAAAGGGATGATGAGCCGTGGTCAAACGTCCGTCACCGCCGACTTCGAACATGGGAAAATCCACCACCCAGCAAAAAGCCAACTCGTCGGGATCTTGTTTGTTCTCGCGCAGATCGGGCTTATCACTGCCGTGCGTGTTCAGGGATTCGTGATAAGAAATCCTGGGAAATTTTTTGAAAGTTAACTTCTTGTCAGGGACTACTTCCTTAACCATGGAGACCATCATTTCCTCCACCAGACTCAATACATCTTCCTGATCCGCAAATGACATTTCCAAATCCAACTGCGTAAATTCCATCTGACGATCCCCGCGCGCGTCTTCATCGCGATAACAGCGGGCTACCTGAAAATACTTTTCCATTCCGCCAACCATGAGCAGCTGTTTGTACTGTTGCGGGGATTGAGGCAAAACATAAAACTTGCCTTCATGTAAACGAGAAGGCACCAAATATTCACGCGACCCCTCGGGCGTGCCCTTAATCAGAGTCGGCGTTTCGATTTCCGTAAAATCTTTAGCTATCAAAAAATTACGCAAAGACTGAATCATGCGAGCGCGAAGATTTATGTTTTTTTGCAAACGTTCGGTGCGTAAATCCAGATAACGATATTTTAAACGCAGTTCTTCGTTAACATTGGACGTATCTTGATCAACCTCAAACGGCGGAGTATCGGCATGATTATAAACTTCAATGTCTTTGGCTAAAATTTCCACCTCTCCGGTCGGCATGTTGGGGTTAATCTGTTTGCCGCCGCGTTTATTAACCACTCCCGTAACAGCTAAACAATCTTCCGGGCGCAGAGCCTCCAATTCAGTTAAAGCGCGTTCCGATAGTTCGCTTGGCACCAAAACCACCTGCACGATGCCGGATCGGTCACGCATATCCAAAAAAGCCAATTTACCCATGTTTCTTCTGGTTTTAATCCAGCCCTTAACCAAGACTTCTTGCCCCACATATTGGGGCGTTTCAATATTCATGATTCTAGACATAATAAAAACAGATTACCCGCCAGGTAATAATTTGTCTAATCTTAGGCGTATTTGATGCTAAAAATTTATGTTCCGGGCGTCTGCGATCTTAATTCTTCGGGAGGTTCTATCCTGCCCGGATCTTTATCCGTGACTTTGGTACAAATACCCGTGTCTTGCTCCGTGGCGGCGCCCAAACAAGCCAACCCCGGCCGGCAAGGCAGATTCATTTCTCCCCCGCACTCCGCACCTTCCTCCCCTAAACCGGCCTGCGGATTAAAAACCGCCGGCTTAATAGCGGCCGGAATCACATCTGGTTCCACTGAAGGCTTGGACACTGACAAGGCATAGGCCAAAAGCACAATCATAATAACGGCCACAATGCCCATGATCAGCCAAAACGTCTGATTAACTTTAAACGGTTTATCCATGACATTATTTTACTGACTTTTCACTTCTTTGTCCAAAACAATTTTTGGCAGATTAAAAACAGAACATTCTTCGGATAAGCCTAAAGATGTCTGCTGACCGTCATGATCCAACAAATATAAACCGCCTTCGCGGTTCACCAGCCACCCTTCCTGTCCGATAGACAGCAATAGCCTTCCCTGACCCGCTGGTTTTGAATTATCTGCCGAAAAAATAAACAATTCATCTTGCTCGGCCGCAAAAACCAAACCCCGCTCCCAGAAAAAAACCTGCTCTATCATGTGATCTTGGTCGGTCAAAAGACGTTCATGAGGCTTGTCTTTATATGCCCTCCACACGGATGAACCGCCGGTCGATGGTTCAACATCCGAGGCTCCGACCGGCCGCACATAATAAACTTTACCCTCATGCAAACCAACCGACATGGTATCCGGGGGCAAATATGACCAGCGAGACACATCACCGCTCAAGTTCAATGAATAAACCGTCAGAGTCGAAGTGGATTTACCGGCCAAAAGGATTTCATCTTTGTTCAACCAGCCTAAAATCCGAGGATCAATGATTCTCCTGCCGTCCCTTAATCTCAAGACCAGACTGTTCACACTGTTGCCGTACTGGATTAACACCGAATTTCCCGCGGAACGCTTTTCAGTATTTAACCGCGCCTCTCGCCGGCCGTCAGGAGATCGAAACATCGAAGAGGAAGCCTGTACAAAACCCGGATTCAGCCAGCTCGGCTGACCGGTAGCACAGTCCACGCCCGATATCTGCGACAACGGCTCGCCCAAAAGAGCGACATCTTCCGGCCAGACAAGGGCACGTTTGGCCAAATCCCGCGCGTTCAAAATATAGGCTTCGGACCCGCTCGCGACCAACAGATGAACAGCCGGTTTTTCAGGAGTGCCGGCCGTCTCTTCCACGGCACTCTCCATGTCTGACAACGTAGTTTCCCGGCCATCATAAGCTGTCAGGGCCACCAAAAAAACGCCCAAAACCACGGCTATGACCACGGCCAGCCCCAGATACAACCGCCACTCAATTTTGTTCGGCTTCTGCTTCTTGCCCATAGCTATATCATAGCCCATTTAGCGAAATAAAAAAAAAGCCCGTTCACGCTAGGCGCGTGCCCGGACTGACGACGTAGCTACCGGCATTGGGCCGGCAGGTTGCGGTAATCACGGGCTTCGCGATCCCGCTTTTCATTACGCTTGGCCAGCTCCTTGCGCGTAAAGCGCGTCCGGCACCAACGGTTGAAGTTACGCGAAGTCATCATGCTCTTCACCTTGACACCGTACGTCTGATCCACGATCAGAAAGGTGTAACGGCGCTTGCGGCTCAAGATGCATTTACGGATGGCATACCCTTGAGGATGCGAGCGGTTGACCGGGGCCGCGGCCGTAGCCAAGAACACAATATGATCCTCGATCTGCTTGATCAAGAGCATGATGTGGTGTTCGACCCACACTTCAAGTCCATACTTGACCTGGAACTCAATCTGGGCCCGGTGCTGGGCCAGTTGCTCTTCCAGTTGAGCAATCTTTTCGGCTATGAGCAAGCGCTTACTCGTGGAAAGATAGGGCAAACTCAAACGCTTGTTCTTGTTCTTGATGCTGGACTCTGCGCGCGCCGACCTGAACTGCATCAATTCTTCCAGATACCGCTTGAATTCACCGCGAAGATGTTCTTCCAACACATGATGATCATAGTACCCCTCCTTCTCTGAAGCATAGGTTTTGAGCACTCGATCAAAGCGCTCGATCTGCTTCGAGTAGTGACTGCGTCCACAGACGCGATCCACTACCGCCACCATCAGCCGCTGATCGGGCCTGCGCAGATACGGCTTGGGCGGCATCAAAACCGGCTTGGCCGCGGACGCCGTTTCAACCGGCTCCGCTCCCAGAGCGTGTTGCCTGCCGGCCGGCTGAAGGCGCTTGTGGCTTGTACCCAACATCATCCGTCTGAACATGGATCCTCCAATCCGGTGGAAATCCTCTAAGCCAAGCTAAAAAGAACTGCCCGCATTAGAGCAGGCAGAATAAAAAAAGTCAATCCTGATTCTAAGGCTCCAGCCGGTTCATCAGCCTGGGGAAGGGTATGGTTTCGCGCACATGGTGGAGACCGCAGATCCAGGCTACTAAGCGTTCCAAGCCATAACCAAAGCCCGAATGAGGCACCGAGCCGTATTTACGTAAATCCAAATACCAATAAAAATCTTTTTCCGACAAGTTATGCTCCCTGATCCTGGCCAGCAAGGCATCATAATCATCTTCACGTTGAGAGCCTCCGATAATTTCACCATAACCTTCCGGCGCCAGCATATCAGCGTTTAAAACGCGGGACGGATCTGCGGGATCGCGCTTCATGTAAAAAGCTTTAACGGCCGTGGGATATTTTTCGATAAAAATCGGCTTATCGTACATTTGGGTTAATATGGTTTCATCATCCGCGCCCAAATCATCCATATCACCGATATCACTCCCCTTGTCCCGCAAAATCTTAATAGCCTCGGCATGCGTCAAACGATAAAATGGAGTCACGACTTTTTTCAGAGGTTCGGCATCTCTTTCCAGAATTTTTAATTCAGCTTGGCAAGTTTCCAAAACTCTTTTAACAATAAAAGCCACCAAATTTTCTTGGATCCGCAGGTTCTCTTCATGTTCCACAAAAGCCGCTTCCGCGTCCATCATCCAGAATTCGGTCAGGTGACGTCTGGTTTTGGATTTTTCAGCTCTGAATACCGGACCAAAATCAAAACAACGGCCCACCGAGGAAATGGCTGCTTCCAGATACAATTGACCGGACTGGGAAAGATAAGCTTTGCGTTCCTCAAAATAATCGATTTCAAATAATTCGGTCGTGCCCTCGCAGGCATTGGGTGTTAAAATCGGCGAGTCGATTTTGATAAAACCGTTGTCCTTGAAAAAATCATACGTGGCCAGAATAATCTGATTCCTGACGCGTTGGATAGCCCATTGCGAAGGCGCGCGCAACCATAGGTGACGATTGTCCAACAAAAAGTCAGGGCCATGCTCCTTTTTGCCAATGGGATAGTCTTCGGATTTTTGTACCAACTCCAAAGCCGTCACCTGCAGTTCATAAACATCATCATGTTTGGGATGCTTGGTGACCATGCCTGTAATTTTGACGGACGATTCCAGTGTTACTTCCAAGGCTTTTTGCCAGGTAATCTCATCCACTTGATTTTGCACCACCACCGCCTGCACAAAACCGGACCCATCTCTGATTTGCAAAAAAGCTATCTTACCCGAACAGCGGACATTGTAAGCCCAGCCCCGGATAGTCGCGGTCTGACCAACCAGGCCGGAAAACTCTGAAATTAAGTGATACATAATGATTCAATTTAATCGCATTAATCACAAAAGTCAACAGACAAAATATAATTCTTGTACCTTTCCCTGTCATTCCTGCGTAGGCAGGAATCCAATATAATAAATCATTCATCAAATCGCAAACCCTATAAATCATCATACAAATCTTTCCACTTAGGGTTAAGTTCATTGATTATTCTAATCTTCCAATCTCTTTTCCAGGCCTTGAACTGTTTTTCACGAGTAAGCGCAGAATATACATCCGATACCTGTTCATAGTAAACAAGTTGATGAACATCATACTTTTCCGTGAAACCTTTCACTAGTTTGTTTTTATGTTCAAAAACACGTTTTTTCAAATTACTGGTCACACCAATGTACAAAGTGCCATTGTATTTTGAAGTTAATATATAGACAAAATATTCTTTTTGTTTATACATAAGGAGATGTTTTTATTTTACTGGATTCCTGCCTACGCAGGAATGACAAAGGAGCTAGACCGCCATAAATTTGGCTATAGTCTCGAGACCGTGCGGACGTTTATCCAAGGGGGCATGCTGCCAAACTTCTTGGATAATTTTTATGGTATTAACAGCCACTTCAACCGTCATACCAATACGCGAAACATCAGCCAAACTCGCTTCGCGCATAAAACGCATTAGAGTTAAGCTGTGGGCCTTGGCCATCATAACAGCTTCTCTGTAGCGCGATAAACAATCGGCACACACCAAGCCATTAATGCCCGGAGCATACCAAGCGTCCGTTGGGCCGGGCGGCTGACGGCACAAGGCGCAGTTTCTTAAGGCCGGACCATAGCCCAAAGCATCCATCAGCCTTAAACTGGCGGCCGCAAATAACAATTCAGCCCGCAATGATGTAGGCTCATCCGGCAGTCCCGACAAGCATTCAAGATATTCTTCCCACAACAAAAACAAGCGTTCATCCGCCACGCCGGGACGGATCAATTTTAAATACAAATCCGCTAAAGCCCCGGCGGCCGTTAGAGCCCCGAGTTTGGTCAACGACTGTCTTGGACGGCTGTGCGAGGCTACGGCCAGGTGATCAAAATTTCGGCCTTTGGCGATCATGACTTGCGCCATGGTCAAAGGCTCCAGTTGACCAGCTTGCTTGGCTCCGGGCTTCATGGCTCCACGGGCCACAGCTATCAATAATCCATTTTGCCGGCCATACATAATATAACGACGGTCAAATTCGCGATAAGGTATTTTTCTTAAAACAATGACTTCATCACGTAAATAATGCACAAGCTAAAAATAGAAGTTAATTTTATTTTAAACATTGTCCCATTGATGATTTCGTAATTGATAGTTAAGTAATTCAAGGTGGATTCTCCCGATGCTGAGATTCGGGATCCCGATCCCACCTACGCTAAGGCGATGGTGGGCACCTCGAGTGTATAATTTTTTGCGAGTATCGGGACCGATTTAATTATTTAGTTTATTTAGCCTATCAGCTGCTTAGCTGGGAATGACAATGTTGATTTTGACTCGATATGCTGGGTCCATTTGTTACATGCTACGTGCTATCCCGATACAATAATCAAATATATATTGATCGGGATCCCGATCATGGTGTCGGGACATGTTTCGTGACGCGGGACGTAGGACGTGCGACGTAGGACGTTATGTACGTTAAGTACGCGATGGACGTGAGGTACGCGCCGATACGTTGACGCTATGTATTTTTAACGATCTTTTCAAGGTAGCCCTGCAACATAATCGAAGCCGCCACATCATCATCACGGCTTTTATCTCCCCTGCCTTGCAAATAATACTCGGCCTGGGAAGAGGTCAGAGTTTCATCCGCCTCATCCACGGGCACACCTTCGGTACGCAGGTCATCGGCAAAACGGCGAATGGACCTGATTTGATCATTTTCCAAACTTTGATCACGCAAAACATGCGGGATGCCTATCACCACCCGGTCCACCATTTCGCGTTCACATATCAACTTGATTTGTTTAATCACCTCTCCATGTCCTTGATTCTCCATAATCATCCACGGATTGGCAATACGCGTCTCCGTATCGCCCAAGGCAATACCTATTTTTTTTGAACCATAGTCTATGCCGAGTAATCTCATACTTACACTTCAGGCCAAGGTGTTATAAACTCAAAGCCGCTCTTGGTTACCACGACCGTCACCTCCCAGTGCGCGGCCAGCGAGCCATCAGCCGTCACATAGGTCCAACCATCGTCTTTTTGTTTAATGCGCCAGTCCCCCAAAGTGATCATGGGCTCTATAGCCAAACACATGCCGGCCTTCAGTTTGATGGGCTTATGACGGCGCTCATGATAATTGGGAATCTGCGGGTCTTCGTGCACCGCATGGCCCACGCCGTGACCGCAAAGATCTTTTATGATTGCATAATTATGAGGCTTCAAATAGATTTCTATAGCCTGACCTATCTCGTGAACCCAGGCTCCTTCTTTGATGACGGACAGACCCTTTTTCAAGGCTTCTTTGGTATGGCCTGACAAATCCCGCGCTTCAGGGGAGACATTGCCCACGCAGACCGTGGCCGCCATATCCGTAGCCAAACCCTCGTGCCACATGCCAATATCCAAACTCACCAAATCTCCGTCCTTAATCTTTTTATCGGGCAAAGCTAAGCCATGAACCACCTCGTCATTAATCGACACGCAGACGGCTGACGGATAGGGCGGATCATAATCCGATATTTGATAATGCAAAAAAGACGGCCGGCCTCCGGCTTGTTCGATTTCTTTAATGGCCAGAGCGTCCAGCTCATCCGCTTTTACGCCCGCTCGGCAGGCGCTCATTAGCTTAGTCAGGGTTTTAGACAACAATGCTCCACCCTTTTTCATTTTTTCAATTTCTTCAGGACTTTTGATGGTAATCATATCTTATGTAACAAAACCCAGCTTAGTAATTTTTTTAATAATTTCTTCAAACAGATACGGAATGGGCTGTGCTCCGTTAATCATCAACAAAACCCCTTTTTGGCGATAATAATTGGCCAACGGAGCAGTCATATAATGATAGGCTTTTAGGCGCTGTTTGATGATTTCCGGTTTATCATCCTCTCGCTTGATCAACGGCTGACCGCACAAAGAACAAATGCCTTTTTTAACGGGAGGCGCTTCCACTTCGTGATAAACGCTTTTACAGTGCGGGCACTGTAACCGGCCGCTTAAACGGCGGACAACTTCCGCGTCATCTATCTTTAATTGAATCACTAAATTAATGGGCAGTAAACGATCAAGATAAGTCGCTTGTTCAACATTACGCGGATAACCATCCAGAATGAAACCCCGGCTCAAATCGGCTTTTTTCAAATAGCGAGCCATAACCGCGTTTACCAGTTCATCCGGAGCCAAAAGCCCTTGATTAACATATTGATTAACCAGGTGCCCCAAAGTTGAATTTTCAGCCATTTCGGCTCTGAACAAGTCTCCGGCTCCAATCAAGGGAATATTCAATCTTTCGGCCAATAAAGTCCCTTGAGTGCCTTTACCACTGCCCTGCGGACCAAAAATGACGGCTTTTAAACGCTTGCTTTTCATAAAAAGTATTTTAGCAGACCGGACAAAGCATACAAAATCGCGACCGCGGCCGTAAATAACCAGGTCCTTAAATGATATTTTTTATCTCTTCCCCACACAAAGCCCACCCCCAACAAGACCAAAACCAAAACAATAAAGTGCACAAGATCTTTATGCAGCAGCCGAAAGGCTATGGCTGAAATAATAATCAGCGGCAAAAAACCGACCACCATACCTTTGCCCGCCTGCCAAGTTTTTTGATTATCAGCCAACCAATTTTTTAACTCAGCCGGGATTAAAAATCCCGGGGGCAGACCCACGCTCCAAGCATCTGCATACAGGGCCGCCATCTCGAATTTATTTTGTCTTTGCATTTCATAAGCAACCACGCCCAAGGCGCAGATCAATAAAACCTCAAAAGGAAACCTCATGGAAATGAACAAACCTAAGCCTAAAGTGCCCAACAAAAAGACGATATTGTGCCACAAGACCAAAGGCCAGAAAAAAGTAACCAGTGTCAGCACCGCGGCCGCCAAAATGCCGTAGACCCCCGGCCAAACGGTTAAAGCCAAAATCCATATTCCGCAAAAACCAAAAGCCAGCAACAGCGCCTCCCACCAGACATACGAGATATTCCTTTTTACGAGCCCAAGACACATCAAAAATACGGTTAGAACCAACATGCCGGCCACCATGACATTGGCCGTATCCGAAACGGCAAACAATTTAATGCTCAACCAATAATAAATCCAATAAACCAAAAACAACAAAGCGGTCATCAGTATCAAATATGACCAATGCCACTTGGGACCGGAATCAATAGCCTTCAGCTTGTCATTGTTAATACCGGACATTGTGCGATGACCTTGCAATTATTTCTCTTTTACGAATCTTTATACCTAGTAAGCGTCGTACTGACGCATGGTGACCTGCGCTTCTATTTGTTTGACAGACTCAATAACCACTGACACCACAATTAGCAACGATGTGCCCCCTATGGCCATCAATTGAGAACCTCCCGCTCCCTGGACCACTAAAGGCATAACCGCGATGGCGCCCAAAAAACTGGCTCCAAATAAATTCAATCTGTTAATTACAAAATCCAAATACTCACTGGTTGGTTTGCCGGGTCTTATGCCGGGTATAAAACCGCCTTGTTTCTGCAAATTGTCAGCAATCTTGTCGGGATGGAAAATAACGGCCGTGTAAAAATAAGTGAAACCGAAGACCAACCCAAAATACAAAGCTCCATACACAACTTGATTTTGCATAATAACCAAGACCCAGCGCGCCGCTTCAGCCAGCCATTCTGTTCTGGCCTGCGAAAAGAACTGGGCGATAACGGAGGGGAAAAGCAGCATTGAGATAGCAAAAATAATCGGAATAACGCCCGCCATGATCAATTTGAGCGGCAAATTGGTGGACACACCCCCGGATATGGCTCCCTGCCCTCTGATTTGGCGCGCGTACTGAACCGGAATATTTCTTTGAGCCTCGTTAACAAAAACCACGCCCACCACCGTCAAAATACCGACCAGCGCATACAACACCACATACATCCACTGAGATGCATCGTAGGTAACCAAAAATCTGGAAATGGTTTGGGGCAGGCTGGCTAAAATACCGGCAAAAATCAAAAGAGACATACCATTGCCCACCTTTTTTTCTGAAATCAACTCACCCAGCCACATTAAAAAAATGGTGCCGGCTGTCACTGTACATATCAGAGCCGTCATGTGCAATAAATCAGTACGCGTCAAAATCTGCATTTGAGATTGGCCCAGCAGCGAGATCAAAGCAAAAGACTGCAATATAGCCAAAGGCACGGTCAATAAACGCGTCCATTGGTTTATACGCTGTCTGCCTTGTTCACCGTCCTTTTGAATTTCTTCCAATTTGGGGATTATCATGACCAGCAACTGAAAAATAATACTGGCCGTGATATACGGAGCCACGCCCAAGGCGATGACTGAAAAGTTGCTGATCGTCCCCCCGGAAAACAAGCTCAACATGCCCAAAATCTGGTTGGCTTCAAAAAATCTACGCAAAGCTATCAAGTCTATGCCCGGCAAGGGGATGTGCGCCGTAATCCTAAACAAAACCATGATAGCCAAAACAAATAACAATCCATTGCGCACCTCTTTCACTTTCCAAGAGTTGACGATTTTATCCCACATATTTTTTTAAAGATAGCATAATGGCCAAAACTTTAACAGTTTGACCTGAAATAAAGATCACTCCATCTGACCGCCGGCTTCTAAAATGGATTTTTTGGCGCTTTCCGTGGCGCTGATGCCCTTAAACTTCAAAGCCGTCTCAAGCTTGCCTCCGGCAACAATTTTAGCGGCCACCGCGCTTTTATTAATCAAGTGTTTATTCTTAAGAGTTTTAAGATCAATGGTTGCAGGCTTGGTAAAAACCTTGGCTATCTGAGCAATGGTCAAGGTCTTGGGTTTAGCGTAACCTGATTTGAAACCGCGGTTTTTCGGGAAAGACAATAACATCTGCTTCATGCCCTTAAGCTTCAGCTTATTCCGGCCGCCGCTGCGTGCCCTCTGTCCCTTGGTGCCCTTGCCGGCCGTAGTTCCCCGTCCGGAACTGTTGCCTCGGCCGATCCTGAACTTTTTGGTTCTGGATCCGGGAGCGGCTTTAATTGTATGTAATTCGATGCTCATAACTTAATTTTGATTATTTTGAAGAAGCGACAACCTGTTCGGCCGCCTGTCCGTCCTTAGCTTGTTGCTCTTTTGCAGACTCAACCGGAGCGGACAACATCTTTAAAGCCTTCAAAGTGGCTCGGACATTATTCATCTTGCTGTTGGAGCCCAAAATTTTTGCGGTAATATTGGGTACACCGGCCAATTCAAGCACCACGCGCACCGGGCCGCCGGCTTTAACTCCGGTGCCTTTGGGGGCCGGCTTTAATAAAACCACGGCCGCTGCGAACTTAGCCTGGACAACGTGCGGGATGGTTTCTTTGACAATAGGCACGGTCAAAAGAGCTTTTCTGGCCTTGGTCGTAGCCTTGGAGGTGGCTGCCGCCACATCAAGACCTTTAGCCAGACCATAACCGACGCGCCCTTTATGATTACCGATGACCGACAAGACACGAAAGCGCATGCGTTTTCCGCCCTTGGTGACGCGGGTGACGCGGCTGACCTCGATATTCTTTTCCTCGTAGTCAGATTCAGCCGGAACTTCGGGCCTGGGTCCTCGCCCTCGCCCGCCGCCGCGACCGGAAAAACCTTTTTTCCCGGTATTATTATTGCGTCTCTGCGGTTTAAATCCGGACGGAGCTTGATCCTTGGGATTCTGCTCCGTCTTCTCTACAGCTTCAGCCGTGGCCGCTTCAACTTGTTTATTGATTTCTTCAGTCATAATCATGGTTATTAAAATTTGAGCCCGCCTTCACGAGCGCCTTCAGCCACAGCCTTAATCCTGCCGTGATATCTTTTATCTCTGCGATCAAAAACCACGCTGGCAATGCCTTTGGCTTTAGCTTTTTCGGCCACGGTTTTACCGATCAAGGCGGCCACTTCCAGCTTGCTCAAGTTTTTGGTCTCCATCTCACTGTCTGAAACCGCGGTCAGTGTCTTGCCTGCGACATCATCAATAACTTGGACATAGATATGCTTAAGCGAGCGTCTGACGGTCAAACGCGGACAATCGGCCGTGCCCTTGATTTTAGAGCGTACACGACGCACCCTTCTTTGCTTGGCAGCTTGTTTTAACTTAGCTTTATTCATAAATATTTTTCTTTAGCTCTTGGTAGCCGTTTTGCCGGCCTTGCGACGAATTACTTCATCCGTATATTTAATACCTTTACCCTTATAAGGTTCCGGCGGTTTAACACGTCTGATTCTGGCTGCAAACTCACCCACTGCCTGTTTATCAATGCCTGAAATGGTCAAAATTTGCTTTTCAACGACAGCTTCCAAGCCCTCCGGGACTTCCATGATCACAGGATGAGAAAAACCGACTTCCATCTTAACTTTCTTGCCTTCAACCGCCACCTTAAACCCAACCCCTACAAACTCCAAGGATTTTTGAAACGGTTTTTGCACTCCGTCAACTGCATTGGCGACCAATTGTCTAAACAAGCCCCAAAGAGCTTTCTGATCCATGTTCTCCTGATCCGCAACCTTAACCACAGCTTCAGCCGGCTCGCCTTCTACAACCACGCTGACATTTTTAGGCAACATCACCTTTAATGAGCCCTTAGGTCCTTTAACGCTAACCACACCGTCGTTGATCGACAGTTCGACGCCTTGAGGCAAGGGAATTGTTTTTTTACCAATACGTGACATATGTTTAGTATACTTCGCACAAGATCTCGCCGCCCAGATGACGTTTACGAGCCTGTTTGTTAGTCATTAAGCCGGCTGAGGTTGAAATTATGGCAATACCCATATCACTCAACACTCTGGGCAATGCGTCCTTGGGCTTGTAAACGCGCTGTCCCGGAGTGGAGACGCGTCTGATGTGTTTAATAAGCGGTTGGTTATCTTTGTACTTCAACTTCAAATACAGAGTGGCTTTGTGGCCGTCTTGTTTAACATCAACATCCGAAACATAGCCCTCTTGCTCCAAAATCTTGGCCATGCCAAATTTTATTTTAGAGGAAGGCAAAGCCACGGTTTCATGACCGGCAGCCTGCGCATTGCGTATGCGCGTTAAGAAGTCGCTAATTGGATCAGTTATCATACTATTATTTTACCAGCTGGATTTTTTAATACCCGGCAATTCTCCACGGTTGGCCATTTCACGAAAGCAGATGCGACAGAGATCAAAATCTCTGAGATATCCATGCCTTCTGCCGCAGCGCCAACATCTGTTTACATGTCGCGTGCTGAATTTGGGTGTACGCCTTGATTTGGCGATTTGATTCTCTGTTGCCATAATTTTATGAATTAAACGGGAAGCCTAATTGTTTGAATAAGGCCAATCCCCGCTCCTTAGTTTTGGCGTTGGTGGTAATTACAACCTGCAAACCATGGACTCTTTCCACTTCATCCGGACGAATCTCCGGAAAAGGCAGGTATTCCTTAAAACCAACTGACAGATTTCCGGTCGCGTCTACATTTTTCACGGAAATGCCCCGGAAATCAGTGATGCGGGGAAAGGTGAAATTTAATAATTTACTTAGAAAATCCCACATGCGGCGTCCGCGCAAGGTTACCCGCTTGCCGACCACCATACCCTCTCTCACTTTAAAGCCGGCGATTGATTTTTTGGCTTTGGTGTCCACGGTTTTTTGTCCGGTAATCCGTTTCAGGGTTTGATCCACGGTTTCAATGAACTTCGCTTCTTTCTGTCCGGATGGAATGCCGACCCCAACGGTAATAGTCAAAACCTTGGGCACAGCCATCTTGTTTTTTTCACCAAGCTCCTTCATGAGGTTTGGTATTATTTCATTCGTATAGCGTTCTTTGAGCATCATAAATTTCACTGTGTTATGCGGACGGCCGCTGACTGTGTCTTATTTTTTTACCGGACGCGTCCATCAACATGACATTCGAGGCATGGATAGGCATGGAGAATTCAACCACTTGGCCCTTTTCTCCCGTGCGCCTGGACCGCAAATGTTTTTTGCAAACATTAATCCCTTCAACAACCACACGGTTAAGCTGCGGAAACGTCTGCACAACCTTGCCTGTCTTGCCTTTGTCCTTGCCGGCTATTACGGCAACCATGTCGCCTTTTTTTATGAGTAATTTAAACATATTTTTACAAAACTTCAGGTGCCAAAGACACTATTTTCATATAACCGCGGCCGCGCAGCTCGCGTCCCACCGGGCCAAAAATACGTGTGCCTTTCGGTTCTTTATTTTTTTTGTCGATAATCACTGCGGCATTATCATCAAAACGAACATAGGTTCCATCCGGGCGCCTGGTTTCTTTGTGCGTTCTTACGATCACAGCATGTACCACGTCAGACTTTTTAACCGCACCATGAGGGGCGGCCGCTTTCACCACGCAGGTCACTATATCTCCAAGACCGGCTGTTCTCTTTTGAAAACCACCGAGCACGCGAATACACTGAAGCTTTTTAGCCCCCGTATTATCCGCCACATTGAGCATTGTTCGATGTTGTACCATATTATTTATTCTCGGTTATGGTCTTGATATAGCGCCAACGCTTGTCAGCCGACAAAGGCCGCGTTTCCTGAATCTCTACCACATCACCCAAACGCGCTTTGCCTTCGGCGTCATGAGCTTTGTATTTTTTGGACACCATGTAAGTTTTGCCGTATTTCGGGTGCTGCACCATGCGCTCAACCCTAACCACAATGGTTTTTGCCATTGCGTTTGATGTTACGGTGCCGATCAATGATCGACGAACATCGGTGCGTTTTGATGAATTCGTAGTAGTCATAAATTATTTTTTATTCAAAGCTGAAAGCATCGTCAAGACTCTGGCTAAATCTTTTCTAGCCTTAAGCAAGTCTCGCACTTTGGAGTTTTGACGAGTGGTCACCTTAAACCTCAAATCACGAATAAAACCACGTAATTCCGAAGCCTTGTTCTGCAATTCGATTTGGGTCAGTTGTTTTAAATCCTTGGCTTTCATATATTTATTTACATTCTCTTCAGATACATGGCCTTGCAAGGGAGCTTGAATGCCGCCAATTGCAAAGCTTCTTTAGCTTGTTTGTCCGATATGCCATCCATTTCAAAAATAATGGTTCCCGGCCTGACGGGTGCCACATAATGATCAACCGGGCCTTTACCTCCACCCATGCGCTTTTCATTACCACCCTTGGTGATAGGTTTGTCCGGAAATACACGAATCCATATTTTACCGCCGCGCCTGGTATAACGTGTCAAAACTCTACGACAAGCTTCAATCTGCCTTGAGGTCAACCAAGCCGGAGTGGTGGCTTTCAGCCCATGCGTGCCAAAGGCCAAAAAAACCTTATCCGTCGCGATACGGATGTTTCGCGCACGGCCCTTATGCCATTTTCGGTGTTTTACTTTCTTGGGAATCAACATATTATTTCATTTATTTTAGACGGACGAAGCCGGACGTCTTTCCCGACGCACCGAACCGCGATCGCCAGGAGCGCGCGGAGTGGTGGGTTGATATTGATGCAATCTATCTTTGGCAAAAACATCACCGCGATATATCCACACTTTAACGCCAATGGCCCCCATCATGGTTTGCGCAAAATTTTGTGCGTAATCAACATCGGCACGCAAATTAGATAAAGGAATCTTGCCCCAGGCCAGCTGCTCGCGGCGCGCGATTTCAGCTCCGTTTAAGCGACCCGAAACGGCAATTTTAACACCCAATGCCCCGGCTTTTTTTACTCTCTCGATAGCCATTTTTAACACGCGTCTGAAAGGCATGCGTTTTTCCAAATCAGCAATGACCTGCTGCGCTATAATGGTTGCTTCCAGATTGGCTTTGGATACCTCTGAAACGTTCAATTGAAATTGAATTCTTTTGCCAGGAAAAAAGTGTTTCAAAAATTTCTTTTTCAACTCTTCGATGCCGGTTCCTGAATGACCGATAACCATACCCGGTTTGGCTGTCGTGATGGTGATATTGAGAGATCCGCGCAAACGATCAATCACAATCGCATTAACAGCGGCATCTTTCAATTCTTTGTTTAAAAAATCCCTGATCATGTGATCCTGTTTGATGTGATCACGGTACGCTTGACGGCGCGCAAACCAACGCGACGGCCACGTGGTGGTCATTCCCAGTCTGAAAGCTTTTGGATTAACTTTGTGTCCCATAGATTTACGCTTCTTGTTGCTTAATTGTTTTACTAACCGCTTTTCTCGGCTTATAAACCCGCTTAGCTTTAACCGGGCGCGGTTCATCGGAAAGTATCAAAGTTACGTGCGATGTGCGCTTGCGGATGGGTGCGGCCGAACCATGAGCCCTTGGGCGAAAACGTTTGATAGTCATGCCTCCATCCACGGTTATAGCCTTAACCCAAAGAGATTGCTTGTCGAGCTTGAAATTATGTTCAGCATTGGCTATAGCCGATCTTAACAGCTTAAGCACAGGCAACGATGATGCTTTGTTCAAAAAAACCAATTGCTTTTCGGCCGCCTCCGCCGGCATACGTCTAATCAAGCCGGCAACCAGACGGACTTTACGGGGGGCGATGCGCAAAGATTTAAGTTTAGCGATAACTTCCATATTTCATTGGTTATTTTTTAGCGGCTCCAGCCGATCCTTCAATGGATTTTTGCATTTTTCCACCATGCCTCACAAACTTGCGCGTCGGCGCGAATTCTCCCAATTTATGCCCCACCATGTTTTCGTTAACCAAAACAGGCACGTGCAATCTTCCGTTGTGTACTCCGAAAATAAAGCCCACCATTTCCGGTGTAATGGTTGAAGATCGTGACCACGTTTTAATAACGGTTTTATCTCCGGGCTTTAACTTGGAAACTTTAATCAACAGTTTCGGCTCGGTGAATGGACCCTTTTTTAAACTCCTAGACATATTTATCTTTTCTTAGTCTTACGCCTCGATATAATTAGCGCGTCCGAGGCTCGATTTTTACGGCGTGTTTTAACACCCAAGGCATGTTTACCCCATTTGGTCTTGGCGTATTTCATACCAATGGGATGTTTGCCTTCGCCTCCGCCATGCGGGTGATCAATCGGATTCATGACTTTGCCGCGGACCGTCGGCTTAATACCACGATGACGCATGCGTCCAGCTTTGCCATATCTTACAAGACGGTAGTCCGGATTGGAAACCGTGCCAATAGTGGCCATGCAAGATTTAATAACATTCCTGACTTCACCTGAAGGCATTTTAAGCGTGGCGTAAGCCCCTTCAACCGCCATTAATCTAATACCGATACCCGCTCCGCGCGCAATCTTAGCTCCTTCTCCCGGACGAAGCTCTACCGCGTGTATCACGGTTCCCAAGGGTATTCTTTCCAAAGGCAGACGATTGCCGACCGACATTTCAATCTCACCGTTTTTTGTGGAGATTATCTCTTGACCAACCTTGATGGCGTCGGGCGCGATAATATATCTCTTTTCACCGTCTTTATAGACAACCAAACAAATACGAGCGCCGCGGCTGGGATCGTATTCTATACTGTCGATTCTTCCCGGAATATCCAATTTATCTCTTTTAAAATCAACCACGCGGTAATATTGTTTATGGCCGCCCCCGCGGTGCCTGACGGTAATTTTACCGCCGGTTCGACCGGCGAACTCTTTACGAGGTTTGATGAGTGATTTTTCGGGTTCCTTTTTGGTGATATCCGAAAAATCCTGCACCGATGAAAATCGGCGTCCTTTGGTGACTGGTCGGTATAATTTAATAGGCATAAACTTAGACTCCTTCGTACAGATCTATTTTTTGACCTGATTTAACTTCAACATAAGCTTTCTTCCAACGATTGCGCTGGCCCCTGACCCTGCCTCTGGTGTAACGCTTGCCGATACCGCGCAAAGTTCTGACCGCGATAACAGACACTCCGTATAGATCCTTAACCGCTTTGGCGATTTCAATTTTTTCCGCTTCTACCGGCACATTGAACACATAAATATTTTTAGAAGCCAAGATGGCCGCCTTTTCACTGACACGCGGCGAACGCAAAAGACGGTAAGACATGCCCGCCTGACCCTTGGCCGCCATGGAAGCGACCTGCTTGTCCTCTTTGGCCGTTTGTTGAGAAGATGGTGTTAAAATTTCATCCTTAATATCAGCCGGCTTTTTGGCGGTTTTTTGATCCGTCTGCTTGGCAGACGATGTTTTTCGCTGGAATATACCCATATTTATTTGCAATAAAGAGTTTCAAACGCCTTTAAGCCCGGCTGCTCAAAAACAATAGTCGGATACTTGACTATCTCGGCCACCTGCAAAGCATTGACCGTTACCAATTTAATATTCTTAAGATTCTTTACCATGCGCAACAGCTCCGGATTGGAAGAGGGTATTACAACCAAAGACTTTCTGCCGAAAGGTAAATTCTTTGACCATTCCACGAATTGCTTGGTTTTCGGATTATCAACCGGAAATTTATCTACCACCACCAACTTTTCATGCGACACCCTGTCCGATAAGATCATGAACAAAGCTTTCTTTTTGGCTTTTCTGTTAATCTTTACAGAGTAGTTCCTTTCTTTGTTGGGACCAAAAACTATACCGCCGCCAACCCACTGAGGAGAACGGATAGAACCTTGACGCGCCCGGCCCGTACCTTTTTGCTTCCATGGTTTTTTACCGCCGCCCGCGATATCGCCCCGTGTCTTGGTATGAGCTTTGGTGGTTCTGCGGTTAGCTTCTTGAGCAACCACGATTTGATGTATCAAAGTGGATGATGGCTTGACGCCAAAATATTCGGCCGACAATTCTTCTTGGCCCACCGTCTCACCTTTTACGTTGTATATTTTTACGCTTGGCATACTATTTTACGGTTTGGATAGCAATTATTCCATTGCGGCCGCCGGGAATGGCACCTTTGATGGCCAATATTCCTCCATCGCGCACCTCTACCACATTCAAATTTTTGACAGTTACATTTTCGTCCCCCATACGTCCGGCCATGCGCAAACCTTTAAAAACGCGCTGCACGCCGCCCGCTCCAATGGAACCCGGCATGCGCAGCTGATCTTTATGACCATGGCTGGCCGGTTGCCCGTGGAAGCCGTGTCTTTTAACAACGCCCTGAAAGCCCTTGCCCTTGGATCGGCCGGTCACTTCGATGGTTTCACCGGGTTCAAAAATAGCAGCCTCCAAAACATCACCTTTTTTCAGCTCACCCGCCGAAGGCAACCTGAATTCTCGGACAATCTTAAGCTTTGGCAAGTCCTTTAAGTGACCTTCCATGGGCTTGTTGAGACGCTTGGCATTTAAAAAACCCAATTGAACGGCCACGTAGCCGTCTTTATCTTGAGTCTTAACCTGCGTGACAACGCAAGGACCGGCTTGAACCAAAGTAACCGGGATAACCGTACCGTCCGGTCTGTAGACCTGAGACATTTCGATTTTTTTAGCTAGAATGCATTTCATAATTAATCCGCCTTAATATTTTTGGCGCATCCGGCTCGCTACATAGATCCTCATCGAGGATATATAACGGCGTTAATAACGCAAAAGCCAGAAACCCAGGCACTTCTTTGAGGATAAACTCCAAAAAATGCATGAATTTCTGACCTCTGAGCGATGAAGGTATAATTATTTAACAATTTTAAAGGCAATACGATCGCCTTTGACCATTTCTATTTCTCTAGCAGGGAGGTTATGCCCATGGGGCTCAAGATCGCTCCTTGGCCTTGCCGAGCCAAGCTCGGCGGACAACTTTCTCCTTGGGATTTAAAAATGGATTACGACTTACTTTTACGACATTTTTATTTCAACATCCACACCCGACGGCAAATTGAGACTCGTGAGAGCATCGATGGTCTTGGCTGTCGCCTCGACAATGTCCACGATGCGTTTATGGACTCTCATCTCGAATTGTTCACGCGCGTTTTTAAAAACGAAGGTTGAACGATTGACCGTCCATTTTTTTTTCTCCGTTGGCAGAGGGATGGGACCAACCACATGAGCGCCCGTTCTTTCAGCCGTTTCAATGATAGTTCTGGTTGCCTGATCTATGATCTTATGATCATAAGCCCGAATCTTGATTCTGATCCGAGTTGATGATTCCTTGGCAACTTTCTTGGTTGTAGCTGCTTCAGCCATGGTCGTTCCCATCCCTCCGAGGGCTCATGAGATCCTGTCTGAATCTCATGAGCTCGGAGCAGATGATTATAAAGTCCTAAATCGAAATTAAATTTATTTAATAATCTTGGTGACAGCGCCCGCGCCCACTGTTCTGCCGCCTTCGCGGATAGCAAAGCGCATCTTGTCTTCCATAGCAACCGGACCGATCAACTTAACAGTGATATTGACCGTGTCGCCGGGTTGCACCATGGCAACTTCGGCCGGCAAGGTCACCTCGCCCGTCACGTCAGTCGTACGGATGTAGAACTGAGGTTTATAGCCTGTGACAAAGGGCTTATGACGACCACCTTCATCTTTGGTCAAAGCGTAAATCTGAGCTTCGAATTCAGTATGAGGTGTGATTGAACCCGGCTTGGCCAAAACCATACCACGCTCCACTTCTTCTTTTTTAATACCGCGCAACAGCAAACCAGCATTATCTCCGGCACGGCCGTCCTGCAATTGCTTGTTAAACATTTCAATACCCGTAACCACGGTCTTGCGGGTTTCGCCCAGACCCACGATTTCAACTTCCTCGTTGATCTTAACGGTTCCGCGTTCGATACGACCGGTCACCACCGTACCGCGACCCTCAATCGAAAAGACATCTTCGATGGGCATCAGTAACGGCTTATCCGTGTCGCGAACCGGCTCGGGAATAAACTCATCCAATTTAGCCAACAAATCCATAACCGGCTTTGAAGCTTCCGGATCGGCTGAATTTTCCAAAGCTTTCAAAGCTGAACCGCGGATAATCGGGGTGTTATCGCCATCAAATTCGTATTTCTTCAAAAGTTCACGCACCTCTTCTTCCACCAAGTCGATCAATTCAGGGTCATCCACTATGTCGCATTTGTTTAAAAAGACGACCATGGAAGGCACGCCCACCTGACGAGCTAACAATATATGCTCGCGAGTTTGAGGCATGGGACCGTCGGTAGCAGCCACCACCAAAATAGCACCGTCCATCTGAGCGGCGCCCGTAATCATGTTCTTGATGTAGTCAGCGTGTCCGGGACAATCAACGTGAGCATAGTGTCTATTTTCCGTTTCATACTCGACGTGAGCTGTCGCGATGGTAATACCGCGAGACTTGGATTCCGGAGCTTTGTCCAAATCCTCAACTCCTTTTTTATGAGCTGTCATGCCCTTAGCCGACAAAACGCTTAAAATAGCGGCCGTCAAGGTCGTTTTGCCATGGTCAACGTGACCAATGGTGCCCACATTGACATGTGGCTTATTTCGTTCAAAAACTTCAGCCATATTTGATGGTCATTGCGCTTCCATTTCCGGTCTGATTGAAGGCCGGCTGAAACGCTAAATTAATACTAAATTAATAATTACAAAGC
>ERZ795059.332-NODE-332-length-63325-cov-7.722206_pt1 | contig 63325 bp, 49 predicted proteins | sample MGYA00375143_ERZ795059 | MGnify/ENA primary metagenome ERZ795059 (study PRJEB30188, sample SAMN05720168) | activated sludge metagenome | isolation source: Anaerobic digester | place: USA | collected 2015-01-07 ... | reverse complement strand
GTTGTTGATACTGGAAGATCTTTAAGATTCTCATACGGTAGATTGTTACTGCTACCATAATCACCCTCTCCGTCTATGCTTCCTGATACCTGGAAGCGATATTTACGGAACGGCTGAAGATAATACCCTCTGCCGTTATCAAAGGCGATTTTCAGTGTAGGGATGGTCTCATTTTCTATGAGTTCATATCCTACTATTTTTCTTATTGGGATCTCTACTCCGAATTTTGTTGTTGTTCCATTAACATTAGCATTTGTATTCATAAGATTACCTCCTGGACCGGCATACATAATTTGCAGGCTGGTTGACTAGACCATTTGCACCAGTTTAAAAGATTTGAATAGATTGAAGAATATATATTTCTATATCCTTCATATTAATAATATATATATCGAATGTAAGAATACTAGATATATAATGAGAAGAAACCTCCAATTATTAAATGTGAAATACGTGTGGATATATGTGTACACCATGAACGGTTCTCGGCTTGGCTTTCATGATGTACTATGTGGCGTTCATATATTCACTAGCTCCGAACGTTTCACAATGAGGCAAGCTTTATTATTCTTCTCATCCACTTCTCCTCAGGTGTCCAAGAAAAGGTTTACATGGCTCCTTCGGGAGCCATCATATACCTTTTGTTTGTCCCTAACATTATACCATCTCTTCTCTTCAGCATAGAAAAAACGCAAGGGTAAGCTCTTGCTTTTAGAACTATAATATTTTAAAGAGGAGGTTTAATACATGAGTGATATCCCAAAGAGATATGAACATTTCTTATCACCAGATGGTGTTCGTAAACTATCTCAATTGATGAAAAGTCATTTTGCATCATATCCAGATAAAGATAAATTGTATAATGACTCAAAAGGATTACAATACAACGGCAGTGTTTATAACTTCGGATCTGAGATACTGTTGGAAACCAACAAACTCAAAATGACAAAACCACCAATCCGAAATCTTAAATATGGAAAAGACACAACATTCTATTTTGATATTGATTACTCATATCTCATAGATACATACGAGCAACAAAATATGCTGGTATGTAATTTGAAAAAAGATGTGCTGGTTGCATCACATCAATATTATTTGGAATTCAGAAATATAAGTGAATATTATGTAATCCGATCAACCAATACCAGTGCAGGTAATAAAGTTACCCCAGACTCAGAGAAACAAGTTCAACAATCTATTGTATTCAAGGATTTGTTTTACAAAACAAATGATTTCCCCGTACTGGTTGAAAAGTATACAAATGAAAATAATGAAGTTGTGTATGTTGATCATGAAATTCGTATTCGTGATGGTGAAACATTTCCAACATTTTATTTCCATTCAAATGAACTGACCGATGGTTACATTGATTCAATTGTTGATGGTACATTGACAACGATATTGTTGGATGATGATATGAATGGATTACCGTTCATATGGTTTACAACAGAATCGTTTAAATATTTACCATCATTGGATTTGGATAATAATGTTGATGAAAATGGAAATCCATTGTTGACATTTGGTACGGATGGAAATATGGTCTCCAGAATATATCCGAATTGTTATACGGATAATTTTCCACCATATGATGAATCCTTGAATTACGATTGGTTCATCAAAGTCGAATGTCGCGATGGTTACAATTTCATTGCGGATGATGAACCTGGAAACAAAGATCTGAATTATGGTATACCAATTAAACGGATTATGTTGTTATATTCTAACGTGGTTAACCAACGATCTGCTGGATATGTTGAACATATTATCGATATTCCCGAATCGGACGATTATGTTATATATTTGGATAAAAATGTAAATTTCCGTTGGTGGTTTTATAAACGTACACCTGAAGATTATGATTGGGATCCAGTAACATTTAAAAATCCAAATTATGCATGTTCATATTATGAAACACGTGACCATGGGCTGGTCATTGGTTCATTTACGGGAAACCACATGAATCAGGGTTATATGATTCCAGGTTTCAAAATAAAATTCTTTAATGAATATTTATATCCATGGGAATCCGAATTGATCGGTGATGTATCGGGTATACACATTGATTCAACTGATGAGCGTTCCAACAATGGTATCATTGAAAAGAATGGTGTGTCACACGCGTTAGGTGATTTTGATGGATTACCAACATATATGAACATGCAATTGAAAAACACAATACATCATTCACATGTTGACATTTATGCGATTCGTGATCACAATAATGAATATACCCAATTACCAATGAAAAAACAAACTGCGGGTATATTGTTGGATTCGGCAATACCACAAAATGAATTGCCTGAATTGATTATGTCTGATGCGGGAATCGTTTATAATGGATATGTATCCAATTTGTATTATACATTAAATGACAAAATTATTTCGCCGAAGAATGTTTTGACAAACATAACATATGCGGATAATGAAAAGAACGTGTTTTCTGATTATACCAATATTGGATCAAAACGTTATAAACGTTTCTTCTATCACGGTAGTAACTATTTTTCATTGGATGTGTTTGGATTGGATCCATTGACGGAATTCGCACGTGGATACATTGTATCAAATGATCCTCCTGTATATGAAAATAATCGTGAAACTGATTATGTGAAACCCGGTCGTACCATTGCACGTATTTGTGACATTCCAACCACAATGATCAACATGTTGAATATTCCCAACTATGCACCATCGATATTGATTGATTGGAATACATCTGATGTACCATATGTGCGTACATTTTGTAATTTCGAAACAACCGATATGGAACGTTTACGCAACAATCCATATGATACATGGATCAAACATGAAAACATTGTATTTCCGGTTGATTACGATTTGGAAAATGTTATACCAACATATGGTGATCGTTATAAAACAACAATCAATATGAATGCAACCACGGAATTGACATTTGGTGAATCGGGTAATACAACGGTTTCAATCAATGAACCTGGTTCTGGATATGTTGTTAATGAAAGTTTCAAATTCAACATCGGCGGACGTTATTTCGTTGGTAAAGTTACCGAATTGAATGGTTCATCGGTTCATGCGGTTACAATCATTTCAGACGACTTTTCAGATATTAATGTATCGAATCTGATAAATCAAACATCCACATATCATACAATGTCAATTAATGGCGATGGTGTTGGATTGATTATAAATTTGACATTGAATGATAATACATGGAAATCAATTCAACCTATCACATTAAATTCGTATATTAACGGATTGCATCTGTATAAGTATGATGAATATGGACATGTGTGGTTGTATGAGTATGATCATGATAAATGGAATGGTTTCCAAATTACTGGTCCATCAGTAACACCAAATCCGTATGATTTGGATAAACCATATAAACGCAAATTAGTTGATGTGTTTATCATGAATATGTTGAATAATAATCGTAAACTTTATTATTTGACATTTAATGGTGAAATCAATACTGTTGACCAGTTGTCAATTACAACACAACAAACTGACATTGATATATCTGAGATTGGTATGAATGATATTTCTGAAACATTGAGATCCAAAAACATTAATCACCAAAACGCATATTTTATTCCATATGTAAATGATGTTGATAATCGTGTTGATGTTCGTGTTTATAATCGTTATCCATTTACAATACAAGATACTGCATTTGGTAAATATCACAATACAATTCTTCCACGATACAACAATTTGAATGTATCATCATTTTTCAACATTGCAAATCGTATATCATATACAATCCATCGTTACAAATTACATTCACAACCCGATTTGTTCTATTACAATCCATTGGAACCAAATTACATCAAATACGAAAACATTTCAACTGATTATCATACAATCAAAGAAAAACGTTTATTCACATATGTTGATTTGTTTAATGAAGAAGAATTCTCATTGTTGTCAAATCGATATGTTACTAATAACAACATTTACAATTATAATGAATATGTATCAGATGCATTTGAAACATTGAGAGAACAACTTCAATCAATGGACCGTGACCAATTAATCACATACATCAGAAACAAATATGGTGATAATGCATTTCCTGTAACAGTTGATGCAATTAATCCATATACAAAAGAAATGTTGATTGAATATTGTTTATCAATTCCTGAATCATTGTACTCCAAATCAAACATCAAAATGGTTGCACAAAAGTTCACATCTGTTGCACAAATTGTGTTTGATGATTATGGTAACCAATCCATTGTTCCAACAGATGGAGAACCAATCATCGGTTCATTTGAACCATTGTCATATACAATACATGATTTAAATTATCAAACAAATGTTAAAGTTGAACCAGATATACTGTTTGTGTTTAATGTTAAAAAGAATGACCAAATCGTTACATTCAAGAATTATCACATTTATGATGAAAACAATGTTGATATTTCAAAACATTCATTGTTGATATACGATGGTAAAAAGTATCTGTATGATTCAAACACCGACAACTGGTACGCAACAATTTAATCATTTTTTGAAACGTTACCCCAAATCATTTCATATGACGATTCACACGTTCCAATTGTTTATTGATGGATGTCCGATAAGGATATTCATCAATAAACTACCATATTATTTTGATTTCAACGAAATCAAAATCCAACATAAAATTTATTTCATATGAAATAAATATATATGAAAAAATGAAATTCTAGAAAAGGAGGATCATTATGTCCTTACATAAAATATACAACTTCGTTGGATATAACAATTTGGGATTGATACTTGAACAGGAACGCAAACATTGGTTGTTGAAACCTGATGCGAAATTGAATGTTCAAGATTCTGCAACTGGATCAATCTTCCAAGGCAAGATAGAAAATCTTGGAAATGAAGTGATTGTTGAAACAAACAAAACCAATGCGTATACCGGAAGCGATATGTTTCAATTCGTGAATGATATGTTCAATGTTGTATTGGAACCATTATCATCGGCATTACCGTACAACAACGCATTGAACGGTTTGATGTATGAATGTATCATTTCATCCAAAGTTGCATATGTTGACAACAATGTCACATCATACAAGAATTACAAAGTGAAATTCACAAACTGTACTGAAGTATTGATTCCATTTGGTGATTCATTGGAAACTCCAGATGTTTATGTTGGTAAATGGATTAAGACAACAACAAATCCAATTATCATGTTACCGGATTCATCCAATGCATATACAATTGAAATACCATTACAGTTCAAACCAAACGTGACTGGATGCACATTCTATTATCCATTGGAAGAAAACATGCAACCGTTGTCATTAACCCGTGAATCTGCATCTGTATATGTAACTGAAGCTGTCACTGATAATACTTTTATCGGATATCCAATTTATTGGTTTACATCGGATAATACAAATGTTGGTCCACAAATTAACATCCCAAAGAATCGCACAAATAACAAAACCATATTCTATGTGGCAAATCCGGGTAATGTTTCAAAATACAATACACAAATTTTCTGTTGTGTTGATGGTGATAATGATGCCACACCAGAGGGTGAAACATCCGATTGGAAAGTTGTATGCCAAACCATAACAGGATCATTCACTGGAACAACTGCGGATGTTAACATACCAATTGATATGTCAACAATACATTTGGTACAAATATCAACTGGAAACATTTATCCAATACCATTTGTATCAACGAACAATGACACATTGACTCTTACTAGTATCAATAAATGGTATCGTCATGGTAACATTGCAGAATCCAATATGAATAACTATGACCAGAACTGTTATAATGTACAACATGATCAACCAATAATTCCATTATTTAATTTACATCTGGATGAAAATGTTTCATTCTTACACAATACAACAGATGTTGGTTATGCTGGTATTCATTTATCCAGTGAAGTTTATTCTGAAACAACACCACGATATCCATATTCTCTTGGTGAATGGGATGGAATTCCAGAATGGATTAATGATAACGAAGAAGGAGCTCCACAGCACACCGCAATTTATGCAATACATAATACACCAAATTACAATCCAAATGATCCAACATCACGTCAAACATCGGCAATCATTTTGGACCCAGGTAAACAGAAAACTTCTGATGATGAAACATTTACAAACGATGAACGTGGTCGTGCGTATTTAATATCCAACGATGATGCATCATATGAGAATAATGCAACCGCAGAATATAAGAAACCACCACGCACCATTGCACGTATTTGTGACATTCCAACAACATTGATTCAATTAACGAACATTGTTGGATTGTCACCAACAACGGTTGTCGATAAACGTTATGTTCATACTGATGCATGTTACACAGAAAAAGACCGTATTAAATTATATAACACATTGGCAAATCGTTGGGTTCGTCCAACCAATGTTGATTCGGATGGTAATCCAATTACTGAACATCCAACATCGGATAATGATTTCATATTTAACAATGAATCGGATTTGAATGATGTTGATCTGACACACGGTGTCAATGATTTTTGTGAATATGAAAATATGAATCCAATGGTTGATCCTAAATATATCGCATTGGATATGATTACGAAACCGGGTGATGGTTACAATGTTGAAGACAAGGGTATTGTCATAATCGGTGGTGCATCAATCAATTATACAGTAACCGAATTGGTCGGTGAAGCACCATCCGGTGTAAAGAATGTTTTATTAACACCATCATCAGATACCCCAATATCATTATCAAACTTTGATTTGGTTACTGATCAAAGTGGTGAAAAATATGCAAACACAAATGAATATGGAACATCACCAACATCTCCCAATAGTGGTACTGGATTATGTTTTACAATGGTAATCCAGAATTATGATTCAATTCGAACAAAACGTGGAAAATTGCTCGATGGTTTGTTTGCATTGGTTAAACTTCCTGATGGATTGTGGTTGTATCAGTATGATAATAAATGGATAAAACGTACAATGATTTCTGAGGCTGAAACATCAACCATTATATCTTCCTTAGGAGGACTGTCAACCACAGAATCATACATGACATCCATTGTATCGGTTGCACGCACACTTCCTGTAACATCACGATATGACCATCAATCTTACAAATCATTGAATGTCATATCAACACCATCATTCATCAACATCATTGATACTGCACATGTTCCATACATTTATGATGGCGATAAACCATCAGTTGATATCAATAAATTAATGTGTCAATCCATTTATCGTGGTAAAGCAAAATCACATTCGGTTGAATTTATTATAGATTATTTGAAAGAAAACAATCGTAATTGGTATGATTGTTATGTATTCTGGAAATGGGATGATCCATCACCAACATCAACCAATCTGTTGTTCTCATATGGTATCATCCAACGTTCATTCAATAATCTGATGTCAACCGATACATCAACGATGTTACCAATGAATGGATTGAATTCACCATCATATGTTCATTCAAACGAACAAACCACAATTGTATGGAATACCGATCATGGTGTGATGATGTGGGTGTATGACCCAGTGTCATCAGAAAAAGAAACATACACCATTGATCCGGATACAAATGACATTTCTATTTCCAGAAAAACACGAACATGGAATGATGTTGATTTGTATAATAATACAACATTGAAACTCGTCGGTGATGATGGTAAATTGTTGTATAACATCATATCAAACAATCCAACACAAGTTTCATATGACATGAGATCAAATGATCCAATATACCAGAAACCAGTATTCGCAGAACTTGGAACCATTGGTCAAACCATTAACATCAATCCGGTTGGTGTATGGAAACTTGTATATCCAAGAATCAACACATATACATTCTCCAATGGTAATGGTTTAAAATTTGATGCCGTTAAGATGGACATTCTCCGTGGTGACAATTTGGGAATCATTGGAAATGTCAAAGATCAAAATGGTAATGTCGTTAATAAAAAGATACTCATCATTGATCGTCAGACAAACGGTAACGCAATGAAAGTTTACAACAGTCAAACCAATACATGGGATAAAGTATAAAATATATACCCGGGCATATGCCCGGGTATATTCATATCTAAATGATGATACAATCTGAATAATATTATTTCAGGAGGTCGTAATATGAATGACTTATTTTCAGATGATAAATGGTTGGATGACATGAAATCATTAATACAACCAGACGAATGTTTATTGCCCATTGCAGTCAAGGTTGGTAAAAATTATTACAAAATTAATGATATATCCAATCCTGATGTATTCAAAGAAACATCTGTCGTTGCATCAAATTTCAAAGTTGTATTTGGGTCAATATACAACATGTTTCGAAATGCATCATTCCCAATGAACCAAATGCAAAAATATGACATAATCAACCAGATTCAAACAATCGATGAGAAAACCCAGGTTGATACATTGTTTTTTGTATTCGAATCAGATTATCGGGTTGATGATGATTTGACGGTGTTTGATGAATGTATCAATACCAATTATGATATGCTAATCGATTATGTATCATCAATGGCAAATGCAAATCGTAAACGCATGTTGGAATCATTTTATAACAACAATAATTATTAATCTTCATATTTATATGATTAAAATGTAATCTTATAATATGAGGAGATGTTTATTATGAACACAACTGAATTCAAACGAATGTTGATTGACAATTGCAATCTGAAACCAGGTGGACACAATGTTTGGTGGCGTGCAAAAACATGTCCATTTTGTGGTAATTCAAAATGGAAGTTTTATCTGTATATCAATGTGAATGATGATTCTTCTGTTGGTTATGATTGTAAACGTTGTAACCAAAAGAGTTCTGTCATTGATCAAACCGTGTTAAATGGTTTAGGAATATATGGAGAACAAATACCACAGTTCAAAGGTGTCAAATATGTCAAACGAACTGAAGAAATGTTCAACGACATTGTATTGTTACCGGAAGATGCAGACATCAGTAAAATACAAAATTATGTGTATTCACGTGTCGGTGTGGTTCCAACATTTGATGATTTACGTTTGTTCCAGTATGTCGCAGATCCAATCAAGTATTGTAAAATGTTATCGAATGATGAAGTCAACAAGAATAAATTCATCAATAGATTCTGTTTTAAATTGTCGAATGGTGGTTTGACATGTCGTTATCATAATGATTCACAGATACGATGGATCAAACATTCTGTTGTTAAAAACAGTGGGCGTGGATTGTACGTGTTACACAACAATGTCAATCCAAATGAACCAATCAATGTTGCGATTGCGGAAGGCGTGTTTGACATTATCGGATTATATTATCATGGTAACATTAAAAACTGTCTGTACATATCAACTCAAGGAACCAATTATGCATCTGGATTATATCACATTCTTGGTACCGGAATATTTGGTTCAAACGTTTCAGTTGGTATATATAAAGATGGTAATGTCAAAAATTATGAAATCCGATATGATAAACGATTCAAAAAATTGTTTAAATCAATAACGATTTATGAAAACATTATTGAATCGGATTATGGTCATCCAAAAGACAAAATCGAAATACATAAAGCTTTATCAGAAAGGATATGATATAATGAAGATACTTGATATTTATAAACACATTACTTATACCAACAACAAAATTTATGATGCCATTAATGAAACCCTTAAGAGTGGAAGTTACAACGAAGCATTGTATTATAAATATACAATAATGGTTAACATCGAAATTGAGAAAACCAATGATTATCTGTTGATGTTGTATTATCGTGCATTCTGGGAAAGTATCGGTGATCCACATAACATATATGATACAACAACTCCTAAGAGACATTCATTCAGAATGTCATTAATGACTGCAATCGAAATCATTTATGAAGCGACACCACCATTGCTCCAGAGTGAAATCAAAAATTCAATAACATCAATTGATAACATCATTGAAATATTGAAAACATACGTGTTGGAAAATAATTCAGATGTTAATTTACGTCGTGGAATATTCTTTAAGAAAAACGGTATGTTTGATTATGGTGGAATATGGAATGACTCTGATGATCGTACCAAAAAGATTCGCTCCATCATTGATAAGGATACATCACGTCCACCAGTGATTGCATATGTTGATGTAGAGGTTGGTGATTTCAAACAGTATGTCATATCTGGTCCAGTTGATAAAATGATGTTGATGACTACATTGGTACGAGAATTAAATCTCACACATGTATATGTTAATCCACCCGAGTCATTGACAACAAATCCAATTGTACACATCAAGGGTTATACCAAATATAAATATGATTTCACTCTTCTTGAAGAACTTAACACTTTATGTGAAAACACTTTAAAAATGTTAGAATAATTATGGTGGGGATATCCCCACCATATATCTATAATTTTATATTTCCATATTTATTTAATTATAACGTAATACCCTTAGGGAAGGTATTATTAAAATTTCACACATCTCGCGCGAATGTGTGAATGGAATATATGTAAAGGAGGAAAGAACATATGTTTTATACACCACAGGTACAGACAACAACCGGTGGTGGTATTGCTGGTATAATTGCAGCAATCACATCTGTCGTTGTTACAGTTGTTGAAGTAGTTCGTAATGTTATTAAACATATACGCGAACACAAACAGAAAACACAGATGAGACCACCACTTCCATGCAATGGAAATTTAATCGATATGACATATAACGATTCATCTGGAAGATGGAATGTTAGAATGCCAATCACACACGTAAACCCAAATTATATAAACGGAGGAATGCACAATATGTATGAATATGATGTAACCCAGGGTATGAATTACATTGATACCCCTGAAACAAGTAGTATTTATAATCGTAACCTTCCATATGGTTATGGTTATGATCCAAACAAACGCGACTATATCTGGCAGGATAAGACACTCGGTCAGGTTCCCTCAACGACTGAGTATGTACCTTTCGAGGCACGCACAGGATTTGATCCGACAGATTGGTTAAAACGTATGAATTCTTATGTTTCTACAATGGAGCCCTATTATCCATATAGAAACAAAAACCTGTTTATCAAGTATACTGATGTAGAACCACCAAAGGACGATTCATATCTGAAGGATCCTTTTGCAGGAATTCAGTTCAAGAATTTACAGAATCATTTTGAAAGGAGACAGTTCAATCCATTTGAACCTTCCAGACCATTTGCGACATATGATACCAATAGTATCAATGCAAATGATCCTGCTGATAATCCGTATGAGATGACACAGGAACAGATCAATGGTATGGTAAATCGTTCAAATTATTATAAGGATTATATTCTTAATATCAATAGGATGAATCCATTTGGTGCACCAAATGATATTGACAATCCTTATAATCTTCTTGGAGGTCCTTCATATGTTGGTGCAGATGGACAGCTCCATATCCGTCAGGTACCACCACAGCCTGAGTATCATGCTCGTAGAGAGTTTCTGAATTCTGGTAGAGAGAAACCATATCCAACGATTGGAGGTGAAGCATTCGGTCGTAGTATGTATCATGGTTTTGATTTCTATACTATGAATCAGCCAAATATGGTATACAATAATATACCAAATGGTGTTCCGACAAACATGTACAACACAGCAACCCCGAATGATCCAATTGCACCACCATTATTATCAATTCCATTCATCAGAAATTATATTCAGAAGCAGAAGAATGAAGAAGCTCGTCAGAAGATTGGTAATCCCGATCCTTATGCAGCAGCATTCTCGCAGCCCACACAGAAACCGGTACTCCAGGATCCAAACAATTATGCGAATCCGTATTCAATGAGTATCCAGAATCAGATAGACAGGAGTAAACTTATGATTGATCCAAAATGTGGAATGGTTCTCAATAATGGAGATCCAAATGATCCACTTGCAATGTTATTATCTATTCAGCCTGCAGGTCAGCCCATCACACCTCAGCAGGAAATGAGAAATCAGATTGCTCTTCAGCAGCTTTATAATATGCAGATGGGATATCCTCAGACACAGCAGCCCAATCCGTATAACTTTGGTTCCGTACTTGGTGGGCCTACATACGTGGGTCTCATGCGCCAGGGTGTTGCACCAATGATGTATGGTTATCAGAATAATCAGCAGCCACAGTATAATCAGTATGGTATGTACAACCAGCATGCTAACACATATGGTATGCCTCAGCAGAATCCCCAGCAGCAGATGTATCAGCAGCCACAGATGGCACATTATGGTCAGCAGACCAATAGTGTATTTACAGACGAAGCAACAATAAGATCCATGGCAAATTATGGCATGTCACCAAATCAGGTAAACCAGTACAACAATTCATACGGAATGCCTCAGCCACAGCGGAATCCCCAGCAGCCACAGGTGAATACACGTTCAATGATCAACCCTCAGTCATTAGGTTATCCACAGTCACAGACATCAGTTAATGATATATTCGGTGATAAGTCTGACAACAGTAATCGTGTTGTTGGTAATCCTCTTCCAGAAGCACGTGACGTAGCAGAAGGTTTAACTCAGGATGAAATTCTGGATATCATGCTCAGAGCAGACAGAGGCGAACTTGATACAGCACCAGTTGAATTCAAAGAACCTGAAAGACCTAAGTCACCGGATCAGCTTGCAGCAAAACTGTTCGATCTGTCATAATAATAATTGATAATATATACATTTATATATTATAAAATCAGAAAAGAAGGAGGAGTGTTCTATGATGAACACGAATATTTGGACCGAAATTTCAAATGGTATGGATATCGTTAGTAATGCATTACGCGGTATCAGTGCCATGCTTAATGGTCCACAGCTTCAGGGTTATCCCCAGCCCGTAATGGGTCCACCGAATGTTGATGTTAACATGTCACGTCGTGATCTCCCTGAAAACCAGCCACAGTATATGGGATATTATAATAACAATTATAATATGCCGAATGCTCCGTATATTAATAATTACGGATATCCATCTCCACCACAGAATCAGATGTATGCACCACCGATTCCGGGAATGTCGGATCCACGTTATGGTATCCAGCCGATGAATACACGTGATCCATGGTTCTTTGGAATGAATAATAATTACATGAATGCGAATCCGAACACAGGCATGTATTATAATCTTCCAACGTATACATCACCATTCCAGCAGCAGAATGCAACTAATACCGTTTATGGTATTCCTGGAGGTGGTTCATATGGCTATTAATTTTAAGAAGTTTTGTATGAACCATACTAACAATGTCAAACTGGCAATTCCATCTGTCGTTGATGAGGTTCCTGATGTTTATAAGAATACTGCAGAACGTGTCTTGAAAGATCTCAAGACACGTGTTGGCATGTTTGATCGTACACCGATTCCTTATATTCAGGACACAATTGATATGGTTGATGATATGGATAAGGCATTAAGTCCAACAAACGGTGATGTACCAGATTCATTAATCGAACACGTATCAACTGAATTATATAACAATTCATTCAACAATGTTGATGTGACTGAACAGTCGATAATTGTTATTGTGACATTGTACATTTGTGTAGCAAAAAACAGCAAGAGTGATTGACTGTTTTGATAGCATAGGTTTAAGTCGATAATAAAAATAAAGGAGGATAAGCTGGCGGTGCCTATGCTGTATAATCCATTCGACGGTGGATGATATCGTAAGATAATGTCAGCTAAAACAATATGAGCAATATTGGTAACGTAAACCTGAACAGAGAAGATTCAGGTTGGATCTCTTCACAGGAGGTTGCAAACCACCTCGCAAACAGGCTCGGATTCCCCATTCTCTGTGACTTCAAGAAGTTCGGTGGTACTTCTCCATTCGAGTCATATGTAAGAATGAGAGTCGGCATGAAGGACAGTGACTGTCTGATGCCTTATGAGTCAAATGACATCATCTCAAGTCTTCTGAGAAATTACAGCAACAATATTCCGTTAAAGAAGAGCGTACTTGATGTCCTGAAGCCTTATATGTATCCACAGGATCCTAAGGTTCTCAGACAGATGATTCTCAATGTTCCTCCTCAGAGACTTATGCAGATTGGTCTTTGTGGTAAGAATCTTGAGGACCTGCTGAAACATGCAGTACCGATCCACGACACAAAGCATGCACATGTTGGAATCTATCTCAGACCTGAGGTAATTCTTGAAGAAATGTGCATCGATCCCGCAGATGATAATCCGGGTGTATTCCATATCGATATTACCGATGGTGATGTTGAGCATGGAATCAGATGGCAGGTTTCTGTACAGAAGAAGTCTACCAACGTAAACAACACAATCACACCGGATATGAGTGTTACACTCGACACAATCTTCTATTCAGGCATGTGATTATACAAAACAACTGGAGTACATACGGGAGATATCTCCCGTATGTTTACTTCGTTATATTGGAGGTGAGAAAATGATAGTTGATATACATCAGATGATCAATATAATTGAAGATTTCATGTGTAATGATTGGATCAAAGAAATTGACATTGGTGGATGTGTTGGTAGTAACATATTCAGAATATGTATGGAAACAGTAACTGGTTTCTGTAATTTCAATGATATTATGATAATCGAAGGATGCCAGGATTTCATCGAGATGCAATCAGAGTTTTTACCGAATCACATTTTCTATGCTGAAGGGGTGGCAACTGGTTGGTGTAACGATTTAAGAGAAAATGAACGTGATCTTCCAAAGTTCATGCGTTCAGATCCATCAATTGTTACATATCCAAGAAACATGAATGAATATCGTTTGATTGTATTTAATGATTCTCATTTGATTCCCGATAAATACAAGAACATCATTCGCAATTCGTTTGCGGGTAAAATCATTAATGTTGTTGATCCATATGATTATGGATGTGAACGTTTTACACATGCTCCAACAGTGGTTGACACTATTAACAAAGTATCAACAATTCAGGCATATGCGAGAAGAATGTTTAATATCGAAACGCGCGCAATCGATAAAAACGTAATCTGTCGTGTCCGTGAAATTGGTAAAATACCAGTTAGAAGTGTTGGTAAACAGGATAAGAACCAGTATGTCACACCATATAAACCAATCATAGATTATGTGAAATCACGTAGAACTGATGGTTTGCGTAAAGGGCAACGTGTAATATGCAGATCGAATTTCATAAATACATATGGGTCTGAATTAGGAACACACATATTCACAAATCATTCAATTGGTACATTACAAACAAATCGTCAAGTCATAAACGGTTTGTACAAAGTCAGGTTACATAACTCCAGACATCATATCAATTGTGATTTGAGTATGAATCCGGATGCAGCATCATATTATGAAACCATTGTTGAACCCACATCCATATTATCAATTGATGACATGCATCATCACAAATTCAATTCAATAGTCTTAGTGTTACCGGAAGACGGACGCACCGACTACACTGGTATAACCAATCGTGAACTTTACAGTGTTTTACGTAACACTAATGATTTGTCGATTGGTTATATGAGAATTTGATACGGTGGTGATAAAATGTTTTCAATCAAAAAAATCATAAATCGTAAAAATGATATTAAAGAAGCGGAAGTTTATTCTGTTACTGTTAAAGGGATTTATGAAAATGCAACAAAATTCAGAAAACTGTGTGATGGCATAACATTTTCAACATTAAAAGAGGTTGAACTGTTTTCAACAACGATGGAACATATTGCGGCATTGATTGATGTATATACAGAAAATAAATTTGGCAGACCTTCAACAGTAATAGGATTGAGAAATTCAATATCCGTTATTGGTGAAGCAATGGCAATTTTTGTTGAATGTACATTTGAAAATCTTGGTCCTGAAGATATTGATCGGAATGAATTGATGTCAAAAATGATGCATTGTTATGACATGTTAATGGCAGGCACACGGATGATGATCCATACTATGGTTGGAGAATATACACAAATCTCCACTGGGGTAAACATAATCGATAGATATTACAAAAGTTTGAACAACAAAACAAATGGTGACATAAAATTTACAGTGAACTTCACGCAACCAGACAGTGTTCTTGGACGTGAACCAAAGGAGGATAAACATGGCACAAATAAACGAAACAGAACTTCAGGCAATGGGGTATAAACAGAAGTTTGATTATTCTCAGTATTCTCACGACAACGACGTCAATGTTATTCCCAAGAATGATTTCAAACGTTTGATTCGTGATACATTTAAAACCATAACCGAAGTCGTTAAAGAAACATACGGTCCATATGGTTCTCAGTATACACTGAATGAATTAAATCAGACTTCATCAACTAAAGATGGTTACAACACATTCGAAGCAATTCATTTTTCACATCAGTACAAACAGATGGTGAAACTTGCAATCGGAAAAATATGTTCACGTGTAAACGAAGTTGTCGGTGATGGTACCACATCTTGTTTGCTGTTAGCAGAAAAGATTTTCGATTCCATTAATGAGACTTTGAAAACTCCTGAAGATGAACGTCGCATTGATTCGATTTTAACAGACATCCAGAAGTTCTTCAATGATTCTTTAAAGTTTGCAAAAGAATATGATTTGGTTAAACCTCTGGATAGCAGATCATTGGAGAGTGTTATCATGATGGCAGCCAATCACGATAAACGTCTCAGAGATGTACTCATCAATGGTCTTGATGTTAAGTATGATTCTGAAGGTCTTGTGACATCAATCAATAACATCATCGTGCAGACCAGAATCGATCAGAGTGTTTCAACCAAATATGAAATACTTAAGATGCCTGGACAGTATCGTGCTGAAGTTGCAATGATGCCGGGCGACATCGCAATGTTATCAGAAAAACGTGATGTTGTAATGGTCGTATATGACCACCCATTCAGAGATTCAGACTGGGAGAAATTCAAGGACGCGTACAAGAATAAGTATTGTCTGGATAAAAAGGTTCCGAGAATAAATGAAGATGGAACATTATCAAAACCAGGTCCACTTAATCTTCCTACGATAATGATATGTGCAACTGGATTCAACAAATCAACAATTGATCAGTGGATTCAGCCATGGCTCCAGCAGGAACTGCGTGTTGGTCATGAACATAATTTCATTCGTGCTGAAATCAAAGGCATATATCCAAAGAATGAGTTGCGTGATCTTGCGGCAATTGCGAATGTTGAGTGTCACAATGCATATACACCGATAATCAAATCAGAAGAGTTTGATAAACATGTGACAGTTTCGGTATTCAATAACAACTGTCTCTGTTTGTACAATGTCAAACCTCCTACTGAATACATCGAAGGTATCAATATTGACATGCAGTTGGAAGAAACCGCTGGCAGACGTTCAAGTATGAAGAAACGTATCAAAGCACTAACGATGGAAAAGAATGATACCACTATAAATGTCACAGTTCCTAATAGTCTTGAAGAAAAGATGTTAAAGGACAAAATCGACGATTGTACTTCAATCATCGAATCTGCATTTGAGTATGGATGTGTTCCGAATCTGTTCAAGTACGCTCATAAGATTCTTGAGATGTACAAATCGGACGAACGTTCATCAATCGTTGTCGAACAGATCATGAAATCAATTGAAGGAATATTCACTGATATATGGATATCAAAGAATGGTACTGATGTTGGTTGTAAGGATCGTTGCGCAGCATACTATAGCTCATACGCAGCATCATATGATGTTGTGGAAGACACATTCGTTGACGTCGAAAGTTTATCAACATCTGTTCAGTATGACATCGAAGTGATTTGTGCAACATTGGAAATCGTTAAATTCTTATTAACATCCAGAGGATTAATATTTGATTCATGCATTCTTCAGATGCATGGAGACAAAGGAACATATGTTCCAGTGTAATGAATTATATTTGAATCCCGGGAATTCCCGGGATTCAATATTTCATATTCCAATTTGAACAGTTCATTACATGAATTTTTAAAAAGGATGTGAATGGAATGAAACAACTGAAACAGTCAATCTATAAAAATATACTGTCAGTTTTGGTCCAGCGATCATACAGAACCTCTCAAAATATGATACTATTCTCACGAATATTATCTGCATATCCATGTAACAAAGGCAGTTGCTGGATGACATGTAATCGTGTAATTGCACAACTTGAGACAGGTATTAAAGATATACCATTGATTCTTGAAGGTATGAGAAATACTGGAGAAGATGAAGAAATCATTAACACCTTGCTCGATGTATATAAAAATCCGACAATAACAACGGTTGCTGAGGTTGCACATCTTATCAAGATATTATCGGATTATCTTAAATACGCAAACGTTTTAAAAGTGAAGAATGCGTTCATTTCTTCAATGGACATGATCGATAATGAGAATGAAAACAATCTCGCGGAATCTGTGGATGCTGTATATGATTATGCATCACAAATATGTCAAGCATATAATACAGCAAATGTATCTGTATCACAACATCAGTTCGATACAGGTCAACCGGAGATGATGGAAAACATCGTTGCTCATGCACAAGATTCGACAAACATAACAAATGTTGTCATTACAGGAATCAAATCATTGAATGCGTTATTATCTCCTGGATATGTCAATGGTGCATTGTATGTTTATGCGGCATTACCCGCGAACTACAAATCCGGTATATTACTGGAATCGCACATTGATGTTTTAAGATATAATAATCATTTAAAAGAAACCTTACATGGAAAAACACCTGTATCCATTTACATAAGTATGGAGAACAACATGTCTCAAACGGTTAAACGTTTATGGAGTATTTTATATCCGAATATTGACATGCGTTCTTATACTGCGGAAGAAGCAACTGCAATGTTTAATAAAGCATTAAATGTAAATGGATTTCGTTCTGTTATTCTTTATTATGGATACAGAGAAAAATCAACAAAAGACATTCGTGATATCATTAACACATATAATACTGACAAAGAACAAGTTGTTGCAGTGTTCTTCGATTATATCAAACGTGTTCGTCCTGCCAGGGCTGACTCATCTACCATGAGTAGTGAGAAGAGTGAGTTGAATGTTATCATGAATGAGTTCAAAGCAATCGCAGTTGAATTGGATATTCCATTTATAACCGCACACCAGTTGAATCGTTCTGGTGCACAGGCTCTTGATGAAGCCGCAAGAAACCGTGCAAACAATGTTAGATCTGATGTATTACTCGGACGCAGTAATATATCTGTTGCGTAAACAAACCTGCGCCATATACAAGTGATTGTATATGCAAACCTATTTAATTGCTGGGACCGCGTAACGTAATGTCGGGATGACATAGCAGCGTATCAGCACCCAAGTTAGATTTCGGAAATGTAATAATATATGAAAGAGGTGATGAACATTAAAGACAATATATCAGATATATCATATATAAGTATTTGAAGACTGTTGAATGGAAACCTGTTGTATATGATGATGTAAAACCAGGAATGTATGAAGTCTCAAATTACGGATTTATCCGTAATGCACATACAAGACAGATCATGTCAATATGCTTTTCTGAAAAAGGTTATGCTATGGTAGAACTCGCAACCATATCGGGTAAAGGCAAATCAAAGAAACTTCATCGAATAGTCGCGAAACATTTTGTCGATGGTGAAACAGAAAGCAAATGTGAAGTTGATCATCTTGATGGGAATAAACGAAACAACCAAGCTTCAAATCTTGAATGGGTTACACATTTAGAAAATATTCGTAGAGCTTATAACATAATCTTGTACCGATTAAATATTGTGAGGATCATCCAAACGCAAAGCTTAGAAATGAAGAAGTACATGAAATTTGTAAAGCTCTTATTAAATATAACGGTGATTGTAGAAAGGTCCTGAATGAAGTCCAGGGACACTTTGATTGTACACTGAGACTCATACATGGAATAAAGTATAAAAGTACCTATACTACAATATCCGATTTATATTTCAACAAAAACTATTTCCGAAATTTAAAAGGTTCAACGACTATCGAAACTAACTCAATCATCTAACGTGTCGTGAGACACCTTGATTGGAATAAGGATGCAAATCTGAAAGGAGTAGAGTAGCGCCAAAGCGAATGTGGTTCTGGTTGAAAGTAATAATTTCATAATTCCAGATTAAAGCGAAATGGTAGGGTTCTCGTTAGAGAATGTGATATAGTCTCATCATCTGTTATAATGACAGAGAAGTTCATTAAAGAACTGCATGAATTTGCGAATCATGTGAAGGTATAATGGGGAGGTTATGGAAGTCGCGGATTGGTTGGGAATAATTAATGTTGATATGGTAGACAATAATAAATTCCTGATGATCAAAGCCGTAAAGCAACGTGAAAAAGATCAAGCTGATCAGTCCACATGTATTGCTTATAGACACCCATTCCTGTCACCAACATCGTTTGCACTTAAACCGGATATTGTTGAAACAGTATCACTCAGTACACCATTGTACACACAACTTCAACAGTTGAATTATCCGGTTGCTAACTAAATACCAGGGTATAGTAGTAGGGTACCCTGTAAAATATATTAACGATATTTATATTGTTAAAACGGATAACATGAGAATACTGTTATCTGAAAATCAGAATCAGGAGGAAAACAATTATGCTTAGATCGTTACAGACTCAGATCTTTGGTGCAGGATATATCATCCCATATGTTGATATAATTGCATCCGCATATCCAACCGAAGTCATTCAGGCTGAACCAATGATTGGATTAAAGATCGGACTCATCGACAACAGCAACATCAACCCAAAGGAACGTCTGTTAGCACTTGAACAGGTACTTCCGATAATTCTTGGTGGTACAAGATGTATGTTAAGAGAAACACCTCTTAATGCACCATTCGGATATTATCTGTTAACACTGCCAGTTCCGAGAGATCAGTTACGTGGCATCGTGGATGATGTCATGCGTGTATTAACAATACTGGAAAACCAGTTTGGTATCACGGTCACCAAGGAATACGAAATCAACGTATCTGGTCAGTGTAATCCAATGGAACTTGAATACAAACTTGCAAGGTTTGAAGTTCCAGCTCAGTACAGCAGGTTACTGATCCATCAGTCAGGCACACCATTCACAATTGGACGTGTCGAAAGAATCAACCCGATGTATATTACCGTACGCACCAAATGGAAGTTTGGAGCTGAAAGTAATGTATATACAGACTTCGAGCATATCAAGGTATTAGCTCACCTGATTGCCGGAATTTATTAAGAGGAGGAAAACTTATATGAGCGAATATGTAAATCCGGATTATCCGGTACCTGGAACATCACAGTTCCTCAGACCACAGTACACAGAAACAGCAGACCCAGGATTCTATTACATGGGTGGCGGAATCAATCCGTTTGATCAGCCTATGATGAACCCCATGTTCTCAATGCCTCAGACTATGGGAAATAATGGTATGGGTGATTCAAGAAGATTCCTTCCTGATGTACAGCCTCAGATGAATGCACCCCAGCCCTCTCAGCAGATGGGACTGAATGCATTTGTTGAGTCCAGACGTCAGGTTACACCTCAGCCTACACCCGTTAGTCCTTGGGCACAGATGACACCACAGCCAATGGCTCCAGCAGGTCAGCCATTTGCACCTCAGTTCATGGATCCGATGACAATGGTTCCATATGGCAATTATTCAGACATGGCACATGGTGCAGTATGCCCTCCTATCAACAGAAAGATGATGTGGGGTGACAATGCAACACCTAATATGTTCTATGATATGCCCAACATAGATTGGACTGGTGCTCAGAGACCACAGCCGGTACCACAGAATCAGATGTATGCTCCCCAGGGAATGGCACATGCTCAGGTATTTAATGCTAATCCGTATGGAACTCCATCTGTATTTACAGACAACAGACCTTCATCATGGGATGAAAGAGCTAAAAGCATCTGGAAGTAATAAGAACGATATTACATACGGGGATATCCCCGTATGTAATATTTTTATATAAGGAGCATAGAATGATTTACACATATAGATCTAGATTGAATCAGTTGCCACTGGATCTGAAATATGGTCTTGGTGAATTGACATTCCAGAAAGGTATGTTACCACCATCAAGAAAAAGTAAAGCAGTTGAGTTGTTGAAAAAATACAATGTTGACTTTATTGATGTTGGTACTGGAACCAATAGGTTCATTGTCAAATATGATAACTTTGCAATGAAGGTTGCTCTTGATAATGATGGTATTGCGGATAATAAACAGGAATATGCCATAAGTGAACAGTTGAATCACATCTTTCCAACAAGTGCAGCAGATGCATTGGAATTGTCGAATGGTGGTCACATTCTTATGTCAGATTATTGTCCTGCATTTACATCCTATCAGGAAATGTATGATCATCATTCTCGTATTGAACAGATTCTTGAAGCATGGTCTAATGCAGGTTTCCTGTTGGGTGATGTTGGCATAAGTAGAATAAATTATGCCAACTGGGGACTCAAAGGTGATAAAGCAATCTGTATAGATTATGCATACGTAATTCCAGCATCATTATATACATTCCGTTGTATATGTGGTGAATCTGATATTGCAATCACCGATAATACATTTACCGCATACAAGTGTTTATCATGTAGACGTATAATCGAGGATTCTTTATTACGTAAAAGAATCTCTCCGGAAATAAGAATGAAGATGTTAGAGAATGCAACAAAAGGATCAATTCTGATGACTGGACCAACACTGGATAAAGAAATTCCAGATGATGTAATTGCAAAGCCATTAGGACCAGATGATCCAGATTATTAAGGAGGAAATAATAATGAACTATAAAAACATATTAAAAGGATATGGTGTATCCACACAACCAACCACAGTCGCAGTTGAAACATTCCAGCGTTCACGTGATGATGTTGATCAGATTCTCAGATATTTCGATCATCTTGAAACGAACTATTTTGAGGATATTCCATATTCAAGACATCTGCCAAAAAGTCTTATCTGGAACATTCCAACAGACGTATTTAATTATATGACAAAACTCATGCTTATGGATGTTCCGATTACATGTAACCCAATGACAATGTTGTACGGAATGTGTTTGGAAGATGAAGAAATGTATCCAGATTTCGTTAAACGTCTCATCGAGTATGATGTATCAAACGAAGATGACGTCGTTGATTACATCAACAAGAACATGCAGTTGAATAATGAACCAACCGAACCAGAGGGTGATGATACATGATTCTTACATCATTCAGATGTTTCATAAATGCAATTGTTCCGACAACGGACAAAGACACATTGTTGCGTTCCCAGTATTTTGTATTGGATGTTATGGGCGATCGTTCTGATTCAATCAGTTATGGTGAAAATGGTGAAATAAATGTTCGTCGTACGGGTTTCAACAATAATTACAGGATCGAATACGTTCCGGAGATATTTGATCCTGCACCCCATACGGCGGACATAACATACATCAATGTCCCAGGTGGACCATGTGTCAAAAACAAACAAATGTCATATATGAAACATTTATTGAATTCTGATACAAAATATAACGTTTATAACCGAATGTTTTCTGAGACCAAGTTCATCGATTATCCTGGAATAATGATAATGTTCGATGAACATAACATCATCAATTATGGTAGTCTTATTGCAGGTTACATGGCACATGAGTTTGGTGTTAATGTTGATTTTATAGATGAAACATTGAGGCCAAATATATTTGGTAATAAGAGTGGTAAATATGTTGGAGATGTTCAGAATGCTCGTATGAATATAAGAGCATGTAAGAATTATAAAATAATCAAAGACATGGAGTTGATGATTGATGAACTTTCACGAGAGAACACAATATCAAACTTCATGTCCCAACTTTCGTCATATAAAACGGAAGAACTTATTGGAATATATAATATGATATTTCCAGATAAACCATTGCCACGTGGAGTGTATACTCGTGACGATATGTTTACCATTCTGACAGGCGCAATGTGTGATGGTATTGATTTCAGATCCGGTTATGGATATGATGATATAAATGAAAACATCAACACATATGAACGTGAACTGTCTGACTGGGAACGGTTAGAAGAAGACTTTCGTTATGAATTATTACAGGATGCATCAGCAGGGTATTAACCCTGCTGATATTTTTATTCACGATTTGATAATCTTCTTATGAAAGGAATGATATTATCATGGATACAAACAAAGCAACAAATCCAATGTCTGAATATTTGTTAAAGATTCAATTGATCATAACAAATGCAGAATTTAAGAATAAAACAGAAGCAGATGAATATGAAACTTTGGATACCAAACTCAAAGGTGATGCATATGTGCGTGCAATACGCAAAGATGATGTATTTGATTCATACACATATGATCCAAAGTTGATATATCAAGTATTGGAAAAAGCGGGTTACAACACAGATACAATTTTCAAAATGATATCTGATCCAATACTGATACCTCATACGTATAAAGAGATACTTACTGCAATCGGAAGACGACTTTATATCGATAATTATAAAGAAGAAAATAAATACTATGTTGAACTGACTGGCACTCCATATGAAAAAAGTGATGAAGTTTTATTGCCTGACGAGTTTTACAACATATATGCATCAGACACATCATTGACACGCGGAATGCCATTACATGAGATGCCTGAGAAATACCAAGAATTATTTATCAATTCTGAGTTTTATCCTGAGATATTGGCAAAATATCCAGACTTGATGTATCTGAAATATCTTGGATCATATTCAATACCAATTGAAGTGTCTCGTCCTGCAAAGGATGGAGAACTGATGGCAGTTAACCATAATAAGTTATCAACATATAATGATATCTATGGTAACATAACGGTTGAAGATGATCTGTTGCATTTGTTTACAAATGTATATGAGAAAACACGTGCATATGTTTATAATACATTGCGAGGAAACTTCTCTAGTATTTATGCAAATTATGATTCATTCATTAGATTCCTTACGATATATTTATCAATTGGAAATACATTAAATGAGTTGAGTAGAAAAGCAACATCAATGTTGTACATGAACTCGGTTGCCGCAAATAATTATTTCATGTTGTACGGTTTACCATCATCAATAATGGAAGGAACCAACATGATTAATTTCCTCAAAAAGTTCCGTCTCATATTAATGGATAAAGGAACAAACACCGTATATCGTGTAAAGGATATAGTTGGATACGAATACACAGATATATATTCTCTCATAATGGTAAAACAACAAATCTTCCAAGATGGTGTTCCAATTTACACAGTTGATGAAGATGGTGTTCGACATCCAATGTATAAAATCGTATTCAGAAGATCTGGTGTTGCAGATGAGAACACTTCATACTTTAAATTCAGAGAAGAACATAAAGAGTTCTCTTTGGATGAAATCACATCTGGTGACCCCAGATGGTGGAGTGGTCCAGATGTAGACAAGATGATTAATGAAATGAATTATACATTATCAAACTCCAAATACATTCAATTGTCAACACATATGTCAATGGAAGATGTTTTCTGGCAAACTACCATTTTACTTCGTGGATTACTTGACAGAAAACAAGAAACCATGTATTCAACAATTTCAATCAATTACAGTATCAATGGTTCATCAACAATGTCAGTGTTTGATGCAGTGATGGTATTGGTTACATTAATGGATTGGAAACTGGTTGATGCAAACGGTCGTTCACTAAAAGGCGAAATGTATTTGCCTAATGGAGTTGATCATAATGGATATCCTGCATGTTTGGACATGTTGTTCAATGGTTTAAATGATGATGGTTCTCCTAAAGAGCTCAAAGAAGGACAACCATTCAAAATAACTGCATTCAATTTTGACATTAGAGAAACAGACAAAGCATTCTATAACACTATACCATACATGACATATATAGAACCAGGTGTATTCTTACCAATGTTGAATGATGTTCTTGATATGAAGAGTAACAATGTTGGTGAAGTGTTGATGCGTTCTGTTAAAAACATTTGGAAATATTTACGTGACAAATTGATTGCATGTAAAACCATTAATGAATTTCGTCAAGTAACCGATGTATATTCACATGTATTCTTGGTGGATCCAATACGTAATTGGTATTCGGATATGCCATATAATGTCGATGCAATACTGTGTGATGAATTTAACATAACTCAAAACGACCTTTCAGCATACAAAGTTTACTTCATTGAAAACAATATCGATTTCTATGTATCATATAAAGAGAAAGCATATCCAATATCAATATATAATATATTAAATTATGATGTCACTTCTTCGCTACTGTTAGGAGATGAACCATTCAATGATGATGATTTTGTTGAAACATTTTTCACTGCATTGGATAATTACCAGAATGACAAGATATCCAACGATGATGAACATTTGACAGAAACCGTTCGACTTAAATGGAAAGACATCATTAAATCTAAAGTGATGCTTGATACTGGTAATACTGATAATGGTCCAAAAACAATGGAAGCAATGTTATTCAGATCTAATCCATCAATGTATGCAAGATTAATAGAAATGAAAAATGATGAAAATTCAATCAATATGTTGATTCGTTCAATCATCAAAGCATTGGAATCATATACAAATCATTCATTGATTGGTCTCCAGTATAAATCCTTGGGTGTTGATGAATACTTCAAAACACTCAAAGAAATTATATCATATTTCAAATCATATATGGTTGAATATACACAAGATGAATTTGTATATATCTTTGGTGGTATATTTGACAATGGCGGAAATTCCGATATGTTGAGATTGTTTGACCAAATTGAACATGCGCGTGTTCGTATGGTTCCAAAAGATTCATTAACAATGTTTGATGTTTCCAAATGGAAAAAACATTTGAAGATGGCAGATAACAACATTATGCGGATGTATGATGATGCAATCTTCCGTCTTAAAGGAACATATGGAAAGATAAAACAATCGGGATATGAAATATGGTATGATAATGATGAATGGATATCAACGAACCCATTACCATCATTATCAGATGACACAGTTGTTGTTGCAGATTTCATTCGTTCTGGTAACACATATCGTATTATAATTAATAAGAATAATATCGATATATAAAATACTTTCATCACAACGTAATAATGAAGGGAATCTGAAATATGATTCATGATGTGGTTCGGAAACACATCACCTTTATACTCCTCTTTCTGATAAATTATGTGGCGGGGTTAATCCCCGCCAACTAATTTGTTTGTTATATATTTCTAAAACTGATATTTATATGATTAAAATGTAATCTATATAAGGGAGGATTTTTATGAAAATAAAGAGTATAAGACTTATTAATTTTAACAGCATATTTGCATGTAGAAATCTAAAAGAAGTCTATTACGAATTCGATAATACTGATAAAACTATCAATCAGATATGTGGTCCTAATCGATCTGGAAAAACGGTATTGATTCAACAACTTCATCCATTCTCATCAATTAATCTCAGTGGTGATGAACGTTCTGATTTACAGTTGATCATTCCTGGAGAAACCGGAGTCAAAGAAATAACATATGATGTTGATGGTAAAATATATCATATCAATCATACATACAAACCAACAAACAAATCACATTCAGTGGTATCATCGTTGGTGTGTAATGGTGAAGAGTTAAATCCATCGGGTGGTGTTAACACATTCAACATGTTAATCGAAAAACTGTTTGGATTAAACCGATATACGTTTCAATTTACAATTAATGGAACACAACTCAATTCATTATCCAACATGAGTTCCAATCAACGTAAGACGTTGATAAATAAATCCTTAGGTGTTGATATATATGATAAGATACACAAACTTGCAACTGCGGATCATCGTTATATCAGTAAAACAATCACATCATTAAATAATACCAAAGAATACATTTTAAAGAAGTATGGTTCATATGAAACTTTACAGAATGCATTACATGAAAAACAGACCAAGTATGTGGATATAACAAACTCAATTGAATCTGTTAAATCCAATATGGATAAAATCCATGGACAAATTATCGCAATTGAGAACCAACATCCAAATGATGAATTGATTCGTTTAACCAATATCATGGAACAAGTAAAACTTGTGTCTGAGAGAATTGGAAATTATGATAATGACACATATGCGCATCTCAGTGATGAGAGTATTGAAATCAACAAATCATTGGAAGAATGTAAAAGCAAATATCAGGTGTTGATTGTTGAAGCAGACAATTATGAAGAAAAGAAATCTGACATCCATTCAAGTATGATGAAATCAAAACGAATGCGTGAAGATTATAATAACATGAAACAAATTGCAGAACGATTGAAAACACAAATCAACAGCATCAAGGACAACAAACTCATTACTGCATCTCCTGAGTATTATCGAAACATAATGAATTTATCACAAACAATCAATTCAATATCATCAGAAATAGCATCATCATTAAATGATAATTTGTTGAATATGGTTGTTGAAATGGTTATCCAACATATTGATATTCCCGCATTCTTAATACGTGAAGGTGCAGTATTGAATGATGGTGAAAAAGAACGTTCGGCAATGAATCGTTTGGAATCAATATTGTCAACAGTTAATGGAGAATATCCAGAATGTGATAACACCAATTGTATATACAAAAACACATATGACAGATTACAAGTGTACTTTAAATCATACCAAACGTCGACCGATGGAAAGATTACAATTGATGATTTGGAAAACATTGACCGTTGTTGGAAATCCATTGTTTCGATTAAACGATTGATCAATGGTGAATATCCAGATGAATTGAAAAACACATTTAACATTGATACAATCATGATGAATATCAAATCATCAAAATATGGTATCGATTTTAATTATGTAAAAACATTATACGAAGATGCGGTTAATAATGAACGACGTCGCAAACTGATTGAACAACTTCAGAGTGTTGAACATAACATCAAAACCATTGAAGATGTATTGGTTGACGACACTGATCCATCTAAAGCCATTGAAGACATCAATAAGAAACTTGCGGATATTGATGTCAGACGTAATGAACTACTGTCAGTACAGCATATTTACGAGGCGGAATTACAACGTAATGAATCCAATCGTAAATTGGTGTCACAATTAAATGGTGTAAACATTGGTGAAGTTAGCATGAAGATTGATCAACTGAACAAAACCATCAATACATTATCACAGTTGAAACAACTCCATGCAGAGCACCAACGTTTATACAATGAATATTTAATGGATCAACAGACGATATCATCTGAATTGAAAACATTACAAACTGACGATATGCATTGTAAACAAACAATGAATGAGTTGATGACAAATAAAGAAAAGGATAATGAATGCAAACTCATTTCAGATGCAACATCATCGACCAAAGGACTTCCGGTTGTAATGATTAGAAACACATTGGAAGAATCTGTCAAGATTGCAAATCATCTGTTGAATGTAATATATGATGGTAGTGTTAAGTTGAATGAAGTTGAGATATCTGAAACTGCATTGAATATACCATTTACACATGATCTGGTTGTATCCAATGACATCCGTTATGGATCACAATCAGAATCGACAATCTTTGCATTAGTATTATCATTGGCATTGTCAACACAACTGTCACAATACAACATTATACTTATTGATGAGATTGATGCTTATCTGGATCATGAGTTCAAAGACAAGTTTATTCTGATGATGGATGAAGTTACACGTTTATTAAAGATAGACCAGGTGTTCGTTATATCTCATAATATAAACACTGAACAATTTTCAAACATCATAAACAGAATAGATCTCATCTAAAATTTATAAAATAAATATTTATATGATTAAAATGTAATAACGGTAGAATACCGTTTATTATAAATATCTTTCAGAAAGAGGTAATATCAATGGAAATGAACAAAACAATTCAGGAAATGATGGCAGAGAAAGCAAGAGCACGTGCAATTGCGATGGAACCATATGAAAGTTCCCCAATTCTCATGAACGAAATTCCTGATATCGCCAAAGGAATATTCGAAGCAGAATTTGGTATCACTGTAAGAATTCCTGAAGCATTCCCACTCGCATTCATGTTTGGATGGGAGGCAGTCACACGATTTGCACAGGAACAGCCCACACCGGAATTTGCAATAACAATTGCAGGTGTATCATTGCAGTATGTAACAGATCTTTCCGAATCTGATAAAGCTCGCAATATCGTTCCACAGCTGATCCATGAAGATGATCCGATTTTCAAACAGATCAATCATAACGATTCAATTGGCGTCAAAAGTAATGCAGATATGATTGAATCTTATGAGAGATGGAGAACTGAGAATCTGACAGAGACAATCACAAAACTCGAAACTAATGTATTCAAGATATTACTTGATGACTATGGTATCGATCTTTGTGTAACAAACGCAATCATTCCAATGATGGCAGCAACATATGCTGCTGGTTTGGCAATCGCAAGACGTTCAAAACAGACAGTGAATATGTATAACATATTCCAGATTGATATTGCAGATGGTGGAAAGGTGGTTCTTACTCCTCTTGCAGATATTAAGTATCACATCAAGTGTGATGAAAAGAAGTAATTAAAACGTTTATGTAGCACCGTCTTGAACGGTGCTACAATATTTCTATTTATGAAAGGAAAATGAAAAATGAATAAAATTGTTATAGGTTTAGGAAATACTGGTTCTGTTATAGTTCGCTTACTCGCTGCTGAGAAGCTCACAGACGTTAAGCTGTTCGCAATCGATTCACAGATGAAACATGTGACACTCGATACATCTTCATTAATCAAGTACATTCCAATCGTTGCAGATGACAATGTTGGTTCTGGACGTGATAGAGAACGCGGAAAAGCAATGTTTGAATTCAACGACCAGAATGGTGCAATGAAAGAATTATATGATATGTGTGGAACCACAGATACCATATTCATTGTTTCATCATCTAGTGGTGGAACTGGCTCTGGTTCTTGCCCTGCATTATGTAGCAAACTGTTTGAACGTTATCCTGATACAAAGGTTATACCAATCATCATTTGTCCAAATGATGAAGATCCGGATGCATATCATCTGAACACCAAGGATCTGATGGTTGAACTCAATGAAGCAAATGTTGGACCATATTCAATATTCTGTAATCCGAATTCATCAGATTATGAAAAGATCAATAACGAAATCGTTGAAAGTATTCTGGTAATGTTAGGCACAAAGTATGAGCATACAGACAATGATTCAATTGATGCATCTGATCTTAATAATGTACTTTCAACAAAAGGTAGAATCGTTGCATTATCCGTCACAGGAGATACAGTTGATGAAGTTCGTAAGAAGTTAACCAAGTCGATTGTATCATCATTCCAGCCAACATGGGATCCAACCAAACTCGACTATAGTATGGCTGCCTTTAGTATGAAGTCAATCAATGCAGGAGAAGATTCAAAGATTGTTGAGAATGACATCATGCCAAAGTTAGAAAGATGCTATGACATCTATAAGAACATTGTTATTGATGATAATAATGGCAAGGTTGATGTAACATTAATGGTAGCAGGTCTTCCAGCAATTGATCTCAAAGAGATTGAACTCAACTACAACGAAGCAGGTGGTATTGGTGACAATCTCCAGAAAACCGAAAGACCAACATTCATGAAACGTCGTCATGTTAAATTTAATAACTTTAAATCCAAAACAGATGATAAAGTTTCATTCGAATAATTCGTTTGAATAATATCCCTACTCTATTATTCAAACTTGACATATACATATAATTATTCTGGTACATGGGGACAGACGTGTACCAGAATAATGTGTGGTCAATTAAAAGTCGATCAAAAAATATAAAGGAGGATAAACTGACGGGTTGATCACACTATCTCATGTCGACGGTGAGAAACTGAATAACTCCAATTCAGTAGTCAGTACAATTTACCATGGTAAAATTAATCGATTCGGATATCATTTGTCTCGATTCTGTTGAATCATACCTTCAGAGAATGAATGTACCATATCCGAGAACACCAGAAGAAAAGCTTGCTCTGACACAGGTGGGTCGCGACCAGCTGTACTCAGACATTGCCAACAGACTTCCACGTGTAGCAGCATATCTGTTGCAGGTAGCTGATCCCGAAAATGATGATAAGGCTAAGGGTCTCTCCAGAGCAATTTCACATCATTGTATGGATGCCGCATTTGTCAGCATTGTGATGCAGAAGCTGAGAGCTGAAGGTTTCATTGACGATTGTCACATCATCGGTGCATTGTTCGTAACAGTTGCAGACCAGTATATGGTTAAGAACAAACCTGATGAAAAACTCAAATCTGAAGAAAAAGAAGAGGTACTCAAAAAGCTGGCTAGAGCTGTCCAGCATCTGTATGATGCCTCTAGGATCTTACTTCGTGATATCATCGAAGATGTTTCCAACATGTGTCCAGGTTTATCAGAAACTGACAGAATTGCAGTTGCTGCAGCTCTCTCAGTTAATAATGAAAACACTCTTAAAGAACTGCTGAGCTTTAATGGTGCAATCACTGCGGACATCTTTGAGATTTACAATGATCCCAATGAAATCATCAAGAATGCATTACTTCTGAAAAAGGCTGATTATACAAAACTCTCACCTAATCAGAAGGCATTCATTGATTCTTTAACAACATTCGTATTCAAGAAACTTGATTCACTGGATATGAGTAATTGTTATAGATTCCTGACTTCAACATATCAGAGTCTTAACCCAGATACCAAGAAGTATCTGATATGCATTACAGATGTATCTGTATCTGCATATCCGAATCTTCATGAAGTTGTAAAACAGTTCAAATCATAAAAGGAGGAAACTACTATGGAAAATAATGGTGAGCAGCTGAAATTATCAGCAAACGTGCTTGAGGTTCTCAAGCCAATAATCTATGATATGACACGTGTGGACTATGTTCAGCGTTCATATATCGTGAAACCCAAGAGTGAACCGGATTGGATGAGAAATGCCAAGAGAAGCTGCGCTCATGTAATTCTGGATTCTTCAGGTGTACCGACACTGGCAGTAAGCAAACGTGAAGACGGTTGTCTGTATTGTGATGCATGCGGACGTAAGATCGGCACAGACTTCTCCAAGGCTGCTGTGGATAAACTCGCAGAAGCACAGGAGATCGTTAACCAGGCTCTTCTGTTTGGTCTCATTTACGGTATGGATGCACCAACAACTGCATCTCTCATATCAGTAAAGAGTGTGCTTCCTGATGTTGCTCAGCTCATGCAGGAAATCATTGAGCGTGTTCATAACAAGCAGAACATTGATAACACAATGGATGCTCTTGGTAAGGAATACAACTCTAAGTATGCTGGAGTATACAATAACGCATTCACAACAATCAGAAAGTGATATGAATTATATACACCCGGGAATTCCCGGGTGTATATTTTTTGTTTAACACAATTGGAATGTTGACTGTATGTCGAACAATCCGCTACCAATGTTTGTAAACGTATGTGTTGCATACATTGGTCTGTAAATCTTGTCAATGTTGTTTCCTCTGATAGGATTATCGAATACAAACTGGAAACAATTACATGTGGTTCCACCATATGGATAACCATTCAAAGATAAATCAATTCTCGTATTACGTTCATCAACTCGTGCTTTGTATGTTGAAGGAATAAATTCATTTTTTGTTTTGTGCATCACTGGTGGTGTGTTTATTATTGGCATGTCAGTTGTAAATGTTTCATCCAAATATGCAGATACTGTTTTAAAATCATCAACATTTAATGAACCAAATATTTGAGAATTTGTTGTTTGCATTAAATCTGTTTGACTTTTAATAACGACGGACTGTTCAGGAGTGACTAATGTTATCTGTTTGCTGTTCATTGTGGATGTTAAATCAAGTCCTGAAAATGTGTTGCCTGATTTATAACTGGAAACACGCACACAATCATAGTATCCACGTGCTTCATACATTTTAGAACTTGACAAGCCTAATTGACCTGAATGGTGTGAATATAACATTGCTCCGGATTTGTATAATCCATAATATGTATCCAGATAAGAGATAGCGTCAATGAATGATAAATTTGGTATCAGGATTTGTTCATACATTTTATTATTATCGAAACTACCGATATACATTGGGTCATATTGAATTTCACATGTTGCGTACATATCTTGCACAACCGAAAACAGGTCAGTATTTTTATATATTGATTTCACCTGTTGTTTTGTTTTTCGTATCAAATCTTTATCATAACAATATATCGTTAATGGAACTTTGTTGTTTGTGTTCAAGTCGTCATTACGTTTTTCACCCATTTGATAATTATCAAATTTCGAATATGGATTGTTTTTTGTTTCTATATAACCATACATCGGAGACGAATCACCAAAATTTACAAACCATGATAAACCCCTTTTAGTATAAGATTTTTCAGAAGATTCTTCATTTATTCCATACACATCTCCACTTAGAACCATTGATACTAAAATATTATTGGGGTCTTCATTGATGTATGCGAACTTTGGAAGATCAATATATAAACGTAACCGAATGATTGGAAAGAATGCATGGTCATAATCATGTATGATAGATAATGAAATAATGTCATCATTTGATAACACGATACCACGTTCTTTTCCATTGTAAATGTATGTATTTATTTCAAATAAAGAAGTATATTTATCCATTATTTTGACCCCCAGACAAAATTGTAATCTCGCTTATAAAGCGTTATAATTAATAAGAAAGAAGTGAATTTTATGATTCAGATTATACAGGAAACCGCATTGCCTAAACTGTCACAGACATCGTTATATGAGAAATTCAATGAAACGAATGACCTCAGTAACATTGTTCGTGAAGAACTCAAACATTGTAAAAATTACATTGTTGAACCCAAGTCCATTCAGGAAGTAATTTCCATCATGAAACTCAACGGAGATCCAATATGCAAAAAAGCAGTTGAAGCATATATCAATGGTGATATTGTTCTCATTGATAACAAAGAGACTTCCAAGATACCAACATGTCTTCCATATATGGTAATCGGTAAAGATGGTAAATACAAATCATTTGTATTCGTCAACACATTCATTGATGTTATCACATCTCCTCAGGAAACACCAAAACTTATGGCGGTTATTGAGGCTGCATATTTGGCATTGTGTTTAACACGCAAACCAAATGCATTTATCATGAACTCACAGCTGATGTTAACTTTGTGTAAAGTTTATATCACAATGGTGTCTGCACCATTACAACAGAAACTTTACATGAAGGGTGACAACTTGAACAAAGCAATGTTATACTTTATAACGTTCTTCTATATGCTCTTCAGAGATGTGAATGAAATAGATGTAACAACAATACCATTCAACAAAGTAATGGATGATAAGATTGACAACAAAGTTGCTGCATCAATCATTGAAGATGCGAAAGGTGTTCAGAATCACAACTTCATGGATCTTATCGAAAAGATTAAAAAGATCAATTCAGTTCGTTACAAAGATCTGAATGCAATGTATATGTCATATTTCACAACAGTGTGTGGAACGCCATTGATATTCAGTATTGAAAATATTTCATATCTTTTCTTGTTACTCACCTCTTCAGCATACAAAACTAACATGACTGGATATGGTCTCAACAAAATTATCCAACTCACATCAAAGAAAATACTTTCAATAATGACAGGTATCGTATAAAATAAATATATAAGAAAGGTGGTGATCCCATGCCTGATTATAATGATGAATGGAGAGAAACGGATAAAATACTTCAACCGAATAAATCATATACTGGTGAATTCCCGGAATCTACAGGACGACCATTGGTATCATATGAAGAACGTGTATTGACACCTGAGGATCATACGTTGAAAACGTTTGAACCAATAATGAATGGTAAAGTTGATTATTTTATTAACAATCCAAATCAACATTTGACACGTGATGTGAATGATCCTAATCTTAAAAATGTTCCAGTGACATATGAGCACACAACCGAATCCGGTCAAAAGTTAGACATCCCAGTGTTTTCTGGTTCGACGACAAACATTAATCCGTTGAATGATCCAATCAAACAAGAGATACTTGACACATCATTGGAAACGTATCATGATAAAACCCATGATGGTAAACTTTCACCATTACAACCATTCACACGTTCAGATCCACAGATTGCACATAAATCTATTATGTTTACATATAATAGAACAAAGCTTCCTGTTGCAGATGTTGAATGGCGTAAAGGTTTCAGACATTTGTTTTTCACACGACCAGAGTGTTATGTGATGTGTTGTGATAATGGAATTCGCATGTGTTCTCAAGCTGCAAGTGACGAGGAGTTTTCATCAACATATTCACGTTTGCCACATGTGGTTCAAATGTTGGCACCATTCTATATAACAGGATCGTTTGAAGATGAAGTTGGTTCTAGCAGTGGTTTATTAACAAACTGGTATTATTTGTTGTCAAACCGAGTAGATGGTTTCAATTCAACTGGTACACAAATGACCGTGGTTGATAATGTCGCAAAAGCATATGGTGGTTTCTCAATAAATCCCGCGGGTTTCGTTTCATCAAAAGTTGGTGGCACATTTGACGTAACATTCAATGAAACCAAAAACCTTGAATGTTATGAATCATTACGTTTGTGGATGTTGTATATGGATAAACTTCATAAGGGTATTTTTGCTCCATCTTATGATGGTTATAAATATGAGAATAATTTCGAGCGTCCGGGTAAAGTTGTTGGTGCAAATAAAATATTACACCCATACGATCGTGCAATCGATTATGCTGCAACATTGTTTGATGTCATAACCAATGAATCAGATACCAAGATTCTGTACTGGTGTAAATATTATGGTATATTCCCGATATCAGCAACACCAAATTTATCAAATGCATCGAACTCACCACTAACCGGTTTAAAAACAACGGCACAATTCCGGTATATGTATAAACTTGAAAATGTTAATCATTCATTGTTAGAGTTTAATTACAACGCAGGTATTGTTGGTAAAACCGGTAAGCTAACAAAACAAGCGGAAGCATCACAACCATTTCTTGTATCTGATAATGTTAATAATCAATATCTTGGTGCGGCAGGTATGTGGACAGGTTCACCGTATATCGTAATGGGTCCGGATGTACAAATGAATCTGATAAATAATAGCTTCCTTACGGTACCATATCTCAGATTTGCAAATCTGAACAATACTCAGATTAATAAAGAAATGAACCGAAACATTGTCAATACAACGACAACCCCGGATCTATCCCCAATAAGTTTATAAGAGAGGAGTGATAATATGGCGGATAATAAACAATTCATCATCGATGGTTTGATGCATGACGTTGTTGGTATACCTGCAGAATCTTCAAAAGAATATCAGAAAGCAACCAAAGAAGAAATCCAAGATACCATTACCAAAATATTCAAACAGTATAATCTGTCAACCAATAACAGCTTTGTCACCAAAGTTGCACAAATAAAATGGGATGATAAAACTCAAACAATTGACATGGATTCAATTCCACAACAGTTACAGGATGCGGCATTTCTCCCAGTAAACACGATTGCGGATATTGCATTACGTCAGGATCTTGATCTGGTTATATCACAAATTCCAGAATGGTTTACGGCATTGCAGATAACACGTGACGCCATATGTGAATCAGATGTTGTTACAGGACGAATGGCACGTAATATAACATTTGATCGTACCAATATGAAGGAACCCGAGATTGAATCGATCACGGAGAAAATCAATGAAGTTGAGGAACGTCTGGATCTTGATTCAATCATAAAGAATCATTGTATATTCAATACACTTCAATACGGTGAAGGTTATTTGTATTTAGTCCCATATGCAAAAGTATTCCAGGATTTGTATAAATTTAAATCCAATGCATCAAAAAAGAAATTAAACAAAACATCGGGAAACACGATGACAAACATGTTTCAAATGTCAACCAATACAAATGGATACGGTTATAGTGAAACATTTGAGATTTCATTAAAAGATGCAATCATAAATGAGCACCGTGTTGATGGAACAAAATCCGACACGGTTTTCACCGAATCAGAAATCATTGATGTTTTTCCATGGTATCATGATAAGCAGTATGACAACCAGAAAGAAATGTCTGACCAACTTGATGATGAGATTGCAATGATGGCAGAAAACATCACATATGTTGAACAGGACATCGCGTTACCGGTTATTGATGAAGAACCATATGAAATTGAGGAAGCATACAAAGCCCACATGCGCAAAGCAAATGTTAAAGAACCATTCGTTCAGGAAACAGATTTGTTTACTGAGGTAAATACTGGAGATGATGATGGTGATGGTATTCTTAATGAATTCCAAAACATCAAGGGTATTTATATGAGAATACTTCCATCAACCAAATTGATTCCAATTCGTATTGATCGCGAAGTAATTGGATATTATTACATTGCAGATATGACCAAAGCTGAGCAGGCTGGTGAACGTAAAAACTCTGGTCTCTCTGGATATACATTGCGTTCTCCATCCGTTGGTTATGATACATTTGCACCAGATCAAATGTTGTGTGAAAAGTTGGCAACCAAGATCATCAATAATTTCAATCTTAAATTCATGCGTAACAATACATCATTGCACAAACAGATTGTTTCCATACTCATGGCACACAAGTTCAATGAAGCAATGTTGCGTTTTGTATTCATTCCCGCAGAACATGTCATTCAGTTCACCATCAACAAGGATGGTATGAACAAGGGCCACTCGATGCTGGAACCTGGATTGGTTACTGCAAGAATGTACATGTTCCTTAAATTATATTCATTATTATTCCAGATCAATAACTCCGCCGTCAGAGTTTATTATCTCCATATGTCTGGAATTGATAATGATTATCGTCAATTTGTTCAACAGACAATCAGAAAGTTCGCAGCTCGTCGTATTACGGCAAATGATATATTCAATTATCGTTCGTCCATGTATAAAGTCTCTGGTGGTTCAGAACTCATAATGCCAATGGGTGCGGGTGACAAAGCACCAATTACGTTTGACACAATACAGCCATCCGAGGCACCAATCAGCAATGAACTACTGGAGCAACTTAAGAACGAATCCATCAATTCGACACCAGTTCCATCATTAATGGTTCAAACGGGTGGTCAGTCGGAGATTGAGTTTGCAAAAGAAACAGAACTTGCCAATACAAGATTCAACACGATGATATCATCATATAAGATTGATATTAATAAAGATGCAACCAAGTTGTATCGTGTGATCATGAAATGGGAAACTGATATACCTGATGACGTTATTGCGACAATGAGGTATGTTCTCAGAATGCCAATGGCAAAACAACTCAATGTCACAACAGAGATGATCCAGAATTTCGAATCTGTTGCAGATATGAGTGTTAAAACATTCTTGACACCAGAAGAGGCTAAAGGACCACAGAACGGTGAAGGATATTCCGATACCGTACGTGAATTCCGTAAACTGATGCTTGCGGATATGATTCCACAACTTGACATTGATCATTATGAGGAACTTGCAAACAAAGCACGTGAAAATGCCGGTAAATTAAAATTGGCAAATTCAAATCCTGCGGAGAATCTGTTAGATCAAAACGAAGAAGAGATGTGAGGTGATAATGTATGAAGATAGAAAAGACCACAACTGGTATTATCATACATGATCCTACAGATGAAATGAAACGTAAAATATTACGTTATTTTTCATTATCAAATCCAACACGTGAATTCTTCATTTATACTGGAAATGATTCCAAGCTTCCATTATTTGGAAATCATGATACGATCTATATCACATCTGGTATCATCGGCGTCAAAGACGAATCCCTTCAGAAGATGCTCCGAGGATACAAAACACTCGATGTTCCAACACCTGCAAGTATTGATATTGAGATGAACATGAAACCACGTTCGCGTTTCCAAGAAGATTGTATCAATGCAATGATGCATTCTACTAAATCCAAACTTGCGATTGAAGCTAAGGGTGGAAGTGGCAAGGAGGAGCCTTACTACAGAAGGATTCCAACACCAACAAAACAAGGTTATACCTTAATGGGTGACTTACGCGTGGGGGACTACGTGTTTGATCGTACAGGTCGACCTACGAAGATTTTGGAAATTTTCGAACGAGGCGAGCGCGATGTTTACAAGATAACTTTTAATGACCGTAGATATGCATTATGCGGTTTGGAGCATCTTTGGACTGTAAAGCGTAATAAGAATGGTAATTGGAAGGTCATGACAACTGAGGAATTGATGAAGGATTATAAACACATCTCATCATATAAACTCAGTAAAGGTATTGAAGAATGGGTATATAGTTATTATATTCCTACGTGTGAATCTGTTGAATATCCACATCAAGATGTACCAATTGATCCATGGGTGTTAGGATGTTTCATTGGCAATGGATGCTGTACAGTTCCTATTCTTGAATTTTCATCTGGAACTGATGAGATTCCATTACGTATTGCTGAAATGTATGATTTCGATTTGAAATATCCCAACGTAGGGTATTCATATAGATTCTATGATAAGAAAACTGGTAAACCGATACGCACAAAAGATTTCTTCAAAGGAATCGAAGGACTTGTAGATCATTATTCATATGAGAAATATATTCCAGATGAATACTTGTATAACGATGTAGATACACGTTTGCGTTTATTACAAGGACTCATGGATACCGATGGAAGTATCACATATAATGGTGGTAGATACCATACAACATATTCATCAACATCAAAGAGACTGCTTGAACAGATTCAATGGATCGTTCGTTCTTTGGGTTATTCAGCAAATATCAGTGTTGATAAACGCAAAGACGAATACACATCCGGTTTCTGCGGTACGTTGATATTCGGAGTACCAAACACATATAAACGAAATTTGTTCACATTATCATATAAGCTTGAACTTGCATTGCAAGCAACTGATAAGGAACAAAAGAATCATTATAAGGATTTAATCATTACCGACATACAGAAAGTTGACCGAGCGAAGTGTAGATGTATCATGGTTGATAATCCGGAACATCTGTATCTTACAGAAGATTTCATTGTTACACATAACACATTCATGGCATCATATGCAATATCCAACATGCATCTCAAACCGTTGATCATTGCTCCAACAGCAAACCTTAAAAACCAATGGATTGAGAACTTTGAGAACTTCGGTATTGAACGCAAAAACATTGCAACCAATATCCATGATGGAAAAAATAAAAAACTTACAGTTGTTACAATTGCTTCTTTAGGAAATGAACTTCGTAAGGATTGGAGACAACTGATGAAATCAATTGAGGATGCTCGATATGGTATTAAGGTTATTGATGAAGCACATCTGGCTCTCAAGGCGATTATGAGATTTGATGCAATATGCAACATTAAACACAACTGGTATCTGTCGGCGACTCTTGGTCGCAGTAGTATGGAAGAAGATGATATTCTGAATCGAATGTATCTTGATGCGGATAGATTCGTTGGTAATGCTTCATATGAAGAATACCAGAAAGAATACATCAACATTTATCTTCAGGATATTCATTACTACCCATCGCGTGCAATGTGTCAGAAGTATTTGAGATTCGGTACCAAGGGATTAATCAAAGCGTCATACTATAACATGTTGATGCATTACCAAGATGGAAAACCTTTCTTGAATAATGTAATCAAAATGATTAAGATTGCAAAAAATACTGAAACATATGATGGACGAATATTGATACTGTTACCAATGTTGGAAATCATTGATACGGTTGTGGCAATGATGAAACGTGATCCATTTTTCAATGATGCAAAGATTGGTGTAATCAACGGTAAGATCCCAATGCGTGAACGTGTTGAGAGTATGGAATGTGATTACATCTTATCAACATCTGCATCTGCGGGTACTGGTGTTGACTTCAAGAATCTTGGTTGTGTTGTAAACTTTGACCAAGCAGCATCATTGATTATAACCGAACAAATCGTTGTTCGTTTGCGTGACCGTGGAAAAGAATGTTGGTATTTTGACATTCGTGACATTGTTAAATATGCACGTTCGTTTGAACATTGGGGACGTAATCGAAGAATGGTCTTAAGTTATATTCCTGGCGTTCATCCCGACTTGAAAAAATTACCCGATATACGTTGTTAACAACAAAAAAGAAGCTCCCGTAATGGGAGCTTCTTTTAATTGTTGAAGCACTACAGTATATTTATTATACTCTCCCCCGTTGAGATGGGAGAGTATTTCTTAGCCCGCTAAGAACCAGGCAAGGAAACGGATTACTTTGATAGCGACTTTCATCAGAGAGTCGCCACCTTTTCAACGTATTCACGGACATCGCCAGGGAATTCCCCATAGTAGAGGAATTCGATGAAGTCCTCTGGGGATACACCGACAATACGTGTATTATCGGGTCTCACATGGACGTGAACCCATGTTCCGCCGGCTTTTAAACTGATCATTACATGATCCAGCTCGCTGGCTTTTACATTTATTATGCGTGTTGGTATTGTTTCCTGGGATTTCCATTCCCATGTCATGAAACCCGTCTCTTTTAATGAGACAGGTCTCTCAATCTCTCTAAATGCTTTAGAGAGATTTTTACGCTCTAAAGATTTCTTCTCAACAGGAGTTGCTGAAACCTTTACAAGTGCCGGCGTTGGTGTGGGTTCCACCCTTTCAACCCGTCTTACAACGGGTTCTGTAGCCTGTGGCTTTACAGCCTCCTGGATAAGAGGCTTAAGCTCATTTATGAGCCCCTTGATGAGCTCGCCACTGGTGGCGAGCTCCTGTGCAGGAGCCTCATTTGTGAACTCGATTCCGTTGAGTTCGATCGGGTTGCCTTCTACCGTGATTGCGATTGAATTGATCTTGATAATATTTTTCATAAGTTTACCTCCTGGACCTGCATACATAATTCGCAGGCGGATGACGAGTCCCTTGCGCCAGTAATTAAAAAGTGATTAATGTATTGAATAAGTTGATATTTCTATCTTCTTATTCATATTAATAATATATATATGGAATTTCAAAATTCTAGATATAATTATATTCTGGGTCATACTGAAATGGTAATTAGATATCTCCGATATCTATATATGTTTGACATATTATTTTTAAGAAAGATAGGTGATTATTCATGCCTAACAATGATAAGCTTGATGAGCTTTTACGTCGTCATGCTGCCGCAGCAGGTAACATCAAAACACCGGATACAGAAACAACATCAGAATCAACACCGATGGAGAAACTCGATCCACCAACATTTGAACCCCATATTCCAGCTCCATACCCTATAGAACCAAACATTTCAACAGAGGTTGAAACTGATGAAATCGATTATGGTGATGATGATCTGGAAAATGAACTCAAAGCCGAGGATGATGCACGTCTCAAAGAACGTGAAATAATGTATGCCAATGCAAAGAAAAAGACACTTCCCGATGCATTCCAGGCTCCTGATGAAAAGGATGAAAATTATAATCGTGAAGCCATTGGATTTCAGTCTGAGAAACTTGCGATTGTCGCACAGATGGTCAACAGAGTTGTTGCGAAGTATCATATTATATCAGGATCGATTCCCGATGTAAGAGAACTCCCTGGTGGTGGTAATGTTCAGAAGATGCACATTATGGGTGATCTTATTGATATATACCACAACAGTGGTGAAATAATTACACCCGAATTTGAAGACAAGATTCTGTCAAACTGGATACTCCCTAACGGAAAAACCGCAAAGGAAGAATTGGCAGAGAATGGTTCAATTGGTACAGCATCTCAGACACCACAGACTCCACAGGAAACCATTCCTACAAGTGTTAGTGCACCATTACAGATCAATGTTGATGTTCAGCCTAATACACCAGTAACAATCAATGTTGATGATTCCATCACTGCAAATATTGACAAGGTTCGTGAGATCGATGTTGTTGTCAAGGAAGTCACAAATCTTGATATGGAGAAAGTGGTAATTGTCAACAACTCCGATGAACCTGGTGTAATTACACAGTATGATCCTGGTATAAATGACCAGCCTGTGACATTACCTCGTTCTGCCTACAGATGTACAATATCTGGAATCAACTTGATTGATTTCATAAAACTCACATCTGCACCATCATCTGGTAATCTGGCAGATAATGAACTCCGCAAATGGAGTATCATTTATAAACATATGAAGAACGTGTCAATCGGTTCATTCAACAGCTTTACAGATTTCTTACAGAAAACAAAGTATGCCGATAGAGAACTGTTGATGTGGGCATTGCTTGTTGCGACTGCAGATCCCGAGGAAGATATCTTAATCACATGTGGAAATGAAGATTGTGGTAAAGATAACACATTCAAATATTCACCTGCAAAGATCATTCACTTTGATGAATCATTACTTCCGAAATGGTATAAATCAGTACATGCCGCATCGGTGGGTGCTGAAGCTCTTCAGTTGTGGAATGAGAAATCCAACACAAGAAAACTTTATACATTGCCTAAGACAGGCATTACTGTTGAACTGGAAGATCCATCTGTATATGATTACATCTATACAAAATTCCCGATCATCAATAATCTGTATCAGCGTTATCGTCCTGGTGAAACATTTGGATCGGGTCGTGTCGATGGAGACGACATGGTTGAATTCCAGCTGTTACTTTCAATGGCATTATCAATTTCGGCAATCATCATTCATAAGAATGGTAAATATTATCGTTACGATAAATGGGAACGTATTGAAGAAATCATTACTTCATCATTGGATTACACAGATTCTGGTGTCCTTATCCGTCTCACTCAGGTTGTCGCAGAAAAGAACGAATGTTTCTCATTCTATTTGGAAGACATCGTTTGCCCACACTGTGGACGTGTTTCCAAGCGTATTCCAATCCGTGACATTTCGGAGACACTGCTTTCCCAATTATCTCAACGGCTGAACAATATCGATATCAACTTGACCGACACGGAATAGAGTTGATAAATTATGCTCAACTATTGAAGAACATCATTCCAATAGGGGTACTTATGGAGATGCCACTTCCATTCGTACATCGCCTACGAGATTTACGGATTGAGCAGCTTGAGGCACAACGAAAGGAACAAGAAAACACCCAAACACCTAATGTTGATGTAGAAACATTGGCAGAGGCGTTAGAAGACGGCATGTGATCACCGAGGTGATCTATATGTATACAACATTAAACGAATTCGTTTTCGTTATTATAAATACTGATGGAATGCGGTATGTCGTCAATAATTATGAAGACATCCGCAATCAGTATTATGCCCAAAAACAATCAAATGAATAAAGGAAGAAATAAACATGTTTAATATCAATAGAAGCAAGATAGATGACTTTCATCAGATATTCAACAATCATCGTTATTTTGTAAATAAGATGAATATTTATTTACTGAATATTCAGTTGATTGGACAGAAGTACAGACACATGGACAAGGATACATATGACAAATGTTTCCGTAACGCTTTAAGTGCCATTGAACTCAACAGTGAACCACTTGAATCGATTGTGCCATACTCTGATCCTGAAACTGATGGTTTTGAAAATGATCGTTCATTCTATCTCAATTATGAAACCGAAGAAGGAAAAGCAATCGTTGAAAAGATCGATGCTGATGTCATGAGAGGCACATTGATTCCTGGCAGTGAACTTGCAACCAAGTTTGCCAATGACGAAGTCTCTTTAAAGGATTTGGTTGATGATGTGTATCTGCATTTCTTGGTAACAAAGTATTGGGAACAGATCAATGCATTACGTTTCCAGGTATATTCAAATCTCACACCATTGATTGAATATACCGTAACATTGGTTGATTTGAAGACACTCAAGAATTACATGAATTCCAAAAAAGAAAACATCGAAAAATATGAAAACAAATGTCGTGATATTATATGTAATTATGAACTGTCTCTGGTGCAACGTATGTACAGCAATGAAGACATCATGAGTAAATTCAATATAAAAACATTTGACTTACAAAAGTTGATGATAAAACTGGCAACCAATCTCACCGTTCTCAGTGATATTTATATTATACTTGGAATATACGGAGCATTGTCATTTGCATCAGTTGAACTCAATAAACCCAATAATACAAACATGTCACCATGTGTTGAATTCACACGAATGATTTCCGAATATATGAATTCATAATGTTTAATGTTACACGGGGGATTATTCCCCGTGTAATAAAAACGATATTTATATCATTATTTTGTACAACCAAACAACTGCTTTGTACACCTACATTCAGAAGGAGGATTATAAAAATGGCAAAAGTAAGACAATTCAAACCAGAAGACATCAAACGTCGTGATACCACACGTCGTGTCATGAACAAGACTTCTGATATCCGTAGTAAAATGGAATCAGTAAACAAGTATAGTTTATGTGGTGTTTCGGGTTTAGGATTTCCGGGTAAGATATCTCCAGTCCGTAGTTTGATGTTTTCAAAACACGCCTCTCAACGTGTTGTTCTCAACCATGGTGAATTCCCCAGAATTTTCACTGGTGCAGAAGATGCGTACGGTAAACGTTCATCATTCTTTGTAACTGCAAAGAACCGTTTGGTTCTTGAAAGAAAGTTTGTCAAATTTCCAAACAGTCCATATTCATCAATACTGTATATTTTCCGAGATACAGTTACGAATAAATATGTGTGCCATTTGGCAGAAGCTGTTCATTGGAATGTTGAAAAATATGGTTTCCAGAACATTGACATGATTAATGGCCGTTATCATGAAAGTGACATTATACCACAGGGCGAAGTAATTTCAAAGACCACATCATATGATGAAGACAATCATTATTGTGCAGGTGCAAATTTAAGAATACTTTATACAACATTACATGATCTCACAGAGGATGCAATTATTCTCTCTGGGTCGGCATGTAAAAAGTTGGAATACTCAATGGTTGATAAGGTAACAGTTGACATCAGTGAAAAGATGTTTATGTTAAACAACTACGGAACCATCGACAATTATAAAGCATTTCCGGATATTGGTGAACATATCAAATCTGGTATCCTTTGCTCATTAAGAGAAATATCTGCATTAAGTAGTAAATCAGAAGCAATGATTCCTCACATCAGTGATATCAATTATTACACAGATGGAATCATTACCGACATCGATATCTATAGTAATGCACCAGAGCTCCAGGATAAACAGCTTGCATACTATCATAACTGTATCATGAATTGGTATAATGACATATATTCATATGTATCAACCATCATCAATCATGTTGATCAGGATGATACCAAGTTATTGGATATTTATCATAAAGCAAAGAAGTATCTGATGGCGAATGCAAAATGGAGCACCAAAGAAAAATTACCATATGTCCAGATTGTCTTCAAGATATTACAGAAGAAACAGATCCGCAAAGGTCAGAAGATCACAGGTCGTTATGGTAATAAATCCGTTGTTTCAATGATTCTTCCAGATGAATGCATGCCACGTGATGAGTTTGGTCGCCCAGTTGATATGTTGGCAAATGGATTTGCACCAACAAACAGAATCATCGGTTTTGCATTATATGAAGGAACCATTACATTCCAGATGGAATGCATTCATAATTATATTACAAATCCAAATAATAATGTTTCTCGTGATGATGCAGTCCAACTCGTGATCGATTACATGTCATTATTCAACCACGATTGGGGTAACAGTATCAAACTGAAATACAGACGTAATCCACAAGCCACATATGAAGATATTTGTAATAATGGTTTATATATGTTATTACCACCATTCCAGGAAGAAAACGTTCGTGATGCAACTATTGAAGCCTACGATAGATGGGAAGAACGTTTAGAAGAAGGAACAAGAAAAGCATCTGATAAATGGGAACGTTCAATATTCCATAAATACACCATCAGTACAAAACTTCGTCATCGTTGGATTGAACAGAAGAAAGAAAGATACGCAATCGGTTATCAGTATACATGGGTACTTAAACAGGAAGCATCCAAGAATATGTCCGCAGTTGCAACTGGACGTACCACATTATATGATCTTCCCATCAAGACATCTAACTATAAGAACCGTAAGATTCAGTATTCTGATAATGCCATCAAGTTTGGTGAATATGATACATACGGATTCCTTCAGGTTGTTGATGTTGAAATGTTTGGCAAAATGACAACATACTACAGAGGTTCACAGTATGAAAAGAATTCACTGATGATGTCACATCTTAATGACATTGCCATTCCGGAAGGTGTGGTCAACCAGTTCCCACAGCTTGAATGTTTCAAAGCATATCTTAAAGCCATTGGTATAAAACTGGAAAACGACTTCACTGTCAATTCCATTTCAACCGTTGATATGGAAGAAACATTCCAGATTGCAAACCATGAAGTTAAAATATCTGGATCATATCTCAGAACCATTCTGGTTATGTATTCATATTATTCACAGTACAAGAGTTGGTTGAAACAGAATAACAAAAACAACATGTATGAAGGTACTGTTGACATGAACGTCTTCTGTGATAACATGATCACGAAAACAGATCTTTTCAATAATAAGAATGAAGAATACATGCGCACCGCATTCCAGCTGTTCTTCAAGTATCTTAGAATACTTGATGAAGAGAAGTTCTTGAAATAATATGCATTATATATTGAGGGGGTATTACCCCCTCAATGTGTATATTTTTTGTATGCTGGAGAAGTGGAAATAGCTAGAATTTTGGAATTCGGTATATATATCATTATAGTGTTATGAGAATACATGACGTTTATGAAACCCATTTAAATGATTATAAAAACAAGAGGGGTGTTCGATAGATGGCTTACATTCTCACGATTAAAACGAGAAGGACAACTCGAAACAAACCAGTCTGTTATCATTCAGACAAGAGGAGTACAAAAATGATTGATCTTTTCACAGGAATTTCACTGGGCGTCGGCGCTGTTAACAGCGTCGGATTAGTAATCGATTCAGTAGTGCTCAAGAAGCACGGTGACCGTATTAAGTCACTTGAAGGCAGTGTAGGCACAGCTGCAGCAGCCTTTAATACAGCCAAAGAAGCACAGATGGCTGCTACAAGAGCCAACACCCAGTGCGAATGGCTCTACGGGGAGCTGAATAAGCAGAAGCTCCTGCCTGAGAAGCCAAAGTCAAACGACGAGCTGCTTGGTGATCTCCTTAAGAGTCTGGTAGCCAACCAGACACAGACAAATCAGCAGACAGCACCACAGAACAACCCGGTTAACGTGGATCAGACTAAGCTGATCTCAAATGTAGTTGCAGCTGCTGTAGCTGAAGCATTCAAGAAACAGGGAAAATGATTTCCCCAGAGAGTCATAAACATGATTCCTCTGGGAAATGCTATTGGAGCCTAAAACGGCTCCAATGCTTCGATAAAATTGAATAACAGAAGGGGGAGCGATACGCTCCCCAACTTCTTTTTTTTGTTTTAGAATTGATTTACATCATACAGGAATTGCAAATCTTCCATACGTCGTTTACGAGCATATGGATCATCTTTTACTGGAGCAACACCTGCATATTCTGCACGTGTATAACCCATGTCATCAACAATATCATTTGTTTTATTCGCCTTGATTATGTCCAATCTCATTTGTTCTTCATGACCAATAGTTGGGATCATATTATTGATAACATCGTCACGTTGTTTAGTTTCATATTCATACATTGCTTTTTTACTGGATTCGAATTTACATAACTGGGTGTTGATTCCAAATCTGTTCAAATCCTTACCATAGAACAACACAAACACAGTATGCAAATAAGACATAACACAGTCATCGTGTGCACCAGGTTCAGCAGCAATCTTTCCAGTTTTAAATATTGTAAGCGAGTTCAAATCTTGAACAAGAAATGGAGTATTCAATTTTTCACGATGGTCACGAACCAATGTTTTCAATAATGTCATCATTGATTCACGTACCGTAGACAATACATTGGTTCCAATGTATTGTCTACCAATAGCTTGTTCTTTCAAACGTGTTTGTATTGGATCAAGTATCTGAGCATTCTTAGATATGTCCAATCTTGGATCATGGTATACACGTCCAATGAGACTACCTTCCTGGAAGAAATCCATGATTGGTTTTCCGACACCATTTGCTTCAGGACAGAACAAACAACGTGGAAGCATTCGTGCCAATTCGGTGATAACACGCATTAAATCGAATGGTCCCATGTATGGTGATTTACATTCTGCAACTATTTTCAATGTATATGGATGAACGATTGTTATTGCAGTATTATCACCACCGGTACCAGCGGCAATATCAATTCCAACAAGATATGGAATATCGATATCGAAATATTGGTTATCAGACATTAAGTCAACATTGTGGACTTCATGTTTAAATATATACATGACATATTTATCCAACAACAAGATTTCGTAATCGTGACGAATCATGTGATTGTTGATGTAGTCCATGTCTTCTTGACGGAAAAGAACCTGTTCGGCACCACGATAACGTTGTAACAAAACACCACGACGATACTCGTCCATCTTATTGGCTTCAACTGCACGTTGATGTTGTTCTGCTAACCATTCTTCTGTTTTACGAAGTTGCTTATAATCAAATTCAATATAAAATTTGGTGATAGGTTTACCGTCATTATTTTGACTGCCTGCCGTACCATCAATGATTGCTTGAAGTTGTTCATCAGTTAAATCATAATATTTCTCTGAAAAACGTGGTGTTGCATCAATCATTTTCTGGGCCGCTTTACCAGGTTGAGAGTCCAAGTTACCAGGTGTTGATGTGTAGAATATACATGTACGTCCATGTGCCTCTTTAGCAATCGAACGTGCAGATACCATCGCAGGTGAACAACCTTCGACAACGTTATCAATGTATGGTATATACTCCCACTCATCGATGAATGCAACAAACAATGTATCACCACGAAGGATATCTCTGGCTTTGTCTGGAGAATCTGATGATGCTTTAACTGCGATGGTCGTACCATGTGCATCATATTTTAATGATTTCAATCCAGGCGGTTTTTTCCATGTAACCCATGGATTTGCCCATTTTGGTCCTGCTTCAACATAGTCTCTTAACATACCAGCGTTACGTGTTGAGTCTGCATCTTTTATATGTAAATACGGGATGTTGATGTTGTTTTGATTGTATATGAATGCGTGTTGGATTAATGCGGTTGCAGTGGTTGTTTTATACGTCTGACGAGGTTGACATAATTCAACGTCGAATGAATGTATATAACACCATATGGTTGCATGTGCCGCACGATGTAAATATAATCGATATGGTTTAGGCGCACCCTTTGCAGGTACACGTACAATTTCTCTGGCATAAAACCAAACGTTATCATTTGCTTCAAGTACGAGATATCCAATTTGTTCTTGTGTCAGATTCTCATCAAATGGATCCAAATCTTGTACACCGAATTGTGGGTATTTAACTTCCAAACATTGATACCAACGTTTAATGCCTAAATCTTTTAATTCTCTGGCAGTCTCAAGAAATGATGTGTTCTTTGTACCAAAATCATAATAACCTTTCTTATGAGTAATCGGGTCAACGATCTCAACTATTCTACTCATATCATGACCTCCTTTGTTGAGATTTATCTGTGGGTTTTCGATAATATCGAAATTCCGTATATATATTATTAATATGAAGAATATTACAATATATTCTTCAATCTATTATGAAAGGAGGTCATCATTATTATGAGAGATGACCGTATATTATTCGAAGAAAGGATCAAGTTGCTGAAAACTCTTGATCCGACCTCATCCAGATACGAAAGAGTCTATATGCTGGCTGCAATAGCAGCAGCAATCTATAATTGGGGCGTAATCGATGCCCTGATCCAGGCAGAAGCCTGATGCTCGGACAGCTAATTTCAGAAAGGAGAATCGTTATGAACATAACATTCAAAAACAAACTAAAAGCCAGATATGAGTATTCTATAGAATACGGAGAGATGGACTACATCATCTATACAGGTGACAATGGAGAAATCTGCTGTATAGAAGAACAAGTTGGCGGCCCGTATGGGCAGTCACATTTTTATACAACCGCTAATGAAAAAGAAAACCATTGGGAAACCATTGGTTTTATCCAGCTCCAGATTATGGGACTGGAAATTATTAATAAAGGATCATGCTGGAGTGCATGGTCAAACAGTCATAATGATCTAGATTTGGACGAAGCGTCTAAATTTAGATGGCCTGCTGCTAAACAGCAGGCTTCTTTTTTGTTTTCTATATACATATTATTTTTTTTGAAAGGAGAGTGATCTATATGATCGATTTTGATAAATTACTCACATACAATCCAGAGGTGACCCACGTGTTTCATGGTAAGATAATGGAGTGTGATATGCGAGAAGCATCATTACAAATAGCCGAGGTGTTTCATTATCTACCACAAAATGTCATTGATGAATTAAAACTGTTACCAAAGAAAGACCGTGTTGTTCGTGTTGGTAATATTCAGAAGCAGGATCCACCGTTTTCGGATAAATATTATACGAAACTCAAAGAAGTGAGAAAACATTTCATTGAAGTTAATGACATTACAGATGATGAAATCATTTCAATACATTCCGATGCGTTGTTTATCAATACCAGGCGTAAACTCAAAATGGTTGTTGATGGTATTGAGTTCAAAGCAAAACATCAATGGACATCTTATATCAGATATGAAAACATTGAAATGTTTTATAACGATGATGATGAATCAATTACATATAAAGGAATACGTGAAAACGTTCTGGACAAACACACAATTGGAATGTGCCGTCACATTCTCAAAGTCTTTAAGATGATTGAAAACAATGATGATCGAATTTATCATTATTTGTCAGAATATCAGACTCAATATCTTAAAGGTGAATTGCCTGAAAACTGTTATTTACCTTTTACTAAGATTAATGGTAAATATTTTAATGACAATTTAAAGTTACTTGCATACTTGGCACAGATAACAATGAAGGAGTGTTAAACGATGGATGTGTTTGAAATATGTGTACCATATTTATCCATGAGCAACAAAGAAACGATGTTGGTTGATAAAATATATGCACGAACACGTGAAGAAGTCAACATGTTTATCAGACAACATAAGTTACGCGTATATGATGTCAATGTTGTGGATGTGGAATCATCATTCTTCAACACCAGTGATTTAGACATAATTGATAAATGGTTGTTTGCATCAAATTATGATGGTTCTCAATATGTGATATATACAACAGCATCAATCATAGCATGCGCCATTGATTATGTTGGTGATCGTTTGGTAGAGAATTCAATGTTTGGTGATGCAATAACACGAACCGAGATTCCAATCATCGATATCATAAATCGTTTGATTGAAAAGATGAAACATGCAATGATATTGGACTATCTGATATTGGATCCATCAATGCTGGAACATGATGAGGTTAAAGAACATTTCAAAACGTTTTCAAACAAAGCACTCGATGAACTCACATACATACCAGATGAGACAGATGGACTATATGATTACATTTATGAATCATTACATTATTCATCATGCATGAGATGTGCGAAACCCGTATCAATCACAATCGAAGGTTATGTTGAATACATTGCATCATGGTTAACAGACAGAGTTTAAGAAAGGATGATACAAATGAAGAAAGATTTATCTCCAGCAGAAGTAATAAAGTCGCATATTCCAAAGAAGATGGATAAATATAAAATAATTATTAAAGATTCAGATTTCTTTGATGAATTAACAAAAGATGAAACATTCGACATGAAATTACTTGATACCATCAATGATAATGGGTTGGTTAATGCAGGATATGATAATGATGAATTTGACACATATGATCGTGCTGTTGTATCCAAAGCAAAAGAACCAACAACCATTGATGAATCTCGTGGTATTGTTGTATCCAAACAATTAATCACCAAAGCAGATAAAAAATTACAATCCGTTGGAATACACACGTTTTCATATCAGAATGATTCATATGTAATGGTGAAATTCGTTTATGAGAAATTTGATATTGTTGAAATATTCTTATTAGTAGAATAAATATAAAGAGGGCGGGGATATCCCCGCCCAACAATATATTTATTTTTTTCATCAGATAGTTTCTGTCTGATAAGGATTGTCGATAGGTGTTGTGGTTGTTGCAGAATTGTATATACGAGAATGATCTGCAATTGTGATCTCCTTCTCGTCTGGCATCTGTCTCTGAATACCTTCGTACGAAGATGAGAATACAGGTGCATTTCCAAGACCACTCTGAACCGCATCGAGTGTAGGACGACGACCCTGATTGAACATAGCAGAGTTGATATCTCCGTATGTTGCAGACGAGTTTGCATCGAAGAATGCATCGCCAGCACCAGGGTTGAAGTTCATGCTGTTACCGAATACGGCAAACTGACGAACATATCTTGCTGCAAGGTCATTAACATATGTTGACTGAACATACTGACAGTTGAATACCAACTGGAGCTGTTCGATCTGTGACTGACCAGTTGCGTTTGAGTTAAAGATTGTATTACCAACCTTTGCCTGAGGAAGACAACCGAGTACCATAACAGCACCATCAACACGTGCACCAGAACGATCCAATGCGATGATGAGGAACTCTGCAACCTCCCATGCCGGTGATGGTTCAAGTGCAGAAGCATTGGCACCAGTGTTAGCAGCGAAGATACGCTGAGGTGTTCTGGACTGTTTGTCCACAGAACCTGCCACGAGACCGTGATATGTTGTCAAACCAGTGATAGGATCAGCGATACCATCAATCCACATGTTGTGGAAGTTTGCCATAGGACGACCAACGAGTTCGGGAACTGTGATTGTCAGTGTCTGGTTCTGGTTAGCACTCTGTGTTGTCGGGAAGTTGATTGTTCTTCCTGAGAAACCACCCTGGAGTGTTGCAGGTGTAAGAGTCGAATCACCAATCTGGCAAGTGATACCAAGGTTGTAATATTCGATGATCTTTTTGTATGTTGCAAACTCTTTGTTGGTAAATGCAGAACCATTTGAACCTGCAAAGTAGTGCATGAGGAAATAAGGTCCACGATACATTACTGCAATCAGACGGTTGTTTGTAAGCGGGTTGAGAGAACGAAGTGTGTGTACATCAGGTGTGAGACCACCGAGTACACCAGTATACTGTGAAAGATCACCGGTATATTCTCTGATGCCACTTTGTAAGCTAATCGGCATAAAGTGTCACTCCTTTCATTATGATACACGACGTTGTACATCAACGATGATCGGAACACGAATGACCAGACCACGGAATACAACTCTAACTCTACAGATTACAATGTCACCACCGTCAGTATTGAGACCACGCTCAAACTCGATGTTGAGTTCATCTACGAGACTACCAACCCAGTTAGCGAACATTGTGTCACACTCTGTCTTCATAGTCTTCAGAGTTGAATCATCAGAATATTCAAACAGATAGTGCTCAATCTTCTGGCGAAGCAGATATGTGAGCTGTGAAAGTGTTCTCATGTTGGACTCCCAAAGGAGATCAGATGTTTCATCATCATAGAATGTTCTCTGTGAGCTTCTCTTAACATAACCATTAGAATCAGGCAGCCATGCATTACCACCACTATTCCACATGAGATCTCTGTATGTCCAGTTGTCTGCATCGATATCTGGGAAGATAGAAGAATACTCTGTAGGAGCGATAGTTGTATAGTCACCAGTAAATGGTTTGTTGATTGAATATGTCTTGCAGTGGTTAACAAGATTATCAACAACACGCTTTACGAATGTATATGTATAACCAGTAGGTGTTGTAAGACCACCGATATCCCATGAACCATTCGGGTTTGTGAAACGTGTTGCAAATGATTTGTTGAGTGCAGCTGCAGTAGCACCATCAGTAGTGCATGAGTCAAACAGAACATTGAATCCTGAACCAGGACCAATTGGACGTTTGTCCTCAGGAATGCCATCGTAAATACGTACGATCATCAGATCATACATTGCCTGTTTGACATCGATGTCTGCCGGTGAAAGTGAAGCAATCAGGTCAGGATTGAACAAGATGTCTTCCTTTTCGTCATCGTTGAATACAACTGAACCATTGATCCAGTCTTCAACAGTATGAGACATTGATGTGATGAATGATGAACCAATGACGGTGTTGTATCCAGCATCGAACATGAACTTGGCAGGAACTCTGATAGGTGACAGGATTGAAGGATCAATCTCACCCTTGAATGCCTTAACCAGAAGCTCAGCGTATTTATACTTGAATACGATTTCATTTACATCAGGATCATCAAGGAATCCAGCAGAACCCTTATCGAGTGCAACGCCACCGAATTCAGAACTCATGTTGATACCGTATGTTGGTGAGTAGTAATCATCAGGAATAACTACACCATCAAGTGCGAGTTTCCACAATGAACCAAGTACACCAGATACGACATAACGTGTGATGTTCTTAGGTGTTGCATCACCGTTAGCAGCATATGGATAGTTATCAGCTTCTGTAAATGTAACTGTGAGAACACGACTGCTGTCAGAAACAGATATCAGTCTCTGCTCTCCAGTGATCTTAGTAGGTGATGTAGATGAATTGTTGTTGATTGGCTTAACTGCAAGAACAGCACCGTTGTTAGGTTTAACCTTAGTAACCTCAAACTGAAGTGTTGCATTCTCAGTTGTAAGAGTACATCTTTCACCGATCTTCCAACCTTCGCCTGTACCAGAATCTGACAGTGGAACGTTACTAATTGCCCATTTAGCAATGTCAGCATCAGCATACTCCAGTACATCATACTTGAGACCATAGATCTCAGTTGATATGCCAGCAACATCAGGAACGTTGCCGAATTTCACGGAGTTGTTCTTTATAAGGAGACGATTGATCTCGATGCTATCATTTTCAGCCGGACGAGTAGCAACCTCGTAATCGTTTACATATACATCACCCTTGGTGATATCGATAACAGTATAACCGATTGAAGTTTTATGTTTAGACAGTTTCCATCCTTCATCTGTGGTTTGATCACCATTGTAAACAGCGACGATGTTGTTCATACCAGGCTTCTTATCGAACGGAATTGCAGATACTATCTGATCAGCTCTGTATGTGGAATATGCACCACCATTACTTTCCATATGGAGAGTAAAGCTGGATGCACTTGTAGATGATGAATTGATGATTGCAAATATATCACCTGAAACGAGACCATCTGCTGCACGCTGTGCATTTGTAGGTGTTGTTTCATATACCTTCTTTATAGGCTGAGGTGGTAATCCGATTCCAACGCCGTTGGTATCGGTAGCAGTTCCATCGAGAGGATAAACAGTATCAAATGATACAGCTGTAATTGCCTGGGTGTACTGGTTAATGCCGCAGATGAATACCAGTCTAGGATTCTGGTAACGACTACCAGTTGTTGAAAGATATACATCACCAACATATACAGATGAACCATCATTTGTAATGCCGTAAGAAGCGTTGATCATCTTATTCTGGAGAATGGTTGCAGGTGCTTTGTTCTGAGCATCAATAGCAGCCTGAGATGTTGTTGTAAGCAGTTTGTATGCTTCTGCCAGTCTTGGGATATCAGGATCTTCTGCATCTACCTGATAGAAAGGCAGAGAAACATCAAGACCGCCGCCGTAGATATATTTACCTGTGATGATATCGAATGTGTTAACATTCAATGTCTTCTGGGTATTGATGATGAAATCATTTGTATCATACTCACCAGTCTCAACCTGCTCAGCATAGTGTTTGGTGTATTCGCCGAAGATTTCAGTTACAACCTTCTCATTGATGATTGGCTTAAGAACTGAACCACCTCTTGAACGCTGGTTGACAATTGAATTTACTGTATCAACAGTTGAATCAGGATTGTCAATGTTTACGAGAGTTCCAACGAATTCCTCGATAACTGAAGAAACTCTGCTGTCGATTGTGCTGAAGCTGTAGCGTGTGTTTGTTGGTCTCTTAGCCTGGGACACAGTGTTTATAGCCATGCGCATGTTGTTATACACACGACCACGACCTGCAGAAACGATTACTGCAAATACACGTTTTGTCCAACCATCAGATGATGGCTCCTGTTTAGCATACTCATTGATGAGCTGCTGTGCCAGTCTTTCAGGATTCTTAAAGTTTGCAAGAACTGAACCAGTTGGTGCTTCAGACTCACTTTCAAACTTTACATGGAGAACAGGCTCGTCTGTTTCGTCGTCCCATTTGTATGAAACAAATATAGTTACGAACGCATATGTTGAATCTTCAGGTGTGACACGAAGCATCTGAACAGGTGCACCCTGGTTGATCAGAGACAATGGATAGTCTACAACCTGACCATACTTGTCACGGTCTGCCTGAGTGATAGAATTAAGACCATAACAAACACGTGGAATACGAGTGTCTGTAAGTCTGATAACTCTGCGGTCTTCACCCATTGGGAAAGCACCAACAACAATTGTTGAGAAGAGTGAAGGATCATCAGCATAGTTAATAGAAGCAGTGCCTCTGTAACCACTGTTGTCTATGATATGAGTCATTGTATGCGGGAACGGATATTTCATTCCGTATTTTGCATCTATCATATTCATAACTCTTTCATTTCCTTTCATATAAATTTATTCGTATCAATCATATGAATCGCAAATACAATTTATACAAATATAATTTCACCGTTTATATTTATAGAATCGCAATATAAGTATAAAGCAGGTGCTTATTGATTCGTTTATTATGCGGGGATACACCCCGCATAATAAAACATTTATGATTTAGATTTCATCTTTGTGTATAGTATAAGGACGATCGAATTCATCAATTGCAGTACCAGCCTCAATGTCGATTGATTTGATTGCTGCGTTTGGTAATCCGACGGGATTGTCAATCATGTTACCATTTGAATCGAACTGTGCAAATTTAACATCATTGGTTGTTTCACCAACAACAACCTCAGTCACAATACCATTTCTTTCATTCTCGATTACAGATGATGGTGCAACAATTGATTCCAGTAAGGATGATGCTTGGTCAACATCAACCGGTGTATATTCCTTTGGAGGTTGTGTTGCAATTGGCATTGCATTTGCAGCATAGATAGAATCAAGTACATCTGTTGTGAAACCACCAGATGATTTCATATCACTGCCACCAGATGATCCCGACGCACCATATCCAAGATTGTTCTGTTGTTTGATTTTCAAATCTGCAATGTGTTTCTTAACGTTAATCTGTTTTTCATTGATAGAAACGATTGCATTACGTGCAGCTGTGATTGCCTGCATGCTTTCAATATCTTCTTCAGTGACACCAAATTTGTTTTTGTCAGTCAAAGATTCAAGAGCTTTCTTTTCAAACACCTTGAGTATCTTAGCCTGGTCTGCAGCCAACGCACGTAATGCATTGATGTCAGAATTGAATATCTTGTTGGGATCAATACGATCTGACAATGGGGGAAGTAATCCCTCATCGTTCATTGTACGTAACATCGGTGAACCGCTTTCCCAATGTGATGATGCATAAGGTAATATGTAACTGTTGACGCGATAATATGTCGGGTCCATTTTAAGTGTGTTATACATTCCTTCAAAACCAGAAACCGGCTGTGGGTATTCAGGAACTTCATTTGGCGATGGTTCATTTGATCCATACTGTTCCATACATTTAAACATATCGAAAAATGCCATTATGTTTACCTCTCTTCATTTGAATTCATCCAACGTTGAATACAATTAAAACAATCACATGTTTTATCATCGTTGAATATACATTTAGGTTTTGATCCAAGTAATGATAATATGCAATATTCATTTGTATCATGATACTTTGTCAGATTATCATTCATTGTTACCAGAACATCAAACATGCAATGTTTATTTAATGAGTCACGATGTGGTATCCCATCAGTTAATCTGAATAAACGTTTAGGATGCATTTTCTTTTCATGTAATTCTGTTTTCGGTTTAAGTAACTTTAAGAATTCAGGATTTATAAATGTTGGAATATGTGCCATACAAATCATCTCCTACAAAATAAACAAATCACAGCTTCGTCAATGTATACAAGGCAGATGTAAACTCTTTTCCAGTCTCATAGATACCAGTGCCTTGGAGACGCATGTTGTTCACCTTGGCATACATCAGACGTTCAGCTTCTTCATTTGCTTCATCGGTCATCAGACCACAACTCTTGACGGTATCACCATCGTAGTCACCGTTCCATTTTGGAAGATTACTATTCGATGGTGTAAGTGTATCCTTGAAGAATGTTGCAACATGATGATGATCCATTGTTGTATCGACATGTGGATAGTATGGAAACCGTTCATTTTGGAATGTGATATCATCTGTTACGATTGTTGATAATATTACAACACGTGTGAAGAATGCACCGAGATAATTACCAATAGGATATCGTACTGTATAACAGTGACGATTGGCATCAACAATACCGTGTTTTGCGGCAATGTAAACCAAATCAGTCAGTGTCAATGGACGTGTGAATGTTTCTTGTTTTTTATTATCATATAATGTAATCATTATTGGTTTCTGGTGTTCGGGGTCAAGATACATTATACGGAAACGTGCACCATAATTTTCACGATACACATCAAGCATATCAGCAACTGCACGTTCATCGTACATGTTTTCTAACATTGAGCTGTTGACTTCTTCAGGGTTATTGTGAATTTCTCTGATATTATTAGGTGATAAAAATTGTTTAATATGATATCTTAAAATTGGATTGAATAATGTGCATAATGTGTGCAAAGGATATCCAGTATCGAATATACCAATTTCAGGTTCACCATCACGATATGTTGGTGCGGAGATAACATTTCTTGCGGTCCACACTGCGGTTTTTGCCAACAGATTCTTTTGTAAGAAACCATTCTTGGTTCCAAGATATTTCTGGAGATATGTATACAATTCAACAATTGCATCCTGAAGTTTGTTATGCACCTGAGCAGCAGTTGTTGTTACACGGGCGGTGATACTTCTGTATCCGAGTATCTTCATATAGATTGAATTGATTTCCGATTTAACCGCACGACCATTCTTCATACCGATTGGACGGAAGTTTGGTGGCAGTACCAGAAGTTTGTTAATGAATATGAGATCACGTGGACATTTGGTCAGAATATCAATATTATCATCACTACGGGTTTTCAACGTTTTCTTGATATCAATATTATTCCATATTTTATACAAATCCACCATTCCAGAGTATTGTCCATCGGGAGATTCAATCAATACACCATTTTCCAGATTATACTTTGCTAAACCATATGCACATTTACGTATCACACCACCACTACGAGCAATGATTGTTTTTGCAACCATTGGATTGAATACTCTGATTGGTAATTTGATGTAACCACATTTGTACCAACGTTCATTTGGTGTCGAACCAAATATTTCTTCAGAGAATAAACCTTGTGAATTGTAAACGTTTTGTGATCGATAAATAACCGATGATGTTACTTCTTTAAGATCATTGATCCTGATGTCTTCTTCTATATTATATAAACCTTGTACTTTCATACATTTCATTCCTTTCATAATGAAATTATTACGATCGAGTTTTTCTAGAATAATTTGTAAAACAAATATTTATATCATTTTTTTGTATAAGGAGAGTCAACATCTTTATACATTTATAATCAGAAGGAGGAAGAATGATATGATTCATTACATTTTTGATGATGAACAAAATCCAATGGATAATGTTACAATAAATCTTGGAACGGATCGTCCATTGTATCAGTATGTCATCAAAGCATTGAAGTCGATGGAGATTATCCAGCTCATGAGGTTGAATCCAATTAAGGATGCACCAAAAGAAACATATCCGTTTCTGATAGTTGGTAATTTCAAATGGAACCCTCATCCAGATCCATCAGAACTTCAGACACGTAGACGTGAAACCGGAACAAAAATCCAAACCAAAAGCATTGCCGATATCCGAGTCGGTTTGTTGGATTTTGATATTGTTTGGGGTGCGCGTGACAAGAATAAATTTCTGGAGAAACATGTCGACCATAACACATTACTTATACCAATTGCAGATGACCAGGGACGATATCTGTTGGATAATGAACTGTATACTGAATACCAGTTGGTTGATAAATTCTTATATCCATCTGGTGCAAATTCAGTAACATTAAAATCGTTGCTTCCAATCGTGGTGCGTCGTTCCGAACATGATCTAATATCAATGGATGGTTATGTGGTTACATGTACAAAAGTAATGGATGTAATGATATTCAAAACATATGAATCCATCATCACATGTTTCATGCATATCACATCACCATTATCGTTCCTTGGAGTGTATCCAATCGTCCAGTACACCGACAAGATCATTGATGACAAAATCGATTTTGAATATTTCCAACCAATCAAGGATCGTGACATTTACATCAAAGCATACCGCAAGGGTTTGGATGAATTTGAATATGTTCGTTCAATTGTATATATGCTTATCCAGGTCATCAAAGAATATGAACCAATGGATTTGGATGAATTACGTGATCCGTCATGGTGGGTTTACCAACTTTCATATTATCCAAATAATGAAATCGAACATCGTGGTGCATGTAATGTAATGCATGTTGCCAGAATGTTGGATTCAATATCTGCATGGGAACTTCCGATTCCCGAGTGCGATAAACGTAACATGGTTTCATTATTGCGATATGTATTACAGACAGAATTCACGGATGTTAATATATATTCATTTGAGAATAAACGAATCCGACTCAATGAAGTTATATCAACAATCGTCACTGCCAAAGTGTCAGATAATCTGAAACGTCTGTTCCGTTATGGAATTCTTGGAAAGACAAAAGATGCAGAGGCAAGTATGAAGTTCTCTCCGAATCTCATAATTTCCAAGATACATTCTTTGGGTACAATTCATACAACTGACTTTACAAATGACATGGATTACTACCAGTCATTGAAAGTCACTCGCAAAGGTCAATTAGCGGCCTGACATCTCATATATGCGGGAACGCCTCGGGTTTGCGAGTTAAAATAATCCGAGGGACGACTTATGTTTACGAACAGTATAAGCGTTGGGTAAAGCTTTAACTACCAAATGTCGAATGGTAATGCTGTAGACTTCCGAAAGGTATGGTAATAAGGTTAAAGATATATCCTCAATCCGCAGGGAATCTTCTATTATAATTTAAATATATTTAAATGAAAGGAGTGATAACATGTGTTGGACTTTGTACATATAATAATTGATGGTTGCATTACAAAATATACCGTTGATGTTAATGGTAGAATATACAGTGGCTATACCAAAAAATTTTTAAAGCCGTATTTTAATAAACGGGGATATCTGATGGTAGATCTCCATCATAATGGCAATAGA